>Ga0326727_10001770_pt1 | contig 77671 bp, 54 predicted proteins | sample MB2enrmetagenome_FD_207643 | JGI IMG/M metagenome (GOLD analysis project Ga0326727, IMG submission 207643) | Lab enriched peat soil microbial communities from McLean, Ithaca, NY, United States - MB29MY | ecosystem: Environmental > Terrestrial > Soil > Wetlands > Peat | place: USA: New York... | reverse complement strand
GAACCGCGCGTCATCAAACGCCGCCACAGGCGTTACTCGTTGATGACCCGGCCCCGCAACTACTGGAAAGCCCACCTGCGCTCTCGTAAAACCACCAAAAATCAAGGTGCTTAACTACGCGCCATTCGAGGCTACGGTGGGGATAGGCAGGTTGAGGCTGGCTGTCGTGCATCCAGTCCCCGATTCGTTCCGCCTATGGCACGATGACCCGCAGTGCCGAGCGTTGCAGCGAGACCGTCGCAGGCAAATGACCGATCAGTTCGCCGTCGGCTTCCAGCGGCGTCCGCGAGGGGCTGGACAGGGTCAGCGATTCCGCCTGGAAAGCGTTCACGGCGGCAGCCGGCAGGCGCTTGCGCAGCAGCAAGCTTGGCCCGCAACGGGCAAGGGTCATCCAGGTGACTCGCGGGAATACACATGCCTCGAGGCGTCCGTCCCGCAGGTCGGCTCTCGGGAACACTTCGTAGTGTCCGCCATACAGGCGGCCGTTGCCAATCAGCACCAATTCGCCGGTCGCTGAATGGCCTCCTCCCGCCGCGGTGATCTTCGATTGCTTGCCCAGCAGGGCCTTAAGGCCTGCAACCACGTAGGCCAGCGGCCCGATCTGCTTCTTCAATGGCCAGTGGACCAGCTCAATGGCCCTGGCGTCCAGGCCTGCACCGGCGAGTTGCGCGAAGTGCCGGCGCTGCCGCTCCCCGTTGACATCGTACTCGACACTGGGCAAATCAATGCGCGTCTCCTTCCCGCGGCGGATGGTTTCCCAGGCAGCCTCCAGCCGGGTGGGAATGGCCATCTCACAGGCGAAGACGTTGACTGTTCCGAGTGGCAGGAGGCCAAGGCGCACCCGGGCCAAGCCGTCCGGGGCGTCGGCGATGCCGTTGAGCACCTCGTTCAGCGTGCCATCGCCGCCGGCGGCCACGACGATCTCGAAACCTTCGTTCACCGCCTCGGCAGCGAGCCGGCGCGCATCCCCTGCGGCGGCGGTGAGCTTCAGAGTGCATTGCGTTCCGAGCTCATCCAGGTGACGCCGGAGATGCCTCGCCTTGTCGCCTCGGGCCGTCGGGTTAAAGATCACACACGTGCGCACAGCCCATTGTTTGGGCAGGGGGACCGGGATGGTCGAGGAAAAAGAGGCTCAGGCCGCGCTTCGCTCCGTGGCTTGTTTTACTCGACGGCGTTGAGCGGCTGAGGCGCCAAAGGTGACTACTTCTCATCCTTGCCCCGTCTGCGTCTCCGCACCGACGGCGCGTCAGGCGCGGAATTAAGGCACGTTCGGCTGCAGCGACTTCAGCCGCGCTGCAACCGTGCGGAACTCGGCCTGGTTCGTTGGAGCCTTGGAGAGATACTGGTTGAAGCGCTGGATGGCCACATTGGTTTGCCCGCGTCGCAGGGCGACGTCCCCCAGGCCGGCGTAGGGCTGGTAGGCCGTAGGGAAGAGGCGGAGCGTCTCTTCGTAATCCGACTGGGCCTCGTTCCATTGGTGCGCTTCCAGGTAGGCCTGCGCGCGCCGGATCCGGCCGGCGTAGGTGTTGGTTACTGACAACAAGCGCGTAAACGCCGGGATCGCATTGGAGAACTGGCCCGCCTGCATGTAGAGGAGGCCCTGGTCCTGCAAGGCCTGAGGATTGTCCGGAGTGAGCCGCAACCGCTCGTCGGTAACGAGGAGGGCGTTGGAGACTCCCTGCTGGTAAAACTGGTTGGCGGCGTTGGTGTTGCCCCGGCGGAAGGCCACCTCCGCCAGCCCATAGTAGGGATCGTAGGAGCTGGGAAAGGCGCGTAGCGCTTCGCGGTAGTCGGCCACCGCGGCTTCCCACTGGCTGGTCCGTTGATAAGCCTGGGCGCGGTAGATGCGGACGGCGTAGCTGTTAGTCAGCGACAAGAGGTGCGTGAGGACCGGAATGGCATTGGAGATCTGGCCCGCCTGCCCGTAGAGCTGAGCTTTTTCCAGCAAGACCTGGAGGTTGTCCGGGGTGTGCTGCAATTGCTCGTCAGCAAGACGGAGGGCGTTGGAGACTCCCTGCTGGAAATACTGGACTGCCTGGTTCGTGTCGCCCCGGTGGAAGGCCACGTCGGCCAGGCGATAGTAGGGTTCGGGGAAGCTGGGATGGACTTGGAGCGCTTCCTTGTAATCGGACGTCGCCGCTTCCCACTGGCCGGTCTGCAAATAGGCTCCGGCGCGGTACATCCGGCTGGCGTAGCTGTTAGTCCCTGACAATATACGCGTGAACACCGGGATGGCGTTGGAGAACTGGGCCGCCTGCAGGCAGAGAACGCCCTTATCCTGCAAGAGTTGGAGGTTGTCCGGTTCGCGCAGCAACTGCTGGTCGGTGATGCGGAGGGCGTTGGTGTAGCTGGCAGCAGCCGCGAACAGCCCCTTGGCCCGATCCATGAGGATTAGGTCGCCCGGATGTGTATCCAACAGGGACAGGAGAATCCTCTCCGCTTTAGCCTGGTTGGTCTTCACAAACCAAGACTTCGCCTCCAGGAACGCGAGGTCCACCTCTTCGTTCGTCCCGTGTGGTTGCCGGCTGAGGTCCGCCCGAGTCTCAGCCACGAGTTGGAGCGCCCGGTCTGGCATTCCACACGAGATCAGCAGATCGCCGAGCGATAGCCGGGGGTAGATTTCCTTCGGCGCCAGTGCCTGCGCGCGTTCGAACTGCTGCCCGGCTTGACGCAGCAGCGGCGGCTTCGGCTGCAGGAACCCCTGGCCCAGTGCATAGCAGTAATCCGGGTCCTCGAACGGGCCATCGGCGATGAGGACTTGGGACAGGTTGCGGTATTTGCCGGCCAGCTCCTCGAAGGACTTGTGCGCCAGCGTTATCTCCCGCCCTGCGAGCCGATTCGCGTTGCACTGGAGGTTTACCTGAGCCGGTAAGCTGTCTGGATTCAGTTCCGTGGCTTTGGCAAAGCAAGAGGTAGCTTCCTTCCACCGCTCATTGCGTTGCAGCGCGACGCCCCAGCAATTGAGCGCGGTGGCATACCAGTGAGCCAATACTCTCAGGGAGTCTGGCACCGGCCGATTGATATGCGCCCGCTGCATGAATCGCCGGGCCAGACCGGGCGGCGCTTGCTCGGCTTCGCTTATTGACTCCGCAAGGGGAGCCACGGCCGTTTTGCTCGCGCGCTCCCAAAACGCTTCGTTTTCAGCTAATTCTGCGCCGCTAAGCGGCGGGCCGTCGAAGGCCTTCACTGGGTAGCGCTTCAACTCATACACCAGGCCGCGCGGCTGCAAATAGAACAGCTCGATCAGAGGGCCGAAGGTGGGCTGCAGGTAGCAGACGCGGTTGCTCCGCGCCAGCCAATCCATGCTGACGACTTCCGGAGACGATTTGGCTGCCACTTCCGGTTCCGTCCATCGGTTCGGATAGCGTTTCCGGAGCCATGCCCTGTAAGAATCGGACCCCAAGGCATTCGCGTCCAGCGGCAGATAGCGCCCGTCCTTGCCGGCTTGGGTCAGGGCCGCCCGCAAGAGCGCCAGGCGGTTGGAATCATGACTGCAGACCACCGCTCCTTCCGGGGGCAATGAGTCCACCAGGAACCCGGCGTATTGCTCGAGCTGGCGCCCGTTCGTCACGCGGATCGTGGGCAGGTTCTTCCAGAGCAGACCGGCCAGGGTCAAACCGAGGAGGGCGTACACGACTTTCGGCGCCGTCCAATGGAGCGCCAGCGGCAGCCGCCGGCGCGTGCCCGGATACCGGCTAAAAATCAACAGGAAGAAACCGCTGTAGTAGCCGATGCTCAACGTGCCCAAATAGTAGAGCGGCAGAAAGGGCAGGGGCAGGGGAGACTGGAGCCTCTGACTCAACAGCCGCGGGCTGAACGGCGGATCGAATGCGACCGCGACGCAGAGTACCAGCAGGAAGGCATGAGCCGTGTAGAAGATCAGAGACACCAGGTCGAGACGGCGGACGCCGGCGTGGTCTGGAGTCGCACGCCACCGGATGCTCAAGAGCAGCACCGGTGCCAGCGAGAGGGCTGCGAGCAGCAGCGTGACCTCCTTGTGAGTACGAAAGACCCGGGTGACAAGGTATATCAGGATGGCCTGATATGAGCCCGCCACCTCGCGCACTCCCTGCCAGAAGCTTTGATGTGACTCGGCGGACAAGCTGTTGACGATCGGCAACAGCAGGACGATGGATAATCCCGCCAGCCAAAACAGGAGCAGGCGCAGGAAAAAGCGGCCATCCTCGGCCAACGCGGGCATCGCCTTTCTCCACGCGGAGGTCTCGATGCGCTGCAGGAAATCCACATTGAAGAACCGCAGGCGCTGGCTCCAAATCAGCGCCACGGCGACCAGAGGCACAAAGCCGGCCATAGCCCAACTGTTGGCCAGAGCGACGCCGCAAAGGAATGACGCCCAGTTCAGCCAGCATGACCGTGGATCGCAACGGTGTTCCAGGATGCACCAGATCACGCCAGCCAAGAGCAGCAGCTCCAGCATTTCGCCAGCCCCCGCCGTGGCATTCTCCCAGAAGGTCAGTTGCAGTCCCAGCGCCACGGCCGCCAGGACCGGTGGCACCCACGCGCTGCGGAGCGACAGCAGGCCTTTTTCGTTCTGGACCAGGACGCGTTGCCGCTCCAGCCGGTCCTGGGGCAAGAGCGCCACCGAGCGCGCCAGCAGGCCCAGAGTGAGCGAGGCGCAGAGAGCGCCAAACACGTTTATGCCCACCGGCGTCCAATTGACAGGCAGCCACCTCAATGGCCAGGCGAGCAACACCAGGACCGGCTGCTGAAGCATCGGCTGCCACTGCCAACCGCGGAGCTCGGCAGCCAACGGTATAGCGCTCAAAGTCAGCCAGTGGTTGAGCGTGGCCAAGTACGCGAGCAAGCCCGCAGCCGCAATTACCCAGGGCAAACCAGCCTGGGTGAACCGCCGCTCGGGTTGGGGCAGGATTTCCATGCTCACATGCGCGTGGGGGAGTCACCCCCGCGACCCAGCGACGCTACCAGCTTCACCGGATGTCGGCAATAAGGCACTTGAACCAAAGCGGGTCCGGGAGCTAGAGTCAGCCGCGAAGGACCATAAGTGAATTAATGCTATGAGAAACCAGATACTCCTCCCTGTGCTGGGCGCAGTCCTGTTGGCGAGTCTGACGACCGGCTGCAATACGGTTTACGTCCAGTCGAAGCAATACCTCGGCGTGCCGAACTATCCGCCCACCGACCCTGCTTCCATTCAGGTGCTGCAAACCCAGCCGACGCCGCCGCACGTGCGGCTAGGAGAAATCACCCTCCAGCCCCAAGGCAATCCCACCAAAGCGCAAATGGAGCAGAAGCTAAAGCTGGCCGCCTCGAAAATGGGCGCCAGCGCCGTCGTCATCGTGGCCGACCAGACGATGGTGTTTGGCGCGACAGTCATGGGGCCATGGTGGGGCAGGACGGTGTCGCCGGACGTGGGCCGGGTAATTGTAGGCGTGGCCATTCGTTATACGCACTAGGCGGCGCATTGGTGGCGTTGGCGTTACACCGAACCGGCTATGCAAAGATTCAAATGGTTCGGGCGCGCGTGCCTCGCGGGGCTGTTGTTGGCCGCCGGCGGATGCGCTTTGCTGCGTGCCCCCACCCAGGGCACCAAGGCGCTGGTTCGCACCGTCGAGGGTTCCATGGGTATGAAGCAGCCGACGAATGCGATTAGCGTGTTGCAAACCGAGGTAATGCGTGGGGCGGACGGCTATGTCTCGGCAGTCACGCAGGCGGCGAATGACTTCGCGGCAAAGGTGGGAACCCCGGACGCCCGCACCGCCGCCCTGGAATGGAAGCTAAGCCAGGGAACGTCCGCCATAGGCATCGCCGCCGGCGAAAACCCCAGCCTCAATGCCGTGGACATGGTGGTCTTGGCCACCTTGTCGCGGAGGGTGATTGAAAACTATTGGGTCGGCCAGAGGTTCGGCAAGGCGGCACTTCCGTTGCTGGAGGTTCATCGCGACCTGGAAACGAACGCCTGGTCTCTCATCGCCGAAGTGCTGACGCCCGATCAGCGGGTGGAACTGCGCGACTTCGTCAACGAATGGATTCGACAGAATCCGGACCAGCGCTACGTGGGCGCCGTTCGGCTCCGCGACTTCATGGCCTTGCTGGGCAGCAAGGGGCTCCAACAGCAGACGGCGAAGCCCAACGGCCTCCTAAACTTGCTGAACATTGACCCGCTCTCCGGATTGGACCCCGCCGTCCGGGCCATCGAACAAACACGGCTCTTTGCGGAGCGACTGATGTTCTATGTCGAGCGGGCCCCGATGCTCCTGAGCTGGCAGGTCGAGGTGCTAAGTTATCAAATCTCCGCGCAGCCCGCGCCGCAGCAAGTGCTCTCGAACCTCACCAGCCTGACCCAATCCGCCCACGTCTTTGCCGATACCGCCGAACAACTGCCGAAGCTGGTCAACGACCAGCGCGAAGCTGCCATCAATCAAATGTTTGCCGGCATCGCCACTGAACGCTCGAACATCCTCGCCAACCTGAATACGCAAGAAGCTCAGCTCCGAGAGCTTCTGCCCGAGGTGAGGCAAACCCTCCAAGCCGGCGGCGAGATGGGCAAATCGCTCAACGGTGCGATTCAGTCGCTCGACTCCTTTGTCCACTTTGTGTCTCCGCCCGAGACGAACCCCCCGCCACCCTCTACCAACAGCCACCCTTTCAACGTCGTCGAGTTCGGCACTGCCGCCACGCAAGTCGCGGCCATGTCCAAGGATCTCAACGTCCTGATCACCTCGGCAAACCAAAGCGCGACCCAGTTGGTGGTATTGAGCGAGCAGGCCAGCACGAGAGCCGAACGGGTGGTTGACCGGGCCTTCCGCTTGGGCCTTGTGTTGATAGTGGTTCTGCTCGGCGGCTCCGTGCTGGCTGCCCTGGTCTATCGCGCCCTGGCCAGCAAGCTGGCTCGCAACCAGAGCGGTTCGTCTGCGTCCAATGCCTAAGCAACACGGGCAAGACGCCTCTCGGTTTCAACAATCCAAACCTATGCCGTCATGAAGAAGCGTTTGCGTGTGTGGTGGGGCCGATGGTGCGGGGTCTCGTTAGCTCATCTGCCGCTTTATATAGCCCCAAGGAGCGCTCGGAAAGCACGGACGGCTCTTCCTGCTTTGTGCGCAGCAGGTGCCGCGCTTCTGATAATGCAGAGCGGGTGCACGACTCCCATTGGCGCGGAGAAGACCTCCAGTGCCCTCGCCTATCGCCAGACTCACGAGAACGCGGTTAGCTACAACGGCCCCAGCGTCGAGACCCGGGCGGTCCTCACCCGCTTTGACCAGGAACGGCAGTTCGCCAAGGCCCCGGACGCCACGCTCGTGCTGCTTCACCAAAAGGCGGTGGAAAGCGGCGAGCGCGATTTGCTGTTTGCTTTGTCGGAGTTGAACTACCTCGCGGGCGAGCGCTTGCGTCGCAGCGTGAAGCCGTGGGAGCCGCGCGATGCGCGCGACTACTACCTGGCCTCCGCCGTCTATGCCTGGTTCTTCCTGTTTGGAGATGCCCCGGCGCCGCCACTTAGCGCGTTCGACCAGCGGTTCCGCACCGCCTGCGATCTTTACAACTTCGGCCTGGGCTGGGCGCTGACCGGGCGCCGCAGCACCAATGCCGTGGCCTTCCTGGCCGGCGGCATCCGAAAGCTGCCCGTGGGGCAGATTGACATCAGCTTCTCCCAGCCCGGGTTCGCCTGGCCGCTGGATGATTTCCAGGACTTTGTCCTCTCCGACCGATTCGTGGTGCGCGGCCTGAGCGTGCGCAACCGGACGCCCGGCCTGGGCACGCCGCTGGTAGCCGTAAGCAAGCCCAAGACCAACGAGCTGGCCGGCCTCTCCCGCACCGTTCCCGCCACGGTCTTATTGCGGCTCAGCGGCCGGCTGGCGGACCTCGCCCAGGGCCAGGTCCGCGGTTCGCTGGAACTGTACTCCACCTTCGAACCGACCGCGGTTGCGGTGAGGGATCGCACGGTGCCCCTGGAGAGCGACACCACCGTCCCTCTTGCCTACTCGTTGAACCAGTCGTTTGTCTGGCGCATCGGGAAGATGCAGTTCCTTTCTGGCGAGGAGAAAGTCCGGAGCGACGTGTACCTCGCGCAGCCCTATCTGCCCGGCCGGGTGCCCGTGGTGTTCGTGCACGGCACGTTCAGCAGCCCGATCTGGTGGGCGGAAATGGTTAACACCCTCAGGACCGATCCGGTCATAAGCCAGCGCTGCCAGTTTTGGCAATTCATCTACAACAGCGGCAATCCTACCCTTTTTTCGGCGCGCAAGCTGCGGGAAGCCCTCACGGCCAAGCTCAAGCAACTGGATCCCGAGGGCAAAGACCCGGCGCTCCAGCAGATGGTATTAGTCGGCCACAGCCAGGGAGGGTTGCTGGTCAAGCTGACCGCCACCGACACAGGCGACAAACTCTGGCAAGGCGTGCTCAAGACCAACGCGCTGGGAGGGTTCGACATCACGGAGAAGGACCAGGCCTTGGTCCGGAGCTTTTTATCCTACGAAGCCCTGCCCTTTGTGAAGGACGTCATCTTCATCAGCACTCCCCATCGGGGCAGCTACCTGTCCGTTGGCCTGGTGCGCGCCCTGGCCCGCAGATTCGTAACATTGCCGCTCCGGCTGGTGGAGCAAAGCAAGGAGCTTGTTGGACTCGCCGAAAAGCTCGATGTCCCCAAGGAGCTGCGGAGCAGCCGGACCAGTCTGGACAGCATGTCCATCAGGAATCCCTTGATGCTGGCCCTGGCGGACATCCCGCTGGCCCCGGGCGTGACGGGCCACTCGATCATCGCAGTCAAAGGGAACGGCGATTATCACGAGGGAAAGGACGGCCTGGTCGCGTATAAGAGCGCCCACGTGGATTACGTGGCCTCGGAGTTCATCGTGAGGGGACCGCACTCCTGCCAGGCCATGCCGGCCACCATCGAGGAGGTGCGGCGCATTCTGCGCGAACACCTCGCTTCGTTGCCCGGTGATGGGGGAGATGCCCCGGGGGCTAAGCCGTAGCGGTTTCAATGGAACCCCGGGCCATACAGTGCGGCCGCGTCGCACCCGGAGCTTAAGCCGGGCGCATGGACCCCGCCGCTAACCCTTCTCCGCTGCGCCGCGTCTTCAAGGTGGCTGCCCGCGTCCTGTCCGGCGTCGTGCTGGCCGGCCTGACTATTTGGTCCACGATGGCGATCTACTACTCGAACCTGCCCGCCGCATGGCTTCGAACTCTGGTGGTGGCAGTGTTCGCGGCGGTTCTTCTCATAGTTTTCCTGCGTGCCCGGCCAGCATGGCTTGCCCGCCTCATCTGCCTGGCCGCATTCGGCGCGGTCGTCCTTTGGTTCCTCTTTACCCCTCCCTCGAACACCCGCGACTGGCAGCCCGACGTCGCCGTCCTGCCCTACGCCGACATCAACGGCGACACGGTGACCATCCACAACATCCGCAACTGCGACTACCGCAGCGAGACCGATTACACCGTCCGGTACTACGACAAGACCTTCGACCTCGCGAAACTGCGCGCGGTGGATTTCTTCCTCGTTTACTGGGGCTCGCCGCTGATCGCCCACACGATGCTCAGCTTCGACTTAGGGGGCACCAACCACGTGTGCTTTTCCATCGAGGCGCGCAAGGAGAAGGGCGAGGCTTACTCCGCCATCAGGGGCTTCTTCCGCCAATATGAACTCACCTACATCATCGCCGACGAACGGGACTTGATCCGGTTGCGGACCAATTACCGCGGCGAGCAGGTTTACCTCTACCGCCTCAACACCGACCCGGCGGTTGCGCGCTTGGTCTTCCTGGATTACCTCAAACAGGTGAACCGCCTGCGCGACCAGCCCGAGTGGTATAACGCGCTTACCAGCAACTGCACCACCAACATCCGCGGCCACACTAAACCCTATGTCAGGAAGACCCGCTGGGACTGGCGCATACTTGTCAATGGCTACATTGACCAACTCTGTTACGAGGTCGGCTCCCTTGACCACTCGCTCCCGTTCAACGACCTCAAAGCGCGCAGCCTGATCAACGACCGCGCCAAGGCTGCGGGCGACGACCTCGCTTTTTCCGCCCGCATCCGGGAGGGCTTGCCCGGTTTTCCCCAGGCGGCTACACTGCACGCCGCCGACCGATGAAGACGCTTGCCGGACTCTTAGCTCGCGTGGATCGCAGCGACCCGACCAAGTCACGGGGTTCTGGTAAACCCGTCGGGGCCCTTCCTCTTAACCTTTTCGCTGGCCAGCGCGCGATCCTTTGCCTTGCCGGCATTTTAACGCTTGCCCCGGTTTGCCCAGCCCTTGGCGCCGAGACTGCCGGCCTTGGCGCACAATCCCAATCCGCTACCAACGAGGCTGACGAAGCCGAGAGCGACCCCCGCCAGCTCGAGCAGCGCGTTCGCGTCATAGTGGAAACTAATCTGCCTCCCGCTGGCGCTGCCACCAATGCCATCCCGCTCAAGGAAAAGAGCTTCAAATGGAAGTTCGCCTGGGCTGGGTGGAAGGGGCTCGATTTTGAATTCAGCAAGGACACCCTGCTCGGGCAACTGGTGCCAGGCATGGCCGAGGCGGAGGAGAAACTCGCGCCCCAGACGGTCTTTGGCCGCTCTCCAGCCACCAACGCCCCGCGCCTCCACCTGGAAGAGGTCAAGATGGCCGGGAACATCGGCGGCAGGCTCGACGTGGACGCCGCTGGCTACCTTACCAGCAAAGACATTGAGGGCTTCGATGACGGCATCGAGGTGCGGCGGGCCCGCCTCTACGCTCGGGGCGATTGCATCTTGGTGCTGCCGGTTTACTACGAACTTGAGATCGGCTACGTCCCCCACCAGATCTCCCTCCAGGACAGCTACCTCGCCTTCAAAAACATCACCTGGCTAGGCGAACTGAAACTGGGCGAATACCAGCCGCCCATGAGCCTGGAGGCCATCACCAGCAGCCGCGACAGCACCTTTATGGAACTGGCCGCGCCCGTTGCGGCGCTGGCTCCGGGCTCCGACGCGGGTGTCCAGATCGGCCACCCGTTCCTCGACCAGCGGATGACCTGGAGATTCGGCTTATTCGCCCCCGGCGTCGGCGAGGATGTCGGCGACGCTTCGCAGGACTTTGGCCGCGCCATCATGCGCATCACCGGACTGCCCATATATCAGTTTAATCCCGACCACCCGGATTCCACCCGGTTGCTCCACCTCGGCCTCAGCGCCAACTACCTTTATTCCGGCAACAGCACTATCCAATATCAATCCCGTCCTGAAAGCTATCTCGCCCCCTACGTCGTCAACACCGGCGACATCCCCGCCGATGGCGCAGTTGTGGTCGGCGGTGAGGTCGCCTGGGTCAACGGCCCGCTCTGCCTGGAAGGTGAATACCTTCATTCGTTTGTGAGGGAAACCCCCGGCACCAATGGCGCCCCCACGTTGAACTTCGATGGCTTTTACGCCTCGGCGGGCTGGTTCCTGACCGGGGAAACCCGCCCCTACGACCGGCAAAAAGCCTGCTTTAGCCGGGTCATCCCGCGGCACAACTTCAACTGGGGCAAGGACGGCTGGGGCGCCTGGGAAATTGCCGCCCGCTATTCCTACGTCAATCTCAACAGCGAGAACATCAACGGCGGCAGAATGTCCATCCTCATGACCGGCCTTAACTGGTATCTTCGCCCGAACCTGAAGATGCGCTTCGAATACGGATTCGGGCACGTAACCAACCTCGAAGAGAAAGGCAACATGAACATCTTCCAGACCAGGTTCGAGATAGACTTCTGAGCCATCTGCCTTCTAAAGGCCTCTTTTTGACAGGTCCGGCATTCGGCTTTAGTCTAACCGAGACCAACCATTACCGAAGACAGGATCACTATGGAAACCACTAAGCTCCGGTTGCTCAAGGTGCCCAGCCCCGCGTCTAGCGGCGGGCGCCACTTTGTTCGTATGTATCCCAACCGGCGAGGTGAGCCATGCCCTTAGAGCTCCAGGTCATCCGCGCCAGCGACTTCATCCGCCTGGGCGCCGAGGGCCATTTCGACTTTGCCGCGAGCAAGCTGGTGCTCGCCGAATTGGCCCGTGCCTGCCGCAAGCGCGGAATTGACCGTGCCATGCTAGACCTGCGCGCCCTCCACCCGGGGCCGACGCCCATCTTCACGCCCACCGACCTCGCCAATCTCGTGAACACCTTCCGTGAGATCGGCTTCACCCATCAACAGAAACTGGCCGTGCTCTACGCTGACGACCGCCACCACCGCGCCCGGATGTTCGCTTTCATCGGCAACTTGCGCGGATGGCACGTCGCCGCCTTCCGCAGTTTCGAGGAAGCCATGGTCTGGCTATCGGACGACGAGAAGGCCGTCACAGCCGAGACCGAGTCCCGCTCAGGGGAGCAGTCCGTCCCCCTCAAAGTTCGGGAAACCGGCGAACGACGGGCTAAGCCACAGACGAAGATACGCCCCAAACCCTAGCTCCTCCCCGCCAGCTACCCCGCAGGCAATGCAGTCCCCTTTCGCTTCACTTCTGCAAAGGGACGACGTGACATGCCACCCTGGGGCTTTTCTCAGAATTGAGAAGGTTGAAGGTTCGGAAGTGCGCTGGAGACAGCCAAATCAAGGGACGTCCCCAAATACTGGCCGGTGCCCCGACCATTCGGGGCGGCTGTGCCGAACTCAAACTCAACCTTCCCGGTCAGGGCCAGCCCCGCAAAGCCTGCTAGGGCACCGCCGCCGCCGCGGGGCGCGCAGGCGCGTGATGAAAGGCCGGTTTCACAGCGCCGTTGAGCAGCCGGCGGCGGAGCAGCGTGCGGCCATGCGTTTCAGCGCGGCCAAAGACGGCTTTATAGACCTCGCAGTAGGGATCCTTGGCGAGCATGGTGCCCAGGGCGCTGTAGGTCCGGACGGGGCAGCCGCCGTGGCAGATCGAGAGGTAGCGGCATTGCAGGCAGTCTTCGTGTTCGACGAGGTGTTTGGGCCGCTCAACGAACTGCTGGCGCGCGGGGCTGGTGCGCAGCATCTCCGTGAGGCTGGCGTCGCGGAAGACATTGCCGAAGAAGGATTCCGGGTAGCTGGTCACCCAGCAGTCGCACTGTGCGACGGTGCCTTTGGAATCCACGGAGATGAATTGGTTGGAACAGTTCTCCTTCCAGATGCAGGGCAGCCGCGCGGGCGCGCCGGTGAAGTGATGAATGAGCGCATCGAACGGCCCAAGGGCAACTCCGTTGGCGTGGCCGCGCTCCATCCAGATGTCGAAAAGCCCGGCCAGAAACTGCGCCAGCGCCCCTTTGTCTAGGTCGAAGTCGGCCTCGACGGCTTTGGCTGGGCCGCCGGGGAAGGGCGTGTTGACCTGGAAGCTCTTGAGGCCAAGGTCCTCGGTGAAGTAGCGGTAAAAGCGGTCGGGGCCGGCTTCGAGGCTGCCCCGGTGAAGCACGGCGATGACACCGACCTCGATTCCTGCGCCCACGGCCTCGTGCAGCCGCTCGGTCCAGGTGCGGGTGTAGGCTTCCGCACCGCCGGCAAAGAGTTTGCGGTGGAGGTTCGGGTAATCCATCGAGGTGCCAAGCGAGCTGCCGAACATCGTGCGCAGCACATCATTCCACGCGGGTGAGTAGCTGATGAGATTGGTCTGCAAGTAGTGCTTGAAGCGGCGGCCGCGCGCGGCGGCGGCGGCATCCATCAGCCGTCCCGCCTCGGCGAACCACGCCGGGCCCATGATCATGGCCTCGCCGCCTTGCCAGTAGATTTCGCACTCCTTGATGCCTTCGTGCTCCAGGTGATCGAGCAACTGCCGCGTGAGCAGCGGGAGCATGGCCATCGAGAGGCGGTGCGGCTCTTTGTGCTCGAAGCAGTAGTCGCAGGCCACGTTGCATTCCGCGGTCGGAAGCAGGATCACGCTGAACACTCGATCGCTCATGCTGGCGGATGGCGGGTCAGGATGTGGCGGTCTCCTGGCTGGCGAGATCTCGCCCGATTTCGTCAGCGGCGGATTGGATCGAGGAGAGAAGCTGCTTCACGCCGGCGCAATCGTACGCGGGATCGGGCCATTTGAAATAACCCGCACATACCTTCTGCCACTGGCAGGTGGCGCACTCCGCGCCCTGCTCGACCAAACCCGCGAGGTGCTTCTCGACAAAGTCGCGTGGCCTCCGGGCCTCGTCGCGGGCGAAGACCTTGGGGTCCTCTTCGAGCATCATCCAGAGCGTGTCGCCCTCGGCGCCGCCCAAGGCGGCAAGCAGCGAGTGGAAGAACTCCACCGGGGTTTCGACCATCGGATCGTGGAGATAGAAGTGCGCCGCTTCAGCCAGCTCGGCGAGCGCCTCCACGGATGGCTGGCCTGGGAGCAGCCGGACCGGAAGCTGCAGCGACGCGGCCAGCCGGAGCGCCTTCATAAAGCCGGGCGCGGCGGGCATGCTCACGCGCACACTGCGCACAACGCGGGTGTCCACGAGACGGTAGAGACCCGAGAACTCCGTCGCCGGATCAGTGAGGATCACATCGAGCGGAAGCTTTGAGGTGCCCTGGGCGGCGATTGTCCATGCGGCCTGATCCTGGAGCAGACCTTCCACCTGCAGCCACTCCACTCCCGGCGCCGGCTCGCGCAACCAGCGCGCGAACTCCTCCCGCGTCCGCACGATCACCACGTAGGAGCCGTCGCGATACCCGTCCGCCGCCGCCGCCGTCAGGAACGCGAGGGGCGCACCAAGTTCCTGGGACACAGAAGGAGGATGGTGTCGCCTACCAGCGGTTCACCCATGCCCCGCCGCCGCCGCCGTAGTGGTTGATCCATCCAGTGCCACCACCCCCGTAGCGGTTGACCCAACCGCCGCCCCCGCCGTAGCGGTTGGCCCATGAGCCGCCTCCGCCGCAACGGCGGTTGACCCAACCACCGGCCTGGGCGTTTGGCGCGCTGGCGAGCCAACTCCCGGCGACTACAGCCGCTATTGCCGCTCCTGACCACTTTCCCAGGCTCTGGAGGAATAGCCGCCGGCCGATCACTTCGTTGCCCGCCTCCGGAACATTGCCTTCGTTGGATGATTTGTCGCTCATAGCAGTATAGGTCGGTCGTCGGCTGTTACCCTTCCTTGACTTTCGCGCCAGCCTCGCCGGTCAAGGTCGAGAAATGCATGGACGCGATCTGCCACTTGCCGCCGCTCTTTGCGACGGTCAACGACACGTTGAGCGGAAACTCAAAAGCTTTCCCGTCCTTCTCGGCTGCGATGTTTCCGGAGGCCATCAGCCAGCCCATATCGGTACCCAGTCCGCCGATCTTGAACTGGTAATCGAACTTGTGGTGCCCCTTGTCGAAGTTCTGGAAGAAATGTTGATAGGCCGCCTTGATCTCGTCCGGCCCGGACCAGATCTCGCCGGGGCCGGTGCCCATGATGGCAGCTTTTGGCGTCATGTTCACCAAGACCGCCTTGAGATCGTGGTTGGTCATGGCTTCGTCATGCGCCTTGAGCAGCGCGCGGACATCGTCCAATTCCGGATTGGAAGCTTGGTCTTCCGCCTGCGCTGAGCGAGCGAGCGTGGCGGCGGTGATGGCGGCAAGCCCTGTGAGGATGGAAGTACGTCTATTCATGAAAGAACATTTAACCGCAATCGCGCGCTGCGCAACCTAATTCTTGGGAGCATTCCCTCCGGTAGGATATGGCGTGCCACAGAGTTGCCGCCCCGCACATTCAGCCCTCCGCCCGCCTTTCCCGTCCACCGCGCCCCGAGGAAGGCGAGCCGCCGGCTAGGAATAAAGCACTATAATATTATCTTGAAGTGCTGGTAATCCTGGGATACTATGGCGGCGATGGTATCCCGTGTTTGCATCTGTTGCGGCGAGCGCATGCCTGAGCAAGGCATCGGGCTCTCTGATAACCCCAACGTGTGCGCCGCTTGTTCCACCATTGAGGATGGAACGGAAGAGGATGGCACACAGCCACAGGAAGACCCTGCCCAAGCTCTGCATCTTCAGGCCGAGCCGCAAGAGCCGCTGCGCCGCGCGGCCTAAGCGCTGGAAACTCTCAGACGGATGCAGCCGCAGAGCCCTTCGCCGGGTAGCCCAGTCTGAACTTTCCGGAGCTCTCAGGCATCAACAGATCGGTCCGCTGCACCACCGGGCCGGTTTGGAGCCCTAGCACCGCTCCGACACGCCGCTTTAGTTCGTCAATCTCCACCGCGCTCGGCGCGGTGCCATCTGGCACCAGGCGCAACTGGCATTCGCCCCTAGCGCGTTCGCACACTTGGTAATGCGCAATGCCCCGCACGTCGGTGAAACAGCGATCTATATCCCAGGTTGTCACGTGCCTTCCTTCGGGCCTGGTGAAAGCATCCGCCAGCCGGCCATGAACCAGGTAGTTGGTGTGATAGGGGCTTTCACGCCTCTCCACCAGGTCACCGATTCGGTAGCGGATGAGCGGCATGAAATCGTTCGTGAGGGTGGTCACCGCCAGTTCGCCCACGCCGCGCGCGTCGGTGTGTAGCACCTCCAGGAACGCCGTTTCCAGGCTTGCCCGCATTCCGCCCCGCTCGTCCTCCATTAACAGATGGCCGGTCTCTGTGGACCCGTAGAGGTTGAATACCGGCACGTCGAACACCCGCTGGAGAATCCGCCGATGCGCAACACTGACAAATTCATAGCTACACAGGACGAACTTCAAGGACGGCAGGTGGATGCCTTGGCGCTCGCAGAACCGGGCAAACACCACCCCGTAAACCGGGTCCACGTCCAGGAATTGCGGCTGCCAATCTGCCGCTTCCGCCGCCATCCGCGCCAGGTCCGCCTGGCTCCAGAGAAACGGAAGGCGTGACAGGCTGACAAAGAGGGCATTGCCAACCGTGCGTTCGGCGCGCGAGGGAGTGCCCGTGTAGCAGATGTCGCCGCTGCAAACCGGCGAGCTGATGGTGACGCGCCGCGCATTGGGAAACTCATTCAGCACCCCGGCCACGAAAGGGTTGAGTCGCAGCGCCCGCTCTTCCTGCGCGGCCCACCATCCGCGTCCCAGCAGCAGCGGCGTCCTCACTTCCGAAGTGCCGGACGTGTGCTCCAGCTCCACCAGTTCCTCATCCAGCAGCGCCTCCAATTCTACGCCAGGGCGGAGGAAATTGTGCGGGAAGCCGCACCGGATGTCCTGCTTCGTGATGAGCGGCAGACGACGGAAGTCAGCGATTGACAGCGCTCCGCCCGCTTCCGGCGAAGTGGCGCTGCCGCGCTGGTACAGCGGCACTTCGCGCAACCAGCGCGGCAGCGCCTCACTCAGCCGGTGTACCATGCCGGCTTCCTGAATCAGTTCCCGGGTTGCTAACATGCAAAGGGACGTTGAGCTGTGTCAAACACAGGCCAATGTAGCACAAGAGTATAGCTGTGAAAGCCGTTTTACGGCTAAGCGCTTTCCTGGAGCGCGGACATTTCTGTCCGCCCTTCCACCCTCGACGGCGCGGCGCACAGGAATGCCAGTGCTCCTTCGACCGCGCCAGTGCCGCGTCGGGATGGGGCCGGTCAGGGGCTGGACGGCTCGGCGTTAATCTCAAAGGCTTTGGCATTGCCCACGACTACCTTGCCCGAAATGCGGGTGTTGATAAGCGGCACTGTGAGCAGTTGAGTGGCGCCGGCCTGGAAGCCATCAATGCTGGTGACAGCGCCTAAGTTGGTGCGCATCGCCATGGGCCGGTTCGCTTGGGCCGCAGGCAGGAGGCTGCCGGTGAAAACCACTTTCTTGTGAAGGCTCCGATTCGTGCCGGCCACGCGGAAGAGGTACGTCTGCGGCAGCGGGTGGTCCGCCCCGAGGCGCATGGCGGGTTTTTCTGCGGCCGCGTCTTTCGGTGCGCTGGCCGCTGCGGCGGAGAAGGGCGGCTCACCCTGGATGCCTCTTGAGCGCCGGGTTGTGTCCGCAATTTGCACGTAGCCGCTGTAAACCGAGCCATCGCCATCCACGATGCGCAGCGCTGAGCCGCTTTGTTCCACCTTAAATACGGCGAGAACGGGATGCGCGGAGGCGGCGTTTGGTGAAGGCGCGGCTTTCGCTTTGAGCTCCTGCGTGACCTGAGCGAAACGCTGCGAGGCCCCGAGCTTCTTGTTAGCATCGAGGGACGCGGAGGGAGAACTGGCGAGTGCGCCCGTCGCGCCCCAAGCCGGGCTTGGCCGATTAGCCGAAGCCGTCTCCGTCTGTGGCTGGTAGGCGAGGGCTCGTCGGTCAGACGCAACGTCCTTGAGTTTCGCGGATTCATCAGCCGGAACTGCGCCGGCAGGTGCGGCCGTTGTAGCGACGGGTGGCGGCGTGGCGGGAGCGGTTGGCGCTTTGCCGGGCGGGGCCGAGGCACCGGCGAAACTATATCGGCCTCCAGATACGCCATTAACAGCGCCTGAAGAAGGTTGGGCGACCGTTCCACCCGTGGCGGCAATCTCCGCCTCGGCGGCTTTCTTGCGGTCGGCCATCGGGCGACTGGGAGCAGACAAGGATCTATCCGCCGATTCGTTTGCTGGAAGGGTGCGCAGGCTGTCCATTCCAAGCTGGTTCTGCCCGGCGCTGGGTCGAGCGGCGGCATTGCGCGCCAGGGGTTCGGCCCGCTCGCGATAAGTAGCCGCCGCCGGCTGCACCAGCGGTGCTTTGGCGGCAGATTGGGGGACTGGCGGTGATGCGGCAGGGGCGGGCTGCAGGACTTCGGGCACAGGCGCAGCTTCCGGCGCTGGTTGATTCTGGGCCAGCAATGCGGGTGATTTCTCGCCACGGGTGCCTGGGAGCACCACCCACACCAGGACGCCGAGGGCTGCTACGATGGCCACGCCCAAGGCCATCCGCGGCCACAGTTGCGCCATTAGACCGGTGAACGAGGGGCCTTGGGGCGGAGGCTTGGCAAACTGCCGAGCTACCTCGCCCTGCAACAACCGCCGGGTGGCCGGGTGCAGCTCGAAGGGCGCCCCCGCTTCTTCGCGGCGCTTTTTCGCGGCGGCGCGCAGCAGCTTCTCTATCGGGCGTTCCAGTTCGTTGGCCATAACAGCTATCAATTAGTTAGACGGGAAGGCCGCCGGTTTCCCCCGCGCCAAGAGCTGGCGCATGATGCCTTCCAGCCGGTCCAGGCATTTGCTCAGGCGTGAGCTGGCGGTCTTGGGGTTGAGCTTGAGGGCGTGGCTGATCTCGTCGTAGCTCAAGTCGGCGAAATAGCGCAACTGGATAATCTGATGGCAAGGCTCGCCCAGTTGGCTAACCGCTTGGTGGACCAGGGCTGCGTGCTCGGCGTTCATGAGCACGGCGTCCGGCGACGGCGCGGTCCCCGGCGGGTCAATGGCCAGGCCGCTCTCGGGATCTTCGGCCTGGAGCGAAACGGGCGCCTGTCCGCCCCCGCGCTTGGCCGCGCGCTGGCGCTCGCGGTAGTCGCGCGCCTTGTTCGCGGCGATGCGGAACAGCCAGGTCTGGAACTGGCTCTCTCCGTGAAAGGAATCGAGGTTCCTGATGACGGCCAGGAAGGCCTCCTGGCAAATCTCTTCCGCATCCTCGCGCGTGAAATCGTGCCCAAGCTGAAAAATGAACCGCCCCGCCGCCGCATAATGCCGGTCGAACAACTCGTCCCACGCCTCCGCCTCACCCCGGCGGCAGCGCGCGAGCAAAGCTGCTTCGGTGTCCAAACCCATGCCGTTTATGACTCTATTTCAGGCGGCGCCGTTTGAACAGCCGTGAATGGGAAGAACAGGGTGCCGGTCACGTCCCGCCTCTGGGCCAGAAGCGGATCCAGAAGCGCTGGGGGGATTGGATGAGGATTTCGCGCAGGAGGTCCTCCATGCTGGCTGCCTCGGGTTCGTGGAGGCGGCGGGCTAGTGCAAGCGTCACCATGAAGGCCAAGGCAGTGGCCGCAAAGAAGACCGAATAGCGGTTCCACGCCAAGCCCAGCCATACCGGGGAATGGGAGCCGACCGCGTCAATGAGCAGGCCCCAACCGATGGGCGCCAGGCCGAGGGTGACGTTGCCGATAGTGGAGTAGATGGCGAAGAAGTGGTTGCGGCCCATGACGGGAATGATCGCCATAGCGAGCCGAGTGTTGGCCATTTGGATTAACGCCGCCAGCAGGCCCATCAGGAATTGCAGCACGAGGACCATGCTCAATTTTACAGGAAAGGCTCCGCCGGACAGGGAAACCCAGCCCGCCAGCACGGCCACCCAACCCGCAAAGCAGAAGGTCAGCACCGGTTTGCTGCCCAGCCGATCCAGGCGCGAGCCGAGGAACCAGAGGCTGCTCAGGCCGCCCAAGTAGGCCACGGAGTTGACCAGGAGTATCCTCGCTTCGGACATGTCCGTCTCTACCTTTAGGAACGCCACCGTAAAGGCAGTCATCCCGCCATACGAGACCGAATAAGCTACCAGAGCGCAAAGCAGCTTTAGGAACGGCTCGTAGCGGATCATCTCCAGCCATGGCACGCGGCTCCGGGAAGCGCGGCCTTCCTCCGGCATCTCCGCGTCCGGGATCCGCTTAAGGAAGGTGAGGCTCACCGCTCCCATGACAGCGCTAAATGCGAACAGCGCGGCGAATTGCCACGGGCGCGTCTCGCCGGCGAGGCACCCGGCAGCGAGGAGGAAGGTGATGAAGCTGGCGAGGTTCTGGACTGCGGCGTCGCGGACCAGGTATTTGCCACGCAAGGCGGAAGGCACCAGCGCCGTAATCCAGGGCAGCCAGGCGCAACTCGATATGCCGCGCGACAGGTTGAAGCAGAACAGCAGCATCAGCATCAGCGCCAGGCGGCTTTCGGCCTTGAGGAAAACGCCTGTCAGGGGCACCAGCGCCATCGCGAAGATGAACGTGACCCGCGTCCCCCAGCCCGCGAACACGAATCGCTTGAAGCCGAGCCGGGGGATGTAGCTCGCGGCCGGTATCTGGAAGATGACCAGCAAGGGCATCATGCCGGCAATGATCCCCAGCACCGTAGCGCTGGCGCCGAGCGTCTTCGCGTAGAGCACCATCGGGCTGTTCAAAACGATCTGGTAGGAGAAGGCGTTGAAGGTCGAGAACAGGTAAGCGTTGTGCAGCCCGGGCGGGAAAGCAGGCGTCTCCCCGGCCGGGCGGCCCCGATCATCTGTGCGTTGCTCAGCCACGGCTTAACATCCAACGCTGCCATTCAAGCAGCGAGGAGAGCAAGTAATCAAGTATTACTGCCCGTCGTGCCCCAGACTGATCCGCCCTCGCAGTAAGCCTTGCGTTCCGGTGCAAGACGCAGCCGGTCCAAGTGCTGACGAAGCTGGTTACGCCTCCAGACTCCTGTTGTGCATTCCCGAGCACGTCACGCGGTCACGACAGGGCCTGAACGAGGAACGAGCCGTTCCGGGTTGTCCCTTACTGCGTCCGCGCTTCGTCGCCCTCCTCAGGCGTGCCCGTCACAATGTCGGCTACGATGTTATTATCGCGCTGGGGGCCGGATACTCTGACTTCAGCCACCTTTACGCCGTGCCTATAAAGGGTCAGGCGCTGGTTAATGGCGGGCATCTGGTCCGGAGGAAAGCTCAGCACCACGAAGCGGGCGGCGAGCTCAAGCTTGATTACAATTCCGTCCAACACGGCCGTCCGAACAGTGGCGGTTCCGGTCCGGGGCGAGCCGGACGTTGGGGTTTGGGAGGCCTTCTTCCGGGCACAGCCGGACAGGGCCAGTGCGAACAGGAGCATCACCGCCAGCAGAACTCTCATGGGGGGAATAAAGCCGCCGAATCAGGGAAAATCAACTCATTTTCGTGATGGTCCTGACGCCGCTAACGACCGATACGCCATTTTCGGCCTTGCTCCTTACGCGGCTCGTTCCATATTTGCCGGTATGCCAAACAATACCCTGCTTCAACTGGACTTGCCCGGCCTGCGCAAGCTTAAGAGCGGCAAGGTCCGCGAAATCTTTGACCTGGGCGACCGGCTGCTCTTCGTGGCTACGGACCGCATCTCCGCGTTCGACGTCATCATGCCCAACGGCATTCCGCGCAAGGGCGAGGTGCTGACGCAGATTTCCTATTTCTGGTTCGGGCAATTGGAAGCCTTCCAACCGAACCACCTGCTTTCACGCGCTGGCGATCCTTTGCCCGCCAACCTGCAGCCGTATGCCGGGCAACTCGCGCGCCGGAGCATGATCGTGAAGAAGGCCAAGCCGCTCGCCATCGAATGCGTCGTACGCGGCTACCTCGCCGGCTCGGGCTGGAAGGAATACCGCGACCAGCAAACCGTCTGCGGCATCCGGCTGCCGGCGGGCCTGAAAGAGTCGGCGGAGCTGCCCGAGCCCATCTTCACCCCGGCCACCAAGGCGGAGTCCGGCCATGACGAGAACATTCCCTTCGAGGAGGCCGCGCGGATGGTCGGCGGCGATATTGCCGAGCAAGCACGGTTGGCCAGCATGAAGGCTTACAACTTTGCCCGCGATTACGCGCGAAAGCGGGGCATTATCATTGCCGATACGAAGTTCGAGTTCGGGCTGCTCGACGGCAAACTCATCCTGATTGATGAAGTGCTGACGCCTGATTCCTCGCGGTTCTGGCCGGCGGACCAGTATCAGCCCGGCAAGGGCCAGCCGAGCTTCGACAAGCAGTTCGTGCGCGATTACCTGGAAACGCTGGATTGGAACAAGACGCCGCCCGGCCCCATGCTCCCGGCGGACGTGGTCGCGAAGACGACGGGTAAGTATGTGGAAGGCTACGAGCGGCTGACCGGCAAGAAGCTGTAAGTGCAGGCGCTCGTCGAGGACTTCCTCCAATACCTGCGGCACGAGCGGGGGCAGGCGGAGCACACGCAGCGAACTTACGCCGCGTTGCTGAACAAGTTCGTGGCCTGGGCGGGCGAGCAGGGCCTGACGGATTGGAAAAGCGTGGAGCTGAAGGACCTCATGTCGTTCCTGGAGCACGAGCGCAAGCGTGCGCTGGCCAACCAGCCCAAGGAGTCAACGCGCCGTCTCAGCAGTGAGAGCGTGTATTTGGAGATCGCCGCGCTGCGCGCGCTCTATCGCTTCGCAGAAGCGGAGAAGCTGCTGCCGGCGAATGTGGCGGAGAACCTTTCTTTGCCGCGCCGCTGGCACCGTTTGCCCAAGGCGCTCACCAGCCAGGAGATTGACAAGCTGTTGACGCCGGAGACGCCCGAGACACCCCATAACTTGTGCGACCAGGCGGTGCTGGAGCTGGCCTATGGGTCGGGCTTGCGCCTGGCTGAATTGCGCGGGGCGCGCCTGGAGCATCTCCATCTGGATGCCGGGTTCATCAACGTCATCGGCAAAGGCAACAAGGAGCGAGTGGTTCCGCTGGGGCGCAAGGCGGTGGCGGCCTTGAAGCGCTACATTGATACCGCGCGTCCCCTGCTCGTGCGCCCGCGTTCGACTGCCAACATCTTTCTCACCAAGCGCGGCACGCCTTTCGCGCCGGTGACGCTCTGGCTGCGGCTGAAGCAGCGGGTCCGCCGCGCCGGCATCGCGCGCAACGTGACCCCGCACATGCTGCGCCATAGCTTCGCGACGCATCTGCTGGAGCATGGCGCCGACTTGCGCGTCATCCAGGAATTGCTAGGCCATGCCAGCATCGCCACCACGGAGGTCTATACGCACGTGACCGGCAGCCGCCTGCGCGAGGTGCACCGCAAGTACCATCCCCGGCCATAAATGGACGGAAGTGCTTGCCCTGCTCAGGAATTCCGCTGCCGAGCCTGCCGGGCGGGCTTCCCATCGTTCTGCTCCATTGCCCCGTCTTCTGACCCTTTCCGCTTTTGATCGCACGCTCTTTTCCTCTTTTGAATGTTACGCGACAGCCAGCGCGTTTCGCATTGACTTCGAACGCTGTTTCCGGGACAAATGAAGAGTAGCGCACTCTGAACTTTGGCCTATGAAACTCAAGTCGAACCGCAGGAACTTTCTCAAGAAATCCACCGCAGCAACTTTAGCCCTGCCCCTGGTCCGGAGCCTGGAGGAATATGCCCTGGCCGCACAGGAGAGCGCGCCCGCAAAGCCGCCGCCTGCCGCCGCCGCCAAGCCCACGATGCCCGCCGGCAAGATCGGCAACGTGCGGATCAGCCGGATGATCTGCGGGGCCAATCTGATCGGCGGTTTCGCCCATAGCCGCGACCTGATTTACGTCTCACCCTTGCTGATGCACTATTTCACGGACGAAAAGGTCCTGGAAACCTGGGCGCTCTGCGAACAGCACGGGGTCAACACCATGATCCTCTTTCCAACAGATAAACGGTCGGCCGGGCTCTACGAAAAGCACCGTTCCCGGGGCGGCCGCATGCAATTCCTGGCCCAGATCAACCCGGACAAAGATGATCTGAAAACTGCCGTCAAACAGGCCAAGGATGCCGGGGCCGTGGGCGCCTTCCTGCTGGGGAACCTCGGGGACGCCTGGACGCGGGAGGGCGACGTAAAGCTCATTGGCGAGTTGATCGCCACCATCAAGGGCCAGGGCTTGATCTCAGGTGTCGCGGCGCACGAATTGCGCACCGTAAAGGCGGTAGAGCAGGCCGGCTTTGCGCCGGATTTCTACATGAAAACTTTGCACGACACCAAGTACTGGTCCACGCGGCGGCCCGACCAGATGAAAGAAGTCATAGACAACTACAGCATAGATAATTACTGGTGCATGGACCCCAAGCAAACCATCGCCTACATGTCCGAGCTAAGGCGTCCCTGGATTGCCTACAAGGTGCTTGCCGCCGGAGCCATTCATCCCCGGGCGGGCTTCAAATATGCCTTTGAAAATGGAGCCGACTTTGCCGCCGTGGGGATGTTCGACTTTCAGATTGCGGAAAACGCCGCCATCCTGAGCGAGGTAGTCCCCGCCGCCCTGAACCGCGACCGCGAGTGGTTCGCCTGAGGAAACGCGACCCTCTCCCTGCTCTCGCGGACGCTTTCCGCCGCACGTACTCAGCGCTACGCGGGTGACCAGGCAGATGGACTCAGAGGCTATTGGCGCCTGTTTCTTTTCAAGTGTGCCTAAAAGTATTCCAAGGGATGGGACTTCCGCCTCACGTACCAACAGGATTTTCAAATGGGTTTCCTCCCGTAAAAACCACTGCTATTGATAGGAACTGACTTTTGCGCGCCGCACATATTCACTGCTGGGCGGGTGTGAGGAAGAATGGGCTTTGGGGCTCGCCGGGCATGGCGTGATACTACCAGAGCGCGCTGCGGCGCGTCAACGGGAGGTCGGTTTCGCTGGTGGCGACGAATCCCGCGGGGATTGGGCATTCGACGTTGGTGGTTGGGTGTTGGATGTTCTTGGTCAAGCGTGACACTTGCGGTCCGGGCGTGTCTTTACATCGTGGCTTTGCAACTAGACGAAGCGCCGACCAGCAGTCGCACCCGCCCGCGAGCGCGCAACCGCTTCCAGCGATGGCTTGAGCACCCTCGGCTTCCCGCAATGCTGGCCCTCGGGGCCGTCCTGGTCATGCTGCCCGCCTTGAACCTGGGCCTGGTAATGGACGATCTGCCCCAGCGCATGATTGCCCTGCCACCGGACCGGGTGCCGCCCCGCCTCCACGACTTGGGCTTCCCGCTGAGTTCTGGTTCGTTCTCAACCGTCGTCCGCGACTATTTTTTCGGTTTCTACCGCGATCCACAATGTGCGGCGTTGGTGCGGAGCTACGGCATGTTCCCCTGGTGGACGCCCGCCAGTGCCACCATTGGTCTGTGGCGGCCGGTGACCGCGTTCACTCACTGGCTGGATTACCAGCTCTATCCTGATTGGCCCGCGCTGATGCACGCGCAGAACATCGCGTGGTTTGCGGCGGTAGTGTTTCTCGTCACCGTCATCTACCGCAAGCTGATGGGGCCGGGGTGGGCCGCGGGCCTGGCGGGGCTGTTGTTCCTGCTGGATTACAACACCTATTTCCCGGTGGCATTCGTCGCGAACCGCGGGTTCATCCTCTCTCTCTGCCTCGGCCTGGCCTGCCTTTATCAGCACCACCGATGGCGCGCGGAGAAACGCCGTTCCGGATTGCTCTGGTCCGCGCTGTTTCTGGCGCTATCCGTTTTCGCCAATGAAGGCGGCGCCTCCACGCTGGCCTTCATTCTCGCCTACGCGCTGGTCCTGGAGCCCGGTCCAGTTCGGCGGCGCGCCCCGACGGTTCTGCCCGCGCTGCTGGTCATCATTCTGTGGCGGATTATTTATACGCTCACCGGCTCCGGGGTGTTTCATGTGGGGGGCTACATTGATCCGTCCAAAGAGCCGCTGCTGTTCGCCCGGGAAGTGCTCCCCCGGGCGCTGGTGCTGCTCGGCGGCCAATTGACGGAGGTGGCGCCGGACCTTGTGCTGGGCGTGAAGCCTTCCTTGCAGCCGCTGGCCACCGCCCTTTATGCCGTGCCCCTGGGCGCGGCGCTGCTGGTGTTTGCCCCGTGGCTGCGCCGGGACAAAACCGCCGCGTTTTGGTGCGCGGTGATGCTGCTGGCGGCCATCCCGGCGGCCACGGTCGTGCCGCTGGGCAAGAATCTCGGGTTTGTGGCCGTCGGGGCCTGCGGATTGATCGCCAGTTTCCTGGCCGGCCTGTTTAGCAGCCTGTTCAAGAACCCGGGCACTTGTAGCAGCCGAGGTAACGAGGCTCTAATTAGCTCGATAAGTGGCAAACTTCAGAGCCTCGTTACCTCGGCTGCTACTTCTGTAAGGGGCGTTAGCCACCCCGGCGGGTTGCCGCCGTCATTGACCTACCGCATCCTGGCCTGGGGGGCTTGTGCGCTGCTGCTGCTGGCGCACGGTCCGGGAGCGGTCGCCGGCAGGCTCGTGATGACGGTGGGCCTGCCCCTCAAGTTGCGGAGTCTGGACCAGGTTATGGACATCGGCAATCCGCCGGGTGTGGAAAACCAGGATGTGATCGTGATTAACTCGCCCAGCCTGTTCGCGCTGGTCTATGTGCCCTTTGCCAAAGCGTCTGCTCACCAGCCGCTGCCCCGGAGCCTGCGGACATTGCTGCCAGGCTGCACCACCTTCGAGGTCGAGCGGACCGATGAGAGGACCCTGGTGGCTCGATCGAAAACCCCGAACATCTTCTCCTGCGAGGATGTCGGCCCGGTCAATCCCCTCTACGCACTCCGGTTTTCCAACGTGTTCCTGGGGGAGCTGGAGTTTAAGCAAGGCGAACGATTTGAGCAGGGCGGCCTGGTGGTGGAAATCCTGGAGTTGGACGCGGAGAGGCTGCCTTCCCGCGTTGCGTTCCGGTTCAATGCTTCACTGGATTCACCCGCGTTCCACTGGCTGCAATTCAATTTCGACAACCGTTCCTACGAGCCCTTTGCCGTCCCGCCCGTCGGCCAGCGCATCACCGTCTTCGGCCCCGTCCGCTGAGCGCGTTTAGAGACGCCGGCTTCGGGGAAGACGTTTTGCCCGCCGAGAAGGGGTTTTTCGAGAGCCAGGTCGCAGAGTTGACGCCGCCGCAGATCATTAACGCCTCCTGGCTCGCCGAACCCGTGCTGGACTCCGGAACGCCGAAGGCGTTCGGCTCGTCATTTTCACGGGCACTTAGCCCCACCCTGGCCTCACCGTAGCACCTCTAACCCGGGGATAGGCAAGGTCGTCCGCTTCCAAACTCTACCTAGTCGGTCTGACCACCGTGGTCCCCAATCCACGCCTCGGGGTGGCCGGTATCCGCGAGGGTCGCCGCCGCCAGCGGGACCACCAAAAGTTAAGTTGGACTTATTGTGACCCCCTTTTCCCTTGTGGCTGGGGGGTTGCCCGCTTAGAGGCCGTTTCCCGAGTATTTCAGCGAGTTTCAGCTCTTTTCTGAGGAAAACCCCACTTTCCGGGTTTTCACTCCCATAGTACTACGGTAGCGCTACGGTGGCGCTACGGTGGCACTACGGTGGCGTTACGGTAGTGATGGCGCCCCTCCACACCACAACCTGTAGGCAGGTTCTCCCTTGCAGCTTTGCCCTCTGCTTTACTTGATCTAATCACCACGGCTCACGCCGCCGCGTCGAAAGTGAGGACCGATCCCTGAGAGCAGCTCACGGATTTGGGGCGAGGACAACCCGGAACCCAAAGAAGGTGGCAATGGCGGACGGGTCGTTATAGATGCGCACCGCCGACCGGCAGCCCACCGCCCCGAGGTTCCAAGCGCCGCCGCGCATCACGCGCCCAAAGGCAGCCGAGGTAGCCCCTTGCGGATCGGTCACCGAACCGGCGGGATAGGGTCTATACCAGTCCTGGCACCACTCCTCCACGTTCCCGATCATGTCATATAAACCCCAGCCGTTCGGAGCATAGACGTGCTGGGTCTCATCCGCATCCCTCGCTGTCTCGCTAGTCGGGCTGCCCGTGGTGAAGGCACCCGGCAGAATGTACACCATATTCGTCGCCGTCCGCACCGCCCGGTACAATCGCTAACCCGAAGAGGCGCTCTTTGAAGCCGGCAGCATTCCCACTCGCACGGTTGCGGTCCAGGTAGTGGCACACCCCATGGGAAATGCAGTTTACTCGGCGCGGGCGGTGGTGAATCTTCTGCCGATGCGATCACTCGCTGGGTTGTTGTCAGCGCTGGGTCTGGTCCTTGCTCCCGCGAACCTTTGGGCGGGAGGGAGCGGGCTGAACGTCATTGTCGTCGTGAACCAGAATAGCACCAACTCCGTGCAGCTCGGCAACAACTACTGCGAGCAGCGCGGAGTGCCGCCTCAAAACCTCTTGCGCATGACCAACTGGACCGGCGGCGCGGTTGAGTGGAGCCGGACTGACTTCGAGACCTTGCTGCTCCAACCCCTGCTGGGGATGATCACGGCACGCGGGCTGACTAACCAGGCGGAGTTTGTCCTGCTCTCGATGGACATCCCTTACCGGATCGCAGATAACGACTCCTTGGCGAGCCATAACGGCACGACGTCCGCCTTGTATTACGGCTTCAAAGACGATGTCGCGCCGCCGCGGTGTTTGCCAGCCAGTTGCTCGCTGCCCGTTGCTTCCTCGAACAGCTATGCCTTCAGCGAACTGCCGTTCCCCGAGGCGCCGCCCGACACCGCGCCCACCAACTCGTTTCTGGCCATGATGCTCACCGCCAGCAACCTGGATACGGCGAACCTCATTCTCAGCCGCGGCGTGGCCAGCGACAGCACCTTCCCCACCCAAACCGTGTATCTCGAACAGACGAGCGATCCGGCCCGCAATGTTCGCTTTGCGCAGTTTGACAACGCCATCATGGACAGCCGTATCTGCGGCGACAGTTCCCTGGTGTGGATCGTCTCCGACTCCACTTCCTACACCAATGTCCTTGGGCTGCTGACGGGGTTGGCGAACCTCTCGATTCCGGGAAACGCTTTCGTTGCGGGCGCGATAGGAGACAGCCTCACATCCTATGCGGGCGAACTGTTCGAGGACAGCAGCCAAACGAGCCTGTTGGTGTTCCTCAACGCGGGCGCTTCCGGGAGCTACGGGACCATTTGGGAGCCGTGCAACTACACTCAGAAGTTCCCGGACCCGCTGGATTACTTTTACCAGGACCGCGGCTTCTGCCTCGCGGAAGCGTATTACCAGAGCGTGCTGAATCCCTACCAGGGCCTGATGGCGGGCGAACCGCTTTCCGCGCCGTTCGCCCACCGTGGCGCCGCGGACTGGAGCACGCTGGCCAACGGGGCCATCCTCAAGGGCGTCGCTACTCTGAGCCCAAGCTTCGCCGCCGCCGTGACTAACCTGCCACTCGGTCGGGTGGACCTCTTTGTGGATGGCACCTTTGTTCAGACTATAACCAACCTTCCGCCGTCGGCGGGCAATTCCATGGCGGTGACCCTCAACGGGTTGGGGGTCAACTACACTGTGCCCGCTAATGCCACTGTCGCTTCAGTTACGACTGGCCTGGCTGCGGCCTTGAATGCACAGACGAACTCCACTCAGGTGGAGGCATTCGCCATAGGCGATCGCATTGAGCTGCAATCACTCAACGTGGCCGTTCCCGGCAGCGGCGTGACGATGAGCGCTGCGAGCGCAATAGGCTCCGCGCCCCAGTTGACCACCTGGTTGACTCCCGCTCGCCCGAGCTTCCTCGACACTTCCGCGACCGGTTACGTGGCCGTGCTGGTGAGCAACGCGCCTGCGGCGGGGGATTGGGTGCAGTTAGCGTTCACCAAAACCAACGGGACGCAGGTAACTGTTGGTGCGACCAATACCACTGCCGGCACAACCGTGGCCGCTCTCACGCAGAGCCTGGTCAATAGCGTGAATGCGGCCCTGGCCCTGCAAGGGCCCGATGGCGTGCTGGCCTCCGACTTCGCCGACGACACCTACTGCGGCATCGTAGCCGCGCAGTTCACACTTTATGCGCGTTCGCCTGGGTGGGCCGCGTCCCAAATCCAGGTGACGCTGACGGCCTCGACCAACCTCCTGGTTCTGCCCTCAGGCACCTACGGGCTCCAGGACAACATCAACGACCTCCGGCCCAGGAACCACCTCTATGTCAGCTCGGGCGCGGTTTCCCTGCCGGTGGGGTTCCAGTTCGACACCACTCAATTTGCCGACGGTTGGCACCAGTTGACCGCCGTCGCGTACGAGGGCACGAGCGTGCGCACCCAGACCCCGGTGTCGCGGAATGTGCAGATCCAGAACAGCCCGCTGAGCGCTACGTTCACAGCCTTGCTGGCGGGCACGAACGCCACGCTCAGCACGCCGCTGCAGTTCTCGGTCACCGCGAGCGAGAACAACATCTCACGCATTGAGCTTTTCAGCACAGGCGGTTGCGTGGGGGTGGTCTCGAACCAGTCCACGGCGGTTTTCACGGCGCCGTCAGCCATGCTGGGCCTGGGATTGCATCCTTTCTACGCCCTCGTGACGGACACCGCCGGACACCGTTACCAAACCCAGACGGTTTGGATTCGCCTGGTCCCATCTTTCACAATCAGTATCTCCCGTTCGCCGCTAACGCTCTCGTGGACGGCCATTCCAGGCCAGCGTTACAACGTGCTCGCCGCGACCAATATCACCGGCACCTTCCAGTCCGTGGCCACGGTCACAGCGAACAGTACCAGTGCCCAGTGGCCGATTTCAGCCCCGGGTGGGGCCGCAGCCTTCTACCGGGTGCAAATCAGCCCCTGAATGGCCGGAGGATGACCTCCTCCCTGGCCAAGCGGTCTCTGGAGTTCCAAACCGGGCAGATGAATTAGCTTTGCTTCTCAAATAAGCGCGTTCTGACCTCTCCCGGGGCGGTGTCTTACCGCTGGCTTACCACTGGCTTACCACTAGCCAACCACTGTCTTACCAATGGGGGGTCTGGAAATGGCCAAATACGCCACCTTCCGGCTTGGATTGGCTACTTTTGACCACTTGCCGGAATGGGGGCTATTTGAGCATCACTAATGACCATGTCTCTCATTTCCCGGTTAGTTACCACCGCGCTGCTTCTTATAGGACTCGATGTTCTCCGCGAGGCCCCGAAATTGGCGATTGCCTGGGTCCAGTTTGAGGGCGGTTTCGGCCACAAGGAGGGCGTCGTCAAAGCGCTTCTGCTGAAGCAAGAATGAGGTGTATCGGAACACGGCCTCCGGGCTGGAGGGGCACAGGGCGAAAGACTGTCGGAGAGCGAAGTCGGCTTCCTCGATCAGCCATTGGGCTTCGGCTTTGGACTTGGGCGGGTATGGGGTTGGCCCAGTCCCGCCTATGCGCCAGACGTAGATACCGGCGATTGAATCGCGCAGCTTGCAGAATGTCTTGGTAGCGTAGTCGTTCTGGACGAACAGCGGGTCGCCGGTGAAGCCCTTGAGGTTCTTGCGCACATAGACGCGGTCCACAAACTCCGCGACCTCGCGCACGGTCGTCTTGTCATCCAGCCAATCACCCAGCATGCCGCCCACCAGCGTGCGCCAGTATTCGTGATCCCGGGCGACGACATCCTCCGGCAACTCCGGCAGAGGCTGGCGATTGATCTTCATGATCAGACCATGCGGCTCCAGGTACGGATACATCCATTCCAGGGGGAAGCTCTCCTCAACGTAGAACTCGCGGTCAGGGTTGCGGTCGAAGATCAGCCTGGTGAGCAAGCCGTTAATGCTCATAACGGCGACTTGGCCGGAAACCTCCGCCTTGCCGCCGACCATCCTGACGTCTTCCCCAGGCCTGAGCTTATGCTCATCAAGGCGGTGTTGTGCGTCGGTCACATACTCGTCGTAGCATTGCTGCGAGTCCTGGGCCGTTGGCGTGTAGATTTTGCCGCTGTACATGGCGCGGACGTAGTCCAGATAGTTGGTATCGGCGAGCGCGTTCTGGGTCAGCGTGAAAAAGGGATCGCCGTCCACCTGCGACTTACAGAAGGCCGTTGGCACGCCGCGCCCAGGGTCGGTGCCTCCGAAGTAAATGCTGCCAGCGGGGACGGAGTTGACGATGCCGTCCGCGAGAATCTGCGTGTATTTCGGGTCGCACTCGGCGAGCAGGCAAAAAGCCAGGTCCAGCTCCAGGAGTGGCTGCCAATAAGCCGTGCGGCAGAATTTACTCGGCGCGCTCGCGCCATTGCCGGATTTAGGCGTGCGCTGCCGGCAAAACATATAGAGGTTCGTCACGGTCTGCCAGTCACCGTTAGTGGCGACCTGGAAGAACCGGCCGATTTCGGAGGGGACTTGCTCTCCGGCCTTCGCGGCCAACTCCCGCGATTGCTTCTCCTTGGCACGGGCAAACGATTCGATTTGGGCGATCTGCTGTTGGCGAAGCGGGGACTCCCCTGTCTTGTTACTGGGCGCCTGGGAGCAGCTTCCGCTTACGAATAGCACCAATCCGCCCATGATCCCAAAGAGGGCCAGCGCGGTGAGCCTTCGAAGCCGCCTTGGGCGCGAAGCGTCCACGATGGCTGCCACCCGCCCCTGGATTTGGGGCGAGCGGGCCATCGCGATCCCGGCCAACTGCGGCACGCGCCGGAAGCTCCGGGCGATGTCCACCAGATGTGCGGCGTAGTCCGATGCCTTGCACCCGCTGTTCAGGACGAGGTCGTCGCAGGCGCGCTCGCGCTCGACGCACATCCTGCGGGCAGCCAGCCAGACCAGGGGATTGAGCCAGTAAAGCGCGCAGACGGCGCGGGCGACAGTCTGCGTCAGGCAGTCCCAGCGCTTCACATGGGCCAGTTCATGCAACAACACCACCCGGCGCCGGTCGGCCGTCCACTGCGCGGCCTCCGCCGGCAGCAAGACTACGGGTCGCCACCAACCCCAAGTCAGCGGCATCGCGTTGCCGACAGACTGCAACAGCCTCACTGGCCGGTTCAGGCGCAGTCGTTCGCAGGCTTCGCTCGACAGGAGGATCCAGGCTGGGTCCTGCAAGGGGCGCGCCTTTCGGGCAAGGCGGACGAGTTGCACTTGCCCCGCCAGTACGGAAGCCAGAACCAGGGCCGCACCGATGCCCCAGACCATCACCGCCACCACCAACCAAGTAGTGCTAAACCGCGCGGCAATAGGCGGGTTGCGCCGGGGACTGTCATTCCCGGTCGTCGTGGAGGTCGCCCTGGCAGGCTCAACGGGACCAGCGGGATTGGCAACCTCTCCCCGCGGGGCCAGGCTGAGCGCGAGCGAAAACTGGTTGCCCGAGTTGAAGCCGGTCGAGACCGACCAAAGTGGTCTTTGCCACGAGCGTGGCACGCCCGCAAGCAGCAGCAGGCAAGGCAAGCTGACCATCGCCACGAGCCAAGTCCAGTGCCGGGTTGCCGCCGCCGCTCGCCGCAGCAGCCAGCACAAGCCGCCGGCCAGAGCCAGCACGGCGAGGCTCTTGAGCCACGCCTCGAAGAACAAGGTGGTGAATGCCGAATGCAGGAGGCAGTTCGAGGCCGTGTTTACCAGTGTGTTCATATCGGGGTATGCGCGTTAGCGGCCCTCCTTGCGGGCCTGGTCAATCATCTGCTGCAGTTTGTGCAGCTCCGAGTCGGGCAACTGGCTGTCGGTGGTTTCCAGCAGTGCTGCGACCGCCTCGGACACCGAGCCTTGGAAGAACGTGGAGACGACCCGCTTCAAGGCGGAGCGCCGGGCGGTCTCCAGCGAACCGCGTGGCAGGAAGACATAGCGGGCGCCCTCGCGCCGATGTTTGATATGCCCCTTCTCCTCCAGGATCCGCAGCAGCGCGCGGACGGCGGAATAGCTGGGCGGATCGGGCAGGGCGGCCTGGACCTCGGCGGCGGTGGCGCGCCCGCGCTGGTGCAGCGCGTCCATGATCTGGCGTTCCCGGCGGCTGAGATGGTGCTCGGTCCTCATACGTAATGTGCTAAAATATTAGCATGCCCGGCGCGGGGGTCAACAGGAAAATGCTAATATTTTAGCAGCGTCCGGAGGCACAGCCACGGTGTGGCGCAAACGCTTAGCCTGCGGTGTTCCCACCAAAACTGCCGCTCGCGGCGTCCCGGGCCGTTGCCTCCTTCGCGTCTTCGCTGTTGATCCCCCCTTCAAGCACGCGAACTGCCGGTTCCAGAAGTTCGGGCCGCAAACCGCTTGTTGGCGCACGCCAGGTTGCGGTAAAGTGCTGTCATGAAGACGGAACAGTCCCCGCCTGCCGGCGACCCCGCGGCCCGCCAGCGCCGGCTAGAACTGGCGCGCCAGGCCTTCCGGCAGTTCCACGCGCTGTGCTTCTGGTCGTACCGCGAAGACGCCGAGATCACCGAGAAGAAAATTCCGTTCGTCATCCGCGGCCTTCGCGAACACGGGGGACTGGCCGGCTACCGAATCGCCGCCGAGTTATGCCATTAGGCGCATTCGAGCACGAGATATTGCGACTGCTGGCGGCGAATCGGAATCCCGACAGCTACGTGGCCGGGGCCACGGTCCTGAACCAGAATCCCGCTTCCCCGCGCACTTCCAAAGACGTGGACGTCTTCCACGACACGATCGAGAGCCTTGCCCAGTCCGCCGAACTTGATTTCGTGACGCTGAGGGCGGCAGGCTTCGAGGTAATGGAAGCGGGCCGCCGCCACGACACTTTCTGCCGCGCACTGGTCCGTCGCGGAGGGAACCAGACCAAGATCGAGTGGGTCTTCGACAGCGCGTTTCGCTTTTTCCCGGTCGAGCGGGACCCGGACCTGGGCTGGCGATTGAACTTCTGGGACGCAGCGGTGAACAAGGTGCTGGCCTTCGCGGGCCGTCCTGAAATCCGGGACTGGGTTGACGTTTTGCATCTGCACGGGCGGCACCTCCATCTGGGCGCGCTGGCTTGGGCCGGGACTGGCAAAGACCCTGGCCTGTCGCCGGAAGCTATCATCCGCTGGGGCGGCCGCCAAGCGGTGTATCGGCCGGAGGACCTCGACGACCTGACACTCTCGGAGCCAGTCACTCTGCCTCAACTCAAGGAACGATGGCTGGAAGCCTCATCGGCCGCTCTTGAACTGGTTGCCCGGCTACCGCTCGAGGAAGTGGGCTGCCTCTATCTCGATGCCGCCGGCAGGGTCGTCTGTCCCGATCCCGCCGCGCCTGTCTTCCCGAAGCTCACACGCCACTTCGGCAGCGTCAAAGGCGCCTGGCCACGCATCGTGGAAAACTGAGCCCAAACCATAAGCAAGCGGTTGTGATTAGTCCGGTTTGGGTGGGTTCTTGGCCAAGTAATCCTTCCACAGGCCCAGGTCCACATACAGTTCGAGGAACACCTGGGGGCGCAGTTGGAAGTAGCCCACCATGACGTGGGTTTTCTTCTCGTCCAGGGCAGCGTGGAATTGGGAGGAGACGATCATGACCGGCGCGTACGGGTCAGCGGGTAGGCGATCCAACCAGCGGATCTGCTGTAGGTTGCGCAGATACCAGGGGAGCGGCCAGCAGTCGCCCTCCAGAGTCATTACTTTGACGAGCAGGTCGCGGCCTTGGGGGGAAGCCTGGGCGAGGGCTTCGACCTGGTGGACGAGCCTTAGCAGGTCGGGTGAGGTTTGGGCATAGACATACGGGTTCCGGCCATCGGCGGCGTACGTCGTGCTGGCTTGCCAGGCCTGCCAGGCGAGATGGGCCACGCCGGCCAGGAGCAACAGCGCGATGGTCAGTCGCAAGAGCCGACGCCGGATACGGCGAAGCAGCCCGGCCGCGCCGACGCCCGCCAGGAGGATCATGCCGTGCCAAAAGCTCAGTATGCACCACGGTGTCTTGTAGGAAATGAAGCTGTAGGCCGCGGCCAGCGCGAAGCTGTAGAGAGCCAAAAACCGAACGAAGCCGGCATGCGCGTTTGCCAGTCCTTTGCGCGCGAAACCGGCATAGGCGCCGATGACCGCGAGCGCGAAGATCAGCCCTTCGCTCCAGACCAGGCCCTTGGCGACGTGGAAGAACAGCAGGCGGTGCAGATAAAAGCCCCAAGGATGGTTATGCGGTGAGGCGCCCTCGGCCCGGTGCAGCCAGGGCAGGTAGGTCCGGAACGAGTCGAGCAGACCTGGCCAATTGCTGAAGAAGGAGGAGAACAAAACCAACCACAGGATGAACCACACGGCGAGACCTGCCGCGATGTGCTTAACGTTGATGCGAGGCAATCGGGGCGCTGGGCTGGAGGCGTCCACCCAACGGTCCCATCCCCAGTTCACCGCCAAGGCTAGCGGCGCTGCTGCCAGCGTGAGGACGAAGGTCTCCTTGGTCGCGTCCATGAGGCCCACCCCGGCTCCCGCCAGCAACGCCCAGCCGAGCTTGCGGCTCTTCCAGTAGCGCCAGCCGGCGGCGAGCGCCAGGAAGGTGAAGAACACCAGCAGCATCTCGTGGATGTAATACTGGCTGTAGAACACCATCGCAGGGGACACGGCGGTGAGGCAGGCAGCCCAAACTGCGGCCCTTCTGCCCAGCCCGTCGGCGACGAGCGGCAGCAAGACGATCAAGCCGACCCCGAAGAGGACCGTGATGAGCCGCAACTTGACCTCGCCGACGTGCTCGAAGTCCGGCGCGCTCGTCAGGCGGGCGACGGCCAGCGTGGCATAATAGAGCGATGGGCCGTGATGCTCGTTGGGATCGTATTTGTAGCCGCCGCCGGTCCAGAGTTGGCCAAACTTGATAGCGTTGACCGCCTCGTCATTGTGCATCGGACGCCGGTCCAGTGAGGGACAGCGCAGCGCCAGGGCCGCCGCGGCGGCCAGCAACACGAGGAACAGGTTAGATACTGGAAGAAGGCGCCGACTGGACTTTCCCATCCTCGATGCTCCTTCTTCCCCGCATCGAGCTTTACTTGGCTGGGCGACCCCAGACTTCCAACTCCGTATATTCGTTTAAGGCGCTCTCGGTGCTGCCCTTGGAGTAGAAACGGATGTAGCGGGCTTTGACGCCCTTGGCGTTGATGAGTTTGCCTTCGTAGGTTTCGAAGTATTCTCGGTCGGTGCCCACGCCCAGGCCGGAGCTGTTGCCCGAGTCGTTGTTGAAGACCGTGCGCACGTTATCAATGAAGTCGGCGTCGTCGGCGACCTGCACAATGACATCGTGATAGACCTTGGCCATGTTGTGCGCGTGCCAAATGACCACGGCAAAGATTTCCTGGGGGCTGCCGAAGTCCATCTGCACCCACTGCGTGCCCTTGTGGATGAAGATGATGCTCTGGTCGGAGGCTTCCTTGTCGCCGTCGGTGAGCTTGGCGAGGTTTTCGGCGGTGACGTTCTTGTCGCTGCACGTCACCTTGCTGCGTGGGGCGATGTTCTTCAGACCCGGCGGCACCATCATCGGCGCGCGCGGCTTGTCGGAGACGGGCTCGACGTTCGGCCCGACTTGCAGGTCTTTCGGCGTGCCCTTGAATGCGGGAGCGGGGAGCTTGATATCCAGCGGCACCATGCCATCGGCGCTGGCAGCGGGTTTGTCCTTGGGGGTCTCAGCCGCCCGCAAGCATTGCGGGAGGAGAGGCGTGATGGCAACAAGGGCCAGGCCAAGTCGAAACGATAGCGCCAGAGCGCGTCCGAGTGAGTTACAAGTCATTTTCATTGTGTTCGTCATCTACACGATAAGCTAATCCGAGGCCGCGGCTCAGGACAAGCCTGATTGCAGGACACGTCAGGCGGCGGCCAAGCGAATGCGAACCGGACATAAGGCCGGTTTGAGGAGGAGACGAAGACGAAGGGATGGATATTCGACCGATGCACGGGGTCGGCGCACTTGCCGCCACGCCCAGGGCAGCAGGCCACAGCCATTAAGAAGGTCCTTATGGACTGCGGCGGCAAGCGAAGCGCGACGCCGCTTTGGCTGGAATCGGTATAGATGCTTGCAGTAGGGCCGGATCCTCTCAGGGAAAGCGGCGTCGCGCTTCGCTTGCCGCCGCAGTCCACATCGGTGCCCGCGCGATACACGCCTGACTTTGCCACTGGCCCTCGGCAGCGGGCGGGGTTGGCGAGGTCCAGTCTTGCTTGCGGCACAGGTGGCTCAATGCTAGCCTTCAGGCTGATTCAACGCCTTAACTCCCAATCGCATGAGCACTTGCCTGAATCCGAAACGGACCATAGCCGAACTAAAGGAACTGCGCAGTTTCACCGCCGATGAGAACGGCGCCCAGCGCGTCGCGTTCACCCGGAAGTGGGTCGAGACACGCGCCTGGCTCAGGAAGAAGCTCGAAACGCTGCCCGCAGAAATCCACACTGACGCCGCCGGTAATCTTTGGACTACCCTGCGCGGCCAATCCGAACGCGCGCTTTTGATTGGCGGCCACATGGATTCAGTGCCGAACGGCGGGTGGTTGGACGGCTGCCTCAACGTGCTGGCCGGCGTGGAGGTCCTCCGCCGCCTCAACACCCAATACCAGGGCAAACCGCCCGTTACAGTGCGTCTTGTGGATTGGGCTGATGAAGAAGGTGCGCGTTTCGGGAAGAGCCTGTTTGGCTCGTCCGCTTGCTCGGGCAATCTCAACATGGATGAGGCGCGCGGCTTAAAGGACAAGGATGGCATCCGGCTGCCGGACGCGTTGAAGGAGGTGGGCGTGGACTTCGAGCGAGTGAAGGAGAGCGGCCAGGAGCTTAAGAATGCGGCAGCCTACCTGGAATTGCATATCGAGCAGGGGCCGGTCTTGCTGGACCTGGACCTTCCGCTGGGCGCGGTCCTCGGCACGTTCGGCGTCGAGCGCCACGCCATCACCTTTCACGGCCAGGCGGCCCATTCGGGAAGCACGCCGATGAACCGGCGCAAGGATGCTTTTCTGGCCGCCGCAAAGATGAGTCCTGAGATCTATCGCATCGCGGAACGGAGCGACGGTGGTGTCTGCACCATCGGCTCATGCACTACTCAGCCAGGGATCGTCACCAGTGTGGTCGCCGAATGTCGCCTCACGCTGGACCAGCGCCACCTCGACGCTTCAGCCCTGGCCCGGATGCTGCAAGAGGCCAAAGAGGCCAGCGAACGGTTTGCCCGCGATGGCCAGGTCCAAGTTTCCTGGGAACGGCTCTGGCAGATCGAACCCGTCCTCTTCAACCCGGAACTCATTCAGATGTGCGCCGACGCCATCGCCGAGACCTGCGGCAAGCCGCACCGGCTGCCGTCAGGCCCGCTGCACGACGCCGCCGAAGTCGCGCGCGCCGGCGTGCCCACGGTGATGATGTTTGTGCAAAGCCTCCAGGGCATCAGCCACAACAAGATTGAGGACACCCGGGAAGAGCACCTGGAGCTGTGCGTAACGGCCTTCGACAAACTGACCGAGAAGGCGCTGGAATGGGTGAGGCGCGGGGCGAGCTAGCTCGGCGCCGGCTTGCGCGCCACGATGCGGTCGCGCTGCGGATGGCAGCAGAGCAGGGCGTCGCCGAAAGGCTGGGAGAAGCGGCAGTCGCGGCCCTGCGGAGCCAGGCACCATGCAGGCGACTCCCCGCGCATGATTGGCCGGGCTAGGCACGCAGATGGATCAGGTGCGCCCGCGCCAACCTCATCCACGTGCAGAGGGGAAACGACAGCGCCATTCGGTGGCTTTAGCTTTGGCATAGCATTCCCGTCAGTCCTCACTGACATTCCACGCGTGCAAGTTTAGGCAAGCGCCCGAGGGATGCAAGATAATTCCTTCACCCGCAGCATGGCGCACGACGACGGCAATCTCGGAAGGGTAATTGACCGACCGTTCGGGAGCTGGGTAAGTGGAGGGGTTTAACCCTCCCCCCCGCACTCCCCTTCCCTTTTTAAGTCACATGTATTGTCCGAGTCAATTCGCGCACCGAGTAGGGTGCAAAAAGGAGTTGCTACGCCAGCAGGCCCTGCTATCTTATGCGGCCCTCCTGGGAAGTCGGCCTGCGGTTGCAGGCTGGTGACCGAGTGGGCGAAACGGCCTTAAATTCCTGCGCCTGAGGCGTCGGGGGCCACAACAACACTGAAAACAATCCCGTGTTCCGCGGGATGGTTCGCCCAAAGGGCGGACTCTTAACAAAAGGAAAGCTATGATTAGTATTGGCGTAAAGGAACTGCTGGATTCCGGCGTCCACTTTGGTCACCTGACCAAGCGCTGGAACCCCAAGATGAAGCCCTTCATCTTCGATGCCCGCAACGGCATCCATATCATTGACCTAAGCAAGACGCTCACCCAGTTGGAAGCCGCCTGCAACTTCCTCTCAAGGACCGTGAGCAAAGGCAGCAAAGTGCTGTTCGTCGGCACCAAGAAGCAGGCGCAGCAGGCCGTCAAGGAAACGGCCAAGGAAACCGGCCAGTTCTTTGTCACCGAGCGCTGGCTCGGGGGAACCCTGACCAACTTCGCGACCATCAAGCGCTCCATCGCGCGACTCAAAGAGATCGAGAAGATGGAAGCCGACGGATCCATCAACAACTACGTTAAGCAGGAACAATCGGTAATCCGCCGCGAAGCCGCCCGGCTGACCAAGTTCTTCGAGGGCATCCAAGCCATGGACAAGCTCCCAGGGGCAATGTTCGTCGTGGACATCAAGCGGGAACATAACGCGGTCGCTGAAGCGCGCCGGCTCAAGATGCCTGTGGTGGCAATTGTGGATACAAACTGCGATCCGGACCTGGTTGATTATCCCATCGCAGGCAACGACGACGCCACGCGATCGGTGCGGTTGATCCTGGCCACCATCGGCCAAACTGTCATGCAGGCCCAGGCGGAATACGAAACGAAGTACGCCCGCCGCAAAACCGCTGAAACTGCCGAAGCCGCTCCGGCGGTGGCACCCGAGATAGGTGCGGAGGCTGCGCCAGTTCCCGCAGCCGAGCCTGCTGTCGCGCCAACCGTCCCAGCCGCTCCGCCGGCCTAGTCTTCATTCAGGAAGGGGCGCGACCATAGGGATCGCGTCCCCACTCCATGCTTACTAACCGCGATTAATAACATACCAACTCCTCAATAATATGGCTGAAATCACTGCTGCCCTGGTGGGCAAACTGCGCGAGATGACCAATGCCGGCATGATGGACTGCAAAAAGGCCCTCACCGAAGCCAAGGGCGAACTTAGCGCCGCTGTGGATATCCTGCGGAAAAAGGGCGCGGCCAGCGCCACAACGAGAAGCGCCCGCGAAGCCCGCGAAGGCGTTATCACCCAGTATATCGCCCCGGGCGGCCGCCTGGGTGTCCTGGTCGAGGTCAACTGCCAAACCGACTTTGTGGCGCGCAACGACATGTTCCGCGCGTTCGCCGATAGCGTGGCCAAGCGGCTGGCAGCCGATCCCAAGGCCGACTTCGAGGCCGACCGCGTCAACCTGGTGGCGCAGATTCGTGAGAACATCCAGATTCCCCGCCATGCGCGCATGGAAGTCAGCGGCAACGGCATGATCGCCGCCTACATTCACACCGGCGCCAAAGTCGGCGTGTTGGTGGAAGTGGGCGCCGGCAAGGAAAGCACTGTGGCGAACGACGAGTTCAAGCAATTGGTGAAGGACATCACTCTGCAAATCGCAGCGGGCAACCCGCATGCCGTTTCACGCGAGCAGGTGCCTGCGGAAGTTGTCACCAAAGAGCGGGAGATTGCCGCGCAATCCGACCGCCTCAAGGGCAAACCCCCTCAGGCGCTGGAGAAGATCGTCCAGGGCATGCTCGAAAAATTCTACCAGGGCTACTGCCTCGTGGACCAAGGCTTCGTGAAGAAGAACTCCGAGGTCTCAGTGAAAGAGCATGTGGCCTCAGTTGCGAAGCAGCTAGGCGATGAGGTCACTATTCGCCGCTTTGTCCGGTTCCAGGTGGGCGAAGCCTCTGCGACCTGAGCCGTTGCCATTTTGGGGCGGGACGCGGAGCTGAGGCTACACCGAGCCCTCGCGGGCCCCTCCATAAGGAGCCCCAGAACTCGGGGAATTGCTTCCCCAGAGTCTGGAACTTGCGATGGAAAGCTCAGCTCAGCTCAGCGTCTGGCGTCGAGCCGCTCGCCGCTGCTCCTGTACCGGTGCGCTGACTCCTCTTCGACGTCTAACTGGCTTTCCTTCCGGGCGCTAATCAAATAACGGCGAAGGTCTTACGCCGGGCACCCAGCTCTGGCTGGTAGAATCCCGGCTGGCTCCGGGCGCACCTGGTTCGGCTCACTTCACCACCAGCGGCAGGCTCTGGCTATGGCTGTTGAACTCCGGGGCGTACATGCACTGGATTTGCGCCATGCCCGTCTGGTACTGGCCGCGAAGCTGCACGCGGCTCGAATACTCGAACACGTAGGTCCCCTTGGGCAGGTAATCAATGAAGAAGTGGCTCGCCGCGTCCCGGGTGCTCTCGTAGTAGGCGAGGCCATCCTGGTACTTGTAGCGCGAGATCACGTTCACCGGCTCCGTGCCGCTGCCGCGCTGGTCTTTGAGGTGCACGTACTCCATGTCCCGATCCACCCGCAGTTCGATGCGGACCACCAGCTCGTCGCCAACGCTGAGGGGCCCCTTCACCGCATCCAGCACCGGGCCTTTGGCCGTATTGGTCTTCACATACAGCGTCTTCTTGAGTTTCAGTGGCGTGCCTTCATAGGGAGTGATCTTGCTGATGTCTTCGAGGTATTGCCAATTCACGCTGCCCCACGCCACGCCGTCATCCACCTTCTTAACAGTGATCTCGCCCAGCTTCGGCTTGATCTGGTCCGGCGCAAAGCGGTACTCGTAGAATCCGGTGCCCGCCTCCGGCTGGGGTCCGCTTTCGGCCTTCGGACTTCGGCCTTCGGACTTCACCCCTCCCCCCGCTCCGGGCGTCACATCCACGCCGTCCAATCTCACCTCTACCAGCGCATCGCTCGACAGGATGTCCTTTCCCCGCAGCAGCAGCGCATAGACGGCGTCCGCAGTCGCTTTGGTCGTCTTCCAATCCTGCGTCTGCTTCTGCTTGAGCAGCCACACGCGGCATTCCTCGACCGCTGGCAGGTCGCCCATCACCTCGTCGAACGCCTCGATCATGAGCGCCTGGGTCTCGATGGGCGCCCGATACCACCACCAGCTTAGCTCGGCGTCGCGCCAGAACATACCCATCTCCTCGCTGGTCACGCTCCGCTCTTTGATGGACTTCATGATGTCGGCGGGCGTGGGATCGCTCACACCGTTAAAAGCGTTGAAGCGTTTAAGCGCGATGGCCAGGTGGCCCTGGGTCTGGCGGCAATCCGTCTTCAGCCAATGCTTTCTTGCCTGCTGCAGGAAGAACTCAACCGCCGCCTTGTGCTGCGGCGCGATCGGCAAGTCCTTCAGGAAGAAGCTCCGGCCATATAGATAGAGCGCATCAGTGGAGGTGGGTATGTACTTATCTGGGTCCGGCCACTTTTGGATGCGCTCGTATTCCTCGGTCATCCATGCGTCCAGCCTCTGGAGCGAGCGGAGCGCGGGCGCTACGCTGACATCCACCCCCAGATGCCGCAGGCGTCCGAAGCCCGTCGTGATGTAGAGGGTAATGTAGTCGTTGCCCGGCCCGCCGGGGAACCACGGCCAACGCCCGTCGTTCAGTTGCTGCTCGGTCAGCTTGCGCAGCGTGGCCTCCATCTCGTAGTTGAGGCGGTTGTCATCGAAGAGGATGCCCACATTCTTACGCGCCTGGCTTTCGTTCTCGGCCTGCCGCAGCCAGGGCGTTTCCTCGAGCATCACCGCCTTAAGGTCCTGATTCTTCTGCAAGGGGCTTTCCAGCGCCGGCGTGTTCTTCCACTGGTCGAAGATGCGCCGGATCTTGGGATCACTATTCGCTATATTGCGCGCCAGCGCGTTGGCGTAGAGCCGGTTGAAGGTCTGCTCGCTGCACTCGTAGGGGTATTCCATCAGGTAAGGCAGCGCCAGCACGGCGTACCAAGCCGGGTGCGATACCATTTCCACCACCAGGCTCTCGTTCTGGAGCGTCTTCGAGCTGCCGGACTTGAGGAGCCTGGTGAACTCGAACTTCTTCGTGCCGGGGCCACGAATCGGCAGTGGCAGCGACTCTGTGACCAGGATGCGGCTGGAGAGCACCGGCAAGTAGCCTTCCTCGCCGTCCGACACGTTCGCCGCCGCGCCGACGGCCTTGTAAGTGAGGAAGCCGCAGCCTTCGGGCACATGAATGCGCCAGGCGTAGCCGCGTGACTCCTTGGCCGGGATGTCGAAGTCCTGCTCCGGCTTGGTATTGCCGAGAAGCGTATCCGCCGATTGGTTATTCAGCGCCTGGTTGAACGTGAGCTGCACCTTGCCGCGCAGTGGCTTGTCCGTCTGGTTGGACACCTTCACCGTGAACTCGACCGTGTCGCCCTCCCGCAGGAAGCGCGGCGGATTGGGTTGGACCATCAGGTCTTTGGCCGTGACGGCGTGCTCTTCAAGCAGGCCGCTGCGCACTGAGCGGTCGTGCGCAAATCCCAGGAACCGCCACTTGGTCAGCGCCTCGGGCATGGTGAAGGTCATCCGTACCACGCCGTTGGAGTCAGAGGTTAGCTGCGGGAAGAAGAACGCCGTCTCCTGCAGGTTCTTGCGGGCGGCCACCTTGCTCAGGTCCGGCTTGGGCGCCGCGGGCTCCTTCGCCGCGCCAGCCGCACCACCCACTGCCAGCCTGTCAGCGAAATCCCCTCCAGCTTGCATCCCCTGCGCCAAAGGCATGTTCATGGCGAACGCAGCCCCTGCCGCCGGCGCGGTGGCCACCGGCATCTCCGCGGCGAGCTTCGCCATCGGCGGCGCGGCATCAAAACCCAGCATCTCTCGCCGTGCACCTCCCATCGGCCGCCGGAAATAGCCGTAGCCCCACAAATGCATCGTCAGGTCCGGCGGGAACGACCGGTAGGTAATCTCCACCGCTTCGTATGACGGATTCCAGCTACCGAAGACCTGTTGGAATCCCATCGGCATATTGCCGAACTGCGACTGCAGAGAGGAAGAATCGTCGTAGAACACTGAGAAACGCTGCGGCCATCCCAGCGGCGCAAAGGCATCCAGCGACTCGTCATAGAGCGTCGCCACCAGCTCAGCCGCCGCCTTCTCCGCTCTGCTGCCTTCAGGCTTTAGACTTTGGACTTGAGACTCCAGACTCCGGACTGTCAGCGTCCACGTCTCCTTCTGATTCGGCTGGAGCTTCGAGACGAAATGCTCCCATTTCAGCTCCAGGTCCTTGTTCTTCCAGGGCACGCTGACCTTGCGCGATTCCAGCCAGGCGCGGTTCTCGCGGACGTAGGTGACGTGCAGGAAGAAGCCGCCGCGCATCGCCTCGGTAACCGCCAGCTTGATCTGCTGCTGCGTCGTGCCGGCCTTGGTCCAATAGCGCTGGAGCATGTGATGGCGCTGCTCGATCTCGATAAACGCCCGCCCCGTTTCATAGCCCGTTCCCCACAACGCCATGAAGTCCTGGCCCGGCTGCGCCTCCCAATCCGGCGCGGCCAGCAGGTGCGGTATCCGGATGGCGAGCTTCGCAGCCTCGGGCTGCAGCACCTGGAGGGGCAGCTTGCCGGTGACCTTATTGCCAAAGCGGTCCTGCGTCTCCAGCACCGCCCGATACGCGCCCGCAGCCAGCTTGAACGGCAGCTTGGCAACTCCATTCGTGCCGGTGGTGAATCCCTGTTCCGCGACCACTTTGCCCAGCGGCCAGTTGTTTGGATTGGACAGGTCCTTGCCCGGCTCGGCTTCGCCAGCCGCTGCGCCCCCGAACGGCATGCGGTAGCGCCACGGCTCGTATCCGCCCAACGGCGGGCGCTGCACCTGGTCCGGCCCCTTCAGCTCATACACCTTCACATTCCCTTCAGCCACCTGCGGCTCGCCGTCCAGGGTCTTGGTCTCCAGCTTCAACTCGATCGGCTTGCCATCCGTCTGCCAGTCGTCGGCGCTCATCATCGCTTCCAGCGCGGTGTAGCCCACGCGGATCGCCCGCTCAGCCGAGCGCGTCTCGCCGGCGCTGTCCGTCACATCGGCGTTGACCTGAAACACGAAGGTCGGCTCGTCCTTCTCCGGCACCTTGGGGTCGGGCTTGGCGGTGAACTCAATCTGAAACGCCCCGTCGGTGCCGGTCCTGGCCGTACCGTGGGCGATCTCCTGGCTTTGGCTCTGCGGCCAGCCGCCGCCCCACCAACCCCACCACCACGGCATCCGCACCTCGCGCACAAGGCGGTATTTGACCTGCGCCTCGTCCACGGCGGCGCCGGTGTAATTCATCGCGTGGCCGGTCAGGCTTACCTTCTCGTTCAACTTGGCCCCCGTCTTCGGCGCGTCGAGCGTCACCTCGAACTTCGGCCGCTTGTATTCTTCCACCTGGAACGCGGCCACGCCCTGCGCGCGCCCTTCCACCTGCAGCGACATCTGGCCCATGAGCCGGTCCCGCGGTGCCGTGAAGCTGCCGGCGAACGAGCCATAGTCATTGGCCTGCTGCTTCTGGCGCGCGATCTCCTTGCCGTTCACGTCCTTAAACACCACCGTCAACCGCTCGCCCTTAAGCACTTCGTAGTTGTCCTTGGTCTGGTCCACCCACAGGCAAATGCCTTTGTATTGGATCATCTGTCCGGGGCGGTAGATGGCGCGGTCGGTGAAGAAGACCGTCTGCGCCTCGGGCCGCTGCGCCTGACGGTTCTGCCAGTCGTAGGACCAGAGGTCGCCCGCCGTGGCCAACTCCTGGCCGTGGTGCCGCGCCCGGAACAGGTAGCCGCGGTTGGCGGTGGGGGTCAAAGAGAACATACCATTCTCATCCGTGGTCAACGTCGGATCAGCCACGCGGTCGCCCTGGTTGTCCAGGTGCCACACCGATACCTCTGCGCCGCTTACCGGCTCACCGGAGTCGGCTTGCAGGACGAAGCCGCCCATCCTCCCTTCGCGTGTTCGGGTCACCAGCGCCAGGCTGCTCACCCAGACGTCGGTCATGGAAATGACGTTGTCCGTCTCGCTGAACTTGGGGTCGCAACTGGCGACGATGAAATAATAGCCCGTCTTGAGGCTGTCCGGCGCAGGCGTCTCGAACGACTTCTCCTTGTAATCGCTTGTAGGCGGCAATTTGGCCGACCACTCCAGCGCAGGTTTGTGCGCCAGGATTTCGCGTCGCTCTTGCTCGCTCAGGGCCTCTGGCCGATGGTGCCGCTTCTCCAGGAACATCTCCCAATCAACCGGGATAGCTCGGAAGTGAACCTCGCTCACGTTGCGGTAGCGCACGCTGAGAGCAGGACATGCCTCCCGTCGGTCTCCCATTGCGGCCCCTTCACTGCTGCAATTCCACACCCGCTCGGTGGTGATGCTGACTGACTTGGCCTCGATGCCGATGACGAGGTTGTGGCAGAGCTTCCCGCCCGGCGATTGCGGGAACATCTGCGCTCCCCGCACGGCAAGCTTGTGCGCCGCAACCAGGTCCCCGTCCTGCTGCAAGAGCCGCGCCTCGCGCTCGATGGCCAGCGCCGAGATGTCGTTGTCTGCGTATGTGCGGATGAAGGCCTCCAGGGCAGCCTGGTAACGCGCGTTCTTGTCCTCGCCGAATGCTGCATTCCAGCCCCAGGTCAACCTCTCCAGGTCTGCCTCGGCAAAAGCCAATTGCGGCGCCGGATCGCTCTGATGGAAGCGGAGCAGGTCCTGGTAGAGGCGGATGGCTTTCAGCTTCGGCGACTCAGCATCCGCGCTCTCGGGCTTCCAGGCCACGAACTTCTCCGCGCCGTCCAGAATCGGGCTGTCGGCCGACAGCTCGAAGGCCTCCTCAGGTTTAGCCCCAGCCTGCTCGCCCGAGGTATAGAACTCCAGCGCCTCATAGGCGATGAAATCGTAGAGCGTAGGCCGGTAGCTGTCCGGCATTGTCCCCTTTTGCAACAGGTCACCCCAGGCGCCGATCGGGATGGCTTTGAGCGTTTTCTCCGCCGCAAGCGCCTTCTGGAACTGGTGGTCAATCTCGGCGAACAGCCGGGGCAGGTCCCAGGTGGTGAAGTCTTTGCCGGGCTGGGCTCCGGTAGCCGTGCGCTGCATGAAGCGCCATTTGTTCTGCAGGTAATACTGCCAGTACCACTCCGCCAGCAGCGTGTCCATCAGCGGCACCATCTCCTTTGGCGCCTTGGCGATTTCGGCCTCCAGCCGGGTGATCTTCTCCTCCGGCTTGTTGCCCTGGATGTTGCCTTCCAGAGCAAGCTTCTCACCGATGGCCTTCACCGCCTCGGCGTACGCCTTGTCCTTAATCGCGCCCTGAATGATCGGCTCCAGGTTGGTGATGGCGGTCTTGGGCAGGCCTTTCTTGATCGCCTCGTCCACACTCTTCCATTGGGCGTCGCGCGGGCCAGGGTTGGCGTTTGTTGGGAGTGCATTCATAAGCAGCAAGGCCACAAGCAGCAGTATCCGGTTCATACACGTTCGGCTTTCAAGCACAGTATCCTTCCATTAGACGGTGAACCATGATTTGTGCTCCGGGAACGTTTGGTGTCAAGTGCCGCGGGGCCGTCGTAAAAAGTGCCGTATCTGGTGAGGAAGCCAAGCAGAACCGCCGATTCCCATGATGCGGCGTAAGTAGCTGGACCATAGTGGATTAGCGCACGCCTGTCCGGTTGCGTGCCAAAAGCCAACGCATTAGCTCACCGATGGCGGCCCTTCACCGGCTCCCGAATTGCCAACTGGCGTCGTTGGGCCGCCATTCAGGGGTGCAGCGGCTGGTTGGGGTCGTTGCCGGAAGGAGGTAACAACCCCGAATGCCACAAGAAACACCGCCCACGCCAGTGAGACCGCAGCTCCGGCAAAACACAAGAACCCAGACAAATTGACGCGAAACTCTCTGTAGCGATCTCGCGCCAGCACAGGCTGCCCATCTGGCTTCCGCATGATTTGTCCGTCTGGACCGAGCAAAACCTTGTGTGCAACGACCGGCTTCATCAGCCCAGCCCCCACAATCGCGAAGCCAAATGCCACGAAGAGCGATAGAATTACGTGCCGCATGTAAGTAGGCCCCAACAAGTAATTAGGCAGATCTGTCTATCTTCCCATTTGGCAAGATAGGCCAACGGCTGCCTGCCGCTAATGAATCCGTTCGCTTCATCAAGGCCACTGTTACTCCTCCCGGATTCGGCTGTAAAGGCCCATTTTGGCCAGTGTTTTGAGCTTGCCACCTCCCAGAGGCTCGTCCTGCCATCACCAACCTCCGCCCAGGGTTGGGCGGTATCAGCCAAGAGCGTTGCCACGCCAATGCCGTAGCACCACCGGGCTGCCAGCGTAGCGGGTCGGTCGGCGGGTCCGACGGGGTGGGTGGCAGGCAGGGTTTGATGCGCCCGGCCTTCGGGGCGGGGAATTCCGCACCAGCGCCATGGCGCTTAGACTCTATCCCACCCGGCACCGCACCGCATTCGCTCCCCAGCCCCTCCCGATACACGCCGTAGCACCTCTTATCCGGGATAAGAGGTGCTACGGCGTGTATCGGGAGGGGGTAGCTAGAGGCTGAGGCGGGCGGGTCAGTCCAAGAGCGCGCTGGCTTCGATCGAGCCGCGGCGTGGCCTGGAGGGGGAGCCAAAATGGCACAGTCAGGTTGGGTTAGAATAACCGACGCTAATGGTCTATTGGGGTCCGGGCGCTAGAAATACGCAGAAACCGGCCAGATTCGAGGAAAGTGAGGACCCCCCTTGTACGAGACACGCACGAGATACGTACGAGACAGGTAATAGCCAGGTACGAGCCTCGCACAGGATCACCCACAAGTATTGCATAAGCTTATGGCATCTGGGCGGGGTTGGGTGTGCCGGAATGGCTCACCCGGGAGGGCTTGGGCTGTTGGATGGTTCTGAGAGTCCGGAGATGCCTGTGTAATTACGGTGATTCGCCGGAGGGGCTCTATTCCAAAGGCGGCAGGGCCGGGAACTTCCCATGCGGCTCCTTTTGATACCAAAAGGCCACCGAGGCAATGTCGTCTTCCAGCGGCAGGTATGTGCCCTTGCCCGTCCAACCCAGCGCCTGGATGGTCACCTTGAGGTCCTTGTCGAACCGCACCGGGTCGGCGATATGCCAGCGGTACAGCCCGAACCGCTGGCCGGCCTCGTAAATCTTGTCGGGCGGCAGGACTTGCGCCAGCCCCGTATAGGGCGTCGAGAAGGTCTGATACTTCTTCGTCTCGTGGTTCTCGAAATTATAGGAGCCGCAGAAGTAATCCTCCGTTCCCGTGCCGCAGATCGTCGGGAATTCCTTATCGCCGTCCAGGTAGAACTTGATCTCGCCCTCGCCCCACCAACGCGGGCTGTGAACTTCCCACGCCAGGTAAGTGCCGACATATTGCCCCTGTCCTTCGACGCCATCCAGGATGGTGTAGAGCCCCTTCTCGCGCAACGGCGACTCCCGGCGGAACTGCGCGTGGAAATAGCCCGCATCTTTCGGCACCGGCGTCAGCGTATAATTGATCTGGTAGTAGAGGGTCATGTCCTTGGCATCCGTGTTCTCCATAGTGATGCGGGCCTTCTTGTGGAAGGGCATGGGCCAGTAGCAACTGAACGCGCTGCCCGGGTTGACGCACACGGCCAGCGAGCTGATCTGGCAATATTTCCCCCAGCCGCAGGCGAAGAAATCTCCCGCCGGGCATTCCACCGAGGGAGTCAGCTCGTCATCCCAATAGAAGCGGATGATGGAATGCCGCCAGTTGCCGGTGGGCGTCATCCAGATCTGCTGAATGCAGCCGGGGCCTTTGATCTCGCCGAGCGTGAAGGTCGTCTTCGCCTTGATGCGCACCGACGGGGAAATCTTCCACCCCTTGCCCAGGTCGCGCGCCGCGCCCTTGCCGGTGCCTTCGGTCGCCATGCCGGCTTTGCCCTTTTCGCCGGTGAAGTTCTCGGGGCTGATCGAGCGGGACTGCGCCTTGGAGACGCGGTAAAGGTTGCCCAGGCTGAGGTCGAGCCCGTTGGCGGCCTCTTCCGCCAACAGGTTGGCGGCGGGCAGCCCGAGCATTACAACGGAGGCGAGGACGAACCGAGCGAGTCTTTTCATAGGATGTGCGAGAAACAGGGTCCCAGCTTCCCCAGCGGACAATGCCGGGAAGCGGCTACCGTGCCTGGTTGCCAGAGGCCCTGTCATAGTTGGTTTACGTTGCGGCCATCGTAAGTGCCGCTTCGACCGTGTCAAGCGGGGGCTTCGACTGCACGACTGCAAACCACCGCCGATTTCCGGTTTGAAAAGCACCGGCGCCTAGGGCATTCTCTTCCCCCTGTAGCGCCCGCCGCCGCGAGCCACTAACGGCCAGCGCGCGGCATCTTAGAAGAAACAATGTCATACCGAGCCTGGTTTCAGTGTATTAACCCGCGATGCGGAGCCACCTATCCGCTCAACTCCATCGTGTACCAATGCAAGGACTGCCATTCCCTGCTGGAAGTGCAGCACGACACCGCCGCGCTGAGCCGCCGCAGCGCCGCCGCCTGGATGCGCCTCTTCGAGGAGCGCTACAAGAGCACCCAGTGGCCTTTTGGCTCCGGCGTCTGGGGCAAGAAGGAATGGATCCTGCCCGAGATCAAGGACGAGAACGTCGTGTCGCTGTACGAGGGCGGCACCAACCTGTTCTGGGCTGAGCGCTTCGGCAAAGTCGTCGGGCTGGAGGACCTCTGGATCAAGCTCTGCGGCAACACGCACAGCGGCTCGTTCAAAGACCTCGGGATGACCGTGCTCGTCTCGCAGGTGAAGCAGATGATCTCGGAGGGCGCGCCCATCAAGGCGGTGGCTTGCGCCTCGACAGGCGACACCTCCGCCGCGCTGGCGACCTATTGCGCGGCGGCCGGCATCCAATCCATCGTGCTCCTGCCCCGAGGCAAGATTTCCATCGCCCAGTTGATTCAGCCCGTCTCCAACGACGCCCTGGTGCTCTACCTGGACACCGACTTCGACGGCTGCATGAAGCTGGTGCAGGAGATTACCAAAGACCCGACGCTCTACCTGGCCAATTCCATGAACTCGTTGCGCGTCGAAGGCCAGAAGACCGTCGGCATTGAGATCGTGCAGCAGTTTGACTGGGAAGTGCCCGACGTGATGATTATCCCCGGCGGCAACCTGGGCAACGTTTCCGCCCTTGGCAAGGGCCTCCTGATGATGAAGGACCTTGGCCTGATCGCCAAGCTGCCGCGCATTGTTGTGGCGCAGGCGCAGCGCGCCAACCCGCTTTACCGCGCCTATCTCCGCAACTTCGAGGTCTTCGAGCCCATGCAGGCGCAGAAGACCCTGGCCAGCGCCATCCAGATCGGCAACCCGGTCAGCTTCGAGAAGGCCGTGCGCATCCTGAAGCAATTCAACGGCATCGTGGAACAGGCCACCGAGGAAGAACTAGCCGACGCCGCGGCCCTGGGTGATCGCACGGGCATGTTCAACTGTCCGCACACCGGCGTAGCCCTGGCGGTGATGCTCAAGCTGCTCAAGGCGGGCAAGATTGACAAATCAGAGCGCGTCGTGGTGATCTCAACCGCCCACGGCCTGAAGTTTGTGGAGATGAAGGTGAAGTATCACCAGAAGGAGCTGGAGTTCCCCAGCCGGCACGCGAACCAGCCAATCGAGTTGCCCGCGCGGCTGGACGCGGTCAAGGACGCCCTTCATAAGGCGCTCGAAACGCGAAGCCAGTTCCAGCTCTAGGCCGGCCTCCCACGCCGACCAGGTCGGCAAAGTCCCGGCGCGGGAGCGCGGACATTCCTGTCCGCCACGGCACGATTGACTGCCACAGACGGACACGAATGTCCGCGCTCCCGCCCCACGCATTCTCCGGCCTGGCCGCCCGTGTGAATAACCCTGTGAACGGGTGTGAACAGGCGTGAACATGTTTTTGGCAATCCCGCTTGTGTTCCCGCGCAGTGATTGCAAGTTAAGTCCGATTCAGCCCACAGCATGTCTAGATTGGACTATTGATATGAAGCGCGTCATCCGACACACGAGGACGGGCGAATTCTTCAACGCGGGAAGCTGGACGCACAGTGAAGAGCTTGCGCAGGACTTCCTCGACACCCGGGACCTGCTCACGGCCTGCGCCCAATATCACCTGAAGGACGTGGAGTTGGTGATAGCACTCGGAGTCGAGACGCCGGGAACCTATGCAATCCGCGTGCCCCTCCCGCCGAGCGACTAACAACGCGGCCAAGTCACTTCCCCGGCACGCTCTTCAACGCCTCCGCCTTGGCGGGCGGCGCGTTGGTTGGGTTCTGCGCCTGCTTCTCCTGGGTCTCGATGTTGCGCGCCAGGCGTCCCTTCAACTCGGTATAGGTCTCATTGGTCACGCAGTTAAGTTGCGTCCGGGCCAGCGCGAAGCGACCGGCAATAAGATTGAGCCGCGCCAGGTGAACGTACACGCCCTCGCGCTCGATCTCACTCTGGGCAATCGCGAGAGTGTTGGTCCAGGCCTTCAGCGCGTCATCAAGCCGCATTGGCCGGATGCCGTAGTACGTCTGGGCAAGCTCAGAGGCCAACGGGAAGTTCTTCGGGTCGAGCTTGAGCGCCTCCGCATACAGCCCAAGCGCTTTGTCGAAGACCTGTTGCTCCGTGATGCCGTAGAACTCGCGCGCGTCCTTGCGGAACAGGAATACGGTATCGCCCATATTATGGTAGTAAATCGGCTCGCGCGGGTTCAGTTCGATGGCCTTGGCGTAATAATCGAAGGCCTTCTTCACCGGCCCGATGTGGCCGTAAAGGTTGGCCAGGTTGTTATACACCGCCGGGTCCTTGGGATTCAGCGCCAGCGCTTTTTCCCATTGCGTCTGGGCGCCGTCTTCATCGTGGATGTCATTCAGGAAGCTGCCGTAGGCAACACGCGCTCGGGCATGGTCAGGGTGGCGTTTAATAAACTCCGCGTAGGCGCTGCCCACCGGCGTCAGGCGCTCCCGGATGCGCCGGCTCATCTCGTCGCTCGGCACGCCGGCGCCCTCCTTCGTGAACTTCTCGTTGTCCCGAAGCCACGCATCTATCTCGTTCTGGGCCAAGTCGTCGTCCGCCAGGAGCTTCTTATACTCCTTCTCGACCGGATCATTCGGATCGGGCGTGGCGACGGCTGCGTTTGTGGTCTGGACCACGGCATTAGTAGCGGCAGGGAGTTGGCCCACCGACAGGATCAGGCCGAGCAACCCCATTAAGAGCTTGTTCACGGCAGCAAGCTAACACGCGCTGCCTCGGGTCCAAAGTCATTTTGGACCGCAGCCCTCCTTCTTTCAAATAGACACTCTCGACCAGCAGGCAAGTGCTGAGATCACACCAACAGGACTCAAACTTTGTGGAATTCCCTGCCGGCGCCGGCGTGCGGCCCCTCATCATTGGAACGGCTGCCTTCCTGTTGCATGGTTGAGATTCTCTTCCGCCCGGAAAGGCGTTTGCAGCCCTGCACGACGGGCTCGCCGAACAACCACCACCAGACCGGCACCGAGAGCGCAAGCCCTGCCGTCAGCAGAATAGCCAGCAGAATGTCAAGGGCGCTCATGCTTGCCGATTGGCCATCGCTGCTCTTATTGGCGGTCGAGAGCCAGGTTGAGTTCGAGCACATTCACACCCGGCTCGCCCAGGAAACCCAGGTCGGCAGAGTCGGTGTATCGCGCTATGAGCTCGCGCACCTTCGCCTCAGGCATGCCGCGGATCTTGGCCACGCGCGCCATTTGGAGTTCGGCATTTGCCAGGCTGATGTGAGGGTCCAGCCCGCTGCCCGAGCCCGTGACGGCGTCGGCGGGAACGGGCGCATTGGTCGCCAGGCCGTTCTGGGCGCGGTAATCGGCCACGTTCTGGGCGATCGAATCGCGCAGCTTCTGCGAAGTCGGGCCCAGATTGCTGCCGCCGGAGCTAGTCGAGTCATAACCATTGCCTGCTGACGAGGGGCGCGAGTGAAAGTATTTGTCGGCCGTGAACTGCTGGCCGATCAGGCGGGAGCCCTGCACATTCCCGCCGGCGTCCACGACAAGGCTGCCGTTGGCATTCCTGGTGAAGAGCGCCTGGCTGATGCCGAACACAACTAATGGATAGATACCGCAGCACACGACCGCCAAGGCGAGCGTGGCCAGCACGGCACTGCGAATTTCAGAAAGCATCTCCTTCATAGGCTTATACAACAAGGTTGAGAGCAGTGATAAGGATGTCTATCAGCTTGATACCGACAAAGGGTATGATGACGCCGCCCAGGCCGTAGATGAGCAGGTTGCGCCGCAGAATCGCCACGGCCCCAATGGGCTTATAGACCACCCCCCGCAGAGCTAGCGGGATAAGCGCAATGATGATGAGAGCGTTGAAGATCACCGCGCTCAGGATGGCGCTGGTCGGGCTGTGCAAGTGCATGATGTTCAGCGGGGCGATGGCGGGGAACGTCGCCATGAGCATCGCGGGGACGATGGCAAAGTACTTCGCCACGTCGTTGGCGATGCTGAACGTGGTGAGCGAACCCCGCGTGATGAGGAGCTGCTTCCCGATCTCCACGATCTCAATCAGCTTGGTCGGGTTGCTGTCCAGGTCCACCATGTTGCCCGCCTCGCGGGCGGCCTGCGTGCCGGTGTTCATGGCTACGCCCACGTCGGCCTGCGCCAGGGCCGGGGCGTCATTAGTGCCGTCGCCGGTCATGGCCACCAGGTGGCCGGCAGCCTGCTCGGACCGAATCCGCTTGAGCTTCGCCTCGGGCGTGGCCTGGGCAATGAAGTCATCCACACCCGCCTCCGCCGCGATGGCCGCCGCCGTGAGAGGGTTGTCGCCTGTGATCATCACCGTGCGAATCCCCATCTTGCGCAGTTGGGCGAACCGTTCCTTGATGCCGCCCTTGACTACGTCTTTGAGCTGCACCACTCCCAGCACCTCGAGCCCTTCGGCCACCACGAGGGGCGTGCCGCCGGAGCGGGCGATTTCGTCCACGGAGAGGCTAACCGCCGCCGGAAACGTGCCGCCCAGTTGATCTACGTGAGCGCGCATGGAATCGGCGGCGCCTTTGCGGATACACCTAACCGGCTGGAGCCCATCTGTGGGAAAGCCGGCCCCACCTGGCGCGAGCGGCGCCGCAATCAGCGTCGTGGCGCGCCCGGTTGCTTCAACGACCTTGCCGGCCAGGACTGGCTCGGCTTCCTTGGCGTCTTCATAAAAGTCCACCCCGCTCATCCTCGTCTGCGCTGTGAACGGGACAAATCGCGCGTGCGCGTCGGCCACGTCTCGCGCGCGCAAGTTGAACTGCTCTTTGGCCAGCACCACCACGGAGCGGCCTTCGGGGGTTTCGTCCGCCAGAGACGCCAGTTGGGCCGCATCTGCCAGGCGCTCCTTCTGGACCCCTGGTGCAGGAACGAATTCCATGGCCATGCGGTTCCCCAGGGTGATGGTGCCGGTCTTGTCCAGCAGCAGCACGTCCACGTCCCCGGCGGCCTCGACCGCCCGGCCGCTGGTGGCCATGACATTGCGCCGGATCAGGCGGTCAATGCCGCTGATCCCGATGGCGCTCAGCAGCCCGCCAATGGTCGTCGGAATCAGGCAAACCAGCAGCGCCACCAGCACTGGCACCGAGAAGACCACCCCGGAATAAATGCCGAACGGCTTCAGCGTCACGCAGACGAGCAGGAAGATAAACGTCAGGGCCGCGAGAAGAATCGTCAGGGCAATCTCATTGGGCGTCTTTTGGCGCCTGGCCCCCTCCACCATCGCTATCATTCGGTCCAGGAAAGCGTTGCCCTTTTCCTGCGTAACCCGAATCACGATGCGGTCGCTGATGACGCGCGTGCCTCCAGTCACCGCGCTGCGGTCACCGCCGCTTTCGCGGATGACCGGCGCGGACTCACCCGTGATGGCGGATTCATCCACGCTGGCTATGCCTTCCACCACCTCGCCGTCCGCGGGGATCAGGTCGCCCGCTTCGCAGACGACCAGGTCGCCTTTCAGCAACTCAGGCGCGGGCACCTTGTCTTCACGCCCGTCCCGCAGACGTCGTGCAATGGTGTCTTTGCGGGCCTTGCGCAGGCTATCGGCCTGGGCCTTGCCTCGCCCCTCGGCCACGGCTTCCGCGAAGTTGGCAAACAGGACGGTGAACCAGAGCCATATAGCGAGCTGCGCAATGAAGCCGCGCTCTGCCGGGGCGCAGGTAACGATGCCCACAGTGGTCAGCACGGCGCCGACCATGGTGACGAACATCACCGGGTTCTTCACCATCAGCCGCGGGTCGAGCTTGCGGAACGAATCGGCGATGGCGGGGGCAACGATACTCCAATCAAAGAGAGAAGGTGCTTTATGTGTCATGATGCGTGAAGCGTGAAACGTGAAACTTGATACATGAGCGCTGGTTAATAGAGTTTACCCTGGGCCGTGAGGAAGTGCTCGACAATCGGGCCCAGGGTCAGCCCGGGCAGGAAGTTGAGAGCGCCTACCAGCAGCACGGTGCCCAGGACCAACACGACGAAGGTGGGTCCGGAGACGGGGAAGGTGCCGGCGCTGGGCGGCGCGATCTTCTTCCGCGCCAATGAACCCGCCAGCGCCATGATCGGGACGATCATCAGGAACCGGCCAACCAACATCGCCAGGCCAATCGTTGTGTTATACCAGGGCGTGTTGGCATTCAGGCCGGCGAAGGCGCTGCCGTTATTGCCGTTGGCCGAGCTATAGGCGTAGAGCATTTCGCTCAAACCGTGCGGGCCGTTGTTGTTCAGCCCTGCCAGGCCCCACTTGCTGACCGAGGCCCAGGCGGCAAACCCGAGGATGGACACCGCCAGCACCAGCAGCGCCAGCATGGCCATCTTCACCTCGTAGGATTGAATCTTCTTGCCCAGATACTCGGGAGTCCGCCCCACCATCAGCCCGGCGATAAACACGGCCAGCACCACGAACACCAGCATGCCGTAGAGCCCCGCCCCCACCCCGCCGATGATGATTTCCCCAAGCTGGATATTGAAGAGCGGGACAAAGCCGCCCAGCGCAGTGAACGAGTCATGCATCGAATTCACCGCTCCGCACGAAGCGTCGGTGGTGACCGTGGCGAACAAGGCGGAATTGAAGATGCCGAAGCGCACTTCCTTGCCTTCCATATTGCCGCCAGCCGCGGCCACCCCAAGCTGCTGGTGAATCGGATTGCCCACTGCCTCCGAGTGCCAGCACAGCAAGGTGCCCGCCAGGAAGAGCGCCATCATCGCCGTCCACACCGACCAGCCGTGCGCCTGATTCTTCACCATCCGCCCCAGGTAATAGGTCAGCCCGCTCCCGATCGCGAAGATGGAAAGCATCTGGATGAAGTTCGAGAGCGGCGTGGGGTTCTCGAAAGGATGCGCCGCATTGGCGTTCATATAGCCGCCGCCGTTGGTTCCCAGCATCTTGATGGCGATCTGCGAAGCCACCGGCCCCTGCGGGATTACCTGCTCCTTGACGATCTGTTCTTCCATGACGGCCTTGCCGTCAGGGCCTTTGACCGTCTCGCCCTTGTCGTTCTTCTTCTCCACCTGAATCTTCATAGGTTCCAGGAGCTTGGCCGTAGTGTAAGGCTTGAAGTTCTGGATGATGCCCTGGGAGACCAGGAACACGGCAAACACCAGGCAGATGGGCACCAGCAGGTAATAGGTCGTCCGGACCAGGTCCACCCAGAAGTTACCCAGCGTCTGGGACGAGTGCCGGGCAATGCCGCGCACCAGGGCCGCAGCGATCGAGATGCCTACCGCGGCGGAGGCGAAGTTGTGGATCACCAGCGCCACCATTTGCGACAGGTAGGACATGGTGGATTCACCGGTATAGCTCTGCCAATTGGTGTTGGTGGTGAAGCTCGTTGAGGTGTTGAACGCCAGGTCGGGGCTCACCGCGCCGAAGTGCTGCGGGTTAAGCGGCAGCCACTGCTGCAAGCGCAGAATCGCATACGTGAAGAGGCAGCTCACCAGGCTGAACAACAGCATGGCAATGGCATATCCCTTCCAATCCTGCTCTTTGTCAGGCCTGACCCCCATCAGCCGATACGTGAGCCGCTCAAAGGGCTTGAACACCGGGTCCAGCCAGGTACGGCCATTGGCGTCCAGCACCTGGACCAGGTAAAGGCCCATCGGTTTGGTGATCAGGGCAAGCGCCCCTACGTACACAGCAAGCTGCAACCAGTCAATTGAACGCATAGTGGTTTGCTCCTTAGAACTTCTCCGGCCGAATCATGGCCACGAGCAGGTAGATGAACAGCAGCAAGGCAACGATGCCGACAATAATGTTCTCCATAGCCCCCTCACATCTTCTCGCAAAGGCGGACATATAGCCCCGCCACTACGAAGAAAAGCACCACCACTCCGATAAAGATCAGGTCCATCATACAATTCCGCCTTCCGTTAGGTTCGATTTATTCACGCAGCAAAGTGGCATGCCAGCGAAGCAGGCGTTAATCAAAACAGGGCCTTGGTTCATTAAAACTTCATTAAAACCATCCTGCGCCGCCTGCCTATCAGCACACGCTGCTAATGGACAGAATGGGCGATTGGCTCCCCTGGCCGTTGACAAAGCGTGGGCCTACTTGCCTGCGGCTTGTTCCCGAAGCGCGAGGGCCGATTTGTGGTCGGCTTGGGACGCTTTCGGTCAAGCCCCGGCGTTCAGATGTGCCCAGCCTTGCTTTCAGCTTTCATTTCCACTTGTTCCCGCTATAAAGCGGCGGATGACTCAGCACCGTATCGGCATTATTGGCGGGAGTGGCCTCTACCATATCGAGGGGTTCACTAATCAGAAGTGGGTTTCCATCAAGACGCCGTTCGGGCCGCCCTCCGACAGCTTTCTCACAGGCCGGCTCGCCGGGCGGGAGGTTGTTTTCCTGCCCCGGCACGGGCGCGGCCACCGTATTCTGCCGAGCGAGTTGAATCACCGGGCCAATATCTGGGGCATGAAGAAGCTTGGGGCGGCATGGATCATCAGCGTTAGCGCGGTCGGCTCCCTGCAAGCCAAGTATAAGCCCTGCGACATCGTTCTGCCGGACCAGTTTATGGATCGGACCAAGCAATCCGCTGCCCACACGTTCTTTGGCCGCGGCATCGTCGCGCATGTGGCGTTCGCGCACCCCATCTGCGAAGAGCTTCGCCAACTCCTGCTGAAGTCCGCGCGGGCTCTGAAAGCTCGGGTCCACGACGGCGGCACGTATGTCAACATGGAAGGGCCGGCCTTCAGCACGCGGGCCGAGTCTTTCACCAACCGCAAGCTCGGCCACGACGTCGTGGGAATGACCAACCTGGGCGAGGCCAAGTGCTGCCGCGAGGCCGAGATAGCCTATGCCACGATGGCGATGATCACCGACTACGATTGCTGGAAGGAGGACGAGGCTCATGTCACGGTCGAGATGGTGATTGCCAACCTGACCCGCAACGCCGCCACGGCCCAGGCCATCATTGCGTGCCTCCTGCCGCAGATACCGCGCGAGCCGGACTGGCCGTGTCACAGCGCGCTGCAGTGCGCCATCATGACCGACAAGAAGCTTTGGCCGGCCAAGACCAGGCACGAACTACAGCCCATTCTGCAGAAGTATCTCTGAACAATAGCCATGCAAAGGAGGAGAGGAGAACGAAGCACTGTAGCGGCAGGCAGGATGCCTGCCGCTGCGGGGCAAGGCTGAAAACATGCGCCTGCCCACCTTTACCGCCAGCCTGTTTCGCAGGAAGGGCCTGGACCGGCTGGTGGGGGAGACCATCGAGCCGGAACACCAGCTCAAACGGGCGCTGGGGCCGGTGCAACTCACCCTGCTCGGCGTCGGGGCCATCATCGGCGCGGGCATTTTTTCGACGGTGGGCACGGCGGCGGCGGGCGCTCCCGCTGAAGCCGGGGCCAGCGGACACCTGGGGGCGGGGCCGGCGCTGGTGCTGTCTTTTGTGTTGGTGGCGGTTGCGTGCGGATTTGCGGCGCTGTGCTATTCCGAGTTTGCCTCGATGGTGCCGGTGTCCGGTTCCGCCTACACCTACTCGTATGCCACGCTCGGCGAGCTTATCGCCTGGATCATCGGCTGGGACCTGATCCTGGAGTACGCCGTCGGCAATGTCGCCGTGGCCATTTCGTGGTCGGACTACTTCCAGAGCTTGCTGGCGGGCTTCAAGCTGTCGTGGCCGGTGTGGTTAGGCACTGATTATCGCACAGCCTTGCAGGCGGCCCACGACATCGCCAAGGCCAAGGCCGGCGGCATTGACCCCAACACGCTCGGTGATCTGGTAGCCCGTGGCGGCCACGCCTGGGCGGACGCGCCGCGACTGCTGGGCCTTCACATCATCTTCAACCTGCCGGCGGTGCTGATCGTTGCGCTCATCACCTGGGTGCTGGTGCGCGGCATCAAGGAAAGCGCCGGGTTCAACTCGGCGATGGTGGTGTTGAAGCTGGTGATCATCGCCTTCTTCGTGGCTGTCGGGGCTTGCTATGTTAAGCCGGCAAACTGGACGCCCTTTGCGCCGAACGGTTTTGGCGGCATCTCCAGCGCGGCCGCGATCATCTTCTTCGCCTACATCGGCTTCGACGCGGTCTCCACGGCGGCGGAGGAAGCCCGAAACCCCAAGCGGGACGTGCCGATAGGCATCATTGCCAGCCTGGTGGTGTGCACGGTGATTTATGTCGCCGTGGCGCTGGTGCTCACGGGCATGGTCAAGTGGGACCAGTTCACGGGCGTGGCCGATCCGCTGGCCAAGGCCTTTTCGGACCGGGGCATGAACTGGACGGCGGGCATTATCTCCTTCGGCGCCGTGTTCGCGACGACGTCGGTGCTGCTGGTCTTTCAACTGGGCCAGCCGCGCATCTTCTTCTCCATGGCGCGCGATGGGCTGCTGCCGCCCTGGGCGGCCAAAGTGCATCCCAAGTATCGCACCCCGCACGTCACGACCATCCTTACCGGCGTGTTCGTGGCGCTCTTCGCGGCGGTGACCAACATCAATGAGGTCGTCGAGCTATGTAATATCGGCACGTTGTTTGCCTTCGTGCTGGTCGCGGCGGGGATATGGATTCTGCGCCGCACCGAGCCGGAGCGCCCGCGCCCGTTTCGGACGCCGCTCGTGCCGTGGGTGCCGCTCGGGGCGATCCTTAGCTGTGGCTATCTTATGGCCGAGCTGCCGGCGGTGACGTGGTGGCGCTTCTTCATCTGGCTGGGAATAGGGTTGGTGCTCTATTTTGCCTATGGTTTCCGGCACAGCCGGGTTGGGTCGAGGTGAGGTCTTGGCATGCTAGCTAGCGATACGAAACCTGCCGCCACTGAGCCGGGCTTTGTCCGCGGGCTCGGGTTCCTGGATTCAACGATGATCGTCGCCGGCTCGATGATCGGCTCGGGCATTTTCATTGTCTCAGCCGATATTGCGCGGCAGGTCGGCTCGGCGGGATGGCTGCTGGTGGTCTGGGTGATTTCGGGCGCGCTTACGGTGATAGCCGCGCTGAGCTACGGCGAGCTGGCAGCAATGATGCCGCAGGCGGGCGGGCAATACATCTATCTGCGCGAAGCCTACAGCCCGCTTTGGGGGTTTCTGTATGGGTGGACCCTGTTCCTGGTCATACAGACCGGCACCATCGCGGCGGTGGCGGTTGCATTCGCCCGGTATTTGGGCGTGCTCGTCCCGGCCATTTCCCCGACGGGCTGGATTATCCCGCCGATCAACCTGTCGTCGAGCTACGCCATTAGCCTCTCGGTCCAGCAACTGGTGGCCATCCTGCTCATCGTGGCGCTGACGTTCATCAACACGCGGGGCCTGCAGCTCGGCAAGCTGATACAGAACATCTTCACATCGGCCAAGACGCTGTCGCTCCTCGCACTCATTCTCATCGGCCTGCTGCTGCACCATGATGCCGCCGTGTTTAAGGCGAACTTCACTGATATGTGGTCGCCTCATGGCGTCACGGCCATCAAGCCTGACTGGTCGGCGCTGCCCACGGTCACCGCTACTGTGGGCGCATGCGGTTTGTTCGTGGCTTTGTGCGTGGCTCAGGTCGGCTCGCTGTTTTCCTCCGACGCCTGGAACAATATTACGTTCACGGCCGGGGAAGTGAAAGAGCCGCGGCGCAACGTCCCGCTCTCGCTGGCCGCGGGGACGGGGCTGGTCACCACGCTCTACTTGCTGGCGAATGTCGCTTACCTGTGCCTGCTGCACCTGGACAAGATACAGCATGCGCCTGACGACCGGGTGGCCACTGCGGCCATCGAGGTGGTCTTCAGCGGAGCGGGCGCGGTCATCATGGCGGTGGCGATTATGGTCTCGACGTTCGGCTGCAATAACGGGCTGATCCTGGCCGGGGCGCGGGTGTACTACGCTATGGCGCGGGACGGGCTGTTCTTCAAGTCGGTGGGGAAGCTGAATGCCCGCAGCGTGCCGGCTGCCGGTCTGGTGCTTCAATGCGTCTGGACCTGCCTCCTGGTGCTGCCCCGGACGCGGTCGCTCGACCTGGCTACCGGGCTTGAGCACTATGGCAACCTCTACAGCACGCTTCTCGACTACGTGGTTTTCGCCGTATTGATCTTCTATGTGCTGACCATAGCGGGGATCTTCGTGCTCCGCCGCAAGCAGCCCGCCGCAGAGCGCCCCTATCGTGCCGTCGGCTACCCGGTTATTCCTGCGCTCTACGTCGTGGCGGCCGGCGCCATCATGCTGGTGCTGCTTTGCTACCAGACCAAAACCTCCTGGCCCGGCCTGGTGATTGTGCTGCTCGGCGTGCCGGTGTACTTCCTGTGGAAGGCCCGGCTGCATTTGCGGGAAAAGGAATGACCGAGCGTCCTAAGCCTGTGTGGCACATTGCCTCCGCTTCCAGACAGCCTTCATTTTCCGGCAGGCATTTACTTGACTTCCGCGTGGCTTGAGGCGATTAACCCGGGTCAACGACCAGATTACCTAACAAGCCAACCCATCCATGAACCTGTTTCGACGTAAAAGCGTTAGCGACCTGCAGGCCGAGGCGCTGACGGACCAGAGCCTTAAGCGGGCGCTCGGGCCTGTGAACCTTACCGCACTGGGAGTTGGCGCCATTATCGGAACCGGGATCTTCGTGCTTACTGGAACCGTCGCGGCGCAGAACGCCGGGCCGGCTGTGGTGCTTTCGTTCGTGCTGGCCGGTTTCGCGTCCATCTTCGCCGCCCTGTGCTACAGCGAATTCGCCTCACTGGTCCCGATGGCTGGAAGCGCCTATACGTACGGCTATGCCACGCTGGGCGAGTTCTTTGCCTGGATTATCGGCTGGGACCTGATCCTCGAATACGCCGTGGGGGCCATCACGGTTGCGGTCGGCTGGTCGGGCTACGTGGTCTCGTTCCTGCGTGACTTCGGGATCGTCGTGCCGCCGCAGCTCTCGGCGGCGCGAGGAATGGACTTGATTGACATCCCTGCTGCGCTGGCGGCAGGACTGAAAATGAAGGCCGGGTGGACGGCCTTGGGCCCTGAGTTGGCAAAGCAGATCGCTGTGCTCGGGACAGACCCCGGCACGTTGTCCCATGTCACAGCCATTTTCAATCTGCCGGCCGTGATCATTGTATTCATCGTTACGACCCTGCTGGTCGTTGGCATTAAGGAATCCGCCAACTTCAACAACCTGATAGTGTTCGTGAAAGTCCTCGTAGTGTTGTTGTTCATTATCGGCGCGGTGCATGCGATCAAGACTGCCAACTGGCATCCTTTCATACCTGCAAACACAGGCAAGTCGGGCCACTTTGGATGGACGGGAATCATGTCCGGGGCTGGCATAGTCTTCTTTGCCTACATCGGCTTCGACGCCGTCAGCACAGCGGCGCAGGAGGCCAAGAACCCGCAGCGGGACATGCCCATCGGCATCATCGGCTCGCTGCTGATTTGCACGGTGCTCTACATCGCGGTGTCCGCCATCGCCACCGGCGTAGTTCCCTACGCGCAACTGGACGTGCCGGACCCGATCGCGGTGGCCGCTGACCGCGCGGGAATGGGCTGGATGGGCAAGCTGATCAAGCTGGGGGCTATCGCGGGCCTTTCTTCGGTAATCCTCGTTATGCTGCTCGGCCAATCGCGGGTGTTCTATAGCATGGCTCGCGATGGGTTGTTGCCTCCGGTGGTCAGCCAGGTGCATCCACGCTTCCGCACGCCATGGATTACCTCGATCGTAACGGGCGTAGGGGTCGCGTTCTTCGCCGCAGTGTTTACCGTGCGCGAGGCGGGCAGTCTCTGTTCCATCGGAACCCTGCTCGCATTTGTCATAGTCTCCGTCGGTGTGCTGGTCCTGCGTGTGCGAGAGCCTAACCTGGTGCGCAGATTCACCACCCCTTGGGTTTGGTTCGTCGCCCCGATGGGTGCGATTTCGGCAGTTGCCCTGATGGCATTCCTCTCGGCCACGACCTGGTATCGGTTGATTTTCTGGTTCGCGATCGGGATGGTCGTTTACTTCGGCTACGGGGTGCGCCTAAGCAAGCTCGCCCAAGCTCCGGCCAAGCCGGGCCCGTGACAGAGGGTATCGGGCACAGCAGTCCTCCAATGGACCTTCCTCCGAGCGCGGCGCACCGGTGAGACCCAGGTGTGGGAGGCGCAAGCAGGGGTGCCACTCTGTGCTCGCCGTGGTGACGTGCCCTGGCACTTGTCACCCGCTGGCTGGCCGGATCAAATATTGCGATTGCCAACGAGGGAAGGAAGGCTAACGTAGGGGACACATGGCCTCTGGAAGAAAGTCTTGCCGCTGAGGTTACCTCACAGTGGCTCCGGCACCTATCCGATCTGATTCATGAAACCAGTCATATTTCACCCTCCACTCTCCATGCTTCGCGGTTCACGCTCGCCGCTTCACGCATTGGTCTCAACGCGCGTTGCGTCTATTTGGCTGGCGGTCATGGTGGCGGGAGTGGGGATGGAACTGGGAGCGGAGCGTGCCTTGGCGCAGCGCCCGCTGGGCACTGATGTTTCCGGCTACCAGCCGAGCATCAACTGGACGACCGTGAAGAACGCCGGCGTGGCCTTCGCCTGGACCAAGGCCACCGAGGGAACGGATTACGTCAATCCCTATTTTACGGCCCAGGAAGCGGGAGCCAAAAGCGTTGGCATCTACATCGGGGCCTATCATTATGCCCGCCCCAGCAGCCATCCCAACATCACCGGCTCAAACAGCGCCGACAGCGAAGCAGCTTACTTTTGGTCCACCGCCGGCAGTTACGTCACATCCGGCGGGACCTACTGTGTGCCGATGCTGGACTGGGAGGACACTGGCGCGACCATCGCCGCCGGTTTCACCGTAACCCAAATGTCCGCCTGGGTGAACGAGTGGTGCAACGCGGTCTCTAACTACGCGCGCGCGAACGGAGTGTATGGCATGAAGCCCGTGGTTTATACGGGAGTCTGGTATTCCGAGCCCTCCGGCACTTACCCCGGATTGAACTCGACAGTAACGATCTGGCCGGACTGGATCGCGGCCTATCCTTACTGCAACTCCAGCGGCACCGTTTGCGGAACCCCCCATCCTCTCACCGACCCATTCCCCAGTAATTGCTATCCCTGGTCCAGCACCCCCATCTGGCAGTACGGCAACACCAACTGGTCGGGCGGGGATTCGGACGTGGGCAGCGGGACATTGAGCAGCTTTGTGCAGACCTTCGTGATCGGTGGCAGCGCCCCGGGCATCGCCACCCAACCGCAGAGCCAGGTAGTGATGGTGGGCAGCAACGTGCTGTTCACCGTGGGCGCGACGGGAGCCACGCCGCTGGCTTATCAGTGGCACTTCAATGGCACGAATGTTGCAGGCGCAACCGCCAGCAGCTACACGAGGTCTAATGCGCAGCTTGCCAGCGCCGGAACCTATGCCGTTACCGTCACCAACAGCTATGGTTCGACCAACAGCGCCAACGCCGTGCTGACGGTTCATGGGCAGCCGGTGATCACCTCGCAGCCAACCCCAGTCATTACCGGTCTGGGGTTGCCCGCCTCCTTCAGCGTGGGCGTCTCGGGCAGCACACCCTTCAGCTACCAATGGCGGATGAGCGGAACCAGCATTCAAGGTGCGACACTGAGCAGCCTGACATTCAGCAGCGTGGCCCTGTCGAATGCCGGGAGTTACTCGGTGGTGGTGACGAACCTATATGGCAAGGTGACCAGTTCCAGCCCGGCCTTGAGCGTGATGGATCCTTACATCACGAATCAGCCGCAGAGCCTGATGGTGGCAGCGGGTGCGCCCGCGGCGTTCAGCGTCGGCGTGGCAGGGACGGCACCATTCAGTTATTCGTGGGCCAAGAACGGCGCAGCGCTGACGAACGGAGGGAATATCAGCGGGCAGGGGACCGCTAACTTAAGCTTGGCGAGCGTGCAGGTGGGGGATGTGGGGACCTATTCGGTCACCGTGACCAACGTCAACGGCTCGGCGCTAAGTACCAATGCGACCCTGACCGCGGCCTACGGGCCCGCGCTCACGACGCAGCCCCTCAGCCAAACGGTGCCGGCGGGCTCGACCGTCACACTGAGCGTCTCAGTGATTGGGCCGCAGCCGATGTCTTACCAATGGCGGCAAGGCACGAACAACCTGGTGGACGGGGGAGAGTTCAGCGGATCCGCGACCGGCACCCTGACCATCTCAAATATCGAGGCCGGGGACACGGGACTTTTCTCCCTGCTCGTGACGAATGCATACGGATCAATGACCAGCAGTAACGCGCTGGTGACCGTGTGGCCGCTGCTGGCGTGGGGGGCAGGCACGACCAATTCAGGGACGATCCCCAACTTGGGGCAGGCAATAGTGGCGGCTGGTCTGAGCAACATCGTTGCAGTAGCTGGTGGCGCCTACCACAACCTGGGGCTGCGAACCGACGGGACCGTGACAGCTTGGGGCGCCGGCCAGACTAACAGTGGCACCAGTCCGTATTTGGGTCAGGCGATCGTGCCAGTGGGTCTAAGCAATGTCGTGGGAATGGCAGCGGGTTACTTCCACAGCCTTGCCCTTACGGCGGATGGAATGGTGACCGCATGGGGGGCAGGCACGACCAACACGGGAGGCAATTCCCAGTACGGGCAAGCCATCGTGCCGGCCGGTCTGAGCAACGTCGTGGCCGTGGCGGCAGGAGGGTTCCATAGTTTGGCTCTGAGGTCCGACGGCACGGTTGTGGCCTGGGGGGCAGGCACAACCTCAGGCGGCTTACCCCCGGCATGCGGGCAGTCTATAGTTCCGAGCGGGTTGAGCAACGTGCTGGCCGTGGCGGCGGGAGGCTATCACAGCCTAGCTGTGAAGTTGGACGGCACGATCACCGGGTGGGGTGCTGGTTCTACGAACACCGGACTCACCCCGAACTACGGCCAATTGTTGATTCCGAATGGCCTGAACAATGTGGTAATGGCTGCGGCGGGGCTCTATCACAGTTTGGCTCTTACTGCAGACGGCACCGTCACGGCCTGGGGCAGCAACAGCTCCGGCCAAACCAACGTCCCTGCCGGTCTGAGCAACGTGGTGGCTATTGCGGCCGGCCTCTATAACAGCCTGGCGCTAAGATCAGACGGAACGATAGTCGCTTGGGGCGCGGGGACCAACAACACGGGAAGCACACCCAACTGGGGGCAATCGGCGATCTCGCCTTACTTGACAAACGTCATCGCCGTCGGCGGAGGAGGGTATCACACCCTGGCACTTGAGGGCACCGGCAGTCCAGTCCTTACTATGCAACTGCCGAATCAAACGGCAGCCGCGGGGGTGAATGTGGCTTTCACAGCGATGGCGGTGGGGAATCAGCCCATGAGCTACCAGTGGCAACTGAACGGGTCCAACATCGCCGGGGCCACCAACTCGATGCTCAACCTGGCTGGCGTGCAGTTCGACGATGCAGGCCAATACACGGTAACGGTTACGAATAGCGTTGGGGGGACCTCCAGCTCTAACGCCCTGCTGACGGTCCTGTCCGCGCCAGTCATCACGCTGCAGCCCAGCGATCAGACGGTCGGCGTGGCGGCGCCTTTCACGTTTGCGGTGCAGGCGGGCGGGACTGCCCCGTTCGGCTACCAGTGGCAGTTCAATACCATTCCCATCGCCGGGGCAACCGCCAGCAGCTACGGCCTTACCAGCGCTGACCTGACCAACGCGGGAACCTACTCGGTCATGGTGTCCAACGGCTTCGGCACTACCCTCAGTTCCAACGCAATGCTGACTGTCATCCCTGCCCCGAGCATTATCACCCAGCCCTCCAACCAGACGGTGGTCGCTGGCGCCAACGCGAGCTTCAGCGTACAGGCGGCCAGCGCCGTGCCGTTGGATTACCAGTGGTACTTCAACCAGACCAACTTGCTGGACGCGCCCGATGCGGCGTTGCTTAGCCTGAACAATGTGCAATCAGTTCAGGCGGGGGCCTACTCGGTGGTGGTAAGCAATCTCGCGGGTTCGATCACCAGCGCCGTTGCCACGCTAACGGTGCAGGTGCCGACCCGCATCCTGCTAGCGCCCTCCTACACTGCGGATGAAGGTTTCCAAGCCAGCCTGGGCGGAGCGCCCGGCAGCAACTACATTGTAGAGGCCTCCAGCAATCTGACTACCTGGACGCCGCTACAGACCAATGCCTCGCCGTTCATCTTTACGGATAAGAACGCCGTAACCTTGCCGCTCCGCTTCTATCGGGCACACCTGGCGCCCTAAGCTTCCAGGCGGCCCGCATTGAACGCCGGCATGTTGCGCGCTTAGACCTTTCGGAGCGTATAATCTGGCGACTCGCCGGCGCTACGGCTGGAGTTGGGCTTGAGAACCGGTCCCAAACAATACGCCCGCATCCTTTACCTTGTCCCTGAGCGACGGTGTGCGACCAGACGCACACTACCCAGCATATCTGAGCCAGTGTATATAAACAGCGGAGGAGGCGCCGTCTGATGGGGTAGTCGGGGTGGTCGCCGGCCAGGCGGGGTAGCCGCGCAGCGAGCCCGTTTGACCGCCGGCGGGTGTTTGGCCTGTTGGACGGCGCGCCTTCATCCAGCCCAAAGCCTGGCTCCCAAATAACCAAACCGCGCCCCTCCCTCCCATTTTCATCTGTTATCCTAATGAGCCACGCACACCGCAAAATACGGTGAACAATTGCCAAAGCCCGTATAGTCGGCTACAACGCCAACCGGCAGATTGTAGCCTCGCGCAAAATGAACAAGACCTATACGACAATTGACGGCAATGAAGCGGTCGCCTACGTGGCCTACCGCTGCAACGAAGTGATGGGCATCTATCCCATCACCCCCTCCTCGAACATGGGCGAGTGGTGCGACCAGTGGGCCTCCGAAGGCGTGAAAAACCTCTGGGGCACCGTGCCCTCAGTGGTCGAGATGCAGAGCGAAGGCGGCGCGGCAGGCGCAGTGCACGGCGCCCTCCAGACCGGCGCCCTGACCTGCACGTTCACCGCGTCACAGGGCCTTCTGCTCAAGATCCCCAACATGTTCAAGATCGCGGGCGAGCTGACGCCCACCGTCTTCCACATCACCGCCCGCACGCTGGCCACGCACGCCCTCTCGATCTTCGGCGACCATAGCGACGTCATGCACGCCCGCTCCACCGGTTTCGCCATGCTCAGCTCGGCCAGCGTCCAGGAGGCGATGGACTTCGCCCTGATCGCGCAGGAGGCCACGCTCGAAAGCCGCATTCCCTTCCTGCACTTCTTCGACGGCTTCCGCACCTCGCACGAAGTATCGAAGATCGAGCTGGTGAACGAGGACATCATCCGCAAGATGATCAACGAGGATTTTATCATCGCGCACCGGCAGCGGGCGATGAACCCCGACCGCCCCGTGTTGCGCGGCACTGCGCAGAACCCGGATGTGTTCTTCCAGGCGCGCGAGGCCTGCAACCCCTTCTACGCCAAGTGTGCCGACATCACGGCCAAGGTTATGGAGAAGTTCGGCGCGATCACAGGCCGCCAATACAAGCCGTTCCAGTACGTTGGCGATCCGAATGCCGAGCGCGTCCTGGTCATCATGGGCTCGGGCGGCGAGACGGCCCACGAAACGGTGGATTACCTCAACGAGCGCGGCGCGAAGATCGGCGTGCTCAAGGTGCGCCTCTTCCGGCCCTTCAGCGTGAGGCACTTCATGGAAGCGCTTCCGGCGAGCGTTAAGGCCATTGCTGTGCTCGACCGCACCAAGGAATCCGGCGCGCTGGGCGAGCCCCTCTACCTTGACATCGTGACCGCGCTCAATGAAAACCTGGCCTCGGGCGAGAGCAAGCTCAAGGCGATGCCAAAGGTTGTGGGCGGCCGCTATGGGCTGTCCTCCAAGGACCTCACGCCGGCAATGGTCAAGGCCGTCTTCGACAACCTGGCCGCAGCCAAGTCCAAGAACCACTTCACCGTGGGCATCGAGGACGACGTCACCCACAACAGCCTGGAGTGGGACGCCGAGTTCTCCACCGAGTCGGACAAGGTTGTGCGCGCGCTGTTCTACGGGCTCGGCTCGGACGGCACGGTCGGCGCCAACAAGAACTCCATCAAGATCATCGGCGAGAACACCGACAACTACGCGCAGGGCTACTTCGTCTATGACTCCAAGAAAGCCGGCGCGGTCACCATCTCCCACCTGCGCTTCGGGCCCAAGCCCATTCGCTCGATCTACCTGGTCAGCAAGGCCAACTTCGTCGCCTGCCATCAGCCGATTTTCCTGGACCGCTACGACATGCTCAAGGACCTGGTGCCCGGCGGCACGTTCCTGCTCAACACTCATTACAGCAAGGATGAGATCTGGGACCAGCTCCCCCGCGCGGCGCAGGAAGCCCTGATCAAGAAGAAGCTCAAGTTCTACGTCGTTGACGCCCTCACGGTTGCCAAGGCCACCGGCATGGGCGCGCGCATCAACACCATCATGCAGACTTGCTTCTTCGCTCTCTCCGGCGTGCTGCCGCGCGACGAAGCCATCGAGCAGATCAAGTACACGATCAAGAAGACCTACGGCAAAAAGGGCGAGGAAGTGGTCAAGAAGAACATCGCGGCAGTGGACCAGACCCTGGCCAACCTGTTCGAGGTTAAAGTGCCAGCCCAGGTCACCAGCAGCAAGGAACTTCCGACCCCATTCACCGCCGACGCCCCAAAGGAGATTGCCGCCACGCTCGGCGTGATCTACGGCAACTGCGGCGAATCGCTCCCCGTCAGCGCCTTCAGCCCCGACGGCACCTTCCCGACCGGCACCTCCCGCTACGAAAAGCGCAACCTCGCTCTTGAAATCCCCGTCTGGGACGAGAAGACCTGTATCCAGTGTGCCAAATGCGCCGTGATCTGCCCGCACGCCTGCATCCGCATCAAACCTTACGAGGCGCAGCATCTGCAAGGCGCGCCCGCAACGTTCAAGAGCACGGATGCCCGCTCACCGGAATGGAAGGGCCTGAAGTGGACTCTCCAGGTCGCCCCGGAAGATTGCACCGGCTGCTGCCTGTGCGTCGAAGTCTGCCCGGCCAAGAACAAGACCGAGGCCAAGCTCAAGGCCATCAACATGCGCCCGCAGCCGCCGATTCGCCTCAGCGAGCGCGAGAACTACAACTTCTTCCTGAACCTGCCAGAGTTCGACCGCCGCAAGCTGAAGGTCACCCAGCTCCGCCAGGCGCAAGTCATGCAGCCGCTCTTCGAATACAGCGGCGCCTGCGCCGGCTGCGGTGAGACGCCGTATCTCAAGCTGCTCACACAGCTCTTCGGCGACCGCATCGTCGCGGGCAACGCCACCGGCTGCTCCTCCATCTACAGCGGCAATCTGCCCACCACGCCTTACGCGAAGAACAAGGAAGGCCGCGGCCCGACCTGGAACAACTCCCTGTTCGAGGACAACGCCGAGTTCGGCCTTGGCTTCCGTGTCTCCATTGACAAGCAGAAGGAGTTCGGCTGCGAGCTGCTCCGCAGATTGGCCCCGAAGCTGGGGGACAGCTTTGTCACCGAGATCATTAATGCCAGCCAGACCGACGAGTCCGGCATCTACGACCAACGCGAGCGCGTGGCCGCCCTCAAGCAGAAGCTGGCCGGCGACAACAGCAGCGAAGCGAAGATGTTGTTGGCCATCGCCGACAACCTCGTCCGTCGCAGTGTCTGGATCATCGGCGGTGACGGCTGGGCCTACGACATCGGCTACGGCGGCCTGGACCACGTCCTGGCCAGCGGGCGCGACGTCAATGTGCTGGTGCTGGACACCGAGGTGTATTCCAACACTGGGGGCCAGTGCTCGAAGTCCACGCCGCGCGGCGCGGTGGCGAAGTTCGCCGCCGGCGGCAAGCCGCTCCGCAAGAAGGACCTCGGCCTGATTGCCATGGGCTACGGCTCGGTGTACGTCGCCAGCGTGGCGATGGGCGCTAAGGACGAGCACACCCTCAAGGCCTTCCTCGAAGCCGAGTCCTATCCCGGCCCTTCGCTGATCATCGCTTACAGCCATTGCATTGCCCACGGCATTGATCTGGACCGCGGCGCAGGCGCCAAACAGCAGCGCATGGCGGTTGACTGCGGCCAATGGCTCCTCTACCGCCACGACCCGCGCCGCGCTGACAAGGGCGAGAACCCGCTTCAGCTCGATTCCACCGCCGCCAAGACCAAGGTGCACGACTACCTGCTCTCGGAGAACCGGTTCAAGATGCTGACCAAGAGCAAGCCGGAGGACGCCAAGAAGTTCTTCGCCGAGGCGCAGGTAGATGCCGACCGGCGTTTTGCCAACTACCAGTATCTGGCTGGCCGCGAACTCAAGTCCGGCAACGGCGCCGGCGCGCAGCCCAAACCCGCCGCGACGGTTGACCAGCAGCCTTGAAGCGCATCACGTAACACGCACCACGCTTCACGTATCCCGCTATAACTCCACAACCTAGGAAAGACTATGGATCTCAAGACTACCTATCTCGGCCTGAAACTCCGCACCCCGCTGGTCCCCGCTGCCTCGCCCCTATCGGAAGAGATTGACGGCATCAAGCAGATGGAGGACGCCGGCGCCTCCGCCATTGTGCTCTACTCGCTCTTCGAGGAGCAACTGCGCCAGGACGAGGCCGAACTCGACCACCACATGGAGCACGGCACGGAGAGCTTCGCCGAGGCGCTCACCTACTTCCCCGAGCCGAAGGAGTTCCGCCTCGGGCCGGAGGAGTATCTGAAGCACATCGCCCAGGCCAAGCAAGCCGTGCGCGTCCCCATCATCGCCAGCCTCAACGGCTCATCCGTCGGCGGCTGGACCGACTACGCCAAAGGCATTCAGCAGGCCGGCGCCGATGCCCTGGAGCTAAATATCTATTACATCCCCACGGACATGAACCTCACGTCCGCCCAGATCGAGCAGACCTACCTCGACATCCTCAAAGCGGTGAAGTCTGCGGTGACTATCCCGGTCGCGGTGAAGCTCAGCCCCTTCTTCACGAACTTCGCCAACATGGCCCAGCGTTTCGACAAGGCGGGCGCCAACGGCCTTGTCCTGTTCAACCGCTTCTACCAGCCCGACATTGACCTGGAGGCCCTCGAGGTGAAGCCCAACATCCTCCTGAGCACTCCGATGGCTATGCGTGTTCCCCTGCGCTGGATCGCTCTGCTCTACGGCAAGCTGCAGGCGAGCCTCGCCGCCACGAGCGGCGTCCATCGCTCCTCCGACGTGCTGAAGATGCTCATGGCCGGCGCGGACGTCACCATGCTCTGCTCCACGCTCATCCGGCACGGTCTCCGGCAGATCGGCGTCATCGAGCGCGACCTCATCGCCTGGATGGAAGAGCACGAATACGAGTCGGTCGCCCAGCTCAAGGGCAGCCTCAGCCAGAAGAACTGCCCCGACCCAAGCGCCTTCGAGCGCGCCCAATACATGCGCGCCATCTCCCAGTTCCCCGTCGGCAGCCCCAGGTAGGGCAGGCTGACCGCTTCATAGTTTGGGCAGTGCGCTTCCCAGGAGGCGCACTGTCAAGGAATGTGGCCCGGGCGTCCGCGTATCAGACAAAGTCGCCCGGGCGCTCTACGCTGAGCCAGAGGATGACGCAGATGGCATCCGGCGGTTCATGGCAGCGCAGTCAAAATCCATCCAGGAATGCAGGCTTGGGAAATCTAACGATACCAGAACCCGTGCGGCGGGACGCTGTCCGTGGGCTGGTTTACCAGAAGGGGAACGTGATGCCGTTCCAGCCATGTCTTGCCAATTCCTGGCGGAGGCATACTGTGGTGGGGTATGGCAAGCGCGACGCTAAATGTCAGTCTAAGCAAAGAGCAGTTAGCTCAGGTGAACCGGGAGGTGGATTCCGGAGAATACGTTTCTGCCAGCGAGGTGGTGCGCCAGGCGTTGCGAGAGTGGCTGGATCGCCGGATCAAGGCCGACGTTGCGGCGCTTGAGAAGAACCACAAGGGCGCCTGGGAACGGGACACGACGCCGGAAGAGGAAGCCCTCATTATGGCGGCCAAACGTGAAGCCCGAGCCGAGTTGCTGGCCCGGAGCAAGAAAGCCCGGAAGTGATTCCGGTTGTCCTCGATGCCAGCGTGGTAGTGGCTGCTTGCGGTTGGACCTCTGAACCCTACCAGTGCGTGGTTCTGGTCGCCCGGCGGCGGTTGCGCTCCTTCGTCACGCCGGAAATCGTCGAGGAGTGGCGTTCCACCATCTCCAAGATGCAATTGAAGGGGGCGAAGTTTCGGCGCTCACCGTGGCCCGCCTTGGATGGGCTGATTGGCCTTTCCCGGCTCGTCTCACCCGTACCACTGGGGAAACAACGCTCACGCGACCCCGGCGACGACCCCTATCTGGCTTGTGCTCTGGCCGCGCGGGCGGAATTCATCATCACCCGCGACCCCGACTTGCTCGAATTGGAAAAGCCCTTCGGAATCCAGATTCTGACACCGCGGGCCTTCCTCAGCCGGCTACAGGCTGGGCTTTGACAACGCAAGCCCGGCCACATCGAGGGCCGAGCCGCCCTTCTGCGCACGGCTATTACCTCCACCGTGTCGCCCGGCGAAGCAAGGCGTGAAGGTCGTCTTCGTTGACACCTTTTTCCTGCTGGCTGCCCTTACGCTAACCGACTGCATATCGTTCTCCGTCCTGAGCGAAGAGGGCTTATCCGAGGCACTCGCGGGGGACCGGCATTTCGAGCAGGCAGGCTTTACGGCGGTACTGCGAAAGGAGGATTAGCAAGTTACCGAAGGAAAGGGCTCGGCGCGGGGCACGCGCCGTGGTTCAACTAGCTGTGCAGCCGTCGAGTTAAGCGTTCCGGCTCGCCTCATGGCTTTCACTTCGGAGTAGCTTGATACATTTCCAGGCTCGGAGGTTACGCCGGAATCCGGCAGGTTCTTCCTGGGTGGCAATCACGCCGTCGTCCCGAAACCTAGCCTCGAAGGCAACCGTTGCTAACTGGGGCACCTAGCGCCAAAAACGCTCCAGAAACCACTATAGGTGGGGTTCTCCGAAAGAGGTAGTGTCTCCGAAAGAGGTAGGCCCCTACAGGTAGTGTGCTTCGGCTGATCCCGATTCCCAGGCCCAGGAAGCGCGCCGCCCAAACCGGTCTCGAAGCCGTCCGGTTTCCCGGCGTCACATGACCCCCTTACGGTAACGACAGCCGCTAAACGCGCTCGCGCCAATAGAAGGGGCGGCGGTGCAGGTGCATCACCGCTTTGAGGCGGATGTCCTGGAGAACCTGCTCCATCGGGCGGCTGCTGACCTTGCCTTCTTCCATCTCGCGGGAGCGGCGGTCAATCACTTCCTGCCATTGCGCCTCGGCGTCAGCGTCCGCGGTATTATCGAGGCTGGCGATCAGTTGGTGCGCCAGATACGCCCGGTCTCTCTCCGGCAGGGCCAGCGCCTCAGCGACTTTCTCAGCGGCGATACTCATGCACTCAGAGTATCCGCCAAACGGTCCCGCTTGACAAGAGGCTGGCCAATTGGGGCAACCATCGCGTGGAAAATGTTATGCGGTTCCAGCCACCGCTCGCCAATTCCCGGCGGGGACCGTATTGTTGTGGAATTGGAGAAGCCCTTCGGAATCCAGATTCTGACACCGCGGGCCTTCCTCAGCCGGTTCCAGGCCGGACTTTGACGCGCTAACGCAGCCCTTCTACCAGGAAGGCCAACACGACGATGCAGTTCAGTTGGATGGACGGCTGCAAACGGGGAACCAAGTGCTCCTGGCCGCGCACGACACCGCTGGGAATCATCGAGTTCACGGTCTTCGGCAAGGCGACGGAATCGCTGCCGGCGGCGCAACTGATTCCCAGGGCGCGGTGAATGCGGATTGGGCCAGCCCCGGATGCCGCTCCTCAGACCGGACTCCAGTTTGACCCCATTCCGAGCGCCTTCGAGCGCGCCCAATACATGCGCGCCATCAGAGTGCCGTTCCGGCCAATAGCAAGCCCCTTTCGCGCCGGCGACTCCGGCACGAAGCTTGCCTGGCCAGGTGGGACAAAACGGCGCAGTGACCGGTTATGAATAAGGGGTGTTAATGGATGCCGCCGGTGGAAGAGGCCCAAAATGCTTGAAAGTGGCCATTTTCGCGGGCAGGCGAGAACCCCCCTCGTACGAGACACGCACACGAGACAGGTACGAGACACGTAATAGCCACGCACCAGCCTCGGGCCGGATTTGGCTCTCCGTATCACCAGTGCTTATGGATTCTAGCTTTCGCACCCCATCCGCCCCGGCACCGCACCGGAGTCTCTCCGTAGCCTCGCCGTATGCACACCGTAGATAACAATGTTATCTAGCGTGAGGCTACGGCGTGCATACGGCGAGGATAGGGTGCGGCTGCGTCGTCAGCCTCGCCGCCCCTGGCAGCGAGCCAATCGTTGCCAGGCCAGCAGCCAGTTGTGTTCGGCATGAGGCTGGGGCAATGGCAGGAAACGATAGGAAGAGGCCCTTGGTGAGCATGCACGGGCGGGGCTCACCCAGTAGCTAAGTCAAGATGGCGGACCCTCGCAGACAAAGCT
>Ga0326727_10001769_pt1 | contig 77691 bp, 59 predicted proteins | sample MB2enrmetagenome_FD_207643 | JGI IMG/M metagenome (GOLD analysis project Ga0326727, IMG submission 207643) | Lab enriched peat soil microbial communities from McLean, Ithaca, NY, United States - MB29MY | ecosystem: Environmental > Terrestrial > Soil > Wetlands > Peat | place: USA: New York... | reverse complement strand
GCTGCCGAAGTAGCGGGCGATGAGTTCTTCGGTGTTGAAGCTGAAGAGGGTCCCGACGCGGCTGATGGTAAGAGCGATGCCGAAGGCAAGGGCCATCTCCTTGCCCTTGAACCAGCGGCTGATGATCGCGCTCTGCACCACGATCAGCGATTCTGAGCCGGCGCCGAAGATTAGCCGCCCGGCGAAGAGCTCCCATCGCGCTTGGGCCAGGGCTACGATGGTGGCGCCCACCAGGACGAGCGTGCAGAACAGGAGGCTCGCCCGGCGGGGGCCCAGCTTGTCGTAGAGCATGCCCCCGAAGAAGACGATGATAATGGCGGCCACAGAGTAGGCCGTGTAGAGATTGCCGATGGTGCTGCGGTCCAGATGGAGATCCGCGATGAGCGTGGGCGCGAGAGCGCCGATACTGTCGTAGGCGAAATAGCTTCCCAGAACCAGCAGGCTGATAAACATCAGGATGGTGAAGCGGTAGGGACGCCTGGATGGATGGAAGAATCCCATGGATTCCGGAGCTGAAGCCTCGGAGGCAGATGGGCGGCGCGAGGGATCGGACATGGAGACGAGACTCCTCCGAAGCAGGGCGGAGCCTTGAATCCCTGCGGCATGAGCTCCGCAACCTTGAAGATAGCAGACTGCGGTCGTTCGGGCCGAGCGGCTATTCTTTTACGGCTTGGGGCGCCATGGCATGCGCATCCGCTCACGCGATGGCTGCAGGATGCAGCTTATGCAAATGACATCAGCCTGGGCCATCGCCGCCGGTTCGGCGGCGTTACGCATCGGCTTGATCGCCGTTCACCTTCCGCGCCGCCCAATCCACTCAGGGTTTAAAATCAAATAGGTTTTGATCGATGGGGCCGGGCCGTGTGCCCGCGATATCTCCAGCCCGTGCACTGCGGAACATGCCGCTGTGCCAGGCAGTATTTTGTAGAAACGGAACCGATGCGAGCAAAAACAGCAGTTGTGTTGGGCGCCCAGTGGGGCGATGAAGGTAAGGGCAAGATTGTCGACGTGCTCAGCGAGCGATTCTCTGCTGTGGCGCGTTACGCAGGTGGCCACAATGCGGGCCACACGGTCATCATTGGCGACCAGCGGTTTGTGCTTCAACTCATTCCGTGCGGCGTGCTGCGCCCCGGCTGCAAGGCCGTCATCGGCAACGGCGTCGTCCTCGATCCCATCGCCTTCCTCAAAGAAGTCGGCCGCCTGCGCGAAGTCGGCGTTGCTGTCGACGGCAACCTCTTCGTCTCCAATCGCGCCCAGGTCATTCTGCCTTACCATCGCATGATCGAGCTCGCCGCCGAAAGCGCTCCCGGCCGCAAGAAGATCGGCACCACCAGCCGCGGCATCGGCCCCGCCTACGAAGACAAGATGGCCCGCAGCGGTCTGCGCGTTGTGGATCTGCTCCATCCAGCGCTGCTCAAAACCCACATTGAAGCTGCGTGCGCTGAGAAGAACGCCATCGCTCACGCGCTCTTCGGCACCGATCCGCTCGATCCGGCCAAAATGTACGACGAGTACGCCGCCGCCGCCGAACAGGTTCGCCCCTTCGTTGCCGACACCGGCCGCATCCTCAACAACATCCTCGCCGCGGGCGGCAGCGTGATGTTTGAAGGCGCGCAGGGCACCATGCTCGACATCGATCACGGAACCTATCCCTTCGTCACCTCGTCTTCGGCAACCGCGGGCGGCGCGGCCACCGGCACCGGCGTTGGACCCACCGCCATCGGAACCGTCGTCTCCGTCACCAAGGCCTACGTCACCCGTGTCGGCGAAGGTCCCTTCCCCACCGAGATTCACGACGCCGCAGGCGAAGTGCTGCGCGCGCGCGGCAACGAGTACGGCGCTGTCACCGGCCGGCCCCGCCGCTGCGGCTGGCTCGACATTCCCCTGCTCCGCTACTCCAACCAGGTCAACGGCGCTGAGTGGCTGGTGGTCACCAAGCTCGACGTTCTCGATGAGCTCGACGAAATCCCCGTTTGCATCGGCTACGAGATCGGCGGAAAAGTCACTGACGAGATTCCCGCCGATGTCGACGGCCTCGAGCGGATCAAGCCGCTTTACACAATTCTCAAGGGCTGGCGAGAATCCACTGATGGCATTGCCGAGTTCGACAAGCTGCCCCAGGCCGCTCGCGAATATCTGCGCTTCCAGGAGCGCGAGAGCGGCGCAAAGATCGGCATGATCTCAACCGGGCCCGATCGCGAGCAAACCATGCTGCTCCCCGAATTCGCGCACGCGCTTGAAAGCATCCACGCACAAAGCCCGCTCAGCGCTTAAACTGGGATCGGCCGCTCGCTTTCTTCCCCCTCAGGAAAGGGATCCCATTCGATGGTTAGTCTGATTGTCTGGTTCAAGTTCGCCCCTGAAGATCGCGCTGAGGTCGCCGACCTGCTGCGCCTTCTCGCCGTTGAATCGCGCAAAGAGCCGGGCTGCGTCAGCCATACACCTCACCTGCTTCAGGGAGACCCTGACACCGTACTGATTTACGAACAGTACCGCGATGAAGAAGCGTTGATTGCGCATCGCGACTCGCCGCACTTTAAGAAATACGCCGCCGGCGGACTCTACCAAAAAATGCTGGAGCGTAAGCTGCAGAATCTCACCGACATCGTTTAACGAAGATTTCACATTCTCCGTCCAGCGCAGCATTCAATACATATCTGGGCCGATTTCCACCGTCCAATCCTGATGTTTTGCGCACCCTGTGTGTACCGGGATGGGAAGGGTGGGCCGCGTATCGGGGCTCATTAACGCAATCATCATTGACCGGCGAGGTAAAACGGGTCTACCATCCGTTCTGCGTATGCCCGGTAACGCGATTTGTACCCTAAAGGCCGCCCCTCGTTTCCCGGTAGGGCGAATGGTCGTGCCTGCGCTCTTGCTTTCGCTCTGTGCAGCCTCCTTGTTCGCGCGGCCGCCCAGAAACCCAAAACACGAACTTCGCCACGAGATCGACCAGCTTGAAGAGGCTTGGCGCACCGCCCTCCTCAAAGGCGATACCACCACCTTGAACTCGCTGATGGCCGACGATTACATGGCCATCACGCCCACAGGAACGCTGCAAACCAAGGAGGAGTCTCTGGCCAGTCTCCGCGCCGGCAAATTCCACGTCGCCAACCTCGACTTCTCTGACCGCAAGGTCCGCTTTTACGGCGACACCGCCGTTGTTACCTCGCTTGCCAGCGTGCAGGCCAACACGCCTGAAGGCAACCTCTCCGGCGCTTACCGTTACACCCGCGTCTACGTTCGCGATGCGCAGGGCTCGTGGAAGATCGTGAGCTTCGAGGCCAACCGCATCACCCGACCCGGCGAGCATAGATAGTCTCATCTCCTCCGCACGCAAAACTCGCCTGTGCGCATCAGGTCGGCCCCCCAAGCCGCATTCCGTTAAACTGAATCGGTGCCTGAACTGCCCGAAGTTGAAACCATCGCCCGCGGAGTAGACCAGCGCCTGCGCGGCGACCGCATCGTCGGGGCGTGGTTCAGCTCCTACCCCCAACCCTTCAAAACTCCGCGCGCGCGCCAGGCAAAAGGCCTCGCCGGCCGCATCATCCTCTCGGTTCACCGGACCGGCAAACACATTGTCTGCGAGCTGGGTTCCGTAGCCCCGGCGAACGCCTCCGCAGCCATCCGACCCGATTCCCAGTGGATCGTTCATCTCGGTATGACCGGCCGCCTGCTTGTTACTACGCCCGGCGAGCCAGTTGCTGCGCACACTCACGCTCGCCTCAGTCTTTTGACCGGCCGCGAACTCCGCTTCGTCGACGCGCGCCGTTTCGGCCGTCTCGAGTTCCGCGATCTCGTCCGCACCCGGGCCTTCGACGCGCCCGGCGCCGAGCCGCTTTCCATCGGCCCCGGCGAATTTGCGGCCCTCTTTCGCGGCCGAAAGCTGGCCATCAAGGCTGCGCTTCTCAACCAGTCCCTCCTCGCCGGAGTGGGCAACATCTACGCCGACGAGAGCCTATTTCATGCCGGAATCCGCCCGCGTCGCGCCGCCGGCCGCCTCACCCGCGCCGAACTCGAGCGTCTGCGCCAGGCTCTGCGCAAGGTCCTCCAGCAAGCCATCCGGCTGGGCGGCTCCTCGGTCTCCGATTACGTCGACGCCAACGGCGCCCGCGGATTCTTCCAGCTTGAGCACTGCGTCTACCTCCGTACCGGCGAGCCCTGCCGCCGCTGCGCAACCCCCATCCGCCGCATTCTGCTTGCCGGCCGCGGAACCCACTTCTGCCCCCGCTGCCAACATTGAGTTCGTGCCCGTTTCTGGCCGATCTACACCTTTCGGACGACCCATTTATGAAAAACTTATGGTTTTTTGAATTATGCGGGCCAAACTCCTCCGCTATTGCGAAAAACCGAATGCCGTCTTATCAGACAACCTGTTGAAAACAAACACAATCGTAAACGGCAACTCAATTGCAATATCGATAGCGCCAGTGATGTACCGCTGTGCGGGTTCATCCCAGCCAGCATTGAGAAGAGCAGGCCCGGCAAGAGCACTCGCCAATGAGCGACCCTGAAACGGGAAAAGCCAGCCGGCAAAACCTGCAGTAGGCCAGGGGCGCAAACCCCGGCCACTTATTTGAGGGGGGCCAGTGACCGGTCGAGACTGATCGGTCACGATGACCAGAAACGCCACTCCGTAGAGTGGCGTTTCGTGTTTTTGCAGGATGGCGTGCCCCAGGGTCCAGGATCCCCACGGACAGGTCTTCGTCCGCGGGGTGGAGACCCCTCGCACTTGGGGACCCGGTAAGGGAAGCAACCTCCCGCAAACCCTCCGGCCCCAACTCCCATCCGCCCCCTCGACCAGGACCGGGAATTCCACGCTCCCCGTTCCTCTTCGGTTTACCTCAGTGCTGACTCTCCGCCACCTCCCTCTTGCCAGCCGTGGCCCTTCGCTGTAGTATCAAAGTTGCCTATCAGGCGGCTGACGCGGGCCACCCTTAATGTGGGTAGAGCAAGCTCGCCGCTCAAGACGAGCAACTTCGCCGGGCAGTTCATTCCAATTCATCGAACTGGATACGGCAAAGGCTCGCGTTGAGGAAAGGGCATCACCTGAGAAAAGCACCGGCCTTCAAGCGCTTTGATCCGAACCAGCGTAAAACGTTCGGTCATGGCTTCTGCGCATAGGGCGTAGTTGGCATTTCACAGAGTTGAGACATAGGGTCTGTCATCAAATCCTTGGCCGTCAGCGACGGGAGCCATTTTTTTTGAGTTCTAGGAGTGAGGAGTAACGCATACCGGGTGTCAGCTAGCGACGAGCGACAACGAAATCGGGAAAATCGGCCCCGTCCCTTCGGGTTGCGGAGAAAAACCGACGATACTTCGTTGTCGTCCTCGACAGTGGACCCGCCACAACCTTCGGACTCCGCTTCGTCTAGCCGGTTTTTCGCTCGCAACGCTGACGCCAGAGGTTTGATGACAGGCCCATAGGGTCAGGCAGGCTGCGCCGGCGGATCCCGGCATGATTGAGCTCCACCCCTTAGCGGTAATTGGCGCGGGTTCTTAAAGGTCGCGCCGCTGCCGCCGCGAATCGAGGTCAGTCAAAGCCTGGTTTTAGGAAGTTGAAGTTCGAGCTGCTTGAGGTGCAGGACATTTCCCGCGCCTCGAGCGGCAGAAACTCTTTTGAGCAACAGGCCCGGGAACCGCTTTGCCCCCGCGTGACGCCGGGCAGAAAAAGGGATTGCTGAGCGCGACTGTGTGCGTTCGGCGAAAACCAATGCACTTCATCGCAACGCATCAGGAAGTACACGCATGACGACAGAATCGACGCAGCCTCAGCCTGAACTGGGGCCGGCGCCGGACAACGGTCCGGTGCAGTCGCAAGGCCATCGCCGCCGCCGCCGCCGCCGTAAGAACAAGGGCGCGCCGCAAGTGGCAATGCAGAGTTCGCAGCCCCAGCAGGGCCAGCCGCAGCAGCAACCCCAGCCGCAGATGCAGCAACGGCCGCCCCAGCAGCACCAGGGCCACCAGGGCCGCAAGAAGAAGAAATTCTTCCAGAAAACTTCGCAGTCCCAGCCGCAGCCCGGCAATAGCGTCAATCCGCAGCCGGGCAAGCGCAGGAGCAAGCAGAAGGGCCCCCGCGAGTTTGTCGGTCCCATGGACCATAGCTACCGCGCCGTCAACGGCAACGTGGCCGACGCGCCTCCCTCTACCATCCATGTCCCGGGTAGCAACCACAGCGGCTACTACACCGAGCCGTACGCGGCCGCGCCGGCGCCCGTTCGCGAAGACGCCCCCACGCGCATCTTCTGCTTCATTGAGGATCTCTTCTTCCTGGCCAAGATCCAGGAGACCGCGCGCAAGCTAGGCGTCAAGGTCGAGTTCGTCAAGGGCGACAAGGAAGTGGTCTCGCGCATCCTCGATTCGCCCGATGGCGAGCGCCCTGCGCTGCTCGTCTTCGACCTTAACAACCTCAACGCCAAGCCCATGACGCTGATCCCCAAGTTCAAGACCAAATTCAAGAAAGCGGTCTCTATCATCGGCTTCCTGAGCCATCTGCAGGGCGACCTGAAGATGAAGGGTATTGAAGCCGGATGCGACGTGGTCATGCCGCGCTCGGCTTTTTCGCAGAGCCTTCCCAACCTCCTGCGCCGCTACGGCGTTGAAGAAGAGGAAGACCATACGCCTCAGCCGGTATTCTGAAGACAGGGAATTCGGATCAGGGAGCAGGCAGAAAAACCGGCGCGATACACTGGATTAGGAACTGGTCAAGGGAGAATCGACGCTCTCAAGTGCCGTTTTCTTCAGGAAAACGGCACCCTGCACTTTGCATAATCTCTCACGCAAATTCCTATAGCGGTTCTCCAATTGGTATAGAGTGAGCCACGATCCTTAAGTGGCGTTTTTCTTTAAGAAAACGCCACCTTGCACGCCCCTCAAGACTCCACACAAATTGGAAAACCGCCGTGATCCGGTCTGAGCGCCGGTTTCTCTTTTACGCGTGATAGTTACTGTATTTCGCCCCGGTGCGGAGGGAACAGGGGCCTTCAGGCCCCTGAAACAGCGCGCCAAGTAAGAGTTGGCCTTCAGGCCCGGACCAGGCCATCCCAGCCACAACTTCGGGGGCGCTCCAGGTCCCAGGGGCCCCACGGACAGGTCTTCGTCCGTGGGGTGGAGATCCCTCGCATTTGGGGACCGGGGAAACTACCAGCCCATCGCCCTGGAGGGGCGAATCGACGATAGCCCAGGGTTACTCCCTGGGTCCGCATGGCAACAAACCCTCCGCCCCGTAGGGCCGGATGAACCCAAAGCCTCAGAAGCAGCGGACCGATGTCCCCAAGCTAGAAGCCCGTCCCTATTCCCTATTCCCTGGTCCCTGCTTCTCCCACGCCTTCGCATACTTCAAGTGAATGTAGACCGAGTGGTTCAGGTGCTGCAGCAGCCCCGCGCGCCCATCCAGAAATCCAAGCCGAAGAACGTAGTTGTACACAAACGTCGCCACGGGATTGAGAACCGCATTCCACGCCAGCCACTCCCAGCCACTCCCCGCCTTGCCGGACGCAACCAGCGCTTCCGCGCCGATGGTGCTGTAGCGGTTCATGTGCTCCACGTAGTCTTCGAGCGAGGGGTAGCAGCGGTGAATCAGATGCCCTTTGAGCTCGCCCACCGGCCCATCGCTCTGCATGGTCTCGTGCACCGGGCGCTCTTCAAAACTCGCCGCGCCGCGCCGGAACAACCGCAGCTTCGGGTCGGGCCAGTACCCGCCGTGGCGCAGCGGCCGTCCCAGAAAATGATTGAGCCTTGGAATGCGATACGCCGCAAACGGCGGCTCGCCCGAAAGCAGTCCCGCGATCTCTTTGGCTAACTCCGGGCTCACCTCTTCATCGGCATCGAGCGAGAGAATCCATTCTCCCGCTGCCTTTTGAATTGCCGAGTTTTTCTGCGCTCCAAACCCCTTCCACGGCTCCGCGAATACGCGCGCGCCGGCCTGCCTGGCAATCTCCACCGTCGCATCCGTCGAGCCCGAATCCACCACCACAATCTCGCCCAGCCCGCACACACTCCTGAGCGTCCGCGGCAAATTCGCCGCCTCGTTCAGCGTGATGATTGCGATCGACAGGCTCTTCGGCATCGTGCCAAGGATAAATGAACGATCAGGGGTCAGGGGTCAGGGAATAGAGATCGGGGCCGAGTCACCAGGTCGGCAAGTCAGCGAAAAGGAACTCAGGTCTTCCAAGCTGAGAACGAAGTCGAGGTTTTGAAAGGGCACGACTTCAGTCGTGCCGTAAGCGACGCGGAATGGAAAGGGCTTCAGCCCCTGCGCGGAGGGAGCAGGAGCCTTCAGGCTCCTGAATTGCGGTGCAAAAGGTATCTGGCCTTTAGGCCTGGGTCTCTCTCTGCCATCCATAAGGTGCATCGCGGGCTGCTACTTGACACCTTAAACCGCCGCCTCTACTTCGCCCCACTCCTCTTTGCTCAGCTTGAGCCCCGCCGCCGCCACGTTCTCTTCAAGGTGCGCCATCTTTGACGTGCCGGGAATCGGCAGCATCACCGGCGAACGCTCTAAGAGCCACGCCAGCATCAGTTGCGCCACCGTTGCTCCGTGCTTCGCCGCAATCGCAGCCAACCCCCGCGCTCCTTCGCCGCCCGCCCGCATCGGCTTGCCCGCCGCCATCGGATACCACGGCAGAAACGCGATCCCGCGCCGCTCGCAATAGTTCAGCGTCTCCTCGTGCCGCCGATCGGCAATGCTGTAGCGGTTCTGCACGCTCACAATCGGCACAATTTTCTCGGCCTCTTCAATCTCGGCTGGCGTCACCTCGCTCAGCCCGATGTGCCTTATCTTTCCAGCCTCCTGCATGAGCTTCAGCGCGCCCAGGCTCTCCTCAATCGGCGTGCGCGGGTCGATCCTGTGCAGTTGGTAAAGCTCAATGCGCTCCAGCTTCAACCGCCGCAGGCTCATCTCCACGCACTGGATCAGGTACCCCGCGCGGCCCACATACTCGGTCTTCGCAGGACCCTGCCTGGTAATGCCGCCCTTCGTCGCAATCACCACGCCCGCCGCGTATGGCGCCAGCGCCTCGCCAATCAGCCGCTCCGCAATCTCCGGCCCGTACGCATCGGCCGTATCGATCAGCGTTACGCCCAGCTCCACCGCGCGGCGCAGCACGAGCTTTGCCTCCTCGGCATCGGCCGGCTCGCCCCACGCGCCCTCGCCCACCAGCCGCATCGTTCCATAGCCCAGCCGGTGCACCGGCACATCCCCGCCAATCCTGAAGATCCCGCTTGCCCGAGCGTCAACGGCAGTCATGAGCCCATGCTATAAGTCCCGCCCGATGTGGGACAATTCTCCGTGCCCCTCCTGAGCGAAGCGGAGCGGAGTCGAAAGCCTGCCCTGAGCGGAGATTGTCCGCGCCTGCGGACGATCGACGTCGAATGGGGACCTGCTTCTTGAATTCGCCTGCTCGAAGGGTCGCGGACCACGCAACAGCCCGGTCCAAACCTCCCAACCGGAACCACGCCCTCCAAACCTGCGTATTGTTACAGCAGAGCAACACGGAGATCGAACCATGAGCAGCCAGCCTTACCCCAACCCGCAAGCGTTGTTCTACCAGCAATATGAGTCGGTCCGCCGTGACGAGATCGTCGGCATCCTTCTGGCCATCTTCCTCGGCACCTTCGGCGTTCACCACTTCTATTTGCGCCGCACCGGCCTCGGCATCCTCTACTGCCTGCTCTTCTGGAGCGGCATCCCCACGCTGCTCGGCTTCATCGAGTGCTTCTTCATGCCCGCCCGTGTGCGCGAGTTCAACGCCATCCAGGCTGCGGGAATCGCCGCCTCGCTTGGCATCGCCGTACCCGGCTGGGGACAGGCGCCCGTCAACGTCACGGTCAATGTTCCCCCTCAGCCCCAGGCCGCTGCCCAGCCCGGAACCCTCGTCGCCTGTCCCCGCTGCCAGCAAGCCAACCCTCAAGGCTCGCGCTTCTGCGGCGCCTGCGGCCAGCCGCTGCAGTAACAGTGGACGATGGACGGTGGACGGTGGTCCGTGAACCGTGGTCAGTGAACGGTGGACCGTGGACGGTGAACGGCGATCAGTGGTCAGCCGTCAGAGAACAGGGATCAGAGAACAGGGATCAGGGAACAGCGACCGGGGAACTGTGAACAGAGATCAGTGAATAGATACAAAAAAGCCTCCCGCGCGGGAGGCTTTCTGCTGAAGATCGAACCACGGTTCACCGTCCACGGTCCACGGCCCACGACTCACCTTCCACGGTCCATGGTCCACGGTCCACCGTCCACGACCCACGACCCACGACTCACGACTCACGAACCTACATATTCGCGTGCCCCGACCGCATGGATTCGTTGAACTTCGGCTTGGTAAAGTCCAGCGCCGCATCCAGCATCGCCTGGTACTCCCCGGCCCGCGCCATCAGCGCCGGCGTCGCCGCGGCAAACTCGCCTTCCACAACCATCAGCCCCTCGCCCGCTTTGTCGCCGGCCATGCGCAGCAGATCGGCCTCGGTCGTGTTCAGGTACTGCGCGTCGCGCGGGTCGGCGATCCACACCGGCTTGCCCTCGCCCAGCACCCCGCTCAGCCAGTACACCTTACTCAGCAGGTAGCGCAGCCGCTCCGTGTCGTCAGTCTCGGTAAACACAAACTTCTTCTGCCACCGGCTGTAAAAGCGCGTGGTCACCGGCACCGGCTGCCGGTTGCCGCTCTTCACAAACTCAAGCTGTCCAAAGTCCACCGTCTTGCGGATCGCGTTATACACAAAGCTCTCCGCATACGGCTGCTCCATCGCCGCAACAATCTCCGCAAAGGTCACCGTCACGCTGGCCGCAACCTTGGCGTGCAAATTGTGCGCGCCCCCGTCCGCCAGGTGGATCTCGCCATGCACAATGTACGTGTCCGCGCCGCTCGCCGACCGGTGAAACGGCCACTGGAACTCCCCATACGCCAGCGGCAGCCCGCCCAACGTCACGTAGCACTCCGGCCGCGGATTGCGCAATCGCTTGGCCTCGCCCTTGAGGTGCGCCGTCATCTCCTCGAGCAGTTGCGGCCCGCCAAACGAACCTGGCTCGCTAAAGTCGAAGCCCTCCGTGAGTTCGAGCTTCAGCGTCTTGCCCGTGGCATCGGAATCTTTCAGTCCGAGTTCAAAAACGGTGGTAGCGCGGTCGTCTGTGCTGGTGCTCTTGCTGGCCGAAACCAGCACAAGCCCGGCCTGCGCGGCTGCCGATTCAATAGCCGATACAAGTGAACTCTTCAATTCTGCCGTCATTCTTGGGGAATCCTGCGCGTCACCGGATCAGGAATTGGTGTAGGGTGAGTCGATGCTTTCAAGTGCCGTTTTCCTTAAGAAAAGGGCACCCTGCACGCCGCCAAATTCCCCACATGAATTCCTGATCCGGTCGGAGATTGCTGCAAAGCCCATTTTAGTGTACCGGGCAATTTGAAAGCCTTGCCTACCCCGGCCAGGCGATTCCAAGGTCAGCCGTCAATCAGTCGGAATCGATTTCCTGCAAGTTCCTGATCATCCGGCGATACCTGGTGCCGATAATCCCCTCGTCGATCGAACACCCGTTGAGGTGCGAAATTGCGGCTCGTTCGATCCTTCTAAGGGGTTTAGCTACCTTGCCGGAGCCACACTCGTTCGAACTCATCCGCGGGCACCGGACGGCTGTAAAAATAGCCCTGGAAGCAATCACAGCCCATCCCGATAAGAAAGTCCCGTTGTTCCGCAGTCTCTACTCCCTCGGCGATGACTGAAAATCCCATGGAGTGCCCCAGGGAGATGATCGCCTGGGCTATGGCGCCGCTCGGCCCGTCGACCAGGATGTCTTTTACGAATGCTCGATCGATTTTCAACTGATCGAGTGGCAAGCTCTTGAGATAAGCAAGCGACGAATATCCGGTCCCGAAGTCGTCAACCGAGAACCTCAGCCCATGGGTTTTCAATTCCGTCATTTTCGCTACCACATCTTGAAAGTCATTCACCAACGAGGTTTCAGTGAGTTCGAGTTTGAGACTTGCGGGATTTGCTCCGGTCGAATCCAGTGTGGCGAGCACGCGCTCAACAAAATCGGGCTGGCTAAACTGCCTTCCACTTATATTCACGGAAACGGGGGGATCTCCCGACGGATTCTTGCCGGCCCAGGCTGCAACATGCTCGCACGCTTTCCAGAGTACCCAATTCCCCAAAGGGAGAATCAACCCGGTGTCTTCAGCTAGATCAATGAATGCGCCGGGGGCCAGGCAGCCGCGCTGAGGGTGATTCCAGCGGACCAGGGCTTCCGATCCAAAGAGTCGACCGCCCTTTACCTGGGGTTGAAAATACAGCTCAAACTCCTCGGTCTTGATGGCCCTGCGAAGCTCGTTCTCCAAATGGACGCGTGCATTCACGTTCGCCTGTAGTTCCGGGGAGAAGAACCTGATGGTGTTCCGGCCCGCCTCTTTAGCCGTGGTCATGGCGATTTCACCCTGCTGGAGCGCCTCCAGTCCGCTCCCGAGGTCAGATCCAAACACGGTGATTCCAATGCTGGAAGAAAGATGACATTCGCGCTCGTCCACCAGATATGGGAGCGTCGCGGCAGTAAGAATTCTCTCGCCTATTTGTCTGGCTTGCTCAGCGGCGTGTCCTGGAGTATTCACCGGGTTTTCAAGCACAACAACGAACTCATCGCCGCCCAGCCGCACTACGATGCCCTCTCCGCGGACGCAGGCCGCCAACCTCTGTGCGGCCTCCTGTAGCAAAAGATCTCCGGCGTGGTGCCCAAGCGCATCATTGAGAGACTTAAAGTTATCCAGGTCCACAAAGAGCAGGGCACGCACACGCGGCTCGGCCTCATGAGTCTGCTCCAACAGATCCAGAAGCGACCTGCGGTTGGGCAAGTGAGTCAGGGGATCGTAGAAGGCAAGATCTCTGATCGTCTTTACGGCGTCCTTGGCCTCCGATACATCCCTGGTAGCAACCAGAATATGAGGGACACCGTCGAATTCAATCACCGACGCTGACGTCAAACCCCAGAATTTACTGCCGCCTTTTCGCTTGAACAGCACTTCTATATCGCGAATTCCGGAGTTGATGCGCAACTCGTCAACGAAGTTGATCCGATCGGATGGATTGGCCCATATGTCCAGTTCCACCGTGGTTCGTCCGATGACTTCCTCCCGCTCGAACCCGGTCAAATCCAGGAACCTCTTGTTCACGTCCACTAATTTGCCATCGCTCAATCGGCTGATATTCAGAGCATCCTGACTGGTCTGAAACACGGTTCTATGGCGGAGTTCGCTGGATTGCAGCTCCTTCGAAGCCGCGGCAAGGTGTTCCTCCGCCGACCTGCGATCGGTTATATCTTCCACGAAAGTCATCAGGTGCAGAGGTTGTCCTTTGCCATCCCTTTGGATGGAAGTTTGCAGCCTCACCCAAATGAGTCTTCCGTCCTTGCAAATGTACTGCTTTTCAAAGCCCCTTTCGTCTATGTTGCCTGCTTCAAATTCATTCAAAATCTCGTCGCTCTCGGGCAAATACTCCAGCGGCGTGAACTGATGAAATCTCATGCCCACAACTTCATCGGCAGAGTAGCCGAGGATGGAAGCGAAGCGCGGGTTGCAACGAAGGATTCGACCTTCAAAAGAGACGTGAATGATTCCCACAGCGGCTTGCTCAAAGGTCGCACGAAACTGCTCTTCGCTGTCCCGCAGGGTCATTTCACCAAGTTTCTGTTCGGTAATGTCCTGCAATGTTCCTATCAGCCGTTGAATGCGCCCAAGATCGTTTCGAATCGCTCTGCCCAGTGCCCGAGCCCACCGCAAGGCACCGTCGGGCCGCGTAAATTGCACTTCAAGGTTGTAGGGTTCGCCCGTGGCCAAGGCGCGCTCGACCGCTGCATTCAGGCGCGCAAGGCTTTCCGGCGTATAAAGGTGGGCGCGCTCTTCATGCCGCGGCGCAGGTCGCTCGGCATCCCATCCGGTAATCCGATACATTCCTTCGGACCATGTTGATATGTTTGAATCGACGTCCCAGCTCGAATGGCCCAATTGGGCCAGCACCTCTGCCTGCTTCAGCCGTTCCGCTCTCTCCTGCAGCTCCATCTCCGATCGCTTCTGGCGCGTGACTTCTTCGACGAAACCGTCGTAATAGAGAGTCCGGCCCGTGGCGTCGGCCACCTTCTTGCCATTCAGCGAAAACCAGACGATCTCCCCATCCTTTCGCCTGAACCGGCACACGAAGCCCCGAACTTCTCCTTGCTCCTCCAGCGCCCGCTTGTACTTGGCCCGTTCTTCCGGATCGAACCACACGTCGTGGGCCAGGTCCCTGACTGAAGCGATTAGATCCTCCGGCGAATCATATCCCAGCATGTGCGCCTGGGCTTGATTGGCCGCCAGGTATTTGCCTTCGGGCGTGGAGCGGTAAATGCCTTCAATCGCGCCGTCGAAGATATCCCTATGCTTTCTTTCGGCTTCTTTCCTCATCCTGCGCTGCAGCAGCAGGCCAGCAATCAGCAGTGCCTCCAACAGCATCAGGGAAAGGCCACCGATGATGTACCCCTTAAACAGTTTCCATGGCGACGGCGGACGATTCAGAACAACGCTGCCCGGGGGCAGATCGCTCTCCTTGATCCCCCAACGCTTGAGTGCGGGCCAATCGAAGACAAAACTGTTGGGCACCATCGCAACTGGAATGTCGCTGGGATTCACCCCATCGAGAATCTTCAGAGCGTCGCGACCGGCTATCGTCCCTTCCTCTTTTGTTTGAGCGAGGTAACCTCCAACCTGTCCAAATCCGATTTGCACATCGATGAGTGTGAATACGGGCGCATTCGCTGCTGCGTTGATCAACGAACCATTTTGTTGAAAATCGAAGTAAGTCTCGGCGCCATCGCGCGAGTGCGTACAGAAGAGCACGATGGAGTCCTTCGGCAAGCCGCTGAGCCGTTTAAGGAGCTCAGGCATAGCGAGTCCGGCGAGATAGGTGATGTCGACGCGGCTGCTGAAATCCTCTAGCTGCTTCTTCACTGGCGGAATTTGTGCAAGATCGTACGTGGCTGTACCTGTTATCACAAACACGTGCCTGGTATGCGGCAACATGTGCAACGCAGCTCCCAGCGTGGCCCCAGCGTCGAGTCTCATCGTCGCTCCCGTTATTTCCGAGTCCGGCTTAAGATCTTTCTCGGCGCCGTTCGAAAAACAGTAGACGACTGGGATGCCGGCAAAATTGCGCTGGTGTTCTTCCGCCATGAACTTGAGCGCGGAAGCGCCGAGCGCGATGACCACATCCGGCTTATCGTCGCGGTACTTGCGAACCATGAAATCACGAATGAGCTTCTGTTCGGCCTCGATGGGGATCTGCGGGACGTCAAGGTATTCGTGATCAACTTCAATACGATACTTCGATCCCGGGTTAGCTCTCTGGATTTCGTAGTCGACTGAGGCCCTGGTGGTTGAGAACGTATTTTGGTCGTTCAGTATCAGGATGCGACGGACGGGAGGCGACGGCTGGCCCCCGGTCGGCGGGGTTTGCGCGCCGAGCAGCCCCGGGCCCAGCGCAAGCAAGACCACGATCACTGCAAATAAGTGAGGCTCTTTCGCATGGTCGTCCATCCAGTCCTCATTTCAGGCGTCGCGATGAGGTCCTTTATCAACCTTCCGGCAATGAAGGGCGCAAAACCAACAAAAGGGACGATGGTCAAAATGTATTCTATGCAGGCCTTGTCTGTGGAGAAAACTGGCGGCCGGGAAATCCAGGAGTAATATTCTGGCGCCCCAACCAGTCCTGATCGTCAGCGATGCATGCAGCCTGAGATGGACCGTTGTACCTGTGTGGCAATAACGCATTTCGAATGCGGACCGCCGGAACTTGACGGAACTTGAGAAGCGCTCCGCCCACCCGCCAACTCTATTCCCTACTCCCTCTTCCCTACTCCCTACTCCCTACTCCCTACTCCCTACTCCCTACTCCCTACTCCCTACTCCCTAGCCCCTAGTGCCTATTCCCTGTTCTTTCGCCCCGCCCCGCCCACCCGCCAACTCGCTGACTTGCTGACTTACCGATGGGGCGTCCAGCCTCTACCTGCTGCCAATGCGGGTGGAAGAGCTAAACTTCGAGTATCTCCAAAAGAGACCCGTACTTCTTAACTACTGGCCTTACCACTTTCGTCCTAAACGAAAGACAATAGTACAGTTGACCCGTAGAATTGCGAGTCCTATGCTCTCGTGTACAGGAAAGCCAGGGGCCGATTTGAGAGCTAATATGAAATCGTCTGGATTTGTTGTCACCCTCGTTGTAAAGGTCGGGCCAACCGCCTTCAATGTGACGGACAATTGCCCGGCTACGACGCCGTTCATTTCGGGCGATACAGCCAAATTGAACCGCACCGAGACGGTGAAGATCATCTCCGAAGGGAAGCCGCTGCATTTCTCGCAGTTCATCCAATTCAGGTTTAACTGCACTCACAAACTGACCACTGATCACTGACCGCTGATCACTGACGACTAATCACTGACAACTGATCACCGTCCCTCAGTCCCTAGTGCCTAGTCCCTAGTCCCTAGTCCCTAGCCCCCATTCCCTCAGTCCCTTAGTCTCTCAGCCCCTGGGTCCCTACCCCATTGCGTAGAATTCCGCACGCTTGCGCTACCGTAATCTCAGGCCGGTTGCTGGCCGCCGGCCTTTTCACGGCCCTGCGGACCCTCGGGGCCGCCCTGGAGGCGCAAAAATGACCCCGTAACCCCTTATTTATGAGGACTTTGATACCTTAAGTGCTTTGTTATCAACGGCTTGCAGCAAAAGGTAAAAGGTACAAGCCGATGAAAATAAACCACTTAAGGTCAAAAAAGGGGGTATATACCCCCCCATCGATTCCTTGTGAATCTGTGAAGCCTCGCAGGCGCACCTCAGAGCTGAAAGCTGAGAGCTGAAAGCTGAAAGCTGATAGCTGAGAGCTGAGAGCTGAAAGCTGCGGTCGGCGCAGCCCGTTACAATGTCTCTGTGCCCGATCAAGCCTCGCAGCCCATCATTCTTGCCGAGAATCTCACCAAAGTTTATTCGCAGGGCCGAATCCAGGTTGCAGCCGTGCGTGGAGTCTCTCTCACCGTTCAGCCGGGCGAGTTTGTGGCCATCGTCGGGCCGTCCGGATCGGGCAAGTCGACCCTCTTTTACCTGTTAGGCGGGCTGACGAGCGCCACTGAAGGCCGCGTGGTGATTGATGGCGTAGACTTTGCCACGCTGAGCGACGCGGAACGCACGCGGGTGCGCAAGCACCGCATCGGTTTCGTCTTCCAGAAGTTCAATCTGCTCTCCACGCTCACCGGAATGGGCAACATCGAGATCGCGTACGCCATCAGCGAGCGCAAGGAGCCACTCGACCGCAAGTATCTGGATCACCTGTGCGACATGCTCGCGATCCAGGGGCGGCTCGATCATCGGCCCAGCGAGCTGAGTGGCGGCGAGCAGCAGCGCATCGCCATTGCCCGCGCGCTCATCACGCGGCCGGCCATCGTGCTGGCCGACGAGCCCACCGGCAACCTCGACACCCAGAACTCCGACGCGGTGCTGGATATGCTGAGGCGCTCGAACCGCGAGCTGGGCCAGACCACGCTGATGATTACGCACAACCCTGAGGCGGCCGCGGTGGCCGGGCGCATCCTGCACATGCGCGACGGCGCGATTGTGCGGGAGGAAAAGGGCGCCGGCAAACCCCTGGCCGCGGTTTGACCCGCTTTGGACCGCCCGGTATACTCAAACTTGCGTTACAGCGGTATCCAGTATTTGTAGAACGCCAGCGTCCGCAGCTTGAGTGGCCGGTCCCGGTCGGGAAGCGAGCCACAAACCCCGGAAACTGAAGGTCAACTGGAGAGCCGCTCGAAGCGGGAGTAGCTCAGTGGTAGAGCATCGCCTTGCCAAGGCGAGGGTCGCGAGTTCAAATCTCGTCTCCCGCTCCAAACCGCCCTCCGGCGCCTGCCGGGTTGGCTACGGCGGATTGGAACGTACCTCGGATTAGTGGCAGCCCTGCCAAGGCGCGGTACCCAAGTGGTAAGGGAGAGGTCTGCAAAACCTTTATGCGCCGGTTCGATCCCGGCCCGCGCCTCCAATCTTTTCCCCTCTAAATCACGTACTTCCTTATATTTGAGGCTAGATTCTTCTTTCGGGCTCATTGGGGTCGAAATGGCCAAAATGGGGCCGTTTTGTGCTCAAAGACGGACAAGAAGCGGACAAAAAGAACGCCCCAAAATATTGAAGAGGGGTATCTGCTTGACGCACCCCGTCCCAGTGGGAAATCGCCTGCACTATTGCCTCTTGGCACGATCTTCCAGAATGGCTTCCTGAAGTGGCCCCGGTTGTTCGGACAGTTTTTGCTTTTCCCTTAAGTGGAAGTTCTTGCTTTTGTTTTTAGGCTGCCAGAGTATCTGACAGGCGGTTGAAGCGTACCTGATCGGGGGCGAGAGCTTTCAGGCTGGAGTGGGGGAGGATGGAGTTGTAGAACTCCAGAGACGGTCGGCAGCTGCGGAGAGAATCTTATCGAGAATCTGGCGCCCGCGTTTTGTAGGCACCAGGATCTTCCTTCTTCCATCGCCGCCGGCACGATGGATCTGCACGAGGTCGCTTGTCAATAACAAAGCACAGGCGCGGCTCTACGACTTGGGTTAGGCTCTGCCCTGCTTATGCTTGCCCGATTGTTTCTTGGGTAAAGCCTTGGCCATTGCGAGCACGGAGGCGGACTCGCCCTTTACGAGGGCATGTGCTGAGGTCAAGCGTAAACGCCGATACCACTGAGCAAGCGGCGGAAGGGATGGTGACTCGGCGGGTTCCTCGAGTTTACCGGCGGCCTCGAGTCTGTGGGCCGACGACAGCCGGAGAAAATCTTTAGCTAGACCGCGATCACCTCCAACAAAGAGGGCCAACAAGGCCACGCGAAGGTCCGCGTCGCGGTCGCCGCTCGGACCGTCCTCGACAAGTCCTTTCCAGCTGCTTTTCAGATAGCGCCTGCCTGTCGCGGTAATTCTGTAGTCCGCCCGACGACGTGGACCAGCCTTGCCCTGGAGGACAAAACCAGCTGCGAGAAGTCGCGTTAGTGCTGGGATGGTCGCACCAGGCGACATTCCGGCGGCCGTTTTCAATTCGTAGGGAGTTGAGACTCCGTCAGAGACCAGCGCGAGCACGAAGAGGTCAAGGTCGTTTCGGCGGCGTTTGTCACGAGTCTCAGACACGTCGACAAGTATAGCGGCATGGCCGACGGAATCGAAGCGGAGCCGGGCGCCGTTCCTCGGCGGCGCCCGGGTTGGAGAGTGTTGAGATGGGTCTTATTGCCAGCGCCTCCTCCGAGCCTTTGTTTCAGGCTCGATTCGGCCCCGTTCCTGAGGGATGCACTTGCTGAGTTGCGTCTCCAGAAGCCGGGACATGCGTCGCAAATCCTGAAGGTCGCCGAGAGTCAGTTGTTCGGCATTCCAGATCCGCTTTAGATGCTTAGACTGGTGAACTGGATCACATCGCAGGGGGTCTGCGGGACCATAGAATGACACCCGTGAAAGCAGAAACTGAAAAGCCGGTGGGACGCCCGGCCACGACGATCAACGAGAAGATCGCTGAGCTGGAGGCGAAGCGGGAAGAGCTGAAGCTTGGCGGGGGCAAGGATCGCATTGATCGCCAGCATGCGACCGGCAAGCTCTCGGCGCGCGAGCGCATAGCGAGGCTGGTGGATAAAGAGAGCTTTGAAGAGATCGGGCTGTTTGCGCGGCATCGGGCGACGTATTTCGGCATGGCCGGCAAGGAGTTGCCCGCCGACGGGGTGGTGACCGGGTGCGCGACCGTCGACGGCCGGCTGGTGCACCTGGCGAGCCAGGACTTTACCGTGGCCGGCGGCGCGGCAGGGGAGACGCACAGCAACAAAGTCGCAGAGATGATGGGCATGAGCATGAAGACCGGCAGCCCCTTTGTCTTTATCAACGACTCGGGCGGCGCGCGCGTGCAGGAAGGCATCGACAGCCTGGCCGGCTATGCGCGGGTCTTCTACAACAACGTGATGCTCTCAGGCACGGTGCCGCAGATCTCGCTCATTTGCGGGCCGTGCGCGGGCGGCGCTGCGTACAGCCCCGCGCTCACCGATTTCATCATCCAGACCGAACAGGCGCGCATGTTTATCACCGGGCCGCAGGTCATCAAGCAGGTGACCGGCGAAGAGGTGAGCGCCGAGGACCTGGGCGGCGCGCGATCGCAGATGCACTACTCCGGCGTTGTTCATCTGATTGCGCGCAACGACGATCACGCCATTCAACTGTGCAAACGGCTGCTCAGCTATCTGCCTTCGAACAATCTCGAGGATCCGCCGCGCATGCCGTTCAACGCAAAGTTGAAGGACGACGACGAGATCAACAAGATTGTTCCTGCCGACCCGAAGCTGGCCTACGACGTGAGGCAGGTGATTGCGCGGGTGGTGGACCACGAGGACTTTCTTGAGATTCAGCCGGGATTTGCCGCGAATATCGTCATCGGTTTCGGGCGTCTGCAGGGAAGGCCGGTAGGCATTATCGCCAACCAGCCGTGCGTGTTAGCCGGCGCGCTCGACATCGACGCGTCAGACAAGTCGGCGCGCTTTGTCCGTTTCTGCAATGCTTTCAACATTCCGCTACTCACGTTTGTGGATGTGCCTGGATTCCTGCCGGGCGTGGAGCAGGAGCGCGGCGGCATTATTCGCCACGGCGCAAAGCTGCTGTTTGCGTATTCGGCGGCTACGGTGCCGAAGATCACCGTGGTGCTGCGCAAGGCGTACGGCGGCGCGTATATCGCCATGTGTTCGCGGGGGTTGGGCGCCGATCGCGTGCTGGCTTGGCCCACCGCGGAGATTGCGGTGATGGGTGCCGAGGGAGCGGCGGAGATCGTCTTCAGGCGCGAGATCGATGCCGCCGAGGACCAGGCAGCCAGGCGCACGGAACTTGTGGATGAGTACCGCGAGACGTTTTCCAATCCATACGTTGCTGCGGGACGCAGGCTGGTGGACGACATCATTGAACCGGCGGAAACGCGGCGGGTGTTGGCGCAGGCGCTCGAGTCGCTGCATGGCAAGCGGGAGATGCGCCCGCAGAAGAAGCATGGTCTGATTCCGCTGTAAGAGAGGTTGGATATGAGGTCGCGTGGAGCGGATGCGGGGATGGAATCGCTGGTAAAGGCGATGGCTGAGCGCCAGGATGCGCTGGAGCGCGAGCTGGGTGCGCTTGCCGCTGTGGTCGAGCAGCTGGAGAAGCGGCTGGCAGAGCGGAGCGAGGAGCCGGATTTCAGCGTACAGGAAGGCACGGTGGAAGTGCTGGCAGCGAGTGCGCCGGGCGCGGCGAAAAAACGCGGCATGAAGACCGAGGTCAAGGCGGTGATTGCAGCAGCTGCAGCGGCTGCGGGCGAAATAGCAAAAGCGCGCAAAGTGCGCGCGCTGCCCGCGGCGCAGGATTCCGGAAGCGCGTGGTCGCAGCAGGGGCGCGTGGGCGTGGTGAGCTCGCACAATCTGCGCTGACGCCGCGCGAAATCAGAGACGCAATCGGAAGGGAAGGACGCATTGAAGCTTCGCATCACCATCGACGGAACAATCTACGAAGCCGATGTGGAAGTGATCGACGATGAAGAGGAGCTCGAAGAGGCGGAGGGATCGCAGTATGAAGAGCCCATCTATGCAGTCGAGGAGCCCGAGGCCAGCGCCGGGAACGAAAACGAATGCCGCAGCCCGGTGATGGGACTGGTGATTCGGGTTGAGGTCGAGGCGGGACAGAAGGTTGACGCCGGCCAGCGCGTAATCGTGCTTGAAGCGATGAAGATGGAGACCCACATGACTGCTCCGCGCGCATGCAAAGTGAAGAGCGTGTATGTGGCGCCAGGCGATCCGGTGAAGATGGATCAACTGCTGATTGAGTTTGAGTGAAGGGCGGGAGATGGACAGCGCGCAGGACGAGCTCCGGATGGTTCCGGGCATCAGGTTTGTGGACCACGTTGCGATTGCCGTCAAGCAGGGCGAGCTCGAGGGCCAGGTCAATTCATACAAGCTGATGGGCTTTGAAGAGATTCACCGCGAAGAGGTGCGCGGGACCGATCAGGTGCGCGAAGTGCTGCTCAGGATTGGCGAAGGGCCAAACCTGATCCAGCTGCTGGAGCCGTTGGCGCCGGAGTCGCCGGTGCAAAAGCTGATCGACCGGAACGGCGGGCGCGGAGGTTTGGCGCATGTGGCCTTTCGCGTTGAGAATGTGCAGCGCGCTTACGACGCGATGAAGGAGAGCGGCTTTCAGCTTATCGACAAGACGCCGCGGCCGGGCTCGCGCGGAACAACCGTCTTTTTTGTGCATCCCAAGTCACGGGCCGAGTTTCCATTTGGATTCCTTATCGAGATGGTTGAAGACGGCTGCGAGTGCCACGGCGCGAAAGCTGGAGAAGAGAAATGACGGCTGCGCGCTTGCTTGAGGAGTTTCCGCCGGTTACAACCGCGCAGTGGGAAGCTGCCATTGCGCGCGACCTGAAAGGCGCGGACTACGAGAAAAGGCTGATCTGGCGCACCGATGAAGGGATTGCGGTCAAGCCTTATTACCGGGCCGAAGACCTCGCGGGCGTCGCGGCGCTCGATGCGAAGCCGGGAGAATTTCCTTACCGGCGCGGCGGGCAGGCTGGGGCCGGTTGGAAGATTCGCGAAGAAATTGAGACGGCGACGGCGGAGGAGGCCAATTGCGAAGCGTGCGCAGCGGTGCGCGGCGGGGCTGAGGAGATTGCGTTCTCGCGTCTCCTGGTGCGCGATGGGACTGAGCTTGAAGTTGCGCTTGCGAATCTTGATGGAACTCGAGTGCATTTTGAGTGCGCGGACGGTGCGCTGATCGAGGCGCTGTTTGAGAGGCTTGCCCGGAGGGAGCATGCTTCAGATGGCGCGATTTCGACGGGATGCGATCCGCTCGCCGACGCGGACTTTGCGTCGAAGGTGGCGGCGCGCGCTCCGCATGGCTTTGTACCGTTCACCATCGATGCGGCGCGATTCGAAGAGAACGGCGCAAATGCGGTGGAAGAGGCAGGTCTGGCGCTGGCGGCGGGCGCAGATGCATTGGCTGCGATGGATGCGCGTGGAGTGCATGCGGATCGTACCGCGGCGGGAATCGAGTTCCGGTTTGCCATCGGCGCGAACTTTTTCTTCCAGATTGCCAAGCTGCGCGCGTTCAGGATGCTGTGGGCGCGCGTGGTGGAGAGCTTTGGCGGGTCGCGCGAAGTAGCGGGCGCGCGCATTGTGGCGCGAACCTCGCGCTGGAACGAGACGGTCTACGATCCACATGTGAACATCTTGCGCGCAACCACTGAGGTCGTGTCGGCCGTGATCGGCGGCGCGAATTCGATCGTGGTTGCAGCGTTCGATGAGTGCTACAAGTCCCCGGATGAGGCGAGCCGGCGGCTGGCGCGCAACACACAAGTGTTGCTGCGGCATGAGGCGATGCTGGAGCGCGTGAGCGATCCTGGCGCGGGTGCGTACTACGTCGAGGTCCTGACGGACTCGCTGGCGCGCGAGGCGTGGAAGCTGCTGCAGGATGTTGAGGCCGGCGGCGGGTTCAGCAAGCTGCGCGCTCAAGGGGGGGTTGCCGAGCGACTGGCAAAGAGCCTGGCAGCGCGCGAGAAAGCAGTGACTGCAAGGAAGCGCGTGTTCGCGGGAACTAACCTGTACGCGAATCCTGCCGAGCACGCGCTGGAGCGTATCGATTTCGAGCGCATGAATGCAGGGCATCGCGGGGCACGCGTGTATGAGCAATTGAGGCTGCGAACAGAGCGCTCCGCGATGGCCGGCGGGCAAGTGCCGGAGGTGCTGCTGGCCGAGATTGGCGACGCGAAAATGCGCGGGGCGCGGTCGAACTTTGCGGCCAACTTTTTTGCCTGCGCAGGGTTCCGGACAACGGTGCGACGATTCAAGGACGCTGCCGGGATTGCCGGCGCCGAAGCCGACGTTATTGTGCTGTGCAGCTCCGATGCGGAGTACGAGGGGATTGCCGGGGAGTTGATGGGCAGGTTGAAGTCGCTCGGCGTCGAAACACCGGTGATTGTGGCGGGAAATCCCGAAAGCGCGGAGACGTTAAAGGCGCTGGGAGTTGCGGATTTTGTGCATGTGCGCAGCAACCCAATTGAAGTGCTGACGCGGTGGCAAGAACAATTGGGGATCAAAGAGTAATATGCGGCCTGACTTTGCAAAGATCGATTGGCGGAGCGAGGCGGAGGCGAAGCCCGAAGGCGCGGCGTCGCAAGGCGAAGCGTGGCTCTCGCCCGAGCACATTGCCATCAAGCCCTACTACTCGCGCGAAGACCTGGAGGGCCTGGAACATTTGGATTACGCCGCGGGAATTGCACCGTTTCTACGCGGACCCTACAGCACCATGTATGCGATGCAGCCGTGGACGATAAGGCAGTACGCGGGGTTCTCCACGGCCGAGGAGTCGAATGCGTTTTATCGCCGCAATCTGGCCGCGGGGCAGCGCGGGCTCTCTGTGGCGTTCGACCTGGCCACGCATCGCGGATACGACTCCGATCACGAGCGCGTTGCGGGAGACGTGGGCAAGGCCGGCGTTGCCATCGATTCGATCCTCGACATGAAGGTCCTGTTCGACAGGATTCCGCTCGACCGCATGTCGGTTTCGATGACCATGAACGGCGCGGTGCTGCCCATCATGGCGTTTTACATTGTTGCCGCCGAGGAGCAGGGCGTAAAACCCGAGGCGCTGAGTGGAACGATTCAGAACGACATTCTGAAAGAGTTCATGGTGCGCAATACCTACATCTATCCACCCGCGGGATCGATGCGCATCATCGGCGACATCTTCCGCTACTGCGCTGAGAAGATGCCGAAGTTCAACTGCATCAGCGTGAGCGGATATCACATGCAGGAAGCGGGCGCGACCGCTGAGATCGAGCTCGCATATACGCTGGCCGACGGCCTCGAATACCTTCGCACCGGCGTCACCGCGGGCCTTGACGTTGACAGCTTTGCTCCGCGCATCTCGTTCTTCTGGGGCGTCGGCATGAATCCGTTTATGGAGATTGCCAAGATGCGAGCGGCGCGCATGCTGTGGGCCAAGCTGGTGAAAGGATTCGGCGCGAAGAATCCCAAGTCGCTGGCGTTGCGTGCGCACTCGCAGACATCGGGCTGGAGTTTGACGGCGCAGGATCCATACAATAACGTGGTGCGCACCTGCGTTGAGGCGATGGCTGCGGCATTTGGACATACGCAGAGTTTGCACACGAATGCGCTCGATGAGGCATTGGCGCTGCCCACCGATTTTTCAGCGCGCATTGCACGCAACACGCAGATCTACCTTCAGGAAGAAACCGGAATCACGCACGTGGTGGATCCGTGGGCGGGATCGTATTACGTTGAGCGGCTGACGCATGAGTTGATGCACGCCGCGTGGGAGCTGATTGAGGAGATTGAGGGCCTGGGCGGAATGGCGCGCGCCATCGAGACCGGTTTGCCGAAGATGCGCATTGAAGAGGCATCGGCGCGGCGGCAGGCGAGGATCGATTCGGGGCTGGATACGATCGTCGGCGTGAATGCATACATCGCCAGCGAGGAGCCGCAAATTCCGGTGCTAGACATCGACAATGGCGCGGTGCGCGAGGCGCAGGTTTGCCGGCTCGATCGGTTAAAACGCGAGCGCAACGCCGATGCGGTGCGGGAATCGCTGGATGCGCTGCGCAAATGCGCGGAGAGCGGCGAAGGGAACCTGCTGGAGTTGGCCGTGGATGCGGCCCGGAAGCGCGCAACGCTGGGCGAAATATCGAGTGCGCTTGAAGCAGTGTGGGGACGGTACGAGGCTTCAACGCATACCGTCTCAGGCGTATACGCGGCGGCCAGCATGAGCGACGAGTTCAAAAAGGCGCGCCAGATGGTTGAGGAGTTTGAAAAGGCCGAAGGGCGCAGGCCCCGCATCCTGGTGGCGAAGATGGGACAGGATGGACACGATCGCGGCGCGAAGGTGATTGCGACGGCGCTGGCCGATATCGGATTCGACGTGGATATGGGACCGCTCTTCCAGACGCCTCGCGAGGTGGCGCGCTTCGCCGTGGAGAGCGATGTTCACGCGGTGGGAGTGTCGAGCCTGGCCGCGGGGCACAAGACGCTGGTGCCGCAACTCATCGATGAGCTGCGCGAGCTCGGGCGCGAAGACATTGTTGTGATTGTGGGCGGCGTGATTCCGCCGCAGGATTACGAATTCCTGTACAAGGCGGGCGTGGCGGGCATCTACGGGCCGGGTACGGTGATCACCAAGGCGGCTCAGCACATTGTTGAGACGTTGAGCGCGAGCATGGTAGGCGCGCGAGGTTGAGACGCCTATGAAAAGCGCGCTGAGCGAACGGCGAGGAGTGGCGTTGCCGCAGGCGCCGCGTGTCGAAAAAGCCCGCGCGAAGTACACACGCGAACAGTATGTTGAAGGGATCCTCGGCGGCGATCGCGGCATGCTGGCGCGGGCCATCACGCTGATAGAGAGTGCGCGCGAAGCGGATCGCGAGTCGGCCGGGCTGATCCTGGAAGATTGCCTGCCGCACAGCGGCAACTCGCTGCGCGTGGGCATTACCGGCGTGCCGGGCGGCGGCAAGAGCAGTTTGATTGAGGCGCTGGGCCGCTACTTAGTTGAACAGCGGCAGCAGAAGATTGCCGTGCTGGCGGTCGATCCCACCAGCCAGATCTCGGGCGGCAGCATCCTGGGCGACAAGACGCGCATGACGGTGCTGGCCGCGAGCGATAGTGCGTTCATCAGGCCCTCGCCCACGCGCGGATCGTATGGCGGCGTGGCGCAGTGCACGCGCGAAGCGATGTTGCTGTGCGAGGCGGCCGGCTACAAAAACGTGTTCGTTGAAACCGTGGGCGTGGGGCAGACAGAGACCGCGGTGCGCGGAATGGTGGACTTTTTCCTGCTGGTGACGCTGGCTGGCGCGGGCGATGAGTTGCAGAGCATTAAGCGCGGCGTGATGGAACTGGCCGACGCCGTTGCGGTGAACAAGGCCGACGGCGCGAATGTGAAGGCTACAGAGAAGGCGCGCAGCGAGATTGAAAATGCGCTGCACCTGTTTCCGATGGCAGCCTCGGGCTGGACTCCGCGCGCGCTCACCTGTTCGGCGCGGACGGGCAAAGGCATCCGCGAATTGTGGGCCTTGGTGGAAGAGCACGCGGCGTTGACGCGCGGCAATGGCTGGCGCCAGGCGGCAAGGAATGAGCAGCAGCGGCAGTGGATGCGCGAGCTGATTGAGCAGGGGCTGAGGCAGCACTTCGATTCAAATCCTCAAGTGCGAGAGCAGATGGCGGCACTGGAGCGCGAGGTTGTCGAAGGGCGGACAACTTCTTTCCGCGCGGCGCAGATGCTGTTGGATGCGTACCTGAAGTCGAAGTAAGCCGGCTTTACATGTTGCGGAAAAGTCATAGCGCCCGGCGAATCCCCTCAAAACCATCCCTCAGGGGCTAAAGCCCCAATCTTTTTAAGGATGTCATCGGCACGACTGAAGTCGTGCCCTGACACTTCGTGCCTTTCCGTTGGGTGTTTCCGCGGCCTGTTTAGTCTGTACCTTGCTTGAGAAGGGCTTCGAATACGTCGTCAAGCGCGGATTCCCACGAAGCGAGCGCGACGCCGAAGCGCGCTTTCAGTTTTTCGTTTGAGAGCACAGAGTTGTGTGGGCGTTTCGCGGGAGTGGGATAGGCGCTCGTTGGAATCGGAGTGAGAGCGGGAGTTCTTGCACCGAGCAACGCCGAGGCGCGCGTGAAGATGGCCTGGGCGAATCCGAACCAGGATGTCGATCCCGAGCAAGTCATGTGATAGAGGCCGGACCACGAGGCCGAGTCGCCGTATCTTCCGCCCAGGATTCCGCTGACGATGGAATGCGCGGCGGCGGCAAGTTGGCTCGAAGTGGTGGGCGCGCCGATCTGATCGTCGACGATGGAGAATTGGTCGCGCTCCTGTCCCAGTCGCAGCATGGTTTGCAGAAAATTCTTGCCATGACTGCCGTAAACCCAGCTGGTGCGGAAGATGAGGTAGTTGCCGCCCACAGATTCAACAGCCTGCTCTCCGGCGAGCTTTGAAGCACCGTACACGCTGAGAGGATTGGGTGTGTCGGTCTCAACCCACGGGCCAGGCTTCGATCCGTCGAAGACGTAATCGGTGGAGTAGTGGACGAACAGCGCATTCGAACGCAGACTCTCTTCGGCCATGATGCGCGGGGCCTGGGCGTTGACGGCGCGAGCCAGTTCCGGCTCCGACTCAGCCCGATCGACAGCCGTGTAGGCCGCGGCGTTGAGAATGACGTGGGGATTGGTTTCGCGGATGAAGGCGCGAAGCTGCTGGGCGTTGGCGATGTCGACCGTGGGCAGATCGACTGCGGTAATGGAGCCCTCGCCCGCAAAACTCTTTTGAAGCTCGACGCCGAGCTGGCCGGCAGAGCCGAGAATGAGAATGCGCGTGCCGCTTAAAGAATCATCCAACTGACGATCGCTCACGCGGAACCTCCGAACTTCGTTGAAGTAGCTCTTATTATTCTAGTTGTGCGGTCATCGGTGACGATTGACGCATCTCGATCACGCGTGCAGCGTATGCCAGACAGTCACGCGGATGCGTGGCGTGAACGGCCTGTGCAACCGGGGTATCCCCCTCCCCCCTATGTAGAGGGGTTAAGTGGTTTGTTTTCAGTCGCTTATACCCCAGACACCCCCACCGTAACCCACTGAAAACAAACGAGTTAGATGGCAAAGTCTTCATAAATAAAGGGTTACGGGCGGCAACTGCACCGCTGGAGATGCATTGCTGCGGCAAGGCGAAATCTGTACTGGGACGATTGTGCAACACAAAGGGGAAATGATCTGCAAAGCCAATGAAGGAGTGACGAAGTGAGAGGGTGAAGCGTTGCGTAGTGTCCTGATTTTGCGTTGCCGTCCCTCAGAGGCTAAAGCCCGCGAAGATTTTGCTGATCCTTACGGCACGGCTAAAGCCGTGCCCTTTCAAAGCAACGCCGAATCAGGATGCCACCGAGCGTAGTGCCGAGATTCGATTCCCCATTACAATCGATACTGGAGTGTAATGCACTTGAATCGCGTGTACATGGACGCCAACGCCACCACGCCTCTTCTGCCCGAGGTGATGGAAACGATGCGTCCGTACTGGATGGAAGTGTTTGGCAATGCTTCCTCCATTCATCGCCAGGGACAGGAAGCCCGCAAGGCGGTGGACCACGCGCGCGAGGTGATTGCGCGGTTGTTTAACTGCCGCGAGGCCGAGGTTGTGTTCAACTCCGGCGGCACCGAGGGCGACAATACCGCGGTATTCGGGCTGCTGCGTCCGGGCGATCACTTCATCACCACGTCGATTGAGCACTCGGCCGTGTTGCGCGCGGCCGAACGCATGGCCGAGCGCGGCGTGGAAGTCACGTTTGTGGGTCCGCGGCCAAATGGGTTGATCGATCCTGAAGAGATCAGGCGTGCGTTAAGGCAGAATACGCGGCTCATCAGCGTGATGCTGGCCAACAACGAGACGGGCGTGCTGCAGCCCGTGGAGGAGATTGCGAAGATTGCGGCGGAGGCAGGCGCGTTCTTCCATATCGATGCGGTGCAGGGCGCGGGCAAGGTTGCGATTGACGTGAAGCGCATTGGCTGCCAGCTGATGTCGATCAGCGCGCACAAGATGCACGGGCCCAAGGGCGTGGGCGCGATGTACGTGAAGCGAGGGACACCGATTGATCCCTTAATAGTGGGCGGAAGCCATGAGCGCCGTCAGCGCGCAGGGACTGAGAACGTGCCGGGCATTGTTGGCCTCGGACGCGCGGCAGAACTGGCGATGGAGAGCCTTGAGGATGGAACGATTGGGCGGCTCAAGAAGCTTCGCGACCGGCTTGAGGCTGGGCTGCTGGAAATCGAAGGTACGAGGTTGAATGGCGCGGGCGCGCCGCGAACAGCCAACACCACGAACATTACCTTCGATCAGGTTGAAGGCGAGGCGCTGACGATTGCGCTCGATTTGAAGGGCGTTGCGGTGAGCGGAGGGTCGGCGTGCCACTCGGGCGCTACCGAGCCGAGCCACGTGCTGATGGCGATGGGCCTGGATAAGCACGCAGCGCGTGCGAGCCTGCGCTTCAGCTTAATGAGGACGGCAAGCGATGCGGATGTGGAACATGTGCTGCTGGTGGTGCCCGAGGCAGTGGAGAGGTTGAGGGCGCTGGCGCCAGAAACAGTTGTCAGTGGTCAGTGATCAGTGGTCAGTTTTTCTCGGCTGCGGGAGAACTCACATCGAGGTTAGGCGAATCCGCAAACGAGAACCCTCTAAGAATTGGCCGATAGTTGTTTCGTCTTCGGAAAGGTGAACTTCTGTCGCAATTCCCGGACCATTAAGCTGGCACGCAATACAAAGAGCATTGCCGCCCTCAAGTTCGAAACGGATGGCATTGTCGTATGCCACGGCCTCCACTTCATTCCCTTGGCCTGCTGACCATTCGAATTCAAATACCTCGATTTGCTTGATCGGCCCCGATTTGTAGAAATGTATTGTGCAAGGAGCGACAATAGCCCCTTTCGAGTCAACTTCGATGCCACATGGTTTGTTATCGACGGAAACAAGAATCTTCCACCAGTCAGTCAACGTCAGGGGAGTCTCGGACCATTCGCAACGAAAGTTCACGTATTTGTGCACCCACTTTCCTGCGATTTCGTTGGAAAGCGGGACCGAGAAACTCGGGGATGCTATATGCGCGCCAGCCACCTGAAGGCACGGAGCATAAACTCGGTGGATTTGGCGACCAATCAAGCCCTGAAGTATAGGCAGACTGTCTTGCGAAATCCGGGCGAAATACTTCCCCGCTGACGTCTCCGAATTGTCTCCCGTAATCATAGCGGCCATTTCTTATCGTAATCCCGTCCGGCCTAATTGCCCCGCACCCCTGTTCGCCCATCGGCCTTTGCATGCAGTTCGCGAAACCGCTACTCTGAATGTAGGTCGGATCAACTTGAATTGCGCATTGTCCCATGAATGAGAAGACCACAATCGCCGTAGCCATGTCTGGAGGGGTTGATTCCTCGACAGCGGCGGCGATGCTCGCCCATTCGGGCGTGGCGGTGGTGGGCCTCACGCTGCAGCTTTGGGATCAGACGCGTTTGGCGGGACGGCATCGAATCCCCGATGCACCGAAGGCCGGGCGCTGCTGCTCCATCGACGATGTATACGATGCGCGGCGCGTGGCTGAGCACCTGGGCATCCCCTACTACGTGGTGAACCAGGAGGAGCGGTTCGAGCGCGACGTGGTGCGGCCGTTCGTGGATGAGTACCTCGCCGGGCGCACGCCGATTCCGTGCTCTTTGTGCAACAACCATCTGAAGTTCGACCAGCTTTTGAAGACTGCGCGCAGCATTGGCGCCGAGCGCATCGCTACCGGCCACTACGCGGTAAACGAATACGACCCATTTCGTGATGGAGGCCGCGGGCGATGGATTCTGAAGCGGCCTGCGGACCTGGCCAAGGACCAGACGTATTTCCTTTTCGGGCTGACGCAGGAGCAGTTATCGAGGACGCTGTTTCCCCTGGGGCACATGACCAAGCCGGAGGTGCGCCGCGTTGCGCGCGAGCATGGACTGCGGCTGGCCGAGAAGCCCGACTCGCAGGAGATCTGCTTCATCCCCGGCGGCGATTACAAGCAGTTTTTGACGGCGTATCTCGAGGAGCAAGGCGAGCGAATGCCGGAGACCGCGGGCGAGCTGGTTGCTTCAAACGGAGAAGTGGTCGGGCGGCATGAAGGGATTTCAAACTTCACGGTGGGACAGCGCAAGGGACTAGGGGTTGCGTCGCCCTCGCCGCTCTATGTGTTGAATATCGATTCCGCGAGCCATCGGGTGACGGTGGGCGCCGATGCCGAACTGGCGACGCGGACGCTGCGCGCACGGCGACTGAACTGGATCAGCATTGCGGAGCTGATCGGACCGATGCGGGTACGCGCGAAGATCAGGCACCGGCATGAGCCGGCTTGGGCAACGCTGGAGCCGGCCGGTCCCGATGAGGTCGTTGCGACTTTCGACGAGCCGCAGCGAGCGGTGACGCCGGGCCAGTCGGCCGTTTTCTACGACGGCGACGAGGTGGTTGGCGGCGGGTGGATCTTCTAAGGCAGCGGGTCAGCGAGTCGGCAAGTCAGCTAGTCGGCGGGGTGCGGGAGAACGAACGGGAGTGCTACCCACCCTAGCGACAAAAACAACGACGTCGCCAGGATGGGGCACCCAACCGGTTGAGGGTATCGCATTCCCAGGTCCCCAAATGCGAGGGACCTGGGGCACCCGGCAAGTCAGCGGGTCAGCGCAGAATAAGAGATCGCGATTTTATCGCTGAACGGCCCAGGCCATGCCGTCGGGATTTCCGCCGGGCTGGATGCGGCCCACAATCGCAAAGGTCTTGAGGTCGATTACAACCACATAGTTGTCGGGGCTGCAAGCGACGTATGCGCGCGCGCCATCTGGCTGAACGAGGATTCCGCCGGACCCGTGGCCGGTGGTGATGCGTTGGATGACCTTCTGCGGCGCGACATCGATGACGACGAATTCGGGGCCGGCGGAGATAAGGGCGAGCTTGCCGTCGGGAGTGAACTTGAGCCGGTTGGCGCGCTGCGCGTTGGCGTCGATCGTCGCAGTCACTTTTTTCTCATTGACGTCGACGATGTAGACCTTGCCGTCCACGGGGCTTACTGTCCAAGCCTGTTTCAGGTCGGGCGTCACATCGAAGCCCTCATTTCGCTCGCCGCCGGCGATGTTGGTCAATTGCCAGTCGCCGCCGGGCGGCGTGGGCGGAGGCCCCATCGGCGGGCCGCCCGCACCCTGGGGCGGAGGCATTGGGCCGGGAGATGAAGGCATCGAGCCGGGAGGCGGGCCGGGGCGGCCTTCAACTTTTTCCAGGATGGTTACGGTCCCCGAGTTCACGTTGGTGGTGACGATGCGTCGCGCGCCGGGGAAGACGAAGATCATGTGGGTGCGGTTTTGCCCGAGGCCCATGATCCAGTCGATTTTGCCGGGTGCGGGATCGTAACTGCCGATGGCCTTGGCGGCCTCAGCCGTGAACCAGACCTTGCCGTCCTGGAACATGAGCCCATGAGGACCGCGGAGGGCGCCGAGGTCGATGGGAGCGAGCTCTTTTTGCACGACAAGGTCGATCGGCGTAATGGTGTGGAAGGCGCCAAAGCCGTAATTCGACACGTAGGCTGTTTTTCCATCGGCCGAGGCGACGATTTCATGCGGATCGTCGCCGACTGGGACGTGGCCAACCACCTGCAGGGTGGCAGGATCGACGATGGCCAGCGCGTGATCGGTTTTGGAGAGAATGAGCAGGGCCGGAGAGGGCGTGGTTTGCGCGGCGCTCAAAAGAACCGCGAACGGAGCTGCGGCGAGCAGCACAAAACGGGGAAGCGATTTCATCGCGCGACCTCGGCGAGACGAGTTTAGATAAACATGCCCGAATCGCCGTGGGTGGGCTCGACGGGCGGTTTGGGAGCCTGGGCCTGGGGCGCGCGCAGGGTTTCAACCACCGCCCTGAGCCAGGCGATGACACCGGTGAGCTGGCGCAGGGGTCCAGTCACGGCATTGTTCACAATCACCGCTGCGCGTTCTGTATTATCGAGCATCGATGTCACCATGATGTCGATGCGGCCGGCCTGCTGACGCGCGCGTTCGCTGATTTCGGTCACCGTGGACTGCACGCTGGCGGTCTGTTCGCGAAGTGAGTGCGTGAGCGCCGCCAGGTCGGCGGCGGTGGCGTCAATCTTGGGTCCAACGCGAACCAGCAGTGCGCGCGTCTCGGTAACAAGCGGCATAACGGAATCGCGGATCTCGTTGATGTCCTCACGCACCGCATTGGCCGCCTTGCGAACGCCTACCAGGATGGCGATGAGCAGAATTACTTGCAGGAGCAGCGTTCCAGCCACTACACCAGCGACAATGATCTGAAGGGTCTGAGGGTCTAGATGTTCCATTGTATCGATCTCGCACGAAAGGCCCGCGGGCGTTTGCCCGCTTTGTAAGTTGGCACATGCCGCAAGGCCAAAGGAAGCATAGTGCTAACAGCCAGGCAGCGGCAAGCGGCAAAGGCTTGAAAGCCCGAATAGGCGCGCCGGAAAGAGGAACCGCACTCGAGATCCCGCGTCCGGCAGATTGCCCCCGGGAGATATTTCCGGCTGACTGTGCTGCAAGCTGCCGGCCCAAACGGCGGTCGGGGCAGCGAACAACCCCGGGTGGGGCCAATAGCCAGGCCCCAATCCCGGGATCAAGATGCTGCAGGAGCGTTTCGAGCCAGAACTACTGGGTTTCGTCTTCGGGGGTAGCTGTGGCAGAGCGGTAGGCCTGGCGGCCTGCGTCGACTGCCGCAGTTACGCGGCCAGTCTGCTCAGCGACCAGATTCTTGCCGCGCTCGACAAACTCCTCCCACTGCGCGCGCCCGCGATCAACCACTTCGCGGCCACGATCGACATAGTCGCCCACCTGCTCCTTGCTCTTGTCCACAAGGACGCCCACTTGCTCCTTGCCCTTGTCGACGAGTTCGCCGACGCTCTCGGCCGCCTGCCGGCTCTTGGTGCGGACGTACTCCGAGCCCTCGCGTGCGCCTTTTGCTATATCCTCGCGAGTCTCCTTACCGCTCTTGGGAGCGTAGAGAATACCAGCGAGCGCGCCGATGCCCAATCCGGCCAGAAACCAAGCCAGTCCGTATGATCCACTTTCCTCTGCCATGACAATGAGCCCCTTTCGATTGACTAAGAAAATGCCTCAAGGTACAAATCTCTTCCAGTGTACCGCAAATAAACACAGGTCGTTGTGATGCGTAAAGCGCGCAATGCGTTGGCAGGCGCCTGCGGGCAGGCGCTGAGAACCGGCGCGGCAGACGCGGGTGGTCTGCCGGCAAGTGGTGGCTGAAGCGGTGTTTACAAAACGTTAATCGAATTTGCCTGCGCAGGCGCCTGCGAGAACCTCGGCAAAGTGCAGGGCCGTGCGGCCTGAGAGCTGATTGATCTGCTCGCGGCAACTGAAGCCGTCGGCAACGACGATGGTTTGAGGACTGGAGCCTTCGACGGCAGGAAGCAGGCCCTGGCTGGCGATGGTCTTTGAGACGCCGATTTTATCGGCTTCAAAGCCGAAGGGGCCGGCCATTCCGCAGCAGCCGGCCTCGATGAAGTTGACGCTGGCGCCGGTTTTGCCCAGGAGCGCGATTTCGTTTGCCGGCCCGCCGAAGACGGCCTTGTGATGGCAGTGGCCGTGGACGAGGATCTGTGAGCCGGCGAGATTGCCGGGGGCCAGGTTGGGCGCGTGGGCGGCGAGGAAGTCGGCCAGGAGCCAGACGTTTTCGCTCAGGCGTTTGGCGCGGGCATCCCCGAGGAAGAGCTCGATCAGCTCGTCTTTGAAGACGCTGGCGCAGCTTGGCTCGAGAAAGACGAAGGGCAGACCGGCGTCGATCTCAGGCGCCATTCGACTGAGGACGCGGGCGAGATAGGAGCGGGCCGCGCCGAGGAGGCCGAAATCGTAGAGCGGGCGGCCGCAACAGATGTGGCCCGCGGGCGTTTGCACTTTGAATCCGGCCGAGGCGAGGACGGTGTCAGCAGCAATGAGGGTGCCGGGGTGGTAGTAGTTGTTCCAGGTGTCAGGCCATAAGAGGACCGTGGGTCGTGGATCGGGATTCGTGGTCTCCCGCCCTATGTGTCCGTCGTGGTGACCCACACCGGACGCATAGGATTGGGCACCCGGGTTCATGGATGAGCGGCGCGTTTTCTGGAAGCTTTTCGGCGCCAGTCGCGGCAGCCGGCGCTCGGCGGCCACGCCGGCGATTCGCTTGACGATGGGGCTGGTCAGCGGCCCGGTGAGGATGGCGTTGGTGAGCGCGGGCGCGAGCGAGCCGTAGCGTGCAAGCTGGTCGGCGAAGCCGAAGATGTAGTGGTGCAGCGGGTGCAGGCGGCCCTTGTAGCGCTGGGCCAGGAACTCGGATTTGTAGGCGGCCATGTCCACCTGGACCGGGCACTCCGATTTGCAGGCCTTGCAGCTCAGGCAAAGGTCGAGGGCGTCGTTGACGGCGTTGCTCTTGAAGCCTTCCGCCTGGAGCGAGCCGGCCAGCATCTCCCAAAGCAGGTGCGCGCGGCCGCGGGTGGAGTACTGCTCCTCGCCGGTGGCGCGAAAACTCGGACACATAACGCCCCCGGCGGTATTGCGGCAAGCGCCCACTCCGACGCAGCGCTCGGTTGCGCGGGTGAGGGAACCCGAGTCTTTCGCGAAGGCAAAGTTGGCCTCCCACCCTATGTGTCCGTCGTGGTGTCCCACGCCGGATGCATAGGATGGGGCGCCCGACTGAACAGCGTGCCGCAAGTTCTCGATCGGATCGTAAACTCGAACCGCATCGCTGAGCTTGCCGGGATTCATGCGGTTGTCGGGATCCCAGAGAGTCTTGAACTCGCGAAAGGCCTCGATGAGCTCGTTACCGAACATGCGCGGCAGTAGAGCCGCGCGGGCCTGGCCGTCTCCGTGCTCGCCACTGAGCGAACCGCCAAAGGAGATCACAACGTCGGCAGCGCGCTCAATGAACTCCCTGAACTTTTCTATTCCCTTTGGAGTAGTGAAGTCGAAGTTAATCCGGGTGTGCACGCAGCCCTGGCCGTAGTGGCCGTAGAGCGGGCTGCGGTAGCCGTACTCGGCCATCAGCGAGGTGATCGCGCGCAGATAATTGCCGAGTTGGGCCGGTGGGACAGCCGCGTCTTCCCATCCTTCCCACCGGTCGGGCTCGCCGGGGACGAAGACCATGGCGCCGAGCGCCGACTCGCGCACGTGCCAGACTGACTTTGCTTCCTCGGACGTGCACATGTGGGCCACAGGCCGGCTGGGCCACGATTGCGACGCGCGGGCAAAGGACTCGGCTCCGGCTTGCGCCTCTTCGGGCGACCACGCGCCCATTTCGACGAGCAGGAATCCGACGCCGGGCGGCAGCCGGTCGAGGTCTCTGAGCGCCAGGCCCTTGCGGCGCATGAATTCGACCAGCAGATGATCGAAGCCTTCGAGGCCGATGGGCTTGTGTTCGAGGGCGAGCGGCACTGCGTCAGCGGCGACAAAGGCATCGTCGAAACCAAGCACAGTGAGCACGCGGAAGGGCGGGCTGGCAGTCAGGTTGAGCGTTGCCGAGACGATGTTGGCGCAGGTGCCCTCGGACCCGACCAGCGCCCGCGCGACGTGGAAGTTGTTCTCGTGCAGAAGCTGGTCGAGGTTGTAGCCGGAGACGCGACGGGGGATGTTGGGGAACTTATCGCGAATGAGAGACGCATAACGGTGCCGGAGCCGCGCGAGGCCAGCATAGAGTTGACCCACTCGGCCGCCGCTGAGAATCAGCGCCTCAATTTGCTCGGGAGGAGTCGCGCCGACGGTGAGCCGCGTGCCGTCGTAGAGCACCACGTCGAGCGTTTCAACGTTGTCGACCACTTTGCCGCCGAGCAGGCCGTGCACGCCGCAACTGTTGTTGCCGATCATGCCGCCGAGCGTGCAGCGCGAGTGCGTGGCGGGATCGGGCGCGTAGGTGAGGTGGTGAAGCTCGGCCGCGTCGCGCAGCCTGTCGAGGACAATGCCGGGCTCGACGCGCGCCAGCCGCTTCGCGGGGTCCAGCCCCTGGAGTGAATTCATGAAGCGCGAGTAGTCAAAGACCACAGCCACATTCACGCACTGGCCGGCGAGGCTGGTGCCTGCGCCGCGGGGCAGCACGGCCGCGCCGACAGTACGGCACGCCGCAAGAGCAGCTTCAACGTCGGCGGCGTCGCGCGGAAAAACCACGCCGATCGGGATCTGCCGATAGTTGGACGAGTCTGATGCGTAGAGCGCGCGGGAGCCCGAGTCAAATCGGAAAAGGTCAGAGGGATTGGGGCCGCGCAGGGATCTCTTGAGCAGCGCTTCGAGCTCGCGGTGGGCCGAAAAACGCTCGTGATCGAGCGGTGTGCTATCGAGCCGCGATTGAAGAATTGCGAAGGTAGAATTGCTCACCAGGGAATGATAGCGCGAATGGGAGACGGCAGCGCTGGCCGGAAAGGGATCACAGGCCGTTGAGCCTGGCCAGCGCAAAGCCTCCACGGAGATTCACGACATCTCCGAAACCGTTGCCCATCAGCGCACACGCGGCCAGGTAGCCGCGCTGACCCTTGTGGCAATAGACCAGAATCCTGCGATCGCGCGGCAGCTCGCCGAGCCGGTCGCGGAGCTCGCCCAGCGGAATATTCACCGCATTCGGGAGGGTGCCGGATTCGGCCACTTCGCTCTTCTCGCGCACGTCGAGAAGGAACTCGCCGTCCGGCTTCCAGTCCTCGGGTGAAACGGTTGCCACATCGCCGCGCACGATGTGATCGGCAACAAATCCGGCGGTGTTGACCGGGTCGTTGGCCGAGCCGAACGGTGGCGAGTAGGCCAGGTCCAGGCTCTCCAGATCGAAGACGGTCATTTTGCCTGCAATCGCGGTGGCAAAGACGTCGGTGCGCTTGTCAACGCCCTCTTCGCCCACGATCTGCGCGCCGAGCAGGCGCCCGGTTCCGTCTTCGGCGATAATCTTGATCATCATCGGCCTTGAATCGGGATAGTAGCCAGCATGGTTTGGGTCAATAGTGACGCTCGTGAAGAAGCTGAATCCGGCTTTGGAAGCCTGCGCGCTGTTCAGGCCGGTGAATCCCGCGGTCATGTGCAGGACACGGACAATGGAGGTTCCCAGCGCGCCGGGATAGAGAAAGTGCCCGCCCGCCGCGTTGGCTCCCGCGATGCGCCCCTGGCGGTTGGCAGGGCCGGCCAGGGGAATGCGCGTGCGCGCGCCGGTAAGCATGTGGGTGGTTTCAGCGGCATCGCCCACGGCGTAGATGTCAGGGTCAGAGGACTCCATGCGGGCGTTCACCCTCACGCCGCCGGTGAGGCCGATTTCAAGCCCCGCACGTCTGGCCAGTTCGACTTCGGCGCGAACACCGACGCTGAGCAGGATCAGTTCCGCCGGGACGAATGCGCCATCCGCCAACTCCACGCCCTCGAGGCTGAAGGATTCTGCCTCAGTGCCGGTCAGGATTGCGAAGTCGTTTCCACGGACGCGGTTTTGCAACTGCATGGCCACGTCGTTGTCGAGCAGCGGGAGAATGTGGGGCAGCTTCTCGATAACAGTAACGTGCATGCCGCGGCGATGAAATGCCTCGGCCATTTCGAGACCAATAAATCCACCACCGATGACGGCGGCTGTCTTTGGCTGGCGCGAATCAACGAACGCGATCACACGATCCATGTCGGGAACATCGCGGAGGGTAAATACATTGGGCAGGTCAGCGCCGGGGATCGGTGGCACGATGGGCTTTGCGCCCTGGCTCAGGATGAGCTTGTCGTAGGGGAACTCTTCTTCGTAGCCATCGCTGCTGCGGACCCGGATTGTCTTGCCGGTCCGGTCGATGGCGAGGACTTCGTGGTTCACATGGACGTGGACGCGCGAGCGGACCCACATCTTCTCCGGCGTCATGATCAGCAGCTTGGAGCGGTCCTTGATCTCGCCGGCGATGTGGTAGGGCAGTCCGCAATTGGCAAAGGAGCTGTAAGCGCCACGTTCGAAAATGTGGATCTCAGCCGATTCATCCACGCGCCGGGCCCGGGCAGCGGCAGAAGCGCCGCCTGCCACGCCGCCGACAATGACAATTCTGCGTGCAGTTTTCACGTTTTACTCCGAAGTACAGCAATCACAGGAACTCTCCTGTCCACGGTTCCAGGGCATCCTGGCCAGCAGCAGGGCCATTCCGCAGGTTCCGGTGATGCCGGCAAAAAGGAGCCCGCAACCGAGAAAGAGCGGCAGAACCGCGAACCAGCGATTTACGATGAGCGCCAGGACGGTGCCGGCGACTGAAAAAGCGCCGACGACAATCTGAACCTGCCGCATCAGTGGGAGCACGCTGCGGACGCCGTGGTGAACCGGGAGCCCGACGTCGATCCAGGCCTGCGTGCCGCCCTCGACCAGGACGCAGTCGTCGCATCCGGCGCGCTCGAACTGCTCGATGGCTTTCGTCGCCCGTGCGCCTGCCTGGCAGAGGACGTAGATTGGCGTGCCCGGCTTATGCTCGGCGAGAATGGCTTCGACCTTCAGTTCGTTGAGTGGGATTAACCTTGCGCCCGGCACGTGCGCACTGGCATATTCTGAAGGCGTGCGGACATCAAGCAGCTCATGCGCATTACCGGAGCCGAGAATGGCCGCGAGCGCGGCGGGAGAGACGGAACTGGATTTGATCTTGAACATATTCATGTATGACTATATGATCAATCAGTGATATATGTCAACTGCCGGAACAACCCGGGATCTGACCGACACTGAACTGGAGAAGGTGGCGGGACAATTCCGCCTGCTGGCCGAGCCCATGCGCCTGAAAATTCTGCAGGCGCTTTGCGCGAGGCCGCTGACGGTTGGCGAGATTGTGGCTGCGACCGGTGCGACGCAGTCGAATATCTCAAAGCATCTTGCGCTGCTCAAGTCAGCGGGGATCATCGAGCGCCATAAGGACGGCCTGTTTGTCTACTACGGAATGAGCAACCCGCTGACCATGAAGCTTTGCGAGCTGGTGCACAAGGAACTACTGCACCAATCTTGAGCGCGGTCGAGGGAGACTGGGCGACGGTGATCGTACGCAGCCTTGGCCTTAGCCAGCCTGCGCCACGGCACGAGTCGCCTTTGCCGTAGCCGCGCGCGTGCGGAGGGTTTCTTGAATGTGGAGCACGAGGTCCGCCAGCGGAACCGCGGCGGCCACACAGCTCCAGACGATAATCTCGGTGAACTTGTCGTCGATTCTGAAAACGCCTGCAATCACACGCACTTCAAGAAAAATGATGGCGCAAGCATAGCTGCGCGTCATCCACTGCCGGTGCAGTTGGACCTTGCGTTGCAGAATGAACGCCAGGGCCATGAGCGTGCAGAATATCCAGATCGCCGCGTCAAAGACGGTTGCCATGGTGAGGGAGACCTGCACCGGGTCGCTGTTGTACATGTGCACGGTCTCGAAGTTCTGAATATAAATGCCAATGGGAGCGCCTATGAGGCAGCCCGCCACATAGAAGCGGCCCATGACACGATGGAGCTTGGCGAAGCGGCGGCGCAGCCGCTCAGAAAACTGAAACGGCCCGAGGAGGAGCGCGCACGCGGCGGCCAGGCCGTGGGGCAGCAGAATCCACTTGAACGGCGCGATATGGGGCCATTCCGGGTCGGCGGAGTTGATGAGGAAGCTCTCGTTGTGGAAAAGCACATAGACGTACATGAGCCCAAGAAACGTGAAGAGGAGGAACTTGGGGCGAAGCCAGGAGGGGCGCTGGGATGGCGCCTGGGCAGCAGGGGAATGGAGGGATGCAGCGATGTCAGCTTTCACGAGATTGCTCCTTGGGGAATCCTGGTATCAAAACAGGCCTATGCTCCCACGTGGGCCGCTATCTCAAACTCAATTTGGCGCGTCAGGGGAGGACCTGGGGAGAAAGCTACTGTATCACGGGGAACAAACGGCGGGCCATCACATTCTCGAGCCGGGCGCCTGGCGTGAAAGCATCAGGTGGTGTCTGGCGAATCGGATGGACGGCGGAATTGGCAGCCGGGGCTTCACAGGCTGCAGAAAAGCCTCCAGCGATCGGCGCTTTTTAACAGGGCACGAGTTTACTCGTGCCGATAAAGCCGCCAAATTGAGTCTGGGGCTTTGGCCCCTGAGGGACGCTTTTAGCGGGTCTAAATGGCGTTTATGAGATGACCTCTAGGTGGTCGCAGGGCTCATTCCCCCGAGCAGTGTATTGATCACATCGGCAGCAGAGTAAGAGGTTGCTCCCGGAGCCAGAAACTGCCCCACCGTATTCAGATCGTCGCCCACTGTGACCAGCGCCGGCTCGGTCGCGCCGCCACTCCGCATTTGTGCTTTCCCCACGTTGGCCATCAGCGCATTGCACAGGCATTTGCGGCCTACGGTCTCCTCCAGCGCGCCGCCCTTGGCCAGGTAGTTGTTCAGCGGCTCCGCCGAGCAGCGATAGCCTTCCTTGCCTTCGGGCGTCATGTACGCCTCCCGCAGAAAGCCGAGATCGCACACGCGCAACCGGGCCTCGTATACGCCCGCGTTCGATGAGGTGCCGTCCAACTGAGCAACCTTGAAGGGAAAACCGGTGGGCGACGCCAGCGGATCGGTGAACACCGCGGCGTTTTTCGCTGCAGCCTGCGCCAAGAGCTCCTTCTTCAAATCCTCCTGCAGTCCCGACTCCCGGCTGAACGCGAACGCGGTGCCCACCTGCACGCCGGCCGCGCCTTCCGCGAGCGCCTCGCGCAGTTTTTCCGGGCTCCCGTAACCACCCGCGAGCCAGAACGGAGTTCCCAGGGCGCGCAGCGCGGCAAGATCCACGCGATCCCGCTCGCCGTACACGGGCTCTCCCGCCGCGGTCAGTTGCAGTTTTCCCCGCGGAGGCGCATTGTGCCCGCCGGCCGTGGGGCTCTCGATCACGAAACCGTTTACGGTACCTGAAGCGCGCCGCAGCATGGTCGTCGCCAAAGTATTTGACGACACAATCGCCAGGAATAGGGGCCGTGTCAGTATCGGAAGCGGTCCTTCGGCAAAGTCCGCGGGATCGAGGCGCATCCTGGTGTCAGCGTCCGCCGCCGCGCCGGTCACCGAAAGCTTGTACTCCGCGGAACGATGCTCCGCATATGCGTCGAGGACTCCGGGGATCTGCAAAGGAATGCCTGCGCCCATCAGCACGCAGCCCACGCCGGCCAGCATCGCTCCGTAGATCGATGCCAGGTGCGGAATCTGCACCTTTTCGAGATAGTTGATTCCCACCGGATTGCCGTGCCCTTCGCGCGCCAGAAAGACCTCAACGAAGTTGGCCACCATGCACAGCTCCGACAGCTTATGCGGCTCGTTTCGCTGGTGCACGGGCGTCAGCCGATAAGGCGTGTCCGCCGTTTTGCCGCCGGGGACGAAGTACTCATCCCACACGCGCCGTGCTATCTCGCGAAACGGGAAAGCCTCGAGGCCGCGCCGCATGTCCCCGTCCTTGTCCCCATCACTGAGGCGGCGCACAAACAGGGCATCGAGCGCCGTGCCTGACACCACGCCCAGCTGCCCGAGCCGCGAAACGGCATTCGCCAGGCGCCAGTTCGACACGCCTACGCCCATGCCACCTTGAATGATGGGTGGAAGTTGAAACACTTTAAGATTGTTCCACACTTTCGCCGGTCTGGGATGTATGAAGTGAACACTGCGTCGCATCGGGGTACCGGGCGTGGCGTCCCGCCCTACCGCGACGGCCACTCCTGCACCACCATACCCAGGTTGTTCAGGTCCTGGATGGCGGCTTCGAGGTTGCGGCGGACCTGCGCGCGTTCTTTGGCGGGCGCCTCGGGCGATTCGGCGATGGCGATTACGCGGCCGTAGTGCCAGGCGCCGGCAGGAATGGCCACGAGGGCCTTGTCGAGATCGGCGGGGTGCAACTGCAACTCCTGGCGGCGCGCGCTCTCAAGCCGAAGCAGGGTGCCCTGGCCCACGGTGCTGGTGTTGGCGTCGGGCTGCAGAATACGCAGTGTCAGGGTCTCGGGGCCGACGACGATGAAGGGATTGGCCCACTGCGCGGGGTCGTGGATGTCGATATACAGGCTCTTGGTGGGCAGCGGAATCTGGCTGAGCTGCGCGCGATCCTGATCGAGCTGGCTTTCTTTTGCCTGAGCCTGCTGCTCGGCCTTGACAGCGTTCTGCGCTACTCCCTCAACGGCGCGTTCTTCCTTGCGGCAGGCCACCACAGCGATGGGAAGAAGCAGCCCGATTGCGATAATTCCTTTGATTTTCCTGCGAAAACTCACGATTTCAAGGATAACAGGGCCTGCGGCAGAAATACGCAGCCGGTTTGTCCCGAACTACTGTGGCAGCAGCGCGTGGGCGATGGAGTCGAGCACGCCATTAAGGAAGTTGATGGATTCGGGAGCCGAGTAGCGCCGCGCGATCTCCAGCGCCTCGTTGATGACGATTGGGAACGGCGTCGATTTGAAGCCGAGCATCTCGGCCACGGCCATGCGCAGCAGGTTGCGGTCGACAGCGGGCATGCGGTCGATGCGCCAGTGGCGGGAGTGGTTGGTTATGAGTTCGTCGATTCTGGCTTGCTGATCCAGAGCCACGCGGAACAGGTCCTCGGCAAAGCCGCGCACCTCGGGCTTTACCTCATCGGCGGCGCGCCAGAAGGTCTCGCGAACCTCATCAGGCGATTGCTTCGCCATGTCAGCCTGGTAGAGCATCTGCATGGCAATTTCGCGGGATTTTCTGCGCGTTCCCTGGGTCAAGAGCGGCCGCCTTCTGAGAGTTTCCGTTTTAGGCTCACCATCTCGATGGCCGCGGCCCCAGCCTCGAAGCCTTTATTGCCGGCCTTGATGCCGGCGCGATTGAGGGCCTGTTCGAGATTCTCACAGGTCAGAACGCCAAAGCTGTGGGGAATGCCCGTCTCCTGCTGCGACTGGCCGATGCCGCGCGCCACTTCGTTGTAGATGGCCTCGTAGTGAGCGGTTTCTCCGCGGAGGAGGCAGCCGAGTGTAACGATCGCGTCGATCCTGGTGGCGCCGCGTGTGCCGGCGTTTGCGATTTCGCGGGCAGCCGCGGGGATCTCCCACGCGCCGGGAACGCGAACGATCTGAATATCCGCGCGGGATGCGCCGCTGCGCAACAATGCATCGAGGGCGCCATCGAGCAAGCGGTCGGTAATGACCGCGTTCCAGCGCGCCACCACGATGGCGAAGCGCATGCCCGCGGCAGAGAGATCGCCTTCGAGAGCGATGGGCTTGCCCCTGGCGGGATCGGTCCATGCCCAGAAGCTGAATTTGCAGCCGGGCTCGGGCTCGACGGTGAAGAGGCGCGACTTCCAATGGGTCTCGGCGATGGGGGTGATGCGCGATGCGGTATCGCCTTCCACGTTGGCGCGGAGCCACGACTCGGCTGCCTGGTAAATGGAGTCAAGCGCAGTGACTTCGACGAGCAGATCGGCTGTGGAGGGGAACCGGCCAAGGACGAATTCAAGATTGCCGACCGGAGCAAGGAATGAGGCTCCGCTGGAGCCTTCTTCTTCCCAACCCTTGCCGCGTTCGAAACCGAGAGCCGAAAAGAAGCCGGCCAGCCGTTCATAGGCAGTGGCGCTTGCAGTGGGACGCAGGATGGAGATGGCCTTGATCACGTACTAATTCTAGCCGGTACACCGGATTAGGAATTGGTGTCGGGAGAGTCGATACTCTCAAGTGCCGTTTTCCCTAATCCGGGGCCCCCGGCGGCCGCTGGCTGCTGGGGTGGAAGTAAACGGCACCTTGCGTGCCGCCGGATTCCTTACCTGAATTCCTAATCCGGTCTATGTGCGGGCGGCAGGTGAGGTGAATCTGGTGGGGCGCTCGCCAAAACGATTGGGGCCGGCGTGTGGCCGGCCCCGAATGAATTTACGCTTGTTGCACCCCGCTTATGTCGCTGAGCGCGGCTTCACCTCGATGGCCGTGGCAGGAACGATGGTTCCGTTGCCTGTGTAGGTGCAGCCCGCATCGTTGCCGGTGCCGAGCGGCGGCGGCGGCGAGCAAGCGGGCAGGTTCGGGCTGATCTCCTGCGTGTCCGTGGGAGGCGTGGTGGCGTTCACCGAGGGGTTGAGGCCGATGTAGTGAATCTCGTTATCGCCCGCGGTGGAGACGAAGAAGAGGGTGTGATCGGGTGCGAAGGCGCCCACCAGCGGCGCGCCCACGATTCCGCTCCCGCAGCTTTGACAATTGGAGTTTACGTTGAGGGTCACGTAGTTCACGCTTCCGGCAGCGCCATTCGAGCCCGGAATGTAGTAAGGAAGCTGCGCGCTCGTGTCGGAACCTGTAGATCCCGGCGAATAAGTGATAAATGCGATATTCGACGCAACGGTCTTCGCTCCGCTGGACTGCGGAATCGATCCGGCCACCACCTGGTTCACCGCAGAAACATCCACGCCTGCGATGCTGGTCTGGGTGAAGTCGGCAGGGTTTCCCGCGTTAATGATGAGCGGGTTCATGGTCTGCACGCCGGTGGCGGAGTTGGTGGTCGCGCTGCACTCTTGCGGAGTGGGCTTCTCGGTGCCTTGAACTGTTGAAAACGGGATTGGATCGAGAATGTCGTTGAGCGTGATGGTGCCGCCGGAATTCGCCATGGCGCCCAGAATATGCGCTCCGTCGATCGAGGTGCTCACGATGTCAGACTGCACCAGCTGCGAATCGCCCTGCGGATAGAACTGGACCGTGGCGTTGTTGCCGACCGTGCCGGACGGGCACCAGGTGTGCGCGGTGGTGGGATTACCGCTAAAATAAGCGCCGACGCCTGGAATCATGATCGCCGGGACCTGCGCCATAAGCGGCATTGCGGTATTGGGCGTGGCGGTGCAGGGGGTCAGGGCGCCCGCCGGCAATGGCGGGCTTGGCGGCAGTGCCTCGACGGTCCATCCGGTGTTGACATTGTAGACGTAAAGCGTGTCGGTGTGGCCGGTAATGGGGTTCGATACCGGGCCGCAACTCGTGTTCGCAGACATATTGAGCTGCGAGTTGTCGTAGATGTAGAGCGTCTGGCCATCCGGCGTCCACTGCGCCGCCGCACCCATGCCGCCAAAGGTGATGGCCGTGCCGGTTGAGATTCCGTAAACGTAGAAAACGTGCCGCGCCTGGTCGTTGATCAGCAGCTGCGAGTTGTTGGGCGAAACCGCCAGCACAACGCCGGGCACTGAAGTGTCCTGCTTGGAGATAGAGTTGGTCGAAGTGCCGACGCTCATCAGTTCATGGGGCGAGCCCAGGTAAAGGGAATTTCCGGTCCGATCCATAAGCATGGAGTTGGGCACATAGGGCAGGCGGATGCTGGAACCCACGGTGCCTGAGAGCAGCTGGATGGAAACAACGTATTGCGAGTTTCCGGGCGACGCGAACCAGGCGTAGTCGCTGGCCGTGCCCGGAACGCTGACGGCTACTGGATTGGAGGAGATGGAAACCCCCGTTCCGTTCAGCCCGATTTCGTTGATGGGCGCGGGGTTGCAACTGCTTGGCTGGCAGATGGCGTTGATTGAGGCCACGCCCGGGAACAGCGCCGATATGGATCCCGTCCCGCTGACCGAGACATCGAGGGGATCGGTGGACTGATACGAAAGGCTCAGGCCGGTAATCGTATGGCCGTTAGTATCAAGCACCGTGGTGGTCATGCCCTCAGGCGTGCCTTGGGCAATGGTGCCAGAGGTTGAGCCGTTGGCGAGAGTCACGCTGATGGAGGCGGGCGGGCAGGTAGAGAAATAGCCGGCCGAAGAGCCCGATTGCGCAATTGAAGCGGTAATGGCCGTGGTTCCAGGCTGCTCGGCGGTGATTTGATTGGTGGTGCTGTTGAGGCTGGCCACCGTCCCGGTGACAACGTTGTAGCTCATCGTGCCGATCGATGACTCGCAGGTAGGCACTGAGGTGACGCCGGGAGCGAGTTTGCCGGAGCACGCATAATCTGCAGGAGAAATCGAAGCGGGCGCGCAGAATTCATACTGCGTGCCGTTGCTTACGTAACAGGCTTCGGAATCGAGCTGCGCAACCGTTCCCTGGGACTGGCATTGGGACGGACCGTCGAGGGTGATGGAGGTGACCGGCGCGTGAACGTAGACGGCTACGGGGTTCGAGGAGACCGAATTGGCCGAAGCCGTGATGTAAGCAACGCCGTAAGGAAGGTTATTGGTATTGGGCAGGGGGTTAGGGTAGATGCAATACGTGTAGTCGGCAATGCCGCCGCCGGTGTTGCGATTCCATGTGCCGGCGCAGAGGTTGCCGATGGGCGAAACGTCGACCATTTGATTGTTGCTGGTTCCCCAGGTGTAAGACTTCTGGCCAACCGCGGCCGTTGTACCCTTGCAGGTGTATGCGGTGGGACTCTGAGCCTGCAGGGTTTGGCCATAGGCGAGCGAGAGGCCCGTAACCTGGGGCTGAAGCACGATGGATGCAACCTGCGTAACGGTCAGGCCGTATCCCTGGCCATTGCAGTAATTGCCCGCCGGATTGCGAGTGCAGCCAGAGATCGTAATCCCGGCCGGAACAGCCAGGCACAGCAGACTAACAAGCGTCAAAAACCGCCGCATGAATCCTCCCCGCCCCGCATGAAAGAACCGCGGAACGGTCTCTCCGATCAAAAGAAGATTGAAATAAGACCGTCCATCACACTCTTGCAAAGTGGCGTGCCGCCGGTGAACAATGCCCCGACAGCACCGCCGGGAAAGCCTCATCCAGACGGCCTGCGAGGCGTATGAATCTCATCAATACTCCAAGCAAAAAGTGTATCAGGGCAGACCCCCCTCTGCCATGCAGCAGGCAATGTGGGCCGCCTTCAGAAAATAGACTCGGAAACGCCGGTTTGGGGAGCGGATGCATAGCCCGGCCGAGCGGTACGGGGAATCAGATTGTCGGACGGGGCTGTGCGCCTCTCGCTGCTCTTCACCCGATGGCTGACGACTGATCGCTGGCAACTGAACACGGGCAACTGGTCGCTGCTAGTTCGCCGGCATGTACTTCGCAAACCAGCCCACGGCGCGGTCGAGCACGTCGCGGTGATGCGCGGGGTCGCTAAAGCTATGGCCCTCGTTGGGGTAAACCACCAGTTCCGTGGGTACATGCTGGTCGCGAAGCGCATGCCAGAACTCGAAGGACTGCGGCGCCGGGCACTCCCCGTCCCGGTCGCCGACCACGGCCAGCGTGGGCGTGGATACGTTCTTGATAAAGCCGATGGCCGAGCTTTTGGCGTAGACCGCGGGGTTGTCGTAGACCGAGGCGCCGAAGTAGGGGATCATCCACTCGTCGATGGAGTTTTCGCCGTAATAGCTCAACCAGTCAGAGATTCCTGCGCCGGCCACTGCGGCGCGGAAGCGATGGGTCTGGGTGACGGCAAACATGGTCATGAATCCGCCGTAGCTCCAGCCGGCGAGCCCGATGCGGTTGGGATCGACGGGGTATTTGGCCAGCACCGTATCGACGCCGGCAAGAATGTCACGCAGATCGCCGTAGCCGAAGTCCTTGCGATTGGCCTGCGTGAACGCCTCGCTCTGGCCGTAGCTGCCGCGCGGGTTGGGCATGAGGACGAAGTATCCGAGCGCCGAGAAGTCCGCGCCGAGCGAGCCGTTCGCGCTCCAGCCTGAAGTGGCGGCTGCGGCCGGGCCCCCATGCGCCTCCACAATCATCGGATACTTCTTGTGCGGGTCGTAGTTGCGGGGCAGCATCAGCCAGCCCTGGATGTTGAAACCGTCGTTGGTCCACTCGATTGATTCGGTCTCACCCCAGAATGGCTTCACGCCGTCGTTGAAGTGGGAGAGCTGGCGAAACTCGTAACAGGCATTTGGATCGTTGGCGGGACGCTCGCACTCGGTGGCCACATCCCTGGCATACCAGATCTCAGGCGGCTCAGAAAAAGAACTCTTGATGAAGGCGAACTGGCCGCGCTCATAAGAAAGGCCCATCTCCAAACGTCCGTCGCCGATACTGGCGGGGAAGCGGAAACCGACCACATTGCGCCGGACAGAGAGACTCGAAGGCGAGTCGAGGACCAAGGTTCGGAATTGGCTCATTCCTCCAGCGAGCGCTGAATAGTCGATTTGGCCCGGTATACGCCATGAGATCCAGGCGGCGGATTCATTTCGTCCTGCGGTAAGATTCACGGGTTCTTGAGCGCCTGCTGCAGATACGACGTACACATCGCCGCCGGTCGATCCCTGATCGCTCATCAGCCCGCCGATGAAGGCAATGGAATTGCCGTCCGGCGACCAGCGCGGCACGGCGATCTGCAGGCCGTGAAGCGGGCCGGAGACGGTGACGGGGTCGAGAACGACGTGGGGTGTGTTGCCGGCTAACTCCTGCGTGTAGAGCTTTGCCGTCCACCAGTTGTTTTCGCCGGGAGGGTTGGCGGCGATGTAGGCCACGGATCTTGAGTCAGGCGACCAATCAAACTCATAGGCGTAGAGGTTGGCTGGGTTGACGAAGTCAAAGAGAGAGATGAGGCAATTTGTCCGCGAACCTAAGGGGAGCTTCGAGCCTGTGCTAGGTGCTTCCTTGCAGTCCAATTCCGAAGGGATGGTTATGGCGGCCACACGCTGCACTTCGATGCCGTCTTCACCAATCACTCCTGAGGGCGGCTTCATGGCTGCAAGCGCCCCGGCCGGCCGCGTTGCGCCTTCAACGTAAAGGAACGCGATCTTGGAGCCGTCTGGCGAGAATGCCGGCTGTTCCACATAACCCCTAAGCGAGGTGATGCGCTGCGGCCCGTTCGAGTCGAAACGCTTGAGATAGAGATCGGCCTGGCCTTCGGGGTCCGCGCAGTCCGATAGGAAGGCCAGCGATGTGGAATCGGGCGACCAGATGGGGTCGCGGTCGCTGCAGCGCTTGTCCGGCGATGTTGCGGCGGTGACGCGCAGCGGTTTTGCCAAATCGTCAACCGGCGAGACAAAGAGCTGGCGCGATTCAGTCCAGGCCAGCCGTTTGCCGTCGGGAGAGATGGCAACCTGGGAGATGGTCCGGGTGCGGCCGGCGTCGCGCAGCAGGGAATCGATTTGTGCCGAGGGGGAGTTCGACTCCGGCGCCTGTGCGAGAGAGCTCTTAAGAACCGGGCAAAGGAAAAGGACCGCAAAGAGCGCCGCGAATCGAGTCGTGCGAAACCGATTGTGCATTCAGAAAATTCTATCAGTGGCGCGAGCTATCGCTCGAAGAACCGGCGGGCAGAGGCGCTTATCGGTTACCGCCGAGCGAGGGCGATTCGAACCCGTCGTATACGCTGGTCGGCGCCTTGGCGGTAGCCGGGAGTGTTTGGGCCAACGCCGCGACGCGGATCAAGGTGAGGACGGCGCAAACAAGAAATGACAAGTCCAGGTAAAGGTGCAGCGCCTTGCTCATCTCAGAGAAAAACCGTTGGTCGATCATAAAGTCCTCCTAACCCCGCTAACTCCACTAGCTTCGCTAACGCCGCTAGCTTCACGAGGCTGACTCGCTGACTCGCTGACCTGCTGACTCGCTGCCCACTTCTTCGTCCTCGAAGATCTCCTCGATCGTGAGCCCGAACAGGCGCGCAAGTTTAAACGCCAGCGGAAGGCTCGGGTCGAATTTCCCCGTCTCGATCGCATTCACCGACTGCCTGGATACCTCGAGCTGCCCGGCGAGATCGGCCTGCGACCAGTTTCTTTCCGCGCGCAGTACCTTCAGCCGGTTTTTCATCTGTACCTCGCTTTCACCACGGGGTAAGAGAAAGCCGCGCAAAACCAGAAAATGGGGTAGACCCAGATGAGGTCCATGGGACGGGCGCCGGCATAGTCGGTAAGGTAGCCCCACACCGTGGTCACGCCCAGGCAGCCGCCGATGCCGCCCAGCAGGCACTGCACAAGCACGTTGCGCATAAACTCGTCCTTCTCGTCATTGAGGTAGCGGCCGGTCTCATACAGCGCCCACAGGATGGGCAGTGCGGGCAGCACGGCCACGGGATAGGCCGGCAGGCCCTTCCAGTGGGTGAGGCGAAGGGTGAGTGCGGCTGTAAGAGACGTCAGTACGCAGAGGCCCGCCGCTATCCACATGCGGTACACAAAGCGGCGTTCGACTACGCTGTTCTTATTGCAGTAGAAGATTTCCATGATTGGTCTCCTTTACTAAAAGACAATCTGACTTTACAATCGAAACGGAAATATGTCAAGTGTTATTTACAAAAAATATGGAGAACTTGTCATTCTTGAGTGGGGAGACGTGTTTCTGCCCGATTCGGATGTCTTACAGCGTCTCGTCGCGTCGGGTTTCCGGGGCCGATTCGTGCCGCCCCGACGGGCCCGAGAAGTTTTTTTGTTATGCCTACCCAGGACTGCGTTCGCTCGCGCGAACTTGTCCTGAACTAACTTCCTTGCCTCCCTCCGGGAGGCGGTATGGTCGTCTATTCTCATTTCGTGGGCTTCAGCGAGTTTTTGGGCAATTCGGACACGGTGACGCACCTGCGCGAGAGCGTGCGCGCGGGCCGGCTGCCCCATTCGCTCATCCTTGCCGGACCCGCTGGCGCGGGCAAATACAAGCTGGCGCTGATGCTGGCCAAAGTCGCCAACTGCCTTGAACCGAAAGAGACCGAAGGGCTGCCTGATTTCTGCGGCCAGTGCTCGAATTGCACGCGCATCGGGGCTGCCGGAAACCTGGAAGATCTGGTGGCTGAGGCGGTTGCGGCCCGCGAAGAGCTGCGCGAGACGGACAAGCGCGAGACCCGCATCCTGATTCAGACGCACTCCGACGTTCTTGTCATTCCGCCCGATCCCCCGCAGTTGATGATCAAACTGGGCCAGGTGCGGCAGGCCATCCACGTGGCCTACTATCGCCCGCCGGTGGAGGCGCGCCGCGCTTTCACCATCTTCACCTCGTCGGCGTTTATGAAAGAGGCGGCCAACAGCCTCCTCAAGCTGCTTGAAGAGCCGCCGGAGCACACCACGCTGGTGCTCTTGACTGAGAATCCTCAGGAGCTGCTGCCGACTATCCGTTCCCGTGCGGTGATTCACCGGCTGAACCCGCTGCCAGCCAGCGAAATCGAAACGCTGCTGGCCCAGCGGCGGCCTGAGCTTAAGCCGTGCGACCGGGCACTGGCCGCGCGGCTTGCAGAGGGCGCGGTGGGGCGCGCGCTAACCATCGATCTCGACAAGTACCTGACCAGCCGCCAGGATGCGCTGGTGATTCTGCGCGGAGCCATCCACGAACGCGACTACTCGCAGCTCTTCCAGGCCACTGAGACGTATCGGGCCGGCGCCGACGGGCAGCAGAAAACCGTGATTCTGCTGCGCGCGCTGGGCAGCCTGCTCGAAGACCTGCTGCTGACGATAGCTGGCAATCCGGGGTTGATTCGCAACCTGGATCTGGAAGCGGAACTTGGCAGACTGGCGGCCGGCCTGAATGTCGAGTGGATTGACGCGGCGGTTCGCGCGGTGACCCAGGTTGAGCAGGGAATGCGGCGCAATCTGCTGCGCTCGCTCTCGCTCGATGCCATGGCGCTCAGTCTCGACCGGGGATGAATCTCGAGACCGCAGCGAGCGTCTCATCATTGTGCGAATAATTCGGGCCTATTGGGCGCGAGGGCGCAATAATGTGTCCCCTCACTTGACATTGACCCCATAATGGTAAGAGCAACCTCCACAGATCACCGGGCATCTTTCCGAATACGTGTTTTCCCAGGTATCGGGCCAGTACCGCAGATACGAGGCGCATGGTTTTTCACGCGTACCGGGGGTCTCTTCCCGTTTGCCGCGGGAAATGAGCGGTTGCAGGTAAAAAAACGCCGGGCCAGAATGCGAAGACTAGCCATTGAGTTGCAGTGAGTTTCATTCCTTTTTTTGAAGAAAGTTGACGCCTTATGAGTCTCCCCTCGACGTTGCGGAACAGGCGATTTGAGAGCGCGGCTGCGCGCGGCGGGCCCAATTCGCACGCGAAGAAGAGCGCTCCAGCATCGCTGCCGTTCCGGTTCTTAGCACAGAACATTGAGATGGACGCGCAGAACCGGCACGCGGAGCTGTTTTATTTGCAAAAGCAGATCCAGTCGCAGACGCCCATGGTGATTGTGCTCGAAGACGGCGAGAGGATTGAAGGCTGCATCGAGTGGTACGACCGCAATGCGCTGAAGGTGCGTGGACGTACGCGCATGCTGGTCTATAAATCGGCCATCAAGTACATGCACAAGCTGGGCGAGGTCGGGCTGTAAATCCATTCAAGGCATTCGTGTAACGAGAGCATTAAAGATCTGGCTAGCCGACAGGCTGATTGAGTGGCTTGGCTGCGCAGTCCCTGGTTCCTAGCCCCTATTCCCTAGTCCCTGCTTTTCTCAACCGGTCGCGGATCGCCACGCCGATGCCTTGGTGCGGCGGAAGCGGGCACAGAATCGCGCTGCATCCCTGTTCATCGAGCGCGCGCAGACCGGCGTAGAGCGATTGCGCCATTTCTTCGGGTGCGTCCCATCGTCCCCAATTGAAGATGCGCAGAGTCGCAGAGCCGTCCGGAGCGGGAATCCCCGCCGGCAGCATCACGCCAACCTCCTCCCCGGCGAACTCGCGAGCGGCTTGAATCATGAGCGGTGCGAGTTCCGCGGCAGCCGGTTCCGGCTCCGTTGCCGACACTTCGAGCAGAACGAGCCGCGCTTTTGGAGCGTAATGTCGCAGGCCGACACCCGGCGAGGGCAGCGCCTCGGCTGGCGATTCGCGGAGTTCGGTGCGGCTCTCGACGATCTCCACCGGGCCGGCGGCGTCACGGATCATCTCCCGCGTGATTGCGCCCGGCCGGTAGATGAGCATGGGGCTCGGGTTGGGATCAAGAACAGTTGATTCGACGCCGTGCAGCGCCGGACCCGCATCGAGAACCGCGTCGATGCGTCCGTCGAGATCGCGCAGAACGTGCGCTGCAGTTGTGGGGCTGACATGGGAGAAGCGATTGGCGCTGGGTGCGGCGATGGGCACGCCGGCGCGGCGAATGAGTTCGAGCGCGACGGGATGCGCTGGCATGCGGAGGCCCACCAGCGGCCTGCCGGCAGTGACCACATCGGGAACCGCGGCGGAACGCTGCAACAGCAAGGTGAGCGGGCCGGGCCAGAAGGCCTCGATCAGTCGCGTTGCCGACTCGGGAACCGCGGAGACCAGTTCGCGAACCATGTCGAGGCTGGAGACGTGCACGATAATGGGGTCCCATTTGGGGCGGCTTTTAGCGGCGAAGATGCGCTCGACGGCGGCTGCATCGAGCGCGTTGGCGCCGAGGCCGTAGACGGTTTCAGTAGGCAGCGCCACCAGCCTGCCGGAACGAAGAAGTTGCGCGGCTCGATCGAGCGTCGCGGCAAATTCCGGCGTCCCGGGCTTGTTGGCATCGACATGGAGCCGCAGCGTCTTCACACTTCCATTCTCGCCGCTCGAACGCTGCTTGCGCGAGAGTTAATAACAGACTCTGCTGTATACTCGCTCATTACCATGTCAGTAGAGACTGAGATCAAGTTCCGCGTGGATGACCTGGCCGCATTGGAGCGAGGGCTCGGGGCTGCGGGATTCAGCCTTGTGACGCCGCGCAGCTTTGAGTCGAACGTCTTATACGACACACCCGACCGTCGCCTCCGCGCCAGCACCGAAATTCTGCGCATCCGCAATTATGCCGGCAAGTGGACTTTGACCCACAAGCGGCTCCCCGAGGATGGTCCGGGAGAAGACAGGCACAAGCACCGGCTGGAGACTGAGACTGAGATTGCCGACGGCAATGCGCTGGCTGAAGTGTTTCGCTCGCTCGGGTTTGTGGCGGCGTTCCGCTACGAGAAGTGGCGCAGCGAGTGGAGCGACGGCGAGGGGCATTGCGTAGTGGACGAGACGCCGATTGGGAACTTCGCGGAAATGGAGGGCGATGGGGAGTGGATCGATCGGGCGTCAGCCAGGCTGGGAGTCGATTCCTCGCGCTATCTTACCCTGAGCTACGGCCGCCTGTTTGAGCAATGGTGCGCGGAGCACGAGAGCAATGCCCAGGACCTGACGTTCGAGGCGTGCGGGGCGCGCGAGGCGAGCTGACGCGCTCTGATATCCCCCACCCTTTCTCTGTTCAATGCCGACTGCCCGCTGCCCTTGGTAGCACCGTTTCATTCGTCTTTGGTCGTCAGAATCTTCAAATCGCCGATGATCTGGTTTGATGGCGGCAAGGTGCAACCGATCAGCCAACACGTGCCTTCGGGCTGCTATGAGTCCTTGTGTGACCGTGCGATTCGGCTATAGAATACGCGCACGTTGCTGGACCGTGTGCGAACAAGGGCGGCGCAATCGCGCGATAGAATAGGTCGTGTGTTCGGCTGCGTAACGCAGCCGTTTTGCTATGGCGGAATTTACCAGGGCTGCGGGGAGTTTCGATAAAGGTTCCTTGTCGGTCGCGCTTGTCGGCCCCGATGAGCTCCGGCGCAAGGCGATGGCTGAAGCCCTGTCGGGCCAGCCCGGCGTGGTGGTTAAGGAGTACGTCGCATTTCCTCGCAACCTTGAAGAGCTGCCCAGGCTGCTCGAGCAGCATTACGACGTGGTTGTCGCTGATGCCGACAGCGATCCCGATTTTGTGGTGCAACTGGCCGAAAGCCTGTCGTCCGGCGGCAAGACCTATGTGATGGCCTATTCCGCCGATCCCGACGTGCGGTTGGCTATACGCTTCATGCGCGCGGGCGTGCGCGAATTCTTCACTCAGCCGTTTGACAAGGACGAGATTGCCGCGGCGCTGAATCGAGCATCGAGCCGCGCCGCTTCGCCGCGCGAACCGATCCGGGCTCCCGGCAAGGTGCTCACCTTCCTGGGCACCAAGGGGGGGTGCGGCGTTACCACGATTGCGGCCAATTTCGCGATTTCGCTGGCGCAGGAGTCCGAGCGCAACACGCTGTTGATCGATCTTGGGCTGCCCCTGGGAGACGCGGCGATCAACATGGGAATCGCGCCTGAATTCTCCATTGCCAACGCCCTCGAGGACCCAAGCCGGCTCGATTCCAACTTTCTCAACACGCTTGTGGCGCGGCACTCGTCAGGGGTGAGCGTGCTTGCGGCGTCCAGCGAGTTCCAGGCCGAGCAACCCAACCGGGAGTTTCTCGACAAGCTGCTAAGCATCGCGCGCCAGGACTTCGAGTACATCGTGGTGGATGTTGGTTCGCGAGTGGACCTGATGGATTCCGCGCTATTCGGTTACGACGCGGTGGTTTATCTCATTACGCAGGTTGGAGTCTCGGAACTGCGCAATGCCAATCGCATGATCACGCGATTCTTTCCCAAGCGCGACTGGGGATTGCAGATCGTGCTGAATCGTTATAAGCCCGCCACGCTGCTGTTCGACGACAAGAATGTCGAGAGGGCGCTAACGCGGCCCACGCAGTGGAAGATTCCCGACGATTGGGCCAGCGCCCGGCGGACACAGATGACGGCAACGCCGCTCGCGCTCAAGGACTCGCAGATTTCGATTGCCATCAGGCAAATGGCCCGCATCGCCTGCGGATTGCCCGCCGACCGCGAAGAAAAGAAAAGCCTGTTCAGCTTCTTCCGGTGAGAAAAGCAGCGGGTTGGCATCTCAGAGCCCGTGCCCCATCCTCCTGAGCGCAGCGTAGCGGAGCCGAAGGATCTGCTTCTTGATTTCCTCTGCGAAATGGACGGGAGGCCACGAACCTCTATCAGCCACCCTCAACCACCCACTGACCCCGGGTGCCCAAGGCCCCGATTCTGGCACTTGGGAAACTACCAATCTCAATTAGCCGCTCAAGAACCAGCCACGAACTCTGAGGTAGCCCCCGCCTTACGCCTCGGCGCCATGGCACTTCTTGTACTTCTTCCCGCTTCCGCATGGGCAGGGATCGTTGCGGCCCACCTTCTCGCCGGTGCGGCGCTGCGTGGGCTGGCTGGTATCGCTGCCTCCGGCGCGGCTGGCTACGGCCAACTCCCGCTCCTTTTTGCGGTGGAACTCTTTCTCCAGCGCATCGATGGTCGTTGACGGCTGCCGCGTGGAAATGCCGATCTCGCGCGGGACGCCATCGCCAACCAGGGGCTGCGCCGCGCTGGCCACCGGCGGAGCCTTGGGAACAACGCGATTCGGCCTCGGCGCTACATCCACGGGCTGGCCGTCGGGCCCCAGGATTTGCATCCTGAAGAGGAAGCGAACCGTGTCCTCCTGGAACTTCAGCATCATGGCTTCAAACAAATCGAACGACTCGCGCTTGTAAGCCACCAGCGGGTCCTGTTGCGCGTAGCCGCGCAGGCCGATGCCTTCCTTGAGGTGATCCATCGAAAGCAGATGGTCTTTCCATAGTCCGTCGATAACGCTCAGCATCACCATGCGCTCGTGATAGCGCATCGTAGCCGCGCCCAGGATCTTCTCCTTTGCCTCGTAAGCCGCGGTCAGCCTGGCGAAGATCTCCTCGCCCAATTCGTGCCGGCTCAGCTCCACCGGCTTGATGTCGAACTCAGAGAGCTTCAGGCCGAACTGGTCGAAGATTTTCTGCTCCAGGCCTTTCAGATCCCATTGATCGGGGCGGACTTTTTCGCCGGCAAACTCATCGAGCAGCCCGCTCAGGATTCCGCCGACATAATCTTCGAGGATCAACTCGCGCTGTTCGACGCCCTCGAGCAACTGGCGGCGAAGGCCATAAACTGCCTCGCGCTGCTTGTTCATCACGTCGTCATACTCAAGCAGATGTTTGCGCGATTCGAAGTTCTGCGATTCAACGGCCTTCTGCGCGCCCTCGATGCGATTCGAAAGCATCTTCGACTCGATGGGCACGCCTTCTTCCATGCCGAGTTTTTCAAGCAGCGTGCTGATCCACTGCTTGGCGAAGATGCGCATCAGGTCGTCTTCAAGCGAGAGATAAAAGCGCGACTCGCCGGGGTCGCCCTGGCGCCCGGCGCGGCCGCGAAGCTGATTGTCGATGCGCCGCGACTCGTGGCGCTCGGTGCCGAGAATGAAGAGGCCGCCGGTTGAAATCACTTCTTCGTGCTCGCGGTTGGCATTCTCGGCGTGCCCTTTGAGCGTTGCCTGCCAATCCCCTTCCGAGACCTCGAACTCCTGGCCCTGGTAGTAGAAGCGCAGAAAGCCCGGCGGCGCCATGGGATTGATTGCCCCCTCGGCAACGCTGATGGCGCGGGCCTTTGAGGCGCCGCTTGCATCTTTGGTCTTCACCAGTTCCTGGCGGGCCATGAATTCGGGATTGCCGCCGAGCAGAATGTCGGTGCCGCGGCCGGCCATGTTCGTGGCGATGGTGACCATGCCGGGGCGGCCGGCCTGGGCGACGATTTCGGCCTCACGCTCGTGGAACTTGGCGTTCAAAACCACGTGGCGGACACCCTTGCGTTGCAGGATTCCCGAAAGCCTTTCTGACTTTTCGATCGACGTGGTGCCCACCAGCACCGGTTGGCGCGTTTCATGCAGCTCGGCGATGTTGTCGGCCACGGCCTTGTATTTTTCCTTCTCGGTGCGGAAGACCACGTCGGGATTCTCGATGCGCCGCATGGGCATGTTGGTGGGGATGACGACGATCTCAAGCTTGTAGATCTTTTCAAATTCGGCGGCTTCAGTTTCAGCCGTGCCGGTCATGCCGCTGAGCTTTTGATAAAGGCGGAAGTAATTCTGGAACGTAATGGTGGCCAGCGTCTGATCTTCCTTGCGAATGTTGACGCCTTCCTTGGCCTCGATGGATTGATGAAGGCCGTCGGACCAGCGGCGGCCAGGCATCAGGCGGCCGGTGAAGGTGTCGACGATAATCACTTCGCCGTCTTTCACAACATAGTCGACGTCCCGCTTGTACAGCGCGTGTGCCTTGATGGCGGTTTCAACGTAATGCTTCAGGTCCCAGTTTTCGGCGTCGGCAATGTTGCCGATGCCCAGCGCCTTTTCGATGGTCTCCCACCCCGGGTCGGTGACGCCGATGGTGCGTTGTTTCTCGTCGACGATGTAGTCGCCGGTGAGGTGTTTCTGGCCCTCGGCGAGCCGGATGCCGAGCTCCTCCTGGCGTCTGGTGTCGGTCCACTCCACCTCTTCGCCCATCTCAAGCTGGGGAATGATCTTGCGCACGCGCGCGTACTTGTCGGTGGTCTGTTCCGTAGGTCCAGAAATGATGAGCGGGGTGCGCGCCTCGTCGATGAGGATCGAGTCGACTTCGTCGACGATGGCGTAATAGTGGCCGCGCTGCACGCAGTCCTTGATGTCGAACTTCATGTTGTCGCGCAGGTAGTCGAAGCCGAACTCGTTGTTGGTGCCGTAGGTGATGTCGGCTCCGTATGCGGCGCGGCGCTCATCGTCGCTCAGGTCGTGCACGATGACGCCGACGGTGAGGCCCAGGAACTCGTAGATCTTGCCCATCCACTCAGCGTCGCGCTTGGCCAGATAGTCGTTCACGGTGACTACGTGAACGCCATGGCCGGCGAGCGCATTCAGATAGCAGGAGAGCGTGGCGACCAGCGTCTTGCCTTCGCCGGTCTTCATTTCGCTGATCTTGCCCTGGTGCAGCACCATGCCGCCGATCAACTGCACGTCGAAGTGGCGCATCTTCACGCTGCGCCAGCCGGCTTCGCGGACCACCGCGAACGCCTCGGGCAGAGTCTCGTCGAGCGCGGCCTTCTCAGCGGCCTTAATCTCTTCTTTGTCAGTGAGTCCCTTGAGGCGGTCGGCGATGCGGGCCCGGAACTCGGCCGTCTTCTCGCGCAACTGCCAGTCAGTCATCAGCTGAATGGTCGGCTCCAACGCATTGACGGAGTCCACAATCGGCAGGAGCCGCTTGATGATCCGCTCGTTCGAGGTGCCAAATATCTTCGTTAAAATCTTGTCTAACGGCACAAATGTCTCCATTACCAGTGTAAATGGAAGGGGTAAACGCGAAGCCCGCAGCCGGAGGGCCGAAGGGCGCGGTGAATGGGCGTTTGCGAGGCTGATTCATAGCCGCAATTCAAGGTCCCCGACCGGCTCGCCGCGGCGAATCCGCTTGAGTTGACGGCTCAGTTGTTTCGCGAGGTTCTTTGGATCCCCTTGGTCATCTTCCTCCGCATCCTCGTCCTGCATCACTTCAATGACGTTGGACACGGTAGGCCGATAGAAAACCTGCACAAAGAGAAGCGCCACCCCCAATGCGCAAGCAGATGGGCAAAAACCGGGACATCGTGTTCCTCGCCGTCTTTTGCGATTCCAGGCAACCCGGCGCGCGCAGTAGTGGAGAAGAATTATGGCAATCGCCCAAGATGGAGCTCCGAAGGCGAACTCACAAACCAGCGCAAGAAGATTGGAGTTCATTGACTCCCTCCTGACAAGCAAAACTTCATGAAGGAATAGCAAGCGGCGCAACGCAGCCTTGGCCGCATTCGAAAGCCGATTCAATTTCTCAGAGATTTAACCGAGCAGGATGGGCGGGGGACGCTGGAAACGCGAAAGTCGGCAGGGCGCGGAGGAGATGCGAACCGAATTAAGATTTGCGAGCGGGCGCGCAATGCGAAACGGCGTTAGCAGGCCGACGAAGAAGGCCGGCAGCAAGGCCAGCCAGGGAGCGGAGTGGTCGGAGTGACCCTGGGGAATGAGCAGCAGAAGAAGAGTGGCGCAGATTGCGAGGAGCGCAATCAGGGCCAATGCTCGCCGATTCCAGAATGCCTTCATCACCGACCTTCGATGAATGGGAGTATAGCAGGGAAAGAATGTGCGCAAAAGCAAAGCCCCCGGTTTCCCGGGGGCTGTTGTTATTGGAGCGCGGCGCTCTTCAGGCGCTGAAGAGCAGGATTCCAGCCGGTTTTTCTTCGGTTTCGTCCGCGGTAACGGGCCGATAGAAGAGCTGGTTCGCATCGAGGTAGACCTCGAGGAACGCAGGCCGGGTCATAATCTGGCCGGCGATGAGCGCCTCGGAGAGCGGATCTTCGACGTAGCGCTGCAGCGCGCGGCGCAGTGGACGCGCGCCGTAGCTGCGATCGCCGAGGGTCTTATCGAGAATCCACTTCTTGGCCTCTTCAGCCACCGAGATGGTGATGGATTTCTGCGCTAGGTTGGCGTTGAGTTGCCCCACAAGCAGCTCAACAATCTGGATCAGGTCGGCGTCGGAGAGCGACTGGAAGAGGATCACTTCGTCGAGACGGTTGAGGAACTCGGGATTGAATGTCTTCTTCACCTCGTTCTTCACCAGCTCTTCGACTTTTTCGTTCACCAGATCTTCGCGCTCGCTCTGGAAGCCCAGGCCCTGCTTCTTCTGCAGGTGCCGCGCGCCGATGTTCGAGGTCATGATGAGGATGGTGTTCTTGAAGTCGACCGTGTTGCCGAGGCCGTCGGTCAACTGGCCGTCTTCAAACACCTGCAGCAGGATGTTGAAGACATCCGGGTGCGCCTTCTCGATTTCGTCAAGCAGAACCACAGAATATGGAGACCGCTTGACGCGCTCGGTCAACTGGCCGCCCTCCTCGTAGCCCACATATCCCGGAGGCGAACCGATCAGCTTCGACACTGAGTGCTTCTCCATAAACTCCGACATATCGAAGCGGATGAGCGCCTTGTCGGAGCCGAAGAGGAACTGCGCCAGGGTGCGGGCCATCTCCGTTTTGCCTACGCCGGTCGGTCCAAGGAATAAGAACGAACCGATAGGCCGATGCGGCGACTTGAGGCCTGCGCGCGAGCGGCGGATGGCGCGGGCGAGAGCCGAGATGGCCTTGTCCTGCGAGATCACGCGCTTGTGCAGCTCTTCTTCAACGCGGAGCAGCTTCTGCGTCTCTTCTTCCTTGATGCTGGTTACGGGAACGCCGGTCCAGCGGCTGACCACGTCTTCAATGTCTTCGCGGCCTACGATGCCGGCGGCCGAGTCGTCGAGGTGGTACTTGTCGCGCAGGGCGCGCAGGTTCTCGCGCTCCTTGCGCTCCTCGTCACTGTAGAAGCGGGCCTTCTCGAATTCGTGATTGGCGATTGCCGAGTCCATGCGGTGCACGATGAACTTGATGCGCTTTTGCACTTCCGTAATCTCATCCGGCAGCGAGGTCTGGCGCAGCTTGACGCGCGCGCCGGCTTCGTCAATGAGGTCGATGGCCTTGTCGGGCAGGAAGCGGTCGGGAATGTAGCGATTCGAATGCGCCACGGCGAACTCGACCGCATCGTCGGTATAGCTGACCGCGTGGAACTTCTCATAGCGGTCCTTGATGCCCATGATGATCTTGACCGCGTCAGCCTCGGTCGGCGGCGGCACCTTGACGGCCTGGAAGCGGCGCTCCAGCGAGCGGTCCTTTTCGATCGACTTGCGATACTCGGCTGGCGTGGTGGCGCCGATGCACTGGATTTCTCCGCGCGAGAGAGCCGGCTTGAGAATGTTGGCCGCGTCGAGCGAACCTTCGGCCGAGCCCGCGCCAACCAGTGTGTGCAGCTCGTCAATAAAGACGATGGAGTTCTGATTCTCCATCAGCTCTTTCATGATGGTCTTAAGCCGCTCTTCAAACTGGCCGCGGTACTTGGTGCCGGCCACAATGAGCGAAAGATCGAGGCCGAGGACGCGCTTGTCGGCCAGGAAGCTGGGCACTTCGCCGTCGGCGATGCGCTGGGCAAGGCCTTCCACGATGGCAGTTTTGCCCACGCCCGGTTCGCCGATCAGCACCGGGTTGTTCTTGGTGCGGCGGCACAGGATCTGGACGACGCGCTCCAGTTCGCCGTCGCGGCCAACCAGCGGATCCAACTGGCCGTCGAGAGCCGCCTGCGTCAGGTCGCGGCTGAACTCGGCCAGCAGGCTCGACTCGCGCTGGCGCTGCTGCGGCGGGGCTTTCTCCTGTGTAACACGGGCCAGCTCGTCGCGAATCTGGGCGAGTTTCAGGCCGCGCTCCTGCAGAATCTCAGATGCGAAGCACTTTTCTTCACGCAGCAAACCGAGGAGCAGGTGTTCGGTGCCGATGTGCTTGTGGCCCAGGCGCTCAGCCTCTTCGGCGGCGTAGGCCAGCACACGCTTGCACTCATTCGAGAGCGGCAGATCGACGCTCGTTGAAACCTTCTCGCGGATGGTGGTATGCGCCTCGATCTGCTTGCGGATCGACTCCACCGAGGCGTGCGAGCGCAGGAACCGATTGGTCAACGCCTTGTCTTCTCTGAGCAGACCCAGCAACAGATGCTCGGTCTCGATGTACGGCGAGCCGAACTGGCTGGCCTCGTATCGCGCAAAGAAGATCACGCGCCGCGCCTTCTCCGTGTAGCGTTCGAACATTGGAATCCCCCAGTAATCAGGCTATCGGCAGCTGTGGCCGTCCGCTTAGGTTGAACCCCGGTGACATTAGTTTGCCGCCGGAACCCACGGCTTCAGCCCAGACTGCGCGTGCCTTCCGCTTGAATCGCCGCCGAGAGCGCCTTGCCAGAAAAACCGGGTCGCGCCCTCGAACAGCTCTTTTGGATGGTTCGGGGACCTGCTATGCTCCCACGTCGCCGGTCCACGAGCTGCCGGAAGACCCCCATCCTGTTGCCGCAGCCAATGCGACCCTATAAGCCGCAGAGACTGTTAATTATAAGACTCAAAAAGCGTCCGAAACGGTTCTTTTCAGCTCGCAACAGCTCTGTTTCTGTGGCCCCCAACGCCGCCTGCGGGAAAGTTAATTACAGGCTCCAAGCCGTCCGTTTTCAAGGCGCAGCACGCGCGTACATCGCTGAGCCAGTTCATGGTTGTGGGTAACGATCACCGACGTTAACCCGTGGCCCGCGTGCAGGCGCTCAATCAGTTCAAAGACCCGGCCTGCGGTCACTGAATCCAGGTCGCCGGTGGGCTCGTCGGCCAGCAAAAGCCGGGGATTGTTCACAAGCGCCCGGGCCAGCGCCACCCGCTGCTGCTCGCCGCCCGAAAGCTCGCCGGGGCGATGGAGCCCGCGATCGTCCAAACCCACCTCCTGGAGCCACCTTGCCGCCTGCGTCATTGCTTCCAGTTTCCTTTGGCCGCGCGCCAGCAGCGGCAGTGCTACGTTCTCAAGCGCCGTAAACTCCGGCAGCAAATAGTGGAACTGCCAAACGTATCCGATCTCGCGATTGCGAAAACCCGCAGCCTGCCGGGCCGAGAGACCGGCCACATTGGTTGAGGCGCAGTATACAGTTCCCGAAGAGGGTGCATCAAGAGCGCCGAGAATGTGCAAAAGAGTGCTTTTCCCGGCGCCCGACTGGCCCACAATCGCCACCATTTCGCCCTGCCTGACCTCAAAGTCGAGGTCGTTAAAGAGCGTGAGCTCACCGCGCGCCGTCTGGTAAGTCTTGGTCAGTTTTTCAACCTGAATGATGGCCGGATAGGCTTCCGGCAACCGCGACTCCGTGTCCCGCTGGGAGCGGGATGCCTGGGTGGCAGCCGCTGGAGTCGCTGAGTTCATCCGGTTCAATCAATTTTACATGGCTGAGCGTGGGATTCTCTCAAAGGATCGTGCCATGCACTCCGAACTTTTGTGGGAGGAAGCTAGGGTCCGGTCTCCAAAGTCCGCGCCAGTCCGGACAGCCCACGAAGGTTGGATTGTCACCCTACACCCCCACCGGGAACGGCTTGGGGCTCGATTCCTCGGGGTTCACGCCCGAGCGCCACTTCTCGAACCGCCCCTGCAACAGGCTCATCAGGCCCGTGTACCAGTAGCCAATCACGAACAGGATCAGGAACGGCGCGGTGAAGTAGTTCTTGTTGGTGAAGGTGTACCAGATGGCTCCCGCAAAGTAGCAGCCCATCAGCAGCTCGACCCACGGCGCCAGCTTGAGCCGCTTGCGGTACTTGGCGGCCTGCGACTTTTCGCCCTTTTTGGCCACGCGGTACTTGGGTGTGCGCACAAACGCGCTCTTGATGCCGAACAGCGCCTCCATCACGGCCTTGGTATTGGTAATGGTCAGCCCGATACCCAGCGCCATTAGAAACGGCAAATAGTAAAACGTCTTCTTCCACGTCTTCGGGAACAGCTCCCGCTCGCTCAAAAGGTAGAACACCGCAATCGAAAACGACGACGCCGTAAACAGCGGAAAGTCGATGAGCAGCATCTGAAACCAGCCCTGGTAGAACCGGCAGATCATGGCCGGAACCAGCAGCGCCGACATGATGACCATCAGCGGGTAGCTCAGGTTAGCCGTCAGGTGATACACGCTCTCGATTTTGGTGCTGCGGGACGCGTTCGACCTGAAGACCTGGGGCAGAATCTTGATGCTGGTCTGGATGAGCCCCTTGGCCCACCGCGCCTGCTGCGTCTTGAACGCCGTCATCTCAATGGGCAGCTCCGACGGGCACTCCACATCGGGCAGGTACTTGAACTTCCACCCGGCAATCTGCGAGCGGTAGCTCAGGTCGGTGTCTTCGGTCAGCGTATCGTGCTGCCATCCGCCGCCGTCTTCAATAGCCTTGCGCCGCCACATGCCGGCCGTGCCGTTGAAGTTGAAGAACTCGCCTGTCCGGGCTCGCGCCCCGTGCTCCATCACAAAGTGGCCGTCCAGCAGGATCGCCTCAATCTGCGTGAGCATGCTGTAGTTGCGGTTCAGATGGCCCCAGCGCGTCTGCACCATGCCGATGCCTGGCTCGGCAAAGTGGTGGATCACCTTCATCAGCCACTCCGGCGGCGGCACAAAATCCGCGTCGAAGATGGCCACAAACTCCCCCTTGGCCACTTTCAGTCCCGCATCGAGAGCCCCGGCCTTGAACCCATACCGGTTGGTACGGTGGATGTACTCGATCGGGTGGCCCAGCGCTTTGTAGCGTTCCACAATCCCTTGGGCCACCTGCTGCGTCTCGTCGGTCGAGTCGTCCAGTACCTGGATCTCGAGCTTCTCGCGCGTGTACTCCATGGCGCATACGGCCTCAATCAGCCGGTCGATCACAAACTGCTCATTAAAGATGGGCAGCTGCACCGTGACCCTGGGCAGTTCTGCAAAGTGGCTTGGCGGGTTGGGGTTGTAGTTCTTCTTGTATTTAAAGTACAGGTAGCAAAGCGTGTAGCGATGGATGCCGTAGAGCGCCAGCACGATCATCACCGCAAAATAGGGAATGAGCATGCAGGCATCGAACCAGTTCCAGGGGTGCGGCAGCTTGGCGAAGGGGTCGTTCAGCAGCGTTCGGATGTAGTGGCGGAAGCCGTTCTGCGGCGCGAAATAGATGCCCAGCGCGTCCTGGAGACGCAGCGCGCCAACCTGCACAAGAGTGGATTTGAAAGCGGATATAAGTGCGGCGAACAGGGCAAGCCTCCACTTCCCATCTATCGAGAATTGTACGCGATTCGCGGATTTGCCTCGGATAGGGGGGGGTCACGGTCGAGGCCCGCGCCGACGGCGTTGCGCTTCGCACCCAATTGGCCATCCCGCGCCGCCTGGCGCGCTTTACCCCGGCCGATGCCGTTGCACTCTCCCGCGCCGTGGCGCGGCAATGCATCGATCAAGAGAAATATCCGATCGGAATTGGCGTTCGCGGCGCGCCCTACGGCAGTTCGACCACCTTCAGGTCCTTGAACACAATTGGATAGCCTTCCGATTCGAGGCCGATGTATCCCTTCTCGACCCCGGTTTGAACCGTATTCACCACTTCGCCGTTCACCGCAAGCGTGCAGGTGGGGCCTGAGCAGCGGATATCGTACGTGTTCCACTGACCCGGTTCGTGCACCCGGTTTTCTTTCATCTCTTTTTGGAGGTTGAAGCTCGTGAGCTTGCCGTTGACCGGGGTTTCGCCAAAGATGTAACCGCCCTCGGTCGTCGTCTGGGCCTGGTGCCAGATGACTCCATTTTCGTCGTTGCGAAAGAAAACGCCGCTGTTGTACTTCGGCGATCCCGGCTGCGGAATGAAGCGCCACTTTACGTGGAAGGTAAAGTTGCCAAGTTCGCGATTGAAGCGCAGCCACTCGTGGCCGCCGTTGCCGTCGCACTTGATCTCGCCTTTCACAGCATCGATGTGCCACTGTGCAATGCCGCTCACCGGATGCGTCGGCGGAATCGCAATGCGCGTCCACTGGCTTTGGTAATCGGCCGGGAATAGATTGACCGTTTGTGCAGATGCATGTGTTGCGCCGGCGATCAACGCGCAGCAGGCAGCCGTAAATAGCGCCATCATCACTTTTCTCTGGAATCGAACCGGTAGATTCATCTGTTCCTCTTCGGCTATAAGTGCGCACGGAATTCCCGTGCGCCGTCAGCCGGCTCGAATTGTAGCACCCGGGTATTGGCCCGTCACCTGAGAGTAGTGGGTCAGTTTGAAGGGTACGGGCTTCAGCCCGTACATAAATCGAGCAAAAAACAATCGCGGGCTTTAGCCCCTGAGGGAAGGTTTTTTCAAGCTGACCCACTATCCACGTGAGCCTCGCACGGCTTGAGGTCTTACCGATGCCCGCGCCCCACCCTTGCGACATCTTTCCGTCGCAAGGGTGGGAGATCACGACCCTGATCGGAGATTAGAACGCCGTTCCGCCGGCAAAGTCCTTCGTGATGGCGTCGTGCACGCCCGTCATGCACGCCGCGTCAGAGAAGATCAATCCCAGCTCGCGATTGTTCTGAAGCGAATTCTCGGTAAAGTTCTCAGAACCCACGAACATTTTCGCGGTCGCCGTGCCGTAGTCGGCCAGCACCGTCTTGGCGTGGATGTAGTAGCCCGTCGACGACGTGTACACCGCGATCTTGGCGCCGGCGGTCTTGAGCGCCGTCAGCGTGGTGTTGTATTTGTTCTCAAGATTCTCCTGCACCAGAGTGACCTGGACGCCGCGCTTCAGCGCGGCCAGCAGCGCGTTTTCAATGTCGGTCTCTTCAAACTCCTCCTGCGAAATGAGTAGCGAGGTTGCGGCTCCATTGATGATGGCCAGCAGCGAGCTGAGCGAATTGCTCGGGCTCCAGACAAGATTCTCGCCCGTTGGCGCGGTGATCTTGGCGTTGGTGAAGTCGGCGTTGAAGGTGGCCTCAATCGCCGCCACATCGGCCGCGTTGTTGGTGATCACGGCAAAGTCGCGCGTCATCGCGTAATCGTCGGGCGTCAAGTTGAGCGTCATGATCGCCGACGTCGCGGCATCGATGGTGATGGTCTTCTGGTGGGTAACGGCAAAAGCCGGATTCGACCAATGCGCTCCGCACTTGTTCTTCAGGAGAAAGTTGTAGGCCGGCGTGTTGGTCTGCTTCTGGCTGCCGCTCTGGTTCAGGATAACGCGCACCGCGATGCCTTTTGCTGCGGCGCTGGCGAAGGCATCCATCACGGTCACATCGGTGAGCTCGTACATCGTCATGTCGATGGACTTGGTTGCAGTCGCGATCAGGTTGTAGATGGCCGTCAATCCCTGGTCGGGCTCCGTAACCAGCGTGTAGGTGGTGGCAGCGGGGTTGGGTGCAGGCGGGGGCGTGGGTTTGGGCCCCGGTGCTGGCGGAGGAGTGGGCTTGGGCTTGTGTGGCGGCTTGGGCGCAGGTTTTGCGGGTTTGGCTGCGGGCGCGCGGCGGACAATCGCTTTGGGCGCGGCTTTGGCTGCTTTATTTGCCGCAGGCTTAGGGGCGCTTTTGGCCGCTTTTTTCGCTGCCGTTTTCTTTGCTGGTTTGCGGGGGGATTTCTTCGCAGGCATAAGTTGTCTCCATTCTCTGGCGCAACGGTCTCTTGAGGATTGTCAAGCGCGTTGCTCCCGGATAATTCGCGGATCGGTTATTCGCGGATCGAGGGAAACTCGCAAAGGCCCGAGCGGAACCGGTTCGATTGCGGCCCAGTTGCCGGGAAACGGCGGGTCTGTCTTATTTGCAGACTGGATTGGGTCAATCGGGGAACAGAACGAGTGCTACTTGAAGCGGCTCTAATCTATCACTTCGAGGGCGCATGCGCAAACGGGCAGTGCGTCAGTTTGAAGGGTACGGCTTCACAGGCCGCGGAAGAAGTCGCTCGGGCGCAGGCAGGGGAGGTCTTGTAACAGGGCACGAGTTTACTCGTGCCGATAAGGATCATAAAGTGATTGAGCTTTAGCCCCTGAAGGGTGGTTTCTGGGAGGGAAAGTCCTTTCAAACTGACCCACTGCACCAACGGGCGCGATCCGAGACGGATCGCGCCCGCGGGGCCGGAGCACATTTTCAAGATCATCCTGCGCCTATTGAATTGCCGTCGCGGTGACCAGCACGCGCGTGCTGCCCTTGCTGTCGACCGAGTCGGAGCTGAAGACGACGATCTGTTTGCCGATGGGAATGAGAACCGAAGCCTGCCATTTGTTCTCTCGAATGACGGGCTCTTTGAGATTCGGATCAACCGCTGCCGCCACGCTGGACAGAGTCGCGGTCACAGAAAATGCCAACTGGCTCGAAACTTCATGAGCATTCGAAACGTCGAAGTTCGCGCCGACGTCTTCGTATTGGAATTGGGTGTTCATCATCGGAGACGTCCCTTTGCCATCCCCGCCGGCAGAATACGATCCTGTGGCGATGGGGATTTTGGAGCCGGAGCGGATGGACACATAGTCGCCGCGTGCCCTTGTTGAGATCGAAGTGGAGTAGCTGCGGCTGTTGACGACTTTTCCCTCTGCATTCAGATCCTCAACGACGAAGTCGAGGTGATAGAAGTGCTCGGGGGGCGCGGCTTCTTGTGCCTTCGCCGGCTGCTGGTTGTTGGGCTGATCCTGGGCAAGTGTCTTGTGCCCCAATCCTGCGGTCGCGAGGATAAGGATGCAGACAATCGTGGTTTTTTGCATGGAGTTCTCCTTAATTTCCGCCCGGTTCGGGCGGTTCGAGTGGCTTGATTTCCAGAGCTGCGATAGTGAGCGGCGCGTCTAACCGTTTCTGCGCATCGACCAGAGATTGGCGCTCCGCATTCGGAGCATGAGCAACATAGGCAATGAGCGCCTGCTCCGCGGGAGTGAGCGGCTGCGGAGCCGGAAAGACGTCGAGCTTGGGCAGACGCTGGACCCTCGCCGCGGCTGCGGTGCGCGAGGAATGCCGCGGCGGGCGCAACGCTTCGTCGCGCCGCGCTGTAATCGAAGGCGGGATTGCATTCGGTCCACCCCGGCCGGTATCGGTTGACCTCGGCGTTGTCACGCGCGCCTGGTCGATGTGGTCCGGAGAGTTATGCGGGGTCTTTAATCCCGCCAGCACGATCGCAACGATCAAACACGCTGCAACAGGAAGCGCGATTGCCCAGCGAATCACGCCATGTGTTTGCTTCGCGCGGCGTGTGCGCTCACGCGCGCCTTCAGCGGCCACGCGGGCCAGAACTCGTTCGGCAAGTCCGGAGTCGGGGCCGGGATCGGCGTAGGTCTCGAGCGACGACCGGACCAGGAGGTCAAATTCGGCGCCGGGCTCTAAACCGCGATTGTCGTGCTCAGGCATAAGGAACCTCCAGCGATTGCGAACTAGGTTGCTGTGGTTTTGCGGCCGCGCCCAGTTTGCGGCGGAGCAGGTCGCGGGCCCTTTGCAGGCGCGTGCGGACCGTTCCCTCGGGAATGCCGAGAACGCGGCCAATCTCGCGGGAGTTGAGCTCATCTCCGGCAGAGAGAGCCAGCGGAAGGCGAAGTTCCTCGGGTAGCGCGTCGATCATGACGTGGATGCGCGCGTGCTGATCGGAGAGGAGCAATATCTGTTCGGGGCCGGGATCGGGCGAGGGCTGTTCATTCGCAGCCGCGCGCTCTGAGTCGTCTTCAAGGCTCAGCGCTTCAGGCTGCCGCGGCCGGCGATCGACGGCCACCCGCCACGTCACGCGCGCCAGGAACGCGCGTTCGTTCTCTACATTGCGCCAGCCGCGATTGCGATAGAGCTTCAAGAATGTCTCCTGAACGGCATCCTCGGCATCGGCGCGATTGAGCAGCACGGCGTAGGCGACCCGGAACACGAAGCGCGACTGGCGCTGGACCAGCTCCGCGAACTCCGTTTCTTCGCCGATGGTCAAGACGTGCACGCTCCGTTTCGGCGCTGGCTGAAACACGCAAAGCTGCTGGCTTGAAATCCCCGCCGGATGCAAAGGACTTTATTCTCCCTACATACGCAAAGACGGTGCCTCGGAGCCGGGTGTTCAGAGATCTTTCGGGCTGAGCCTTAAGCGACGCTCTGAGCGGCGGGCAAACGAAAGAAGGTGCGACCCCACCTTGGCCGCAGAAAACACGGCCGGGATGGCGCTCCCGACTCGTCTCGCGGCTGATGGCGAGAAAAACAAGGGCCCGTTTCCGGGGGGGGGAAACGGGCCTTCAGTAAAACGAAGGGGCCGGGCAGCGGCCGCCCAAGCCGGCGCTACGCCGTGACCGACGTCAGCGCCCCTTGATTGGCGTCTGTGGGGAATCTGGTGACAGTCCCGAGTTGCTCGGCCGGCGCCGGAGTGGGGAGTTGGGAGGGAGACCCATGGCGCAGGGGCAGAGCCGGGTGCGCTACGGGCCGCTGAGGGACCTCGTGTTCCCACCTCCACCAGTTCATGGTCACCAGGAAATTGCGTTCGCGATCAGGATGCGAAAGGCGCTCAGGATTTGAGAAGTTCATGGAACCCCCCTTTCCATCTCGCATTGAACAGACACTGCCGTGTGATTGTGGCTAATTAAATCTGATACGCAAATGAAGGACGACTGGATAGCGGGAAAAACACTGCGCGGAGATCGCAAATGGGAGTAAAATTATCGGGGATTCAGTGAAAAAGAGGGCCGGGACCGGCCCTCTTTAGTTTTATGGCGGCTACGGCATTTTCGGAAGTGGTGTAGCCCTTGGGAACTTTGCGCAAGGTCGGCGCTCCTTGGGGTCGCGCCGACTTATCCCTGTGCTTTCGGTCTACAGTTTTTCCGAAAATGCTATAAAAGCGGTTCTCCAATTGGTATCGAGTGAGCCACGATCCTTAAGTGGCGTTTTTCCTTAAGAAAACGCCACCTTGCACGCCCCTCAAGACTCCACACAAATTGGAGAACCGCCGTAGAACCTGCCGGGAACGTTACGCCTTGGCTGACGTCAGCGCTCCCAGGTCGGCGGCCATCCTCTCTGTCGAGAAGGCTTCAATCAGGTCGCCTTCCTTCAGATCGCTGAAGTTGGCAATGCCGATGCCGCACTCCATGCCGTTGGTCACCTCGCGGGCATCGTCCTTGAAGCGCTTGAGCGATCCGATCTTGCCTTTGAAGACCTGCTCGGTGCCACGCATTACGCGCACCTCGGCATCGCGGCGGATGACGCCGTCCTGCACGCGGCAGCCGGCGATGGTGCCCACCTTGGGAATCCTGAAGATGTTGAGTACTTCGGCGCGCCCCAGGTAGTTCTCCTTGAAGGTTGGCTCCAGCAGTCCCAGCATGGCCAGGCGAATCTCGTCCTGCAGCTCGTAGATGATCGAGTGCAGCCGGATCTCAACGTTTTCCTGTTGCGCCAGTTCGGCTGCCTTGCGCTCGGGGCGAACACTGAAGCCGATGATGATGGCGTTCGATGCGGTCGCCAGCAGCACGTCGCTTTCGGTAATGGAGCCAACGCCCGAGTGAATCACCTTGATGCGCACCTTCTCAGTCGACATGCGCCCCAGCGAGTCGGCCAGAACCTCAACCGAGCCGGTCACATCTCCCTTGATGATGAGCGGCAGGTCTTTCACGCCTGCCTGGCGAATTTGCTCGGCCAGTCCCTCGAGCGAGACGCGCGAGCTCTTGGCCAGTTGCGCCTCGCGCTCCTTCATCTTGCGGTACTGCGCGATGCCCTTGGCCTTGTCGCGGTCGGCAACCACCAGGAACGTGTCGCCGGAGTCGGGCATGGCTTCCAGACCGAGCACCTCGACCGGCGTCGACGGCCCTGCTTCTTCGAGGGCGCGGCCGCGATCGTCGAACATGGCGCGAACCTTGCCGAAGGTGTTACCCACAATGTAGCTCTCGTTCAGCTTCAGCGTTCCGTCCTGCACCAGAACGGTAGCCACAGCGCCGCGTCCGCGATCCAGCTTGGCTTCAAGCACCGAGCCCACAGCCTTGCGTCCCGGCGTGGCCTTGGGCGCCTTGATGTCGCTTACCAGGCAGATCATCTCCAGCAGCAGATCCAGGTTGATCCGCTTCTTGGCCGAGACCTCGACGAAGACGGTGCCCTCGCCGCCGGCCGCCCACTCCTCGGGAATGAGTCCGCGATCGGCGAGCTGCTTCTTCACGCGGTCGGGATTGGCCTCGGGCTTGTCGATCTTGTTCACGGCCACGATGATGGGAACATCGGCGGCCTTGGCGTGGTCGATAGCCTCCAGCGTCTGCGGCATCACGCCGTCGTCGGCGGCCACAACGATGACCACAATGTCGGTCACCTTGGCGCCGCGCGCGCGCATGCGGGTAAAGGCCTCGTGGCCCGGCGTGTCGAGGAAGACGATCTCCCGTCCCGATGCCGGCGAGCCCTCTTTTGCGAACTTCACCTTGTAGGCGCCGATATGTTGCGTAATCCCGCCGGCTTCGCCCGCGGCCACATCGGTCTCGCGAATCGCGTCGAGCAGCGAGGTCTTGCCGTGGTCCACGTGGCCCATCACGGTCACCACCGGGGCTCGTGAAACCTCGACAAACTGGGTGTTATCCTCGTCGAGAACCTCTTCGATGGCCTCGTTCTCGAGCGCCTCTTCGTAGCTGATCACTTTGGCGTCGGCCCCGAATTTCGCAGCCACATCCTTTACCATCTCGGCGTCGAGCGATTGGTTGACAGTAACAAATACGCCGCCCATCAGCAGGCTCGCAATCAGGTCCTTGGCGCGAACTTCAAGTTTCTCGGCCAGGTCCTTCACACTGATGCCCTCAGTCACCGTGATCTCGCGGGTGATGGGCATCGGCTCTGTGCCGTATTGCATGCCGCTGTAACGAGGCGGCGGCACAAAGCCCTTCATCGGGCCTTCCTTGGTCTTGGGATACTGCTGCTGTCCGCGCGCGCGTCCGCGCGACGGAGCGCGCATCGGGCGGCCCGTCTCAGGCGGCGGTGCGCCGCCCATTCCTGGCCGTTGTGCGCCAAAGCCGGGGCGCGGCGCTCCAAATCCAGGGCGCTGGCCAAAACCGGGCCGTCCTCCGGGGCCGGCGGGGCCCCCGGTGGGCGCAAACCCGCCCGGCGTGGTGCGCGTGGGATGTTTGGGCCTTGGTCCGCCCGGGAATTGTCCCGGACCACCGGCCGCACCCTGAGGACGCGGCGCAAATCCACCTGCGCCGGATGCCGGGCGGCGATCGAAGATCGGCTTTCCGCGCTGAATTCCCGTTGCCGGCGCGGCCGGAGCCTGAGGCATAACTGTGGCCTTGTAAACTGGCCGCGGGCCGGTTTGCGGAACCACCATGCGGCGCGCAGGCGGCGGAGGTTCTGCTGCCGGCTGGCTGGTCCTGGCGACTGGCGCAGCGGCCATTGCAGGTGCCGGGCCAGTTTCGACTGGAGCTGCCACAGGGGCAGCGGCGTAGATGGCTGGCCCGCTCTCAGCAGCCTCAATCACCGGCGCGGAGACTGGCTGATCCACATCAAGTGGAAGCGCGACGACGGGCGGTGCCGGGGCGGCTGCAACCGGCGCCGCGGCAACCGGAGCCGCGGGCGGCTTGACGGCAATGACTGGTTTCTCGGCCGGACGGGGCTGTTCGTCGCGCGCGATGGGCGCGGCGGGCGGCTTGGCCGCCGCCGTGGCCTGGTGCGGCGCAACCACAACTACGGGGCGCGCCGGAGCTGCCGCCGTTGCCGGGGCCTTGGCAACAACCGGACCGGCGGGCGGGCGCGAAGCAATGGCGGGAGCGGCCGGCGGGGGCGCAACGATGGGCGGCGCCGAGCGCGGTTGCGGAACAATCTTGCGCGGTTCCGGGCGGGCCGGCGCAGCAACCGGCTTTGGCGGCGCTGCGGGCGCGGCAACCGGCACCGCCGCTTTTTGAACAGGAGGAACTGCGGCTGGCCTGGCCGGAGCGTGCGCGTGACGCGCCTCTTCTTCCTCTTCCTTCTTCTTGGCCAGAATGGCCTTCATCACATCGCCGGGCTTGGAGATGTGCGAAAGGTCGATCTTCGGGGTGATCGTTTGGCTTGTGCGCGAGGACGTGGCGCTGGCGTGCGCGCCGGGACGATCGCCGCCGCCAAAATGCGCGCGAACCTTGTCGGCCTCGTCTGCTTCCAGCGAGCTCGAATGAGTCTTCCCGGCTCCCAGGCCCATCTCATTCAGAACTTCGAGAATCTCGCGGCTCTTATGCTCCAACTCGCGCGCCAGATCGTTGATTCGAATCTTACTCATCCGCCTCTTTTCAACGTGCTGCCAAAACGCCCCTTAGTTGCTCATGGCTACCTCATGGCAATGGCTGCTCTTTAAACTTGCATTTACGTTCGCGTGGCCTGGTTGCGAGCGGCGCATATTACTCGCCGCTCCCATCCGCCCGCTCGCCTTTTTCCTCTGTATCGATCTCGTTCTCTTCCGCGTCTGCTGCAGGCGCGTTTTCAACCGCCAGCTCCGCCGCGGTAAGATCCTGTTCCTCGGCCTGTCCCTCGGCAACCGCTTCCTCAGCCGGGCCTGCGTCTGCTATCTCTTCCTCGGCCAGTGGAGCACGGGTTGACTCGGCCTCTTCAAGCACTTCAGCCGCATTCTCGAGTCCCGCTTCAGCGCTGCCTTCAACCGCTTCAGGAGTCGGCTTTTCCAACGCGCCGTCCTCCGCCACTCCGGCGCCCTCTTCTTGAGCTTCGCCCTCTTCGAAATGCCCAAAATAGTGGCGAACCGCAATCGAGATTTTTTCCAGCGTCTTTTCGCCGATGCCCGGAATCTCTTCCAGCTGCTCCGGCGTCATATCGGCCAGAGCTTCCACGGTGGTGATTCCAGCCGTAACCAGCTTCTGAATAATGCCCTCGCCAAGCTCGGACACCTGCTCAATGGGCGTGGTGGGAGCGCCGGCCAGCGCCTGCATCTGCTGTTCCACTTCCTGGCGCTTCTCTTCCTCGCTCTTGATGTCGATCTTCCAGCCCAACAGCTTTGCCGCCAGCCGCACGTTCTGGCCCTTCTTGCCGATGGCCAGCGACAACTGCGTGTCGTCGACGATCACTTCAAGCTGCTTATCGGTAAGGTCGGTGATTGAAACGCGGCTCACCTTAGCCGGCTGTAATGCCTTCTCGGCAAAGGTCGTGATCTCGTCGCTGTATTCGATGATGTCGATCTTTTCGCCGCGCAGCTCGCGGATGATCGACTGCACGCGCATCCCCTTCATGCCCACGCATGCGCCCACCGGATCCACGTCCTTGTCGCGGCTCTGCACGGCGATCTTGGTGCGCTCGCCGGCTTCGCGCGCAATGGCCTTGATAACCACAGTGCTGTCGTAGATCTCGGGAACCTCTGACTGGAAAAGATTCGACACCAGCTCCGGCGCCGCGCGGCTTACAATCACCTGCGGTCCCTTGGCCGCGCGATCCACCTTGAGCAGCACCACGCGCACGCGCTCGCCTACGCTAAACTGCTCAAGCCGCGATTGCTCGCGCTTGGGGCAGCGCGCCTCGGCCTTGCCCAGGTCGAAAATGATGTCCTGGCCCTCCACGCGCTTCACCGTCGCGTTCAGAACTTCCTTTTCGCGGTGCGCGTACTCCTGGAAGACAGTGTCGCGCTCGGCTTCGCGCACCTTCTGGAAGATGATCTGCTTGGCCAATTGCGCGGCGATTCGGCCCAGCGGGCTGGTGTCGCGGTACATGCGGATCTCGCTGCCCACCTCGACGCCGGGCGCCAGCTCAGTGGCTTCGGCCAGCGTGATCTGGTTGACCGGATCTTCGATCTCGTCCTCGTTCGCCACAACGGTCTTATAGATATATGCCGTGATCTCGCCGGTTTCCTTGTTCAACTCGCCACGCATGTTTTCCTGGGTCTTGTAGAACTTGCGCGTGGCCAGGGCGATGGCTTCCTCCACCGCTCCCACAACGATTCCGGGGTCGATGCCCTTCTCCTGGCTCAGGAGTTCGATACTTTGATACAAAGCGCTTGTTGCCATCCTGCTTACTCTCATCCTCTGAGGTCAGGCCCCGGGTCTCAGTCCCTAGTCCCTTAGTCCCTCAGTCCCTAGTCCCTTGGTCCCTGCTTTTTCAAATTTCCGGTATCAACTGCGCCTTCTCAACGTTCGAGAGCGCGATCTCAACCTTGTTTACCCCTGCCTTGCGGCTCTTGCTGTTTTGCTTAGTGGCGGCCAAGTCAATGGTGATGGTTTTTGCGCCTTCGACCTCAGCAATACCAGTCAGCCGTCCCTGCCAATGCCGGTTGTTTCGCACCGGCTCAAATGTCTGTACCTTCACCAGGCTGCCCGTGAACCGCTCGAAGTCCTCGGCCAGGGTCAACTTCCGGTCCAGCCCCGGCGAGCTTGCTTCAAGCGTGTATGCGTCGCCCGGCACCAGGTCTTCCACGTCAAGCAGGACGCCAAAATCCCGGCTGAAAGCTGCGCAATCCTCGTGCGTCACGCCTGAAAGCTGGTCGACG
>Ga0326727_10001768_pt1 | contig 77702 bp, 69 predicted proteins | sample MB2enrmetagenome_FD_207643 | JGI IMG/M metagenome (GOLD analysis project Ga0326727, IMG submission 207643) | Lab enriched peat soil microbial communities from McLean, Ithaca, NY, United States - MB29MY | ecosystem: Environmental > Terrestrial > Soil > Wetlands > Peat | place: USA: New York... | reverse complement strand
CCGCCGACGCGCTGAAGATCACGGCCAAGGACCTTTTGGAGCTCGGCCTGGTGGATGAGATCGTTCCGGAACCTCTGGGCGGCGCGCACACGGACCCCGACAAGACGGCCGGGAACCTGCAAACCTGCCTGCTCAAGCATCTGGGGGAATTGCTCAAAATGCCCGTCGCCGACCGATCGAAAAAGAGGTACGAAAAATATCGCGCTTACGGACACTTTATTGAGAAACCCGCTCCGCCTGTGGAATCCGTCGAAACCGAAGCCGCGGACAAAAAGCTTCCCGAGGAGAGTTCGCCGGAGAAAACTACGGGCGAACCGTGATCGACAGGTGCAGATGCGGCGCGAGCATTGGGGAGCGCGAGCGGTCCCCGGTCGCAGCCGCGGGGATTTCCGGGAAGCTATCGACGGTCCGGAGCACCGTGCCGATGCAACCCGCTGCGGGCCGGGGCGTCCCGCGCTCCTTGGGTCGCGGCGCGGCCGCGCTGAGCGCTGTGTGGCTCGATTTCTGCGCCGAAGCGGCTTGGAGATTGCCCTGAGCTTTCAATTGCATGCCTGACTCACCCGTGCTCTATCCACTGACATTTCGACCCATTTTCAAGGAACGCGTCTGGGGCGGCCGCAGCCTGGAAACCCTCTACGGGAAATCGCTGCACCCCGGACTGCGCATTGGCGAATCCTGGGAGATCAGCGACCGGCCCGACGACGTCAGCGTCATCGCCGACGGTCCGCTCGCCGGCAAGGACCTGCGCTGGTTGATGGAACATCAGCAGACCGACTTGCTGGGTGGAGCGAAACCGCAGAACGGTCGATTTCCCCTGTTGATCAAACTCCTCGATGCCCGGGAGAAACTTTCGCTCCAGGTTCACCCGCCGGCGGCGGCGGCGCTGGAACTGGGCGGTGAACCGAAAACCGAGATGTGGTACATCGCCCAGGCCGGGCCTGGAGCGGAGTTGTATGTCGGGTTGAAGCGCGGCGTGACGCGGGCGGTGTTCGAGAAGTGCATTCAGACGGGCGGCGTGGCGGACTGTTTCCATCGCCTGCCCGTCAAGGCCGGCGATGCGATGTTTCTGCCGAGCGGCCGCGTTCACGCGATCGGCGCCGGTCTGGTCATCTTTGAAATCCAGCAGAATTCCGACACCACTTATCGGGTGTTTGACTGGAACCGGGTCGGGCTCGACGGCAAGCCGCGCCAACTGCACGTGGCGCAGTCTCTCGCGAGCATGGATTTCACCGATTTCGAGCCTTCGCTTGTGGACACTGTTTTTGCCAGCGCCGGGCGGTTCAAGATCCGGCCTCTGGCCAGACACGCCCTGTTCAAGGTGGACGTGTTTCGGGCGCTCTCGGCTGAGTCCATGGTGTTCAGGCAACCGCGTCTGAGGATCGTGGCCGTGCTCGAAAAGCGAGTGACGGTGACCGATGGAACCCATTCGATGGACCTGCAGCCGGGCCAGTTTTGCCTGCTGCCCGCCAGCCTCAAGGTGGTTGAACTCGCCAATCAGATCGGCTCGAGCTTCCTGCTCGTGGAGCCGGGCGAATGAAATGCGCCAGCCGCGTTTGCCGGGGCGCCGGCTTCAGCCGGCAGCGTTTGACGGGGATGCATATCTGCCGGATGACTCCGGCGTTCCGATTTTCCTGAAACTGGCGGCGGGCGCGAAATGGAGATGAGCCGGCTCATTCATTTCCCTACTTTTCTTTTGACCATTCTGCTCGACCTCAGTATTAGGGAGGCCGTGAAATCCTTGGATCCGGCGCAGTGGCGGAACCGGCCAGGCCAAATCCCGTTCCCCAATGGGAGCAGGACATCGCGCCATGCTTAAGATTCCGGGAACTACGTCGCCGGCTTGGGAAATCTGCAAATCCACAACAACACCGAACCGTGAAAACCAACATGAATGAATGGATGCTTATTCTCGGCGCGGGCGCTTGCGCAATCGGCCTAGTCGGCTGCGCGGCCCTGAGTTCATCATCAGGCAAAATCAGCCAACGACCGTTCGGGACCATGCCGGATGGTCAGCCGGTGGATCTTTACACGTTGCGCAACGCCAACGGGGCCGAAGCCACCATCATCACCTACGGCGGCACCGTCACCACTCTCAAAATGCCGGATAGGAACGGCAACCTGGGCGACGTGGTCCTCGGTTATGATCATCTGGGAGGTTACCTCACCAACAGTCCTTTCTTCGGCTGCCTGGTTGGACGGTATGGCAACCGCATTGCCAAAGGGCAATTCACGTTGGACGGCAAGAGTTACACGCTGGCCGTCAACAACCCGCCCAACCATCTGCACGGCGGCCCTCAAGGATTTGACAAAAGGATCTGGAAAGCCGTCAAGGCGGATGTCGGTCCGCACGGGCCTCGCCTCGAGCTGAGTTATACCAGCAAAGACGGCGAGGAAGGGTATCCCGGCAATCTCAAAGTCAACGCGACTTACACGTTGACGGACGACAATGCGCTGCGCCTGGATTACACCGCCAGGACCGATAAAGCTACGGTGTGCAACCTTACGCACCATTCCTATTTCAATCTCGCCGGCCAGGGCGACATCCTGGGCCACGTCGTCTATATCAATGCCGACAAGTTCACCCCCGTGGACAGCACCCTCATCCCGACCGGGGAGTTGAAGCCGGTGGATGGCACGCCGTTTGACTTCCGCAAACCCACCGCGGTCGGCGCCCGGATCAACGCCGATGACGAGCAAATCAAATTTGGAGGCGGTTACGACCACAACTGGGTCATCAACAAGCAAGCGGGAAAACTGGACCTGATGGCGAGGGTGACCGAGCCGACCACCGGCCGGGTCATGGAAGTCTGGTCCGCCGAACCCGGAGTGCAATTCTACACGGGCAACTTCCTGGATGGCACCATCACCGGCAAAGGCGGCTGGGTTTACAAACAACGCAATGGACTCTGCTTTGAGCCGCAACATTATCCGGATTCGCCCAACCACCCGCAATTCCCGAGCACGGAATTGAAACCGGGCCAGACCTACAAAAGCACCATCATCTACAAGTTTTCGACGCAGTAAGAAAGTGATGTGAAACCGCGCCGCGCAACACCCTGTGGCGCGGCTTGCAACAACCCTGAACAACAAGCATGAACAACCTGATTCCGATCTTCGCTGCCGCTGATACCGGCTCCACCCTGACCCGCCTGGACTGGCTGGCGATCGTCTTCTACTTCGGCATCCTGTTTTGCGTCGCCTGGTGGGTTATCAAACGGCGCAAGGACACCGCCGCGGATTATTTCCTCGCCGGGCGCAACCTGAGCTGGTGGATCATCGGCGCCTCGATCTTCGCGTCCAATATCGGCTCGGAACACATCGTCGGCCTGGCGGGCTCGGGCGCGTCGCAAGGCGTGACCATGGCCCACTACGAACTCCACGCGTGGTGCCTGCTGGTGCTCGCGTGGGTGTTCGTGCCGTTCTATGCCCGCTCGCTCGTGTTCACTATGCCGGAGTTTCTCGAACGCCGGTTCTCGACCGGTTCACGCTACGTCCTGTCCATCGTGTCGCTGATCACCTTCGTGGTGTCCAAGATCGCTGTGGGCATTTTTGCCGGCGGTGTGGTGTTCGCGACGCTGTTGCCGGAGATGCAGATCGTTTTGAGCAGGAGCGGCATGGATCCGTCCGCACTCCGGTCGGTGCTGCAGACCATGCATATCTACAATCCGGAGACCCACGAGCTTCTGATCAACAGTTTCTGGATTGGGTCGGTGCTGGTGATTGCGCTGACGGGGATGTACACCGCGCTCGGCGGCATGCGTGCGGTGGCTTACAACGACGCGGTCCAGGTCCTCGTCCTGATCTTCGGGTCGGCGTTGTTGACGGTTTATGGATTGGTCAAACTGGGCGGCTGGCACGAACTCAGAGTCCTTTGTGGTTCGGACATGTTCAACCTCTGGAAGCCGATCATCCCGGCCGGCGTCGAGGGGAGTTGGGCGCCCGTGTTGGTGAAGAACGAAGCCGGGAAGGTGGTGAAGGAAGCGTGGTATTTCAATCAGGCCTTTCCGTGGCCGGGCATGCTCATTTGCGCGCCGGTGATCGGGCTGTGGTATTGGTGCACCGACCAATACATCGTCCAACGCGCGCTCGGCGCCCCCAACGAGCAAACCGCCCGCCGCGGCAGCATCTTCGCCTCGTTTCTCAAACTCGCGCCCCCCTACCTGTTCATCATCCCCGGGCTCATCTGCTTTGCCCTCGCCAAGAGCGGCAAGGTCGCCGGACTGGAACAGGTTTATGATCCGCAAACCGGTCAGGCGACGGCTGCCGCCCAGGGCGCGTTTCCACTGATGGTCAAATACCTGTTGCCGGCGGGGCTGCGCGGCATCGTGGTGGCCGGCTTGCTCTCCGCGTTGATGGGCTCGCTGGCGGGCGTGTTCAACGCCTGCTCCACGCTTTTCACCGTGGACCTTTATCAGAAGTGGAAACCCGGCGCGTCGCAGCACCAGATCGTGCGCACGGGCCGCATTGCCACCACGGTGATGGTGGTCATCGCCATGGCGTGGATTCCCGTCATCCAGGGCGCACAGGGCTTGTACACCTATTTGCAGTCGGTGCAAGGCTACCTGGCGCCACCCATTTTTGTGGTGTTCTTCTTCGGCGTCTTTTGGAAGCGCCTCAACGCCAAGGGTTGTCTTTGGTCCATGGCCGTGGGCTTCGTCCTGGGAATTGCCCGCATGTTGCTGGACACGCCGGTGACCATGAAATTGCCGGGCTTTGAGAATGGCTACGCGGAAGGGTCATTCCTGTGGATCATCAACAGCATCCCATTTCAGTATTTCAGCGTGCTCATCACCATCGTCTCGGCCATCGTGATCGTCGTGGTCAGCTACCTGACGCGCGAACCGGAGTATGAGAGGATCAAGAGCCTGACCTTCGGCACGGCCACGGCGGAAGACAACGCCAAGACGCGCGCCAGTTGGAGCTGGCATGAAGTCGCGGCGTCGGGGTTCATCCTGATCTGCATTCTGGGAGCTTACCTTTACTTCAGAGGCTGAGCCGCGTCCCTTCAGTCGGGACCACGAAATATGCAGCGCGGCTCGGATGTAGCGGCGGGCGTCACACCTGCCGTAAAGCCGGGCATCCTGCCCCGCGGATTGGGCCACGGCATGACACCCGTGCCCGGATCAGCGAACACCGGTCCGGTCGGCAAGATGCCGCCCCCTCTACGGCAGGCCGGAGGCCCGCCGCTACTTCGGTTGCGGCTTTGCCGCGCTGCGTATTTCGTGGTTCCTCCCTCGGCACAGAGCCGGCCAGGCCAGTCCCGGCACCGCGTCGCAGGATGTGCTCCGCTCAGAGCATTTGCCAAAAGTGATTTTCGAATAGGTAGGGACGGGCTGCGTCGCGTCCACGGCTGCGCGCAGTGAAGCCCTACCCGATGCGGAAATGAAGTATGGCAACCGCGCTAGCGCTTCTGGCCGGCCAGTTGCTCCAGCCAGCGACATGCCGGCGGCAGAACCTGGTCCCACTGGAACTGCCTGGAGCGGTTCCATGCGTTGAGCCGCAAAGCATCGTAAGTTGCCGGGGTATTGAACAGGGCTTGCAGACAATCAGCGATGGATTCCGGCGTTTCGGCTGGAGTCACGATCCCCGTTTGGCCGTTGACAGTTGAATCACTCAGCCCATCAACCGGATAAACGATGGCGGGAGTGCCCATCGCGTTCGCTTCAATCACATTCAACCCCCATCCTTCGCGAATCGACGTATGGATCAGAAAATGGGCCTCGCGCAGCGCGTCGTTCTTCTCTTTCTCAGAAAGCAATCCGGAAAATGTGACGTGCGGATTGATCTTCAGTTGATCGACGGCTCGCCGCAGGGCCGCCGCCGTCTCCCCGGTCCCGACAATATTCAAGTGCGCCGTGATCCCGCGATCGATCAGGCATCCCACCACTTGAATCGCGTGGTCAACCCGCTTGTTCGATGCCAGACGCGATGCGGAAACCAGCTTCAGCGGCAGCCGCAGCGGCTTGGGTTCCAACCCGGTCAGCGGCACGGCATCACATCCGTTGGGAACAACCCTGATGTTGCGAACTCCCCGCGCCAATAAGCGCCTTCGCGTGGTTTCCGAAGGCACCCAAAACGGGATGTTCCGATAGAGTTTATGCGTCCATCGCTCCTGCCAGCGGCCAAGAACGCTCAACGGCCAGGGATAGAACGACGCCCAAATGGGCCCCAACACTTCGTGAATGTAGGCGACGCAATTCGTCCTGCACCACCAGGGCGCAAACCACGGAATTCCATGGTGCTGGTCGATCACCAGGTCAAAAGGTCTTTGGCGGCGATACCACCGGATGGCTTTCAGAATGGAAGTGCCCCTGCCTCCGCCCCGGACGAAACCGATGCCGTCAACCTTTTCTTCGGGACGCCCGCCTTCAAACTCGTTGGCGTACCAACAGACCTCGTGACCTCTTTGAACGAGCGCGCCCAGATACGCCGCCGAAACCCGCTCCGCCCCGCCGGCCAGGGGATTCTTCGGATCTCGCCAATTCAGCATCAAGAAACGCATTAGTCCGCCATATTTTAAAGTGCGACTTGTCTCACAAAAATCGGAATGACATTCCTTCGGCAACGACTTCATCCGGATGAAGTCGGCGCAAAATTAGAGCCGCATCATTTTATTCACCAAGGCCGTGGTGGATTTCCCCGGCACGAGGGGAGCAATGACGATTTTTCCACCCGCCCCCTCCACGATTGCGCAGTCATCCGAGGGCAAGGCCTCGCGGGTGAAGTCGCCGCCCTTCACGTACACGTCCGGCTGCGCGATGGTCAGGAATCGCGTGGCTCTTTTTTCGGCAAAGATGCAGACCGCATCCACGCTTGCCAACGCCGCCAGCACCGCGGCACGGTCGAATTCCCCGTTCACCGGGCGGCCCGGCCCCTTCAATTGCCGAACCGCCTCATCGCAGTTGACACCGACGAGCAGGACATCGCCTTCGCGGCGCGCGGCCTCGAGGTAGGTCACGTGACCGAGGTGCAGCAGGTCGAAACAGCCGTTGGTCACCACCAGCTTCTTGCCGTGGGCCCGCACGGTGGCGCGCCACTCGGGCAGCTTGTCCCAGGGAATGATTTTCTCCCGGAAATTCATCGCGGCATTTTGACCAGACCCTTTCCGCCCTGGCAACGACTTTCAAATCCCGGCGGTGCCGCCCGGCTGCGCCCCGGCCGTGGCAGGGTCTTGCGTTTTGGTTCACGATCGGCAATGGTGACTGGATCGAAATGCTTACGGAAGACATCATAAAAAATGCCTTGCGGGCAGTAAAATACCCCGGCTACTCGCGTGACATCGTTTCGTTCGGCCTGGTCAGAGAAATTGCCATCCAAGACGGCGCCGTCGGTGTCTCGATGCAATTGACGACGGCCAACCCGGCCGCCGCTGACCAGATCAAAACGGAAAGCGAACGGGTTTTGAAAGCATTGCCGGGCGTGACCTCGGTGCGGGTTGAGCTGAGACAGCAAGCCGCATCGCAAGCCGGTGGGGCGTCAAGTCCGTGGGCGCAGCAGAACAAAATTCCGGGCATCCGCCGAATCGTCGCCGTGGCCAGCGGCAAGGGCGGCGTTGGCAAATCCACCGTATCCGTCAATCTTGCCTGCGGGCTGCAATTGCTCGGCGCGAAGGTTGGGCTGCTGGATTGCGACATTTACGGTCCCAGTATCCCATTGATGATGGGCGTGCACGAGCTGCCTGCCGTCAACGAAGGGCAAAAAATGATCCCCCCCTCGAACCACGACGTGAAGGTCATGAGCATGGGCTTTTGGCTCGCAGATGATCAGGCGGTGATCTGGCGTGGACCGATGATCGCGAAAACGATTTCCCAGTTTATCATTGACGTGGACTGGGGCCAACTGGACTTTCTGTTGGTGGACTTGCCCCCGGGAACCGGCGACGCGCAGCTTTCACTTTGTCAAACCGTGCCGCTCGATGGCGGCGTCATCGTCACCACGCCACAGGAGGCTTCGCTCGGTGTCGTCCGCAAAAGCATCGCCATGTTCGAGAAGGTCAACGTGCCCATTCTCGGCATCATTGAGAACATGAGCTATTTCACCACCCCTTCGGGGGAGCGAGTGGAGATCTTTGGACACGGCGGCGGTCGCGCCGAAGCGGAACGAAAGAGAATCCCTTTCCTCGGGGAAATCCCTATTTTTACGGAGATCCGCGAAGGTGGGGATCGGGGTGTGCCCGTGGTGATCAGTGCCGCAGAAGCACCTGCCGGAAAAGCATTTATCCGGCTATCGGAATCTTTGCGAAAGACCCTGCCCTGATCGCATCGCGACATTCGTTGTTTGAAAAATGAGCCGGCGTGTCCTAAATTGGATTGGGTGGAAAAAAGCAGTGTTATGAGACCATTGCAGGAGCCGTCGCAAATAAGGATTGTCAGCATGACAATCGGTGCATAAACTTTGTGGCGCAAGACATTCTTGTGAATCGGGATTATGTCTAACGAAACTAAAGAGCCCCCTGCGGCTAACGATTTGTTGAAGAACTCGTCGCTTTACAGGGAATTCCAGGCGGAACGCGAGGAAATCCTGAAACACAAATGGATTGAGTCCGAAAAGGCCGGCCGTGACATTGGTTTCGAGCGCGCGTTGACGGACTGGATCATCAAGCACCGCTCGAAGTGGCGAAAAGCCCGGCAAGCCGGCGTCGGCAACTAACATAAAAATATCCGCTCCTTTAAGGCAGCCCGGCGAGACTGCAAAGGAACGATGAACACCATCTTCTCTGAAGCGAACCGGCCGCTAGGGCCTGGTTCGTTTCTTTTATGCCCGAACCCACGGTCATCCTGAACGCCCCGGCCATCCAGCGCGCGCTTACCCGCATCGCGCATGAAATTGCCGAGCGCAACGAGTCCGGCGGCGAAGTCGTCTTGATCGGCATTCCTGAAGGGGGTGTTCCGCTGGCCCAACGCCTGAGCGCCACCCTGCAGAATATCTGGAATCAGCCTGTCCCCGTCGGCACCCTCGATGTCAGCATGCATCGCGACGACCTGGACCAGCGTGTGGCGCCCACGGTGCACCCGACCGTGGTCCCGTTTGATGTGACGGGAAAGACCGTGGTGCTCGTGGATGACGTGCTCTTCAGCGGACGCACGATCCGCGCGGCAATGGATGCGCTGAACGATTTCGGACGGCCCAAGCAGATTCAACTCGCCGTGCTCGTGGATCGCGGACATCGCGAGCTGCCGATCAAAGCGGATTTCGTCGGCAAAAATGTGCCGACGACGCCCCAGGAAAAGGTTCATGTGCGCCTGGCCGTGCCCGATGAGGAAGACGAAGTTGTGCTGGAAAGAAAATAAAGTGGCCGCAAAAAAGCTCACAATTCACAAAACGAAAACTCCTGACACGCCTTTTGCGCCTGTTGCGCCTTTTCGCGGCTGATGCTTATGGCTTGGGACCGCAAACATCTCCTCGATATCGAATCGCTTACCGTTGACGAGATCGTCACTGTGCTCGACACGGCGCGGGCCTTCAAGGCGGTGGGCGAACGCGTGATCAAAAAGGTGCCGGCCTTGCGCGGCAAAACCGTCGTCAACCTTTTCATCGAGCCGTCCACCCGCACACGCATCAGCTTCGAGCTGGCCGAACAGCGGCTCTCGGCCGACATCATCAATTTCACCGCCGAAGCCTCTTCGCTGAAAAAGGGCGAAACCTTGAAAGACACGGCGCGCAATCTCGAAGCGCTCAACACCGATTTCATCGTCATTCGTCACAGCGCCTCGGGCGCCGCTCACTTTCTCTCCCGCGTGCTCAATGCCAGCGTCATCAACGCCGGCGACGGCGCGCACGAACATCCCACGCAAGCGCTGCTCGATGCCTTCACCATTCGCGAAAAGAAGGGCCGTATCGACGGACTGCACGTGACAATTCTGGGCGACATTCTTTACAGCCGCGTCGCGCGTTCGGACATCTGGGCGCTGACCAAGCTGGGCGCGAAGGTGACCCTCTGCGGCCCCGCCACCCTGGTGCCGCGCGCCTTCGAGCAAATGGGCTGCCGCGTGACTCACAATGTGGACGAGGCCATTCGCGATGCCGACATCATCAACCTGCTGCGCATCCAGCACGAACGGCAGCGCAAGACGATGTTCCCGAGCCTCGGCGAATACACCACGCTCTTCGGCCTGAACAAAGCGCGGCTGGCAAAAACCAAACCGGACGCGCTCATCATGCACCCGGGACCGATCAACCGCGGCGTGGAAATCGACAGCGAAATCGCCGATTGCGAGCGCTCTCTCGTGCTCGAGCAGGTTACCAACGGCCTGGCGGTCCGGATGGCCGTGCTCTTCCTCGTCAACGGAGGCAAAGGCCCGCAGGAAATCGCGGCGGGCTGAGTTCAATTCAGGACAGCCAATCCCGGCTGTCCCGCCTGCTCATGGGCTCTTCACCGCAATCACTTTGAACGAGTCTTCGCCCACAAGCACGACTTTGAGCCCCTGCCACCCAAACAAAATGTCGAACGCATAAACCACTTCGGCCTTGGTTAGAGGCGTTCGGCCGTGGAAGGAAATCGCACCCCAGGAAGGCGACGCGCGATTCTGGATCCACTTCCGCCCGATCAACTCACCATAAAGGGGCAGCACCGACTGCAAAGCGACCTTTCCCAGATTGATCGTTCCGACGGGAACAATGTTGTTCGTTGAGGCCGGATAGGCTGTCTGCTCCACTGTTGCCGAAACCGACTTGACCAGGTCGATGGGCACAACGAGCGCAAACTTGTCGCCGTCCAGGATCGTTGCCGCCTTTGCCTCGACTCGAAGTGCGCTCTCCAAAACGGCGATGGCCGCGGCCCTGTCCTCCGCCTCCGCCGCGACGGAAAATGGGAACCGCTTTACCATCGGATGGCAAAGCACCGTGCGGCCCAGGACTCCTCCATAGAACTCCAGAAACTCCTCGGAACTGGGCGTGATGATGCAAACGTTGACCTTATCCGGACGGACCGCCTTGTCCGGGGAAAGGGAGTATCGGCCTTCAAGTTGGTAGACATTTTCCTGCCCGTCTTCGCGCAATCTGATGTCCAAGGAGGAGCCAACCTGCAGGACTTTGAAATGCGCGTATGCCCCTTTGATGGACAGGTCATCGAAAACCTCGCCCTCGGTCATGATCCTTTGGACCATAATCGGCCGAGCGCTTGAGGAATGATGCACAATTTCCAGCAATGCCATTTTCAGGTCAGGCGTGTTGACCAGACCCCGCACGTTAATGCCGTATGCCTTTTGCGGGCGCGGCCTCGCGATCACCGAGGGCTTGGCCGTTGCCAACTCGGGCGCTGGTTCCGGTGCGGGGGCGGGTATGCGCGTCTGGGTTTCTGTTTGCCGAGGCTGCTCCGGCGCTGTGTCGGTTGCCATTTCCATCTGCTGTCCCCCCGCTTCATTCCCGGCCGTGCGTTTCTCGTTCCAGTGCCAGAGCGCCGGAACCGCCAGCAGCGCCGCGCAAAGAAGGGCCTTCTGCAACTTGGTCAAGGCCAGAAGCCGCGCCAACAGAACGGTTATGCCGGTGACGGCAGGGGCGGATTGCACTGTCACCTGCGCAACTGAGGCGGCCATGAACGATGGAGCCGAGACTGCTGTGTGCTGCATGGCTGCTGCGGTAGCCGCGATCGTGGCCGTCCGGTAACCGCGACGTCGGAAAAAATCCGCGAGCCGTTGCAGCGCGCCGGCGACGCGCTTTTGCGCCGCGTCTTCGCCCACGCCCAGCGTCGCGCCCACTTCGCGCAGCGATTGATGTTCGTAGAACCTCAGCAGCAATGCCGTCCGGTCTTTTTCGCGCAGCGACAGCAGCGCCTCGTCCAGCATTGGGATGAGAGCGCGGAATGCAGATTGTTCGTCCGGGGTTTTCATGGTCGTGCCGAGTTCGGCGGCGGTCTGTTCGCGGCGGCGTCGACGGAGCTCCCCACGCCACCACTGCCTGGCCTCCAGCAAAGTCGTCCGGAACAGCCACGCCGCTAGTGAGTCGTCTGGAGCGAATTGCCATGATTTTCGCGCCAGCACGGCAAAAACGTTCTGCGCGATCTCTTCGGCGGTTCCTTCATTTTCGACCTTCCGCAAGGCCGTGGCATAGACCAGGTCAATATGCCGGCGAACCACCGTCGCGAAGGCTTCCTGGTCGCCACGCCTGGCGAAGTCCCGCAGCAATTCAAAATCCGTTTGCCGCTCATTCATGCCTTACCCATAGGCTGCCGCTGCGAGACCAAAACCGAAATGATTTTTTCCAGGCGGCAGTGGTTAACCGCGAAATACCCAAAATACGCGAAATGAAACGGAGGAACATAACCACGGTCGGACACGCGTTGCGGTCAACGAAGCGCGGTCAAAACTGTCTTGGCGGGGCCGAGATGACGCGCGAGCGTCTGGCCGCGCCTCCGGACTGCGCCTTCCTACTTCTCCGGCACCTGGATCACGTCACCGTCGCGGAGCCACAGGTCGGGGGCGTTGTTGCCGCTGCAATCCAGCACCCACTGACGCTTTTTGCCGGTGGCTGGATCCACGCGGGTCACTTTCACCCGTGAAAGATCCGAAGATTCGCGCAGCAGGTGGGACTGATCGAGCACCGAACGAAGCGCGCATTGCATGAACCCGACCATCAAAGGTTTATAGTCCGTTCTGAATTTGCCTTCTTCCTCGTACTGTGGCCTCAGCACCATTGTCGCATTGGTGCCTTTGATTGAGACCGTGACGCTGCGGGAAATACACTTGAACAGCGCGTCCAAATATTCTTTTCTCAATCCGTCCCATCTCTCATCGACCGGGTGGTCGGCTTCGGGAATTTCCACCACATCTCCCCATTGCAACTGTGGATCGAGCGAGCAGTCTCCCATCTCCAGGATCTTTGCGACATCGATTTGAACAGACGCGCGGCTTTTGCCTTCCCGCGACGGCCGGCGAATCACCACCCGGCTCAAGTCCGGAAACCGCCAATCGTTGTGCCGCCACCAGAAACTGGAATCCGTCCTCCCAGGACCGCCGGTGGCCCCCTGTCTTGAGGTTCGCAGAAATTGGTACTGGTATGCCAACAGCTCCAGCAGGGTAAAGTGGTTCCAATCGTTTGTGCCCCGGATAAACGCGGTGCTTCGATAACCTGAGGATTGACGGCTGATTTCGATACGGTCGAAGTTCGGCAAGTCATCCAGCGCGCCGTGCTGGCGAAGCAACTCTACGACCTCGCGCTGCTGGGCCGCAAACTCGCGTTGCTTTGCTGGATCCGTTGGGGACCGGGCAGGAGGGTTCCACCCCATAAGCGCTTGGTCAATGGATCCTCCCAGGCCTTGTTTGGCCAAGTCCAGGGGAGTCGTTCCTGCATCGTTCCGTGTGTTGACCTCTGCCTTGTTGGCGATCAGTAGCGCCACCATTTCTTTGTAGGCGTTCCACGCAGCCATATGCAAAGGGGTATTTCTAAGAGCATCATGCGCATTCACACATGCGCCGTGGGCGAGCAGCAGTTTCGCGGCCTCCACCGAATTACCAGACGCTGGAGAATGCGCAACATACATCAGCACCGATTCACCGTATGCGTTGGTCTTATTCGCATCAGCGCCTGCATCCAGCATAGCCTTCAAGATGTCGAGATTGAGAAGTGCATGGAAAATGAACGGTTGCTTTGACGTGTCCTTGCCATTGGGATCCGCCTTGAATTGAAGAAGAAGTCTCGTAATGGCGGGCTGATCTTGCGTCATGGAGAATTCCAAAGGACTGAACCTGCTGGTTTGGTCAGAAACATAACCTGTAAGCCACCGACCAAGTCTTCCCGGCAGATTCGGATTGGCACCCGAGCGGAGCAGTAATTCAACCATGTTGGTATTGCCTCCTTTAATGGCGCAAAAGAGCGGCGCATCAAGTTTGCCCTCGTTGGGATCAGCTTTTGCATCCAAAAGTGTTTTCACGATTTCCAGGTTGTTTTCGCGGACGGCTTCGCTCAGCGGCGTGCGACCCTTATTGTCAGCTATGTCCGGGTCCGCCTTCGCTGCCAGAAGCGCCTTGACCGAGTCCAGTTGGCCTGATCCCACAGCGTCACCAAGCGGAGTGGAACCATCTGTTGCTTTCGCGTTGATGTCGGCTCCGCGAGCAATCAGCAATTTCAACACTTCGACATTGCCCCGCGCCGCCGCTCGATGAAGCGGCGTGCGTTCACCGTTCGCCTGACTATTGCGAGCATTTACATCCGCGTAATGACCGAGCAACACTTCCGCCACGGCCAAAAATCCATTTTCGGCGGCGATATGCAGCGCAGTTCCGCCAGTGCCATCCGTGGCGTTCACATCCGCGCCGCGATCCAAAAGCAATTCGACCATTGCCTTGTTTCCATTACTCGTCGCTCCATGCAGCGGCGTCCCGACGCGAGACTTCAAATTGATGTTCGCTCCGTGATCGAGCAGGAAAGTGACGACGCGGAACTGGCCTGCGCTCGCTGCCTGGCAAAGCGGTGTGGCACCACTGGCCGCCGAATTGATCAGGTCGGGGCTGTTCTGGATCATCGCCTGGATGCGGCGGATTTCCTGGTCTTCGTCGTCAGTGGAAGCGGCAGGCGGGTTCAGGCCGGCTGCAGGGGATTGTTTTGGTTGACTGCGCCGCAATTGTTCAAGCCGTGCGCGAAGGTTCTCGGCGTTGTCGAGAGCTGCGTCCATTTTTTCCTTCAACCCTGCCAACACACCCTTCACTTGGTTTTCGATTTGTGCGTCTATGGCTTGGACCACCTTTTTGGCATTCCGGTACGTGGGGTGATCGGCATTGTAACTCAGTTCCAGGCTGACAAGTTTCTGTTGTGCGTCTGCCAGGTCCTGCATCAGTTTTGTCAGGACCGGATCGGGATAATTATGTTGAACAATAGCGCGGACGTCCGAGTTGGATAAACTCAGCAGCCTGTTCATTTGTGCTCTGAGAGAAGCCGCTTCGACTTCCGCCGCAGCGGCAGCCTGGGCGAGAGCAGCCGTGGATTCATCGATTGCTGCCGCAGGTGCTGAGCCTGGTGGCGCACCGCCCAGCCCCACAAGATTCTGCCGGCTAAGAGTTGCAAGCGCCGTCTGGTCCGGGAACTCGCGCACGATGCGCTCATATTGAACGACAGCTTCGTTGGTCCTGCCGAGCTTGCGATAGCATTCACCCAGCCGAAACACCGCCGTGGCTGCAATCTGCCGGTCCTGGTCGAACTTCGCGGCGAGGGATTGGTAGTTCGTAATGGCCGCATCGAGATTTCGATCGGCTTCCTCCTCGAACAGTCCCTGCTGCAGGAGCGACGTGAGGTCGTTGGTGGCGGCGGGCGCTGACCAAGGCAGAATGAATAACAAAGAATGAAGCACCAACACAGCCTGACGCCTGAAGACTGTTTTCATGTCGTTATTCTCCTCCGAATGCTCGTTGAAGTTGTCACGTTTCTGCAAAATCGACTGAGTCCACGAAATACACGAAAGAAAAAGGGGCCCATTCCGCATCAAGACAGTGTCTCAATTCAGATCTCATTTTCGCGTGTTTCATGGTTGCTCACTCCTGATTCAAATCCAGCCGATAACCGACGCCGTGCACGGTGTGAATCCAGCGCGGCGAATCGGGGTTTGGCTCGATTTTGCTCCGCAGGCTGGCGATGTGGTTATCCACCGTGCGGGTGGTGGGAAACGCCGCGTAACCCCAAACCAGATCAAGAAACCGCTCGCGCGTCACGGGTTCGCCGGGCGCTTCCGCCATGAGCCGCAGCATGGCGAATTCCTTGGCCGTCAAATGAATGGTTTTTCTGCCGCGAACCGCCGTCTGGCGGGCCAGGTCAATTTCCACCTCGCCCAGCTTCAACTTCAGCGGCGTCTTGGCTTGCCGTTGCAGCCGCCGCAACAGGGCGCGCACGCGCGCCAGCAGTTCCTCCGTGCTGAATGGTTTCACCAGGTAATCGTCCGCGCCCGCATCCAGCCCGGTCACCCGATCTTCCACCTGCCCTTTGGCGGTGAGCATCAGGATCGGCACGGTATGGCCCAGCCGGCGCAATTCGGCACAGACCTCGAATCCGTCCAGCCTGGGCATCATGATATCGAGCAGGATGAGATCGGGCTTTTCCTGAAGGGCGCGCTCGAGGCCGCTCTGGCCGTCGGCGGCCGTGAGGACACGATAGCTCTCGGCCTCGAGCACGTCTTTGAGCGCCGTGCGCATCGGCGTTTCGTCTTCGATGATGAGAATGCGGGACATGATCTTTTAACCACGGATAACCGCAGATGGACGCGGATCGAAAAAGCTGCGCCAAAGGCTACTCGAAAACTGCGTCGGCGCAAATTCGTACAATTCGCGTCTGACCTTCTTATCCGCGTTCATCCGTGTCCATCCGTTGTTTCAATCTTTTGTCATGGGCAATTCAATTGTGAATCGGCTGCCCCGGCCGGGGGCGCTGCGAACGCTCACCCGGCCGCCGTGCGCTTCGACAATGTGTTTCACAATGCTCAACCCGATCCCCACCCCTTGTGTCTCCCGGCGCAGTTCCGAGCCGCGCCGATAAAACCGCTCAAAAATCTTCTCGTGCTCCTCCGGCGGAATTCCGGGGCCGTGATCTTCCACAAACAGGCTTATGCCGGCAGCGCACGCATCCGGCGTGCGGGATACGAAGCTTCCAGCTTCGCCGGAACCGGGGCAGGATGCCCCGGCACCCGTAGGCTGGAAGCCCGCGCTGCACAACCCCACCGTCACCGTTTCTCGTTTCGGAGAGTGTTTGAGCGCATTGTCAATCAGGTTCACGAGCGCCTGCTGTAGCGCACGGCCATCCACTCTCAATTCCATGTTGGATGTTGGAGGCTGGAGATTCGATGTTTCCAAAACCAGGCTCACTCTACGTTCCGCCGCGTACGGCTCCATCAACTTCACCGTTTCCCGGACGAGGGCGACGATGTCGGTGGGCTCAAACTCGTACTGCTTGCGGCCTTGTTCGATCCGCGAAAAATCGAGCACGTTTTCGATCAGGGACGACAGACGCCGGCATTCCTGGACGATGAACGCGAAGTACTCCTTTTGCCTGCCGGGCTCGGCAATCTTGCCGCGCTCGAGGCTTTCGGCCATGAGCCGGACCGACGCGATGGGCGCGCGGAGTTCGTGCGATACACTGGAGACGAAATTGGATTTCATTTCGCTCAACTGTTGCTGCCGACCGAAAGCGCGCCACGCGGCGACGAGCCCGATCAAGGCGGCAACCGCCGAGGCCGAAACCAGCAAACCAAACCAGAACGCGCGGGCGCGCTGGCGTTGGAAAAGCGCCGTGGGACTGGTCAAATAGACATCGACCCTCAACTGTTCGCCTCCAGGTTCGGCCTTGACCGCCGACGCCAGGATCTCGGAGGCGGGCGCGGTTCCGTAAGTCTTTCCCGCGACACCACTGCCATCGCGATTCGGATGGTACGTCGTGGACCAAACCCGTAGATCGAGAGTTGAGGCGTGAAGCCTCCGGCCGGCTACTTCAATCCCCATACCGAAATATTCCGGAATTTGCTTTTCGTCCTTCGCCGCGTTGCCCGCCGTGGATCCGAGTTCCGACTCGGCGCGGCAAACGTACCGATCCTGAAATGGCGTCTGGTTGAAACGGACGGCCAGCCAGTGACGATCCCGAAATGCGGATGTGCTGTCGCCGGTTTGGTCGTTCAATAAATCCGGCGTCGTAAACCAAAACAGGCGTGGCGCGAATTCCGCCAGGAAGTGCGGACGATTGGTCGCCCGGGCCTGGCCTCTCTCGCTGATCGACACTGACGTTTCCAGCGAAGCGAAAAGCGGCAACGGCGATTGAAAAAACGGCCGGGCGGCGGAATACAACTGGCGCGACGTCTCGTGTTGTTCCCAGATACGCTGCCATTTTCGAATCGTATCTTTTCTTTGAAGCAGGTTAGTCGTCGGAAGCGCGATCCGGTCCCGTAAAGGCATGTTGGCTTGCGGCAAGCTCTTCGCCTGCAGCGCAACGTTCAAAAGATACGGCGTGAGCAAGGTCGGGTGGTAAACCGCATTGGAGCAGAACGAATCCAGGGAGATGAAATCCTTCATCGTGACAGGGGGAAACGCAACGTCCGGAATGGCGTTCCAGCGATGAACGCGTTGACCCGGAACGTAATGCGGCTCCGCTTCGGGATCAGGCAATAATTCCAACAGCTTTAGTTCAGCCAACGGCCGCAAGGGGAGTCCGCTTTCGCCGATTGCCTCAGGGTATTTTTCCGCCACCAGACCGAACATCTTTGCCGCGGCCGGGTAGTCTTTCTGCCCGGCCAGCAACAGACCGATGTGATACTCGGCTGCTGCCGCAAAATCATCCGGTGGATTCGAGCCAGCGAAATCACGGTAAGCCTTCAGTACTGCATCCGGATTTTGACTCTCCATGCCTGCTTTTTGCGCGGACCGCCAAAGCCGTGTTTGCTCCTGGTTGAGTTCCTCCAGGTTGAAGGGTCGCGGGACAGGAACAAGTGCGCACGGAGGCGGAAAAACCAACTGGCCGGCTCCATCAACCTCAAAGGACAAATGATTCGGCTGGCCGGCGGTGTCGGCGGTCAGCTCATTCCACAATTTGGGGAGCAAATCATTCGCGATGGCCTGGGCCCGCTCCGTCGCATCGTGCCGGACCAGAATCTTGTCCTCACGCACGGACATCCAGCCGACCACCGCCAGCACCCCGAGCGGCAGCAAAATGGGAATGGCCTGCCAGAAGAAGGTCGGTTTACGTTGAACTCGCGCACCTGCCATTTGCTTCTTTATGCGGCCAAAACTATTCCGACCGCAAGCGGCAGTTGTCACGGTTCTGCAAAATCAGGCCTTGATTTAAAAGCATATTGAACCACAAAACACTCAGCGCGGCGTAGCGGCAACCAAGAACGAGCATGGAGGATGGAGACTGGAGTCAACTTAGAATTATTCCAAATATTGACAATCGCGACCGCGGCGCGTAGTGTGAGGGTGGATGTCCCGGAACGATAAAAACAGGCCCAGCGACCATCTGTCGGAACGGCTGCGCATGAGCGGTTTTCGATACACGCCGCAACGACAGCATGTGTACGACGTGTTGCTGGAAAAGCGCGATCATCCGACCGCCGAGGAAGTGTTCATCCGCGCCAAGCGCGGCATGCCGGACATTTCCATGGCCACGGTTTACAATTGCCTGGATGCCCTGGTGCATTCGGGCCTGGCCCGGCAGGTGACGGTGGACCGGGGCGCGACCCGGTTTTGCCCGAATATGCGCGAGCATTGTCACTATTATTGCGCCGAATGCGGCACGGTGTTCGATGTGCCCCTGCCCGCAAACACGCCTTCGGTGCCCCGGCCGAAAGGTTTTAAGATTGATCATTACGAAATTGCCGTTCACGGTATCTGTTCCGAGTGCGGCAGCAAAAAGAAGCGGCGACAGCCGCTGTTGCCCCGGTTTAACGATTCAGCGATTTAACAATTTGGCGGACCAACGGTCGAGCACGCAGCATGAGCACAGCAACGCAGACAATCGAGGGCCTGGTCAAGCAGGAATACAAATACGGCTTCTACACCGAGGTCGAAGCCGACTCCGCGCCGCCGGGTTTGAATGAGAACATCGTTCGCCTGATTTCCGCGAAGAAAAGCGAGCCGGAATGGTTGACGGAGTGGCGGCTCAAAGCGTATCGGCATTGGCTGACGATGAAAGAGCCGACCTGGCCGCATCTTCATCACCCGGCCATCGATTACCAGAAGGCCGTTTATTATTCCGCGCCGAAGAAAAAGGGTGACGGGCCGAAGAGCCTGGATGAAGTCGATCCCAAACTGTTGGAGACTTACGACAAACTCGGAATCCCGCTCAAGGAACGCGAGCGCCTGGCCGGCGTGGCGGTGGACGCCGTTTTCGACAGCGTTTCGGTCGGCACGACCTTCAAGGAACAGCTCGCGGCCAAGGGAATCATCTTCTGCTCCTTCAGCGACGCCGTGCAGGAACATCCCGACCTGGTGCGCAAATACCTCGGGATGGTCGTGCCGCACACGGACAACTTTTTCGCGGCCCTGAACTCGGCGGTGTTCAGCGACGGATCGTTCTGCTTCATCCCCAAAGGCGTGCGCTGTCCGATGGAGTTGTCCACCTACTTTCGCATCAACGCCGCCAACACCGGCCAGTTCGAACGCACGCTCATCGTGGCCGACGAAGGCGCGCATGTGAGTTACCTGGAAGGTTGCACCGCGCCGATGCGCGATGAAAACCAGCTCCATGCCGCGGTGGTTGAACTCATCGCCCTCGAAAATGCCGAGATTAAGTACTCGACGGTGCAGAACTGGTATCCGGGCGATGCGGAGGGCCGGGGCGGCATCTACAACTTCGTGACCAAGCGCGGCTTGTGCAAAGGGCGCCATTCGAAGATTTCCTGGACCCAGGTTGAGACCGGCTCGGCCATCACCTGGAAATACCCGAGCTGTATTCTGCAGGGCGACAATTCCGTCGGCGAATTCTATTCCGTGGCAGTCGTGAACAACTTTCAGCAGGCCGATACCGGCACCAAGATGGTGCACATCGGCAAGAACACCCGCAGCACGATCGTGGCGAAAGGCATCTCCGCCGGCCGCGGGCAGAACAGCTACCGCGGCCTGGTCAAAATTCAAAAAAACGCCGCCCATGCCCGAAACTTCTCGCAGTGCGACTCTCTGCTCATCGGCAACAAGTGCGGGGCGCATACCTTTCCGTACATCGAAGTGAAGAACAAATCCGCCCGCGTCGAACACGAGGCGAGCACTTCGAAGATCGGTGAGGACCAGATTTTTTACTGCAACCAGCGGGGACTGGCGACGCAGGATGCCGTGAACATGATCGTGAACGGCTTCTGCAAAGAAGTCTTCCGCGAGCTGCCGATGGAGTTCGCCGTCGAAGCCCAGAAACTTCTGGGCGTCAGCCTCGAGGGCAGTGTAGGATGATTCCAGCCTCGGATGAAACACGGATGGAAAGATGGAGCGGATTGACTCTTCAAAACCCATGGTCGATCCGCGCTCAATCCGCGGCTGAATACATTTTCAAAACATGAGCAAACCCATTCTCGAAGTCAAAAACCTCAGCGCGGGCGTTGAGGGCAAACAAATCCTCAAAGGCGTCAGCCTCACCATCTATGCGGGCGAAGTCCATGCCGTGATGGGCCCGAACGGCAGCGGCAAGAGCACTTTGGCCGCCGTGCTGGCTGGACGCGACGGTTATGAGGTCAACGGCGGCGAAGTCCGTTACCAGGGACACGACCTGCTGGAACTGGATCCCGAGGAACGCGCGCGGAAAGGACTGTTCCTCGCGTTTCAGTACCCGGTCGAAATTCCCGGCGTGAACAGCACTTATTTCCTCAAAGCCGCGCTGAACGAAATCCGCAAAGCCAATGGCCAGCCCGATCTCGACGCCATGGAGTTTATCGCGCTGGTGAAAGACAAGGTGAAATTGCTGGATTTGCCGGAAGAATTGCTCAGGCGATCAGTAAATGAAGGATTTTCCGGCGGTGAAAAGAAACGAGCCGAAATTTTCCAAATGGCCGTGCTTGAACCCCGGCTTGCCATCCTCGATGAAACCGACTCCGGCCTGGACATCGACGCCCTCAGGATCGTCTCGCAGGGGGTCAACAGGCTCAAGCGGCCTGACAACGCCCAACTTGTCATCACGCACTATCAGCGATTGCTCAATTATATCGTCCCCGATTTCGTCCACGTGCTGGTGGACGGTCGCATAGTGCGGACCGGCGACAAGGAGCTTGCGCTCGAACTTGAAGCCAAGGGGTACGATTGGCTTACCAAAGGCGAGGCCGTAACCGCGTAGCGCAGCCGAGGCACGGCACGCTGCCAATTGTGTTGGCGCCAGGCCGGGCCCCTTCGCGCCGCGGCGCGACTCAAAGCTTGCAGATGTCATCACGCGCTTTTACGCTGCCGATGGATGCGCCTGCTCGATCGTTATCTGTTGCGCGAATTTCTGGTTCCGCTCGGTTATTGCCTTTGCGGATTTCTGATTTTCTGGATCGCTTTCGACCTGTTTTCCGAACTGCACGAGATGCAGGAGAAGCACCTTCTGGCCCGCGACATCGCCGAGTATTACCTTTTCCGAATCCCCGAATTCCTGCCGGTGGCACTGCCGGTGGCGCTCCTGCTGGCGCTGCTCTATGCCCTGACCAATCACGCGCGTTGCAACGAGCTCACAGCCATGCGCGCCGCCGGCTTGAGCCTTTGGCGGCTGTGCGCGCCTTATCTGGCGCTGGGACTGCTGGCGAGCGCGGCCTTGTTTGCGCTGAATGAATTTTGCGCGCCCAAAACCGCGGAAGTCGCGGAGCAGATTCTGACCCGGCGCGTTCAGCGCCAATTGAGCGCCGAGGAACAACAACAAATCCGGAATCCGCCGTTGATTGTAAATTCCGTCGCCGGACGGTTCTGGAAAATCGGCATTTATAACGAGGTCACGGGCGAAATGATAAAACCCCGGGTGGACTGGCACTTGCCTGATGGCTCGTGGCGATCCATTGAGGCCGACCGCGCCGTCCGCGATCATGGAATCTGGACTTTTTATGGCAATGTCAAACAGAACATCCAGTCGAATTCATTGCCGGCAAAACTGCCGCCGGTCCGCCAGCTCGCCATGCCCCAGTTCTCGGAAACGCCCGATGAAATCAAAGGCCAGATCAGCATCAGCGAGCGTTTCGGACATCAAGCCCGGACGCACCGGGCGGATGTTCCCATCGCCGAGATCCTAAACTGTCTGCGCCTGTACCCAAATCCCGAACCCTCGATGAAATCCTGGCTGGGGACCAAGTTGCAGGGCCGTTTTGCCGGGCCATGCACCTGTCTCGTCGTCGTGTTGATCGGCGTGCCGTTCGCCGCCGCGTCCGGTCGCCGCAGCGTCTTTGTCGGGGTCGCCGCCAGCATTTCCATTTTCTTCGTCTATTACATCCTGCAACAACTCGGTTTCGCGTTCGGCGAAGCGGGCCGCATACCGCCCTGGATGGCGGCCTGGCTGCCCAACTTGACCTTTGGGATTGCGGGCTTGTGGATGATGGCGAGGGTCAGGTGAAGATGCCGGGTGCGAGCTGCCGGGTCTCAGGTAACGGTAGTGGCGCAGTTTAGCCAAAAAGCTGGTGGGGCGAGCGTCCTCGCGAGCCGGAAACCAAAACGATTTGCCCGACCAGCGGCTCGCCGGGAGGCTCGCCCCACCGAACTGCACCACTGCCCGGGTAACCCGATACTTGACACCTGATAATTGACACCTGATACCTGAACCGTGACGCCCGATTTCGCAGAACTGAAAGCGCGATACGACAGGCTGAGCCTGCTCTATCACGTGGGAAATGTCATCCACTCCAGTCTCGAACCGCAAGTCGTGCTGCAGTTGGTCATCAACGAGGCCGTCCGCGCGATGGGCGCCTCCAGCGGATCGGTCGTCTTTGTCAACCCCACCACCGGATTTCTGGAAATTCAGGCTTCCAAGGGCCTGCCCGCGAATGCCGGGGAATTGAGACTTCGAGTCGGCGAAGGAATCACCGGTTGGGTCGCGCGAACCGGCAAACCCGCGCGCGTGGGTGACGTCCGCCAGGACCGGCGCTACGTCATGATCCGGCGCAACGCGCGATCCGAACTGGCCGTGCCGTTGGAGGTCAACGGTGAAGTTCGGGGAGTTTTGAATGTGGACTCAGACCGTCCGGACGCGTTCAGCGCCGAGGACCAGGAACTGCTCGCAGCCCTCGCTGCGCAAGCCGCCCGGGTCATCAATAATACCTGGCTCTATGAACAGTTGCGGTTGAAAGCCCGTTTGTTTGAGTCGCTGGCAAGCGTGAGCCGGACGATCAATTCAACCCTGGGTCTGGACGACGCGTTGAAAGTGGTCACCCGCGAAGCTTGCGTGTTGATGCGCGCCAAAGTGTGTTCGCTGATGATGCTGGATGAAAGCCGCGAGTGGCTCGATCTGCGGGCCAGTTATGGGGCCGGCGAGGCGTACGTCAGCAAGCCGCGCCTGAGCGTCAGCGACAGTCTGTTGGGAGCGGTCGTGAGACGCAAAAAGCATTTGCAAGTTGAAAATGTGCAGGTCTCCAGCCGCTACCAGAGCGTGCACATGGCTCGACGCGAGGGGCTGGTCTCACTCCTAAGCGTGCCGCTGTTGTTTGCCGGGCAGGCGATCGGCACCTTGAGCGTGTATAGCGGGCAGCCCTATCACTTTTCCAACGAGGAAATTCGCATCCTTTCGGCGCTCGCCGAATTGTCGGCCATCGCCATCGAGAAAGCCCGGCTCTACGAGCGGATCGTGGATGTGGAAGAACAGTTGCGTCAGAATGAAAAGCTTTCCGCCCTCGGTCTGCTCGCCACCGAAATCGCTCACGAGATCAGGAACCCGCTCACCGTCATGAAGATGCTGTACCACTCGCTCGATCTGAAATTTCCAGCCGCCGATGCCCGCGCCAAGGACGCGCGGATCATCAGTGAAAAGATGGAGCACCTGAACAAAATCGTGGAGCAGATCCTCGCCTTTGCGCGCACCAGCGAGCCTCAGTTCGCTCCCGTCAACTTAAACCGGTTGATCGATGAATTGGGCCTGTTGGTGCGGCACAAGCTCAAAAACCAGGGCATCAAGTGGATCATCAAGCCGCACCCGGAATTGCCTTCCATTTTCGGCGATGCGACCCAATTGGAGCAGGCCTTTCTCAACCTCATTCTGAATGCGGCGGAAGCCATGCCCGCAGGCGGCACCCTCACCATCACCTCGCGGCCAGTTCAATCGCGCCGCCTTTCGGGCCCTCCAACTCATGTCGTCGTGGAGTTCAAAGATACCGGCGCGGGGATGAATGACGAGCAACGGCGCCGCGCTTTCACTTCGTTGCTCAACAGCACCAAACGCACGGGCACGGGTCTCGGCCTCGCCATCGTGAGCCGCATCGTCCAGGCGCATCAGGGCAAGTTGTCGCTCCGTTCCCGGCCCGCGAAAGGCACCACGGTCCGCCTGGTCCTGCCCCATCAACCCGCCGTCGAATAATCCAGCCCGCCGGCCTCGAAAAGCTGTCAATCAAGATGGGGATGGGCACCTGGCGCTGGACCTGCAACCCTCGTTGGCGCAACTCATGGGCCAGGATCACCTCATAGACCGTTTCCAGCCAACCCGGACCGGTTTTGGTATGCACCCGGAAGGCCGGTGAGGGTCTGTATCAGGCGTGCAATTGAAAACGCACAACTCTCGCCTTTCCATAAGTCCCCGTTAGTGGTTTTATCCGCAGGCATTCTTGTGTTATAATTTGAACCCGGTTTTATGAACCTCACCAAACAACAACTGTGGCAACGCTTTCAGAAATATTACGCCGAGTTTCCGACACTCGGGCTGGCGCTGGACTTGAGTCGCATGAACTTCCGCGACAACTTCTTTCCATCCATGGAACCCCGGATCCAAAAAGCCTTTCGCGCGATGGCCGAGCTGGAAAAGGGCGCGATTGCCAACCCAGACGAAAATCGCATGGTCGGCCATTATTGGCTCCGGAATCCGGCGTTGGCGCCCACCCCCGCCATACGGAGTGAAATCGAAGGAACCATCGTCTCGATTAAAGCATTCGCCAGCCACGTTCACAGCGGCTCCGTCCGCGCCCCGAACGGCGCCTTCAAGAACCTGCTGCTCATTGGCATTGGCGGCTCCGCCTTGGGCCCTCAATTCGTCTCCCACGCCCTTGGCCATCCATCCAAGGACAAACTCACGTTTTTCTCGTTTGACAACACCGACCCTGACGGCATGGATCGCGTTCTTGCGCAAATCGGGGCTGAGCTGGGCCGGACTCTTTGTCTCGTGATCTCCAAATCCGGTGGAACGAAGGAGACACGCAACGGAATGCTCGAAGCCAAAGCTGCGTATGAACGTGCCAACCTCCATTTCCCGTCCCACTCCGTCGCCGTCACCCAAGTCGGCAGCGAATTGGATACATACGCCGCAGGGCAAAACTGGATCAAGCGATTCCCCATGTGGGATTGGGTCGGCGGCAGGACAAGTGAACTCTCAGCGGTCGGCCTCCTGCCAGCCGCGTTGCAGGGACTCGACATCGACCAGATACTGGCAGGTGCCAAAGCATGTGACGAAATCACCCGCAGCTACGGTAACGTTAGCGCAAACCCATCTGCACTCATTTCTATGGCATTATTTCATTACGTTAACGGTAACTGCATCAAGAATATGGTTTTCATACCTTACAAAGACCGATTGGAGCTTTTCTCGAAGTATCTTCAGCAGCTCTTAATGGAATCATTAGGGAAAGGAAAAGACCTTCAGGATAATATCGTCGAACAAGGCATCTGCGTGTTTGGAAACAAGGGCTCAACCGACCAACACTCCTATATCCAACAACTCAGAGATGGCATTAACAATTTCTTCGTCACTTTTGTAGAGGTCCTCCAAGACCGCCAAGGCCCCTCCCTCGAAGTCGAACCAAATGCAACTGCAGGAGACTTCCTCAACGGCTTTCTGCTCGGAACGCGACAGGCATTGTTCGAGAAAGGCAGGGAATCTCTGACTCTAACTATCGAAAGTGTCACTCCGTTTACAGTGGGGGTTTTGATCGCACTCTTCGAGCGTGCAGTGGGCTTTTACGCCTCCTTGGCGAACATCAATGCATATGATCAGCCTGGAGTTGAGGCTGGCAAGAAAGCAGCCTCGGCAGTAATCAAGTCGCAGCTCTTAATCCTCGATTATCTTGCCAGGAACAAGGGCAAGCCCTTTTCCGCAACGCAGATCTCTGCGGCTATCGGCACACCCGACGACGTCGAAACTGTCTTCAGGATCTGCCAACATCTTTCAGCCAACAAACATCGCGGTATTACAAAACTCCCCGGTAAATCACCGTTGGACGCTTCGTTCCTGCTTGCTTCGTCATGACTGTGCAATCTAACTCGCATATGGCTTAGATGTTTGTCTATCCAAAGAAATACGATGTAATTGTAGTCGGGGCCGGCCATGCCGGGATTGAGGCGGCACTCGCCTCGGCCAGAATGGGATGCCAAACGTTGTTGCTGACAATCAATGCTGATACGGTCGGTCAGATGTCCTGCAACCCTGCGATCGGTGGTCTCGCTAAAGGTCATTTGGCTCGAGAAATAGATGCTTTGGGAGGAGAAATGGGCAAGGCGACCGATATGACCGGGCTTCAGTTCCGGATGCTCAACACGAAGAAAGGTCCGGCTGTTTGGGCTCCCCGTGCTCAATGCGACAAGAAAGCCTATCAGTTCCGGTTGAAGTGGGTTTGCGAACGTGAGCCCAATCTGGACCTAAAGCAAGGCCAGGCATCCACCATCCTGCACAAAGACGGGCAAGCTTACGGCGTTGAAACAACCTTGGGAGTTCATTACCATGGCCTTGCCGTCATCATCACAACGGGCACCTTCTTGCGCGGCCTCATGCACATCGGGTTGAACCAGCAATCCGGCGGCCGGGCAGGTGAAGCGGCCGCCAACACCTTGTCTTCCTCTCTTAAGGAATTAGGCTTGGAATTGGGACGGCTTAAAACTGGCACCCCGCCTCGCCTGCTCCGCAGGTCAATTGACTTCTCCAAGATGGAGATTCAGCCGGGCGATGAACCTGTCCCTTACTTCACCTACTGGAAGGACGATTTGTTCCACGTGGAACATTCGGGCTCAAACCCGATGCAAACCCATCCCACAGATGGCCAATACCCCCCAGGTTCAATTCTGCAAAGGCTGAATGGACAGCTACCCTGCTACATCACCTTCACAACTCAAGCCACCGCCAAAATCATCCACCAGAACCTCCACAAATCCCCGCTCTATTCTGGCGCGATTGAGGGGGTGGGACCACGCTATTGCCCTTCCATCGAGGATAAGATCGTCAAGTTCCCGGAAAAGGAGCGACAGCAAATCTTCCTCGAACCCGAAGGAATTGCCACCGACGAAGTTTACGTGAATGGCTTTTCGACCTCGCTTCCCTTTGAGGTTCAAGTCGAAATGGTAAGAACAATCATCGGTTGTGAGAAAGCCGAAATCATGCGCCCAGCGTACGCGATCGAATACGACTTCGCTTTCCCAACTCAGTTGAATCCTTCCTTGGAAACCAAAGTCTGCAGAAACCTGTACCTGGCCGGCCAAATCAACGGTACATCAGGATACGAAGAGGCTGGTGCTCAAGGACTTATGGCTGGAATCAACGCCTCTAGGAGAGTTCAAACTCGCGACCCCATCGTCCTTCAGCGCGACGAAGCTTACATCGCGGTCTTGATCGACGACCTCATCACCAAAGGAACCGTTGAACCATATAGAATGTTTACTTCTCGTGCGGAGTATCGACTCTTATTACGCCAGGATAATGCGGATAGCCGCCTCTCCCGGTTGGGCCGCGAGATCGGGCTCTTGCCCGACCGCAATTACCGAAAGTTTCAGGCAAAGGAGAACGCCATCGCTTCTGAACTCGAGCGGCTCCACAGAACCCGCTGCGGCTCCGAAACTCTGGTTCAATTGCTCCGGCGGCCGGAAATCAGCTACAAGGATCTTCCGGCCAAAAATGGCGCGTTATCTGAGGAGGTGGTCCAGCAGGTCCAAATCGCCATTAAGTACGCGGGTTACATCGAACGGCAGCAATACGAAGTCGAGAAGTTCAAAAGTCTCGAGGAAAAGCGCATCCCGCCGGCGTTCGATTATTCGCTGGTGCCCAGCCTGCGCCGGGAAGCCCGGCAGAAGCTGAGCAAGATTCGCCCTGCCACTTTGGGCCAGGCTTCCCGTATTTCAGGCGTGTCGCCGGCCGATATCAGCATTCTGATGGTGTGGCTCAAGCGCCCCGCACGAACGACTGAGGAAACGGACTCCGCAAAGGCCGGGAACGCCAATGGCCTGCCCCTGGAAACAGGAGAGCCCGAGTAGGCCCGAACCCGGCAGCCGGATTTGCGGAAAAGAATGGAAACTACGAACATTGTGAGACTTGAATTCAAGCGCATGCAATTGCGGCTTGCTCATCCCTGGACGATCGCCCGGGCCCGCGGCACAACGTCCTGCACTGTCATCGACCTGGCGTTGCTGGGTCCAGAAGGTTCCAGGGGACAAGGGGAAGCGGCTCCCGTGGCCCGCTACAATGAATCCCCCGATACCGTTGAAGCGTTTTTAAACAGAGCCGATCCCGATCGCTTGTCCACTGACGACATTGCGGCCAGCATGGATTATTTGCGGTCCCTTTCGGCGGACAACATGTCCGCCAAATGCGCCCTCAACGTCGCGTTGCTCGATCTCGCGGCCAAACTCGCCCGGAAACCTCTCCATCAGTTTCTCGGTTTCGGGTTTCAGGAAAAGCAACATGTCACCTCGTTCAGCATCGGCATAGACAATCAGCAGGCGATTCGCGAAAAAGTCCTGGCGGCTTCGGGATATCCCGTTTTGAAAATGAAAGTGGGGGTCCCCGAAGACAAAGCGAACCTGATGGCCTTGCGTGAAATCGCACCCGCCAAACCCGTGCGTCTGGATGCGAATGAAGGCTGGCGCACCAAAGAGCGTGCGCTCGAAATGCTCGAATATTTTGCCCGTGACCAACACCTCCAGTTTGTGGAACAACCCATGCCCGCGTCCGTGCCGGAGAAAGACTGGATCTGGCTTAAGCAGCGATCGCCGCTGGCGATTTTCGGCGATGAATCGTATCACGTCGCCAAAGATGCCGATCGGGCGGCCCGGTGTTTTCACGGGGTCAACGTGAAGCTGGTCAAAGCCGGCGGCATCACTGCCGCCGTCGAAGCGCTTCAAGCCGCCCGCGCGCGCGGTCTGAAAACCATGCTCGGCTGCATGATCGAAACCAGTCTCCTCGTCACCGCCGCCGCGCATCTGGCCGAACTGTGTGATTATCTCGACCTGGACGGCAATCTGCTGATCACGAATGATCCGTACCTGGGGGTGACTGCGGAGAAAGGGATTCTTTCGTTCAGCAGCGCGCCGGAAAAGTTCGGCTTGCGCGTGAGCGCCCGATGCTGACGAGGCGGTTGCGCCCCCACCCGACTTTCGCAGAAAAATCGAGCTAATACCCCATCTTGCTCAGCTCATTTTCGAGCAGCCTCTGAAATTGTTGGAGCTCGGCGGCGGATGGACGATAGCCCGGTTGCTGGGGCGCTAACCCCAGCCGTCCGGCTTCATCGAAATACCATTCAGCCTGGTTGCCGTCGCCAAAAGTCACCTTGCCGCTAACCACGGCGCCGAGCCGCGCGATTTGATCCACGCTGATGGACACGCCCGTCGGGGCGGCGGGAGATTTGGCCGGAGCGGCACTGGTTGGCGCCGCCGCGTTGGCGGATCGCGAACTGCCGATGGGCGGAGCCGCGGCACCCGTCTGAAGCGGCGAGCTGGCCGGCTTCGGCGGCTCCATATCCTTCGGCGTCAGCTTCAAATCGTCCACCAATAACCGGACCTCCATGTATGTCATGCTGACGCCCAGTTCAGAAGCAAGCCGGTTCTGGATATCCGAAAGCCTCAGCCCTTCGGCTATCCACCCGGCCACTTTCTTCCTTTGTGCCTCATCCAGGTTCATAAATTGTTTCGTCCTCTTCGCCGATCATCCGGGTGAAACATTGCGTTTGCCCGGAGTAAAAAGCAACCACAGATAAACTCAGCGCGGCATAGCGGCAGGGCCGCGACTCAGGAGAGGTTGAAAGAAAGACGCCGCGCGCGCGCGTAGTCCGCCGGCGTATCCAGGTCGAAGTCCAAACCGGGATCAGCCGCTTCAAAACCCGCGCATTCGTTCGCGCGCGATTCGAGAAACTGCTTGAGATCGGCGGCGGAGCAATCTTTCAACGCGGCAAAAGCCGATTTCGAGATCAACACCGGATGCCGCCGCCGGCCCTTTCGCAATGGCTGGCAAATCCTGCCCGGATTCGCCGCGCCGAAATCGATCAGGGTCCGCAAAGTTTCCTGCTGCAGATGCGGTTGGTCGCCCAGCGTGATCACCCAATGAGTCAGGTCAGGGTCCCAGCCGGGCCAATGGGCCGCGCATTGAATGGAGCTGAACATGCCGCGTTCCGGCGCGGAATTGAAGATTCGATTCTCCGCGGGAAACCCGAGCCGGTCCAACTCGTTTTGAATCTCACTGTCGCCCGTCGCGCAAACAACCGCGACTTGCCGCACCTCCAACCTCTTCCACTGCTCAAGCAACTGGCCCAACACCGTGGTTGCGCCCCACGGCAGAAGGAGCTTCGGCCGGCCCATCCGTTCGGAACGGCCGGCGCCAAGGATGACTGTGCCCAAACAGTATTGTGCGGTTCTTTCAGATCGGCTCACGTCTCGATACCCGGTTCATGCCTCGTGCGATCTATACCGATTGCCAAAAGCAATTTCCGAAAAAGCAGGGGACGCGGCGCTCCGCGTCCTGGCCGCGCGCAGCGCGGCCCTGCCTTCAATCGTGCAGAGGCATTCTTTCACGCGCCGCCCGGTCACGCAACTGGAAGCTGGTCCGCTTGGAATGCCTTCCGCCCTCCGGATTAGCGACGTCTTAAACCCCCGTTACCGCCCCGGTTGAACGCGATGCCGCCACCGCCCCGAAAGCCTGAGCCGCGCCATCCGCCAAACGCCGGCGTCGGCCGGTTGAAGGAGCGCATCGGAACTGCCGGATGTCCGGCTCGTCTCGGCCGCTGAGCGCGCTCACGAGCTGAGTCAGCCCTTGACTCAAATGAATGCCGCCTATTACTACCGCTTCCAGCTTCGCGGCATCCAAACCATTGCGCGGCGAAACGTCACCAGTCTGGTCCACCACCGGCCCGGCAAACCCATCGCACGTCTGTTGAGCGAGTTCGCCGCGTGCCCGATTACCTAGTTTCTCAACATGACCACTCAATTGGAACTGTCCAGTTTCGGCAAAATCGAACCGTCTCGCCTGCTCGCCGCCGATGAACTGTTCGCGGTGGTTCAGGACAAATATCCCCTTTCTCCAGGTCACACCCTCGTCATCGCCCACCGACCAATAGTCCTGTTCCGAGAACTGACCGGCGCAGAAAAGTCCCTCCTCCTTGCCTGGCTCGACTGGGCCCAAGCGCACCTCGCTTCGCACCTGTCTCCTCCTCCCGACGGTTTTAATCTCGGCATCAACGACGGCCAGGCTGCCGGCCAGACCATCCCGCAATTCCACTTTCACATCATCCCTCGCTACACCGGCGACGTCCCGGACCCCCGCGGCGGCATCCGCCACATCATCCCCACCAAAGCCCGCTACTGGCAATAACCGCAATCGTCCCGGCCCATGAGCACCCTGCGGAGTTGAGCTTCCGTCACTCGCGGCCATTTCAATTTCCGCAGCCAGGTGTTTGTCTTCGCGAGATCAAAGGCTTCGGCGTCGAACGGGCGGCCCAGCCATTCCATCATGGATCTGTGTTCCGGGTGCTTCCGGTTCTTCAGAATCTTGAGCAGGTTGTCGTAGCCCCACAGGCCGCCGCAATCTTCCGGCGGACACGCGCGGGCGCCCTCCAGGCAAAGCGCGACCGTCGCCGCCGCAGCATCAGGCGGCAGAATCTTCTCCACCGTGATCTCGTGTTCCCACGAGTCGCCGAAGTCGTATTCGTAGCTGAAAGCGCTCTTTTCGCGCGGGGCAATCTGCTGAAGCGTGAACTTGCGCTCTTCGAGGATTTCAGGGGCGCCCTCGAACTCGGCGAAGTGGTGGCGTGTGTCCGAGTAGAGTTGCCCGCCGGCCCTGAAATGGTGCAGATGGCTGTTGGTCCAGCCCATCGCGACCTGGAGAACGGCGTGGAGCCAGCCGAGGTTGGCGTTGCCAGGCACCTGAAGCCGCCGCCAGATGGCCGGCTTCGAGCCGATCAAGACGACTTTCAGTTGATAGACAGGAGGATCCGCTTTCCCGGCGATTGGTTGGATTTGTGAAATCATGAGTTCAGTGCAGGTTTCGCGCGGTTTTCATCGCAGCGGTTCGGGAATTAAACAAGTTTTAAATGTTCGCTCGGAAATTAAAGGATGAGGCTGTATCCTTTAGTTGTGAAGTTGAAAGTGAACACTGCTTTCGTTCACTCGGAGCAGTCGCTTATTGGCGAAGGCCTTGGAAGATGGACAAAGCTTGGCTGTCTTGCCGAGCTTCGCCTCGTCGGCTTTGCAGGCGCGCTCGTCAGCGCCCAACTGCTTGAACCATTCCACCTGCTCGGCAACGCTCGATGTCTCCAGGTTCGGAACCAGGATGAACTCGGCCCCAATCTGCCGGGAAAAAGATTCATACTGCTCCAGAGTGATGCCATGCCGCTTATCTCTATTGAACCGATCAGTGAGCGCGCTAATCTGTCGCCTCCATGAAGAAACTCTCAATCTCTGTGGTGGGTGTCCTTGCTCTTGTCTGTCTGAGCAAGGCGGACGTAATCATCTGGAAACAAAAAATCACCGTCACCACAACCGGGGCCGGCGCGGTCTCCACTACGCCCATAACTGGTTATGTCGTTATGGACACACAGACGGCGAATCTGGTTATCATCAATGCCTATCCGGTTCGCAAGCTATTCTCCGTCATCACCCCGACAAACTTTTTGGTTCAACATGTAACCGGAGCTGCCGGCAAACAAATGATGGTGGTCTTTGTTGGTGGCAAAGGCACCGGCGGATCGACATCCAAAGGGAGCGACAAGGTCATCAACGTCGGCATGATCAACAGCTATACCTTCGCCCCTACTCTGACGGTTTCGGGCAGCGACCTCTACCTGAGCGGAGAGTATTTCCTCGATGAATTCAAAGGCAGCAGCGTTTACGACAAAAAGGACACTGAGACCGCGAATTCCCTGTCCCAGAGCCTCCAGGAGACCGTCAATTCCCTTGGGGCGACTTTGATTTCACATGGCTATACGCAGGAAATTGTCTACTATGTTCGTACAGGCGCCACGGGCGCCAACAATGGCGCGGACTGGAACAACGCCTATGTCACCCTGCCCTCAACGTTGAAGCGGGCCGCGACTTATTACATCGCCGCCGGCACGTACGGCGCGCAAACGTTTGCGGATCCGTTGCAGGGGACCCAGATGATCACGCTCACGTCCGCCACCCTCACCAATCACGGAACCGATACCGGGTGGAGCAGTTCTTATGCTGGCCAGGCCCTGTTTTTGGGCGAAACCGTTTTCGACACCGGTTACTATAAGATCGACGGCCAACAGCGCGGGTCCGACTGGCGATCCGGCTATACCATCCGATTCTGGAACCGGGACAACAACGTTGACGGAGCCGCGATACATCTTTATGCCGGCCACATCACTCTGCGGTACGTGGAGGTTCAGGGAACGACGGACCAGCCGATCGCGGGCGACACGACGGGCGACACGGGGATTGAAAACCATGCTCAGATCACCGACCTCTACGTCGGGTATTCGTATATCCACGAAACCGGAAACACACAATTCCAGCTAAACTACGGCAGTTCGGACCGGTTTACTTGCGAATATAACTACATTTACAAAAACCACACCGCGCAGAACGATAACCACGATGAGGCGTTCGCTTTGACGTTTTCCAACTCCGTCATCCGGTTCAACTTCATGCAGGACATTGTCTCCAGCGGCATCATCTGCGACGCGGCGGGAGGAACTCCCAGCATCTCGAACTGGCAGATTTATGGCAACGTGTTCTTCTGGTCTGCCGCGTATCAGACCAACCCCGCGGCCTTTCTGGGTAATGGCTGCGTTGGGTTCTTTGGCGAGCACTACTATGGCCACTTTTACTTTTATAACAACACCATTGCAGGGATTACTAATGCGGCCACTCAATCAAGCGTTTACCAGGCCGGAGTCATGTTGCCGGGAACGAACACACAGTATCAAATAGAGAACAATATCTGGTATGGCTGCCAGGCGGTGAGTCAATTTGGTTCCGGCGGCAATACGGTGGATTACAACAGCTATCTGCAATGCGCCTTCGCCAACCCGTACGACACGGGAAGCCACACTGTCAGGGGCTCGTCGAACCCATTCGTCAACGTGGCCGCTTCCGACTTTCGTCTCACCGGAGCCACGGCGCCCGGAGTAAGTCTCAGCCCCCCATACAACACCGACCTGGCCGGCAACGTTCGCGGGGCGGATGGCGTGTGGGATCGGGGCGCTTACGAATTCAACGCCAACAACCCCGATCTTTGAAATGCCTTAACGGAACAGATATAACCGGAAAAAGAATCTCCTGCGGTGAGCCGGTTCAGATTCTTAAAAGGGCGATAATTTGATTAAAATAAATGCCGTTTGGAGCGAACTCGTTTTCTTCCCCGCCGAATTTTTGGTTGTTTTTTAAGCAGTCAGTTGTAATGCCTGGGTAGTGCCTTGATTTGAAATTCCGCCCGCATCATTTGCCTCCCTTTTTGGCGTCGCCCATTATTGAGGCGCGAACGGCGGTTATGGGTGAAACCACTGGTGGAATTTCCAGCACAGCAACAAACCGCTCGCCTTCGTCATTCGGTCCCCCGCGGTGGCTCCATGCGTAGCAGCGTTTGGCCCTCGGGTGTCCCTTGAGATCAAAGACTTCGACTTCGCCTCGCCACACAGTTTGATCGTTAAATATTTCATTCACGGGCACTGTTAAGCGGTGAACCGCTCCGCACCCATGCAATTGTTCAACCGCCACTTGAAGGCGGGCCAAATAGTCTTGCCTACTCGCCACAACGTTTAATCAATTCCTCAACCGTCCAATGGCTGCTTTCAATGCCTGCGGCCATTGCAGGGGTCATGCGCAACCCCTTGTGCATCTTGCAGAAATTATAATACCCGAAATTCAGTGTGACCGCAGCTTGAAAATTCGCAGATTTCTTGCTGAAAGCGTTTGTGAGCCGGGTAAGCCTGCGGCATGCGATCGATCAGCTTCCGTAGTTCATAGGCGTTGCGCCTGATACCAAACTATCGTAAACGCATGTCCACAACGATCATGATTTCCACGAGCGTAAAGCCGGAGAGCAGGGCGCATAAAAGTGCGAAAAGGGCATCGAGCATGACGAGGCCAACTTTGGCGGACGATGTTGAAAAATCAACGCTTTCGAAGGGCGATGGGATTTTCGCTACCCACAGGCACATTGACCAGGATCAGCAACGCACTTTTGACGGATTTGAAGGCGTCGAAGAGGAGCACGAGAATTTGAAGTGTGCTGATGGAGACAATGATCGAGGAACGCTGTAGTGCTGGGTGTTGATTCTCAAATTCGCCAGTCCAGGTTGCTTGGTTTCTCGGTTTCAAACCACGGGTACAGGATTGGCAAAATCAACAGTGTGACGAAGGTTGCCGTAACCAGTCCGCCGATAATAACCACCGCGAACGGGCGGGAAGTTTCAGCGCCAACAGCGGTGGACAGCGCCATCGGCAGCAAGCCCAATGCAGCCATCAGCGCCGTCATGACTACGGGGCGGACCCGTGAAAGCGCACCTTCGTGGATGGCTTGCATCACCGGCCGGCCGTGGCGGCGCAGCTCACGAATGCGCTCGACCAGAATCACGCCGTTCAGCATCGCGATGCCGAACAGCGCCATGAATCCGACCAGCGCCGAGACGGAAAGATCCAACCCCGCCAGCGGCAAGGCGAAGATGCCGCCCACGGCCGCGAACGGCACGTTCAACAAGATCAGGAAGGCCAGCTTGCTGGAATCAAACGCGACGAACAACAGGAAGAAAATCGCCGTCAGCGTGATGGGCACGATCACCTCCAGACGGCGCACGGCGCGCTGCTGGTTTTCAAAGGCGCCGGTCCACTCCAGCCGGTAGCCCGGCGGCAGTTTGACTTGCGCGTCCACTTTCGCTTGCGCCTCAGTGATTAGCGAGCCGAGGTCGCGTCCACGCACGGAGAATTTCACCGCCGTGCGGCGCGCGTTTTCCTCGCGCCAGATTTGCGAAAAGCCCTGGCGGGCGTCCACCGATGCTAGCAAGCCGAGCGTCAGCCGTTCACCGTTGGAGCCGAACACGGGAATTCGGCGGATGGATTCCAGGTCCGACACAGCCTTGGGCGTCAGCCTGACCACCAGGTCGAAAGTGCGTTCGCCCTCCAGCACCTCGGTGGCGACCGAGCCGCCGAGCGCGGTCTCGATCACCTGCTGTACGTCGGCCACTGCCAGGCCGTAGCGCGCGATGGCCGCCCGGTCCACCGTGATTTGCACCTGTGGCTGGCCGAGCAATTCCTCCGCGCTGACATCCGCCGCGCCGGGGATTTCCTTGAGAAGGTCAATGATCTGCTCCGAGATCGCCTGCAGCTCCACCGGGTCTTCGCCGTATACTTTGATGCTGAGTTCGCTCTTCACACCGGACACCGCCTCATTGACGTTGTCCTCGATGTTCTGGCTGTATTGGTATTGCACGCCGGGAATTTCCGATAGTTTCCGGTCTATCGCCTTGCAAAGCGCGTCGCGGTTGTCTGCCGTTTTCCACTCCGGGCAATTGGGATTCAGCTCAACGTCACACTCGACGATGTCGAAGCCGTTGATGTCTGTGCCGTCATCGGGCCGGCCCAACTGCGACACGACCAACTTTACCTCGGGGAACGAGACCAGGATGCGGCGGATATGCCGCACGACGCGGTCCGCTTCGCTCGGTGAAATCGTTTCGGGCATGAACGCACGTACCCAGAGAGAGCCTTCGTCAAGTTTGGGCAAAAACTCCGAACCGGTCCGCGCCAGCACCACGCCCGCGACCACCAGCAGGATCGCCGCGCCGCTCAGGAAGAAGAACCGCGCTTGCGACGCGCGTTCGAGCATCGGGCGGTAAACAGCCGTCAGCCAATGAACAATTTTCGATTCGTGTCTGGCGAAGGTCTTGCGGACCGCGAAGCTCGCGAACACCGGTACCGCGGTCAGGGCGAGAATTGTGCCGACGATCAGCGCGAACGTCAGCGTCAGCGCCATCGGGCGAAAGATTTTTCCCTCGACCCGTTGCAGCGTGTAGAGCGGGATGAACGCCGTCAGTAAAATGGCCTTCGAGAACAAAATCGGCCGGCCCATTTGCGAAACGGCTTCCACAATGGTGTCCCGGAGTGATTTGATCCGGTCGCGGTTTTCCTCCAGCAGACGCAGGAGATTTTCGATCACGACGACAGCGGAGTCCACGATGATGCCGAAGTCAATCGCGCCCATCGAAATCAAATTGGCCGGAATGCCACGCAGGTCGAGCAGGAAAAACGCGCCGATCAGCGACAGTGGCACGACTGCCGCCACGACCAGCGCGGAGCGGAAATTGCCCAGTCCCAGGAACAAAATGAGCACGAGCAGCACTAGGCTGATGCCTTCGATCATGTTCCTACGCACTGTGTGCAGCGTGCGGTCAATCAGATCTGTGCGGTCGTAATACGGCACGAGCCGGATGCCGGCGGGCAGGTAATGCCGGTTGATGTCCTCGACTTTGGCGCGGACGCGTTTGAGGACTTCGAGCGCATTTTCGGCGCGGCGCAAAATCACGATGCCTTCCACGGCGTCGTCTTCATCTTCGCCGCCAGGCACGAGCTTGCCGACGCGGCCAAGGCGCAGCCGCTCGCCGATTTGCACCGCGCCGAGATCGCTGATTCGAATCGGCGTCCCATTGCGTGTGTCCACGGCGATGCCGCGGATGTCATCGAGGTTTTGAATGAAGCCCAAACCGCGGACAATATACAGCTCCGGCCCATGCTCGATGTAGGAACCGCCCGCGTTGCGATTGCCGTTGGCCAGCGCCGTGAACACCTGGCTCAACGTGATGCAGTAGGACTTGAGTTTCGCGGGATCAATCAGGACTTGATATTGCTTGGTCGGACCGCCGAAGCCGTGCACGTCCACCACGCCAGGCACGGTGCGGAATTGCCGTTCCACCAGCCAGTCTTCAATCGCTTTGAGTTCCACTTTCGGAAAGCCTTTCGGCGCTTCGAGGGTATAGCGAAAAATTTCGCCGACCGGCGTGGCGTCGGGCGAAAGGCTCGCCTGCGCGCCGGGCGGGAGGTTCACGACCGCGAGATGCTGGGCGGCCTGGTTGCGGACGAACTCGTTGTCGGTGCCGTCCTCGAACACGAGCGTGATTTGCGACAAACCGAATTGCGAAACCGACCGGATTGAAGTCCGTCGCGGTATGCCGTTCATTTCGTTTTCGATGGGAACTGTGACGAGCCGCTCGACTTCCTCGGCGGCGTGGCCTGGAAACAAAGTGATGATTTGAAATGAAACATTGGTGACATCGGGATACGCCTCCACTGGCAGCCGGCGAAAAGCGGAAATACCGGCGATAGTGAACAGCACCAGCAGCGCTACCGTGATGGCGCGGTGGCGCAAAACGTAGTAGGTCAGTTTGCCAATCATCACCGGCCGTTTTGTTCAATCAGCGATTCCAGCAGCATGCAGCCGTCGGTGACAACTTTCTGGCCTGCGCTGACGCCTTCAAACACGGGGACTTTGCCGTCTTGTTCGGCACCGATCGTCAGGCGCTGGCGCAGGTATTGGCCCGGAGATTGTTCGATGAAAACATAGTACTGGTTATCCCGCATGAAAACCGCCTGCGCTGGGATTTCAACTGTGGCTTGGGCGGCTTGATCTGTGTTTACCACGACGTCGGCCAAGACGTACATTTCCGCCTTGAGGAGTTTGTCCGGGTTACTAACCGTGCCTCGGACTTTGACCGTACGCGTGGCTGGGTCCAATTCCGCGCCGATGTTGTTCACCGTGCCATCAAAATATTTTTCGGGGAACGCCTTGGAAGCAATCCGCAGCGCTTGCCCTGGCTGAAGCGAAGAAAGGTCCGACTCCGCCACGTCCAGTTGAAGCCACAGTTTCGTCGGATCGCTGACGACAAACAACGGCGCGTAAAGCTGTGTCGCGTTTGCCAGCATTTGGTCGGCGCGGACTTCCTGGCCGGGATTGATGGATCGTTCTACCAACACGCCGGCCAGCGGCGAACGCAGTTGATAAACTTCGTTGGTAATCTTTTCACTGCCGCCGTAAAGCGACAGGCGCGCCAGGGTGCGATCCCTCTCAGCCAGCGCGCTGACGAACGCAGCTTCGGCGGTTTCCACATCTTTTTGCGCGGCGGCTCCGTGCGCGAATAATTCCTTGGCGCGGCTGAATGCTTTATCGGTCAACCGCAAATTGCCTTTTGCCGTGTGCGTGTCCGCCAGCGCCTGACCGAAATCAGGCGAATCAATCTCCGCCAGTGGCGTGCCGGCGGAAACGGGTTGACCGAGGTCAACGAGAACCGCGCTGACGCGACCTGAGACTGGAGTGAAAATGCGGACGGTCACGTCGTCGTTCCAGTAAAGCCGACCTGTCAGGTGCGTGATCGCCATTTTTCGTGACTGCGCGGTTTGCACGGTGAGCGAAGCCAATCGCGGCGAACTTGCCGGAAAGGAAATCTTGTTGTCGGCGACCTTGGGTTCAGACGTTTGCTCCTGCTTCGCTTCGCGATGGCAGCCTGCAACAAAAGCCCCGAGCAGAATGGAGTCGGCGATATGGAAGATTTTCATTGGGTCTGCATGTTCATTACTTCCGTGGCCGCTTTCAGCGTGGCGGCGGCAACTGCGGCATCGCTGGCCGCTTGCATGGCGGCTTGCCGCACTGAGTTGTCGTCGCGCTCGGCGGAAAGCAAATCGAGCAGCGACGCGCCGCCCTTCTCGTAGGCGAAGGCGACCGTCTGGCGGATCTTTTCCGATCGCGGACGAAGTTCGTCGTGATAGCTTTGCCAGCGTTTCAGCGCGCTTTCATAATTGAGCCGCGCGGTGGCGATGTCGGCGGCGATCTGCGCCTTCACTTTCTCGACTTGCGTGTGCGCCTGGTCGCGCGCCGCTTCGGCGGCTTTGATGGCGCCGCGATTCAAGTTCCAGAGCGGCAACGGAAAGCTTACGCCGAATCCGATGGTGTTCGGCTGCGTCGGAGGCTGGTGCTCGTATTGGGCAAGGAATGTCGGATCGGGAATACGTCCGGCCTTTTGCAAGCGCAAATCGGCTTCGGATTTTCTCAACGCCTGCTCGGCGGCGACAAGATCGGAGCGGCCGGCAGCCGGCGTCACTTCGGCTCCGGCAACCGGCGCGTTCGCCAGGTCTTCCAGTTTGTCCGTGAGCCTCATCTCGCCGGCAAATTTGGAAATGCCGAGCAGTAATTCGAGATTGATGCGCGCGGTCTTGGCCGCGGCTTCGGCGGATTGCGCGTCGAGTTCGAATTGCTCGGCGGTGATTTCAATGCGGCTCTTGTCCGCCGTGGAAATGTCGCCGGCCTTCAACCGCTCCGCGGCGATATCGGCCTCGCGCCGCAGGCTGCCAGCCGATTCGCTAAGCACGCGCACGTTTCCCTCAGCCAGCCCAGCGCCGGCATAGGCGCTCGCAACTGCGAGATCAAGCGTGCGCCTGGCGTCCGCAAGCCGGGCGCGCGCGCCTTCCAGTCCGGCCTGCGCGGAGATTTGGCGGCTCTTGCGTTTGCCGCCGATTTCAAATAGCTGGTTCACGGCGGCGATCGAATCATAATCGCGCTGCCAGAAGGAGCCACCTTGATTGGGATACTTGTTGTCCGCGCTGATTTTGGCGACGGAGAAACTGACGGCAGGGTTGGGAAATTCTTTCGAAACAATTTGCTGCGCGGTCGCGGCGTCCACGTCACTTTTGGCGGCGAGCAGATCCCAATTGCGCTCAAAGGCGATGCGCTGCGCGTTTGCGAGCGAAAGCTGCTCCAGCGTCTCGTTGGCGGGGAAAGCAGCCGCGGGGGTGTTCGTAGCTGGTTGAGCGCCTGTCACTGCAAGTCCAGCCAGCAATAACCATAGCCACGCGCTGCATTGTTTTTGCATCAGACCGACAGAGCACTTCATCAATTTGTTCGGTTAAACCTCTCATAATAGAGATGCGCGCTTCTTTGTCTGTCAGGTGCGGCCTAATTTCCCTGTAGGGCGAAGTACTACATCACCCGTTCGGAACGAAAACGACCGTGCGCCGCAAGTCGGGAAGAGCAACTTTGTTCTTCAATCGGTCAGCTAAAATGCGCAATGCAGTCGCGCACCGATGGCGGAGAGGGGGCCGCGATCGCGATTGAAGGCCGGGTTGCTGATAAACTGATAATCCAATGCGGCGCGAACCCGTGGAGTCTCTTCCCATGCAAGCGTGGAGGCGGCGGGAGTTGAACTGAGCAGAATTTTTTTTGATTATTTTGACCGCTTTCACGATGGTGCACGATGAGTAGATAAGGCGCATGAATATTGGGTCTGGTAGACCTCCGGGAGCGAGCGACAATTTCGCGAGCGACTCGGCTCGTTGGCACGACCGCGCACCAAAATGAAGTTTTCTTTTCCCGTTGCTTCCCGTTACGTTTCCCGTTTCTTCCCGTCAGGGCGGAGGGCAGAGGGGGGCGGGGGGACTAGGATTTCGACCCGCCGCCTTGTGGCCCGATGGGTTACGGATCGCGGAGTTTTTCCCTAAAGGACCACGTGAGTCACCATGGTTCGTGCTCCTTTTTGTGCTCCCGCGTTCGGAAAAAGCGTCGTCTCATTTCCTAGCGGAACACATTGTCAGGGGTAATTTCACACGCTCTTGTGCCCTCGTTGCGGATTCAGCAATTTGGATTTTATTGACTCGGCCTGCGGCCAGAGTTTTTTTGGGCAACTTGCGGCTTGGACCTTTTGCGCTTCGCCTTCGGTGATCAGGCCTTTCTTCAGCAGCAGGTCGAGGACCGGATCAGCGGCCTCCGCGCAGAATCCATTGTTCATGGCCCAGCAAGTGCAGATCGCCGCCAAGATCGCGAGCCATCGGCGCAAGCACCGGTTGCGCTCAAGGTCTTGCTGCAGCCGCACGACACCGCCATTCCTGGGTAGGTTTTGCATCGGCGGCACCCTACGAACCCGAGGCGACAGTTTGATGGCATCGTGGTGACGATTCCGTTACGAACTTTTCACGGCGTTCTGGGCGGGTGGGATGCTTCCAAGGTCGGATTTGCGGTCTGCGGCTGCTTTCCAACAGCAAGCCCAGCCGGCGTCCTCTTGACCTCACCATCGTAACCTTTCTGCAACGACTTCGCTCAGAGCAAAGATCAGTTGCTACAAAGCATCCCAGATCATTTTGTTTCAATATCTTGCGAGTGAATACTCCAAGTCGTGAAACTGGAGCAGCGTGTCCTCCGCCATGAGGTTAATCCTGCCTTGACTGTAATAGTGTTTGCTCCGTTGAGCCGCGATAGTGGCTGAGCATTGGATACAAAACCAAACATCAATTGGATCAATTGACAGAGAGTCAAGCATTATGAAAAGCATCTTAAGAAACGCGTTGCTCGCGGTTGCTGCCGCAGGGGTGGCTGCTTCAGCCCAGGCAACCTATACGGCCGGCGATCTGCTCGTCGGCTTCGACAAATCAGGCGCCCAAAACGACTTTGTCTATGACATCGGCGGCTTTGGGTCCCTCTACGACGGTGAAACCTGGAGCCTTGGCAGCCTGCTGGCTTCGGCGGACCCGAAGTTTGCCACGCTGAACGACGTGGATTTCGGCGTGGTCGGCGCCCTCAGTTCTAGCAAGACGATTTATTCGACGACGGATGGAACTTTCGCTCCAGACGAAAACCTGAACGCCTTCAACACTCTGAGAACAGGAGTTATGACCATCGGTTACGGCGTTGGCCTCGGCACGCCCTCTGGCGCAAACTACGGTTCACCCGCCGTTGGCAGCGGTAATGATTGGAACAGCCAGATGGTGAACCCCCCGCCCGCAGAGGCCGGCGCGTTCGGCAATTATTGGAACCCGAGTGCCGTAACACCCGACAGCTTCACCAGCCCGGCGCAGGCATATCTCTACGCCAACGACAACAACGCCGACCCTGCGGTGGCTTCGGGCACGTTCTCCCTGGCGAGCGATGGCACGCTGACCTACAACGCTGTGCCAGAACCCGCCACCTTCACCCTGTTCGCCGGCATGGGAGTCCTGGCGCTCACGGTTCGCAGTCGACTCCTTCGCAAGGCCTGATCGCAGGCAGTTAGTCTGTATTTCAAACAAGCTGTAAGACAAACAACCAACAAAGCAGAAAGAACAATAGCATGAAAATCAACCCAATCATCGTAGCCGGCGCCCTCAGCCTGGGCTTTGTGAGCCTGGCTGACGCCACGCAATATGTGTATCTCACCGGTTCCACAGCGTGCCGCAGTATTGTCTATGCCACGCTGAATTCCACCGCCGTATTTGACGCCGCCCCGCAGTTCACCGGTTACAGCAGCAGCACCGCAAGCAAGTGCACCTGGATGGAGTTCTCCGGCAACATTGGAGGCAATGCGACCATCGTGAAGTGCTACTGGTCCGGCTCCGAAGCCGGCATTTCGGACGTCGTGAACGGCAGTTCAGAACAGTTCTTAAATGACCCCGGCGTCGGCGGTGTTGACAATGGCAATACGGGCAATAGCGCCACGCCCAGTGGCAGCCAACTGGTGACTCACACGGTGGACCTCGCCATGGCCGACAACAAACAGTCCTTCTCCCAAAACCCGAAGCCGGTCCTGGCCAACGGCACGGAAGTTGCCGTTATCACCTTCACCTTTGTCAAGGAAAAGGGTTCCAAGGCCGGCCTGGTGAACGTGACTGATGCCCAATTCCGCCAGGCCATCACCGGTGGTGCGAAGCTGGCTCTGTTTACCGGCAATTCCGCCGACACTTCCTTCGTTTACATCTCCGGTCGCGACAACTTATCGGGCACGCGCGTGAACTTCTTCGGAGAAACCGGCTTTGGCATTAGCAGCCAGCCTTCGCAGGTCGAAATCGACTCCGGCGGCAACATGCTCGATCCCAACGGCGACAGCACCTATGTAACCACTTCAGGTTATAGCAGCGGCGGCTCAGTGGCCACGCAGATGGGTTACGATGTCTCCGACACGACCGACCAAATCAACGGGGGCACAGGAATCAGTGTTATCGGCTACCTGGGTCGCTCCGACGCCAACACCGCAATCAGCAACGGGGGCACGGAACTGACCTATAACGGCATTACCCAGAGCGCCGCGGCCGTAATAGAAGGCCAATATAGTATCTGGGGCAATGAGTACGTTTATCAGGCTAACGGCGCCTCCAGCCAGGCTCAAACCGTCTACGGCAAGCTGGTCAGCGGCATTCCTGCCAATTGTGACGGGTCGACCGCGATCAAGTTGAGCGCCATGCATGCAACCAGGGGCGGTCCCACGACGGATCCAATTCATAATTAGGAAACGAGAGCACTGTTTCTTCCTATGCAAAGCCGGCGTGGACTCGGGTTCACGCCGGCTTTCTGGTTGCAGGAGGCCGGTCGCCCCACCCGTGAACCCCGTCGCGGCTTTAGCCGGAAAGCCGCTGATATCAGCGGCGTTTTCAAAGCCGCCACGCGGCGGGTTCCAGGGTTCAACGCGTCCCGGGGGTGGTTGTAAACTGACCTTTATGAAGACAATGCTGAAGATTTCAATTCTGTTGAACTTGGGTTTGCTCGGCTGTCTGGTTCTGGTGGTGAGGACTGAGCGAAGGGTGATTTCCGAATCCGTGCCGCGGGTGGTTTCCGAGCTCAGACCGCAGGTGACTCCTGCTGTTGCTCCCGAGCCACAAGCATCACCGGGCGCGGAAGCGAAGCCATTCGCCTGGAGCCAGATCGAATCAACGAATTACCAGACTTACATTGCCAATCTGCGCGGCATCGGCTGTCCCGACCAGACCATCCGCGACCTTATCACGGCGGACGTTGACAGCCTCTACGCTCCACGGCGTGAACATCTGGAGCGAAAGCTAACGGGGTACGGTTCGATCACGGCCAACTTTGGCTCGCGGCAGGCGCTGGAAACAGGATTGCACGAACTCCGCCAAGAGGAAGACGCGGTGATCGCAGCTCTGCTGGGATCACCGTCTTTCCCTCTCCGGTTCGCAGCGGATTCGGCTGCTCCCGCCCGGACTCTGCGCCATAAAGCCGAGGACGAAAGTGTTTCCGTGCCCCTGGTTTTCCAGAACGTGGACCAGGCAACACTGAAACTGGATAGTGGTCAAACCAAGGCGATTGACGATCTGCGCCGGAGGTTTTTGGAGGAAGTCGGCGGTTTGCATCAGGACCCGAATGATCCGGCCTACCGGGAGCGTTGGCAACAGGCTCAACCCGAGATCGACAATCTGCTGCGGGGCATGATTGGAATGAATGCCTACCAGGATTACCAACTGGAAGCGGCGGCGGCCAACTCGGGAGGCAACACGTTGGAGAAACCATAACCGACGCCTTCTATGCCCCTCTTTGCAGCATCTTGAGAGAGTCGCACTAATCTTTGACCTTTTCTTCCCGGGCGGATTTCATGAATTTGTCGGCCCGGCGGCGAGCTTCGTCCATCTCCTGTGCCGTCAGGCTTTTGTTCACTTCCAACTCCATCAAGTAATGGTTGGCGACAGGCTCGCCATTCTTGAAAGCCAGGCAGAGCCACTTGTAAGCTTCGGTCAAATCGCTTTGTACTCCCGAGCCGTTCAGATACATCCGGCCGAGATTCATCTGCCCCCGGGCATCTCCCTTTTCGGCGGCTTCACGGAAACACTTCATGGCCTGGGCAAAATTCCGGTCAACCCCCAGCCCTTGCTCATACAGGCAGCCCAAGGAATTCAGGGCGCTGAAATGACCCTGCTCAACCGCTTTTTGAAACCATTTGAAAGATTCCTTATAATCAATTGGAATGCTCTCACGACCATTCAGGTAAATATCGCCCAAAGCCGCAAGCGCGCCGGGTTGGTTTTGTTCCGCGGCTTTCTTGAACCACTTCAAGGATTCCTGCATGTCTTTGGGAACACCGCGCCCCAGGGAATAAATCAATCCCACGCTGTATTGAGCCAGCGAATCACCGTTTTCCGCCGCCATGCAGTACCATTTGGCAGCTTCCTGGTAATCCTGTTTCACGCCCAATCCTTTGGCGTAAAAGGCCCCGAGATCATTTTGAGCAAGAGCATATCCATGCTCGGCGGATTGGCGCAAATATTCTGCCGCCTTGGCATAATCCTGCGGAACGCCGTCACCTTTCGCACAGCGTTTTCCCAGGAAATAGAGTGCTTTGACATCGCCCTTCTCGGCGGCAGACCGGGCGCTGTCCAGAGTGAATTCATCAGCGCCCCCGAGGAGCGTTCCCTGAATCGAAACCAGCGCCAGGGTTGTCATGACGACGGCGCTAATGCGAGCTTTGATGACTGTTTTCATGATTGCTGAAGAATTAGCAGATCCTGCGCGCTGCTGTCATGTGAAGAGTATTTGGCGAAAGTGACAAACAGGTTAAGAAACCGCAGTCTGTGTTACAAATGGATAGGGCTTGTGTGTTATATCACGGCGCAGCCATTCGCCGATCTTTTAAGTCATTTCAAGCTAATCACATACGGATATCCGGGTGCATATCCTAAAGATGTCAATCGGTGTCCTTGTGCAGCATGAAGTGGAGGTTCCCGGCCTGCTACGATGGACCCATTACGTGAACACTCGGACAAACGCACACACTAACATGAAACCTCTTAAAAAAGAAAAATTATGAACCAAAACCGAAACGTATTTTTTCAAATGAATTTGGCGGTGCTTGGCCTTTCAGCACTCATCCAGACGGTGGGGGCTCAGCCGTTCACCTATCAGAATGACGACCTGGCTTTGGGATTTCGAAAAACGGGAACCTATCAAGAGAATTACGAAGTGGTGGTGGACATCGGACAGGCGAGCAATTACGTTAATTCGGCGATCGGCACCAGCTTTGCCGTGCCGAACCTTTCACCTTCGCAACTGGTTCCGAATTCCTTTACCACCTTGAGTAATCTGAGTTGGTCAGTGGTCGGCTTCTACCAGGGCGCGAATTACTCTGGTTATCCCAGGTACACGCTCTGGGTGACGGTCCCTCGTTCGAGCACCAATGTGCCGAGTGCCGCGCCTACGCGCCTGACATACGGTGCGCAGCAGACGATTCACACGCCGATCCTATCGATTTTTGCGGGGGCTGCCTATCTTTCGAGTCAGATCGGAACCTCAAATCAGGACAACAATGCCACTTTTGTTCGAGAACCCATCGATAATGTACACAATCTTTCCGTTTTCATGGGGGGCACGTTCGATAACACCCAGGGCACTCTTGAGGATAATTGGCCTGAAGGCAACCTCGAGATTACCACGCCTGGCAACTTCAACAGTGGCGGGGTGGTGTCTGACTTATACGAGGTAAGACCCAGCACCGATGCCCAGGGAAATCCCATCGTGGATCCCCACACCGGCACGAATGGTCTCGCCTATTATGTCGGTTATTTCCGGCTGAATTCAAATGGGACGATGACTTTCACCCGGGACATAGCGTCGTCGCAGTCTCTTCCTCCCCCTCCTCCGTTCCTGTCGATCAGACGTGTGGGTAACACATCGACGATCTCCTTTGGGACAACGAACGGGGCGACGTACACGCTCTATTACACGAACGCGGCCGGTTTGACTCAGCCCGTGGCCAATTGGCCGGCTTCAGTTACAACGATTACGGGCGATGGAAACACGAATTCCTTTACAGATAGCTCTTCGGATCCTATGCGCATCTACCGGGTCGGGGGACACTGAGCTTCACCGGCAGGGATGGCTTCGGTGGGGCGGGACTCCAGGCTGGGCATCTTTCGTTTCGATTTCCGGCTTGCGAGGGCACTCGCCCCGCCTCTCAGCGACGAGAAATGATCGCCTGAGGAATGCGCGCTCTGTTATCCATGGCCGAACTTGCGCGCTCTGCCGGCACCGGAACCCACCGATGAATCGGTGCGCTGTGATCCGTCATCCTCAAGTTTTCAAGACCGGGGAAGGTAGTTCATAGAACCCGTGCACGCCCGAGTTTGTTTGGCTGGTGGAAGCATTCCATGACCTCAATTCCTGGAGGGAAGCGCTTCGTCGCTTCCCCGTTCGATCAGGGCACCGACAGAGCGGTGCCCTCCGGCTTCATGGTCCGTGAGCAGTTTGAAAATGAACAGGAAGCTACCCATGAATTGTCCCGCGGAGCGCGGACGTTCCCCCCGCTGAGCGCGTCCGGCCGCTACCAGCCGACGGGAATACCGGCATTCCAGTCCTTTTGTGGTTCCATGCTCCCGATGCGTGTCCCAAGCGGCCGCATTACATTGTCTTTGGCAGGATGACCGTCACCCGGCCGGTGCGCCGGGTAAGCGCCGGGTGTTTGCCTTTCTTCTTGATATCGTCGTCTTCGAGCGTGTTGTCCAGAGCGACTTGCTGTTTAGTGTCGTTGCTGGCTTGTTGGGCGGCGCTTTGGCTTGTGGCTGTGGCCGTTGCCGAAGTGCCGAGAGTTGACTGGGCCTGGCCTCCTCCCACGGAGACGTTTTGGGACAGGAGCGTGGCCTCCATTGTGCCTACGTTGGCGGAGATGCCGCCGATTCCGACGATGGTGCCGGAAACCGTGCCGCCGGCGGAGATATTAGCGTTGCCCGCGGACAGAAGAGTCCCGCTGAAGTTTCCCGCGGCGTCGATGGTGGTGCTTTGCCGGGACACGATCAATCCCTGGATGTTCCCCTGCGCCGTGAGATTAAGGGTGCCGCCGATGACGCCGCCGGCGCCAAGATCGATGTTGCCTGGATACCCTGGCGAACCGCCCGACGCCGGCGTGCCTGCAGTCAAGGTTATTGTCGGTCCACCGGCGATGCTGCCATTCAACGCGAACTGTTGGATGCCGCCCAGGGTGGAAACAATGTCGCCACGAGGAGTCACGACCGTGATATTTCCCGGAAGCGGGTTGCCTCCGGGCGTCTGGTATTCCGTGGTTGGCGAGATGGCCAGAATTCCACTGCCGTAAGGTCGTGGATTGTCTTTCGAACCGTCGCCTATCGTTCCGGAGATCGGGAGGTGGGTGGTCGGATCCAAATAGATTACGGGCACGGTCAAAGTCGAATTGGCGCCGTTGCCCGCGTTCACGTCGCCGTCCGAGGATTCCACGAAAACATCACCGCCATTGAAAGCAGCGATGCGCGCACCCCCAACATTGATATCTTTATCCGCGGTAACCTTCACATCGCTGTGTCCTGAAGTGAAGATGCCATAGCAAATATTTCCAGCGTTGGGGGGAATCAAAGAAAAATCGCCCAGACTCAAATAGACTCCCCCCTGGCGGCTGTTCACGGTCACATCGCCTCCATCAATCGAAGCGATGGTGGACGTCAACATATTCAGATCGCCCGCCACATTCACGTTGATGGCCGCTCCGGACTCAGTCAGCGGGGCAAGCGAGGCATAGTTTAATCCTGCGCCCACCGTCGTGGCATTGCCGATTCCCCAGGAGAGAATTCCGAGGCTGCTGCCCAGGTCTATGGACGCCGCGCTGATATTGAATTGACCCGGGCCGCCGATTTGCAGGCCTGGCGAAAGATCGTTTTTGCTTTTCGCCGAAGCCTGGCTCCGATCATACAGAGACTGGATTACCGATGGGGGAACAAAGCTGACTGTGGTTGTGGCAAAATAGTATTTATTTGGATCCTGACCGAGATTGGCTTGACCGCGCTGAATCACCGGGTTCCCGAACTGATCCACTTTGATGATTTCCAACGGCCCTTCGAGGGCGTCGCGGATTGTTGACGACATCTGAAATTGAAAGCCCAGTTGATGGGTGGAAGGGTCATAAATGAAACCCGGGTTAGGGTTGCCTGAATTACTAAGAATCAATCGTAAGGAGTCTGCGTAGCTCATCAGCAGCGTGGTGCTGGCATTGGCCGGGACCTCGAACGAGGCGGTCTTGGCGGGATCGACCAGCAGATAGAAAATGGAGTCCCAGGTGGGATTCAACACAGCCAGTCCCTTAACACCCACGATGGGCGCGGTCAAAGGGGCAAACGCATAGATGGGTGGATAATAGATTTTGCCGGCCACATTGATGGAGGTGACATCGCTGGCATGCAGGTTTTCGCCGATCAGACTCGAATTGAACATATCGCCTCCCACCGTGACCTGGGCTTCCTTGGTGACATAGATCGTCACGTTGTTCATGCTTCCCGCGATGGAGATCTCCACCGGATCCGGGTTGTTGAGTTCAGGTGGCGTTGCGGCATGGTCGCTGATGCCGAAACTGCCAAACCCGCTGGCCGGCGGGTTGGGATCCCATTGCTTGCTGCCGCTGTCGGACATCTCCAGGCTGAAATTATTGCCTTGCGAGCTCTGGAAATCCCCTCCGTTGAGGGTGGTAATGTGCAAGTTGCCCCAGGCTGAAGGAAACAAAATCACGTCCGTGTCGAGAACGAAACCGCCGGAACCGCCCGCTATGACCTGTAGTGTCGGTGGAAACAGCAGGGGAACAGGGTCTGAATCGGCAGGACTCTGGTGGGGCGCGCCGGCGCCCGTGATTTCGACGGAGTTGCCCGCGTCCAGCAGAACCGAGGAGAGCGGACTGTAATCAAAGCGATGGTAACCGGCATAGGAGGCTACGGTGCTGCCGACATTGCCGGCGCCGACGTTGAAGACCCCATTGGGATTTCGTGCATCCTGCAAATAGATGCTTCCATGGGGGGCATAGACGCTCCAGCTCCCGTCGATCAGGCTAAGGGCGAAGCCGCCGCTTGTGATCGGCGAGCCGATATCCCCCCCCGCCGTGATTGTCCCGACGCCGTTGGCCAACACGTAATGCCCGGACACGTTTCCCCCAGCCGTGATGGTGACATTGCCGGGTTGAGGACCGAATGCTCCAGTGCCGCCATCGTATTGAGCCTGGTTCCAATTGTTTTGGCGCGGAAGGAAGCTGGTGACATCACCACCGGCGCTGATCGTGACATCGCCGCCCGCTGCGGTGCTGATACCGCCAAGGTTCGCGGCATTAACCTTGTAATACGGCGCGGCTTTCTGGGCGAACAAATACCCATTATAGTTGGCGCCCGTATTCACGTCGCCATACTCCGCCGTCACGTTGATACTTCCGCCTTTAAGCGTCCGAATGCCGTTGTTCCCCGCGGAGAACAGACCGGTGCCGGGATCCACGATCAACTCATTGGCGGCCCAAAGGTCGGCACTGCCGCTCAACAGTTGAATATAGGAATTGCCATCGAGATAAATCCCGTCGAGACGATTGACACCGTTGATGACCGTCCCCTGGGTGGGATCGGGTTTGGAGTCCGCCGGAAGTTGAGTGCCCGCTGTAAGGTTCACACCCCAGTTGTTTTGCGCCGCCGTGCTGGAGCCGCTCGACGAAGTTGACAACACCGCCTTGATCCCGGAGCCGTTGTTGAAAATAATGTTGTTTCCCGCCTCCAGGTTTAGTGCTCCCATGGGATCCGGGTTGGCGTACAGCGTCCAGGCAGTTTGCAGCAGGATGTTGTCATCCGCGAACAGCGCAATTTTCGTGTAATTGGGCGAGAGATCGGCCGCCCTGAGCTGGGGACTCGACGGAGAAGACAAATCTTTGGCGTTCCCGAGCGTGATGTCGAACGGGTTAATGAGAAGCGCATAGGTGTTGCCAATACTCGACTGAATCGTGCTCGCATCGACGCCGTTGCCGAAAATCTCGACGATGCCGTTTTGTCCCCCCGAGGCTCCCGACACCGTGATCGCCGAGCCCGCCGTATCGGCAAATGAATTGCCCGATTTCAACACGACAAAACCCCCGGGACTTGAAGCCGATGAAGCCGAATCGCCTTTGGCTGAAATGACCGAGGAGGCTCCCAGGTTGAGACTGTCGCTTGCGAGGAGTTCGATGACTCCGTTCACCGTCTGGACGGAATTGGCCTGGACGACTCCCCCCTGGTTTACCACCTGCGCCTGCATGGCGATGGTGCCGGCATCAGCGATGACGTTGCCGGCGTTGTCCACGGAACCTTGGGGAAGCGTGACCTTCGCGCTCAGCCCGCGGCCGTCAGGACGCTCCGAGACGAGAACCTGTTGGCCGGCGTATAAGCCGATGTTGCCTTGAGGGGCCGAAATGGCGCCGCTATTCTGGATGTCATGTGCGATCAGGAACAGTGACCCGCCGGCGCCCAGGTTGATCTGGCCGTAGTTAATGATGCTGGCGGTCGGGGGTGGCGCGTTGAACTGCCAGGCCCCGCCGCCGGCAAGATCGGGGATGGGGATGGGAGCGGTGGTCATGATCAATCCGTGCGCGGTAATCGAGGCCTGGCCGCCGATGTAAAAGCCGCTTTGGTTTTGCAGCACCACATAGCCATTGGCGTTGAGATTGCCAAGGATCTGTGACGGGTTTGGATCATTGATCTGGTTCCAAACGACAGAGGAGCTCGAAGGCTGGAGGAATGTTGTCGTCTCGCCGACACCGATATTGAAAGTTTGCCAGATGATGTACGCGCGGTCGGACGTCTGAATGGTCGTCTGCGAACCTGAGTTGTGGATTGAAGCCGTGCCCTGGGCGACGCTGGCGCCGGCGGGATTGGCCAGGGCCAGAGGCTGGCAGAGGCGACACACGGTCAGGATAAGGAACGCCGCCGGTGCGCGGCGGAGACAACCAGTTAGCGCTTTCATAAACAGCTCAGGCTCTTTCATGCAGAGTGTAACATTTCGCGAGAGCCAATAGATGGGTTTCGTGTAACGTTTGTGTCAAAATTCAGAACTGCGCAGTCAACGCGAAATCAAACCGGGGCTGGTTGGGCCTCGTCGTGGGAGTCCTTTCCAATGACCACGAAAACAGGAGTCGCGCTTCCCAATGGGACCCGATGGAGGCCACGCCCCCAAAACCCGCGCCCCAAAGAGGAACCCGCCCTTGGCGGCCCTGCGGGTCGAGCAGGTAGGTTTCGGCGTAGTCCATGTAAACCGAGCCGCGCACCGCGAAGGCCTGCCTGCCGTGAACGAAGCCCACCACGTGCGACGGAGTCTTTTGCTCGAGGGAGACATGCCAGCCAGTGTCGCCGAAAACTTCGCCTTCGCGATAACCCCGAACGCTGGCAATACCACCCGCGCCGAATTGTTCGTTGCTGATCAGCGGCTCACTTGCCCATTGGCCGTCCGCACGGATAGACAACATCCAATTCGTGTAAATGATGATGTCCCGCGACAAACTGGGGTTGAGGACGAGCCATCTGCCTCCGGACTTTGAGGAGCCACTGATGCTTTGCAGGTTGGTGAGCGAGCCCGAATACGAGGCGTTGCCGCCCATGCCAAGCCCCAGGGCGGTCATCCCCAGGGGATCGCGCAAACTGGCATCGTAATGGAGCGCCAGAGGCAAGTACTGCAGAACCCTGTGTGTCGTCGGCACCGGTGATCTATCCACTGAAACAGTGATGTTGGTTTGTGGATGATCGGGATCGCTGGTGTAATCGATCTGGGTGTTTCTCAGCGTGAAAATATTGGTCTTGTAGCTGGTCAGGTTGTAAGTCTTATAGTCAAGGCCGTAGGAGAAACCCACGTGCAAATCACCCGTCGCTGGCAGCGGGACGCTCAGGCGAAAGCCGATGTCGTTGTTCAATGTCACATCCTCCTGAACATCCTGCCGGTCCAAGGAATTGCCATTGGTGCTGAAGAGGGTTGTGTTGAGCAAGGTCGAGAGGCCGGTGTCGATTGTCGAGCGGCTGGCGAAGACGGTCAACTCAGCCCGGCCGGAAGACGGCGGCAGGCGGAATTTGCGGGTGGCTTCGTCGAAGCCGAAGGTGCCAGGCTGGCTCGCGATGGCATCCTGAACCGCCGCGGGATTGCCCAGGAACAGCCGGCAAAAGACGCTGTAGTTGGCAACCAGCGGCAGGTCATAGAAGTCCCACTGGTTTCCCGATTTGAATGATTCGGGAGAGAAACTGTATTGCACGCCAAGGGAATTCTCGTACTGCCAAAGATTGTTGTAAACGGCAGAGGCGTTCACCCGCAGATCAGGTGTGCCGGGCGAGCTTTGGTCGTTCAATTCGACTTTGGCGTGGAGAGGCATGCGGTCTTTGATATCCAGAATAAGCCGGGTCGCGTTCGTTCCCGGCCCGGGCTCGATCTGTGGATAGATCTGCCGGTCCTGATTCGCGTTGGCCCGATCCAATTCAGCCTGGAAGACTGGTCCGTTGAGAAGGATACCGGTGCACAAATCCGGCAGCGCCCGCATGATGTTGTTGGAGCTGAAGTGGTGGTTGTTGGTAACCACGATGTCCGACAAGAACCCTTCGAAAACGCGGATTTTGACAATGCCGTCGGTGATTTGCTGCGGCGGGATGGTCACCCTCACCGTCGGATAACCGCGCTCGCGATATTCCATCTGCAGCTCGGAGCCGGCTTTCAAGATCTCCGGGAGCCCGATGTTGGTTCCGGTGTATTTCACAAGGATAGACATCAAGGTTTCGGTGGAAAGCAGCGTGTCGCCTCTTATTTCGTAAGCGCGGATGACGAATTTGGGGGAGGTGTTGGTGGCGGGGGGCGGGGCGGCCGTGGTGGCTGCCGCGACAGGTGGAGTGGTATTGGGAGCCGCGGCATCGGCCGCAGACAGTCTCAGGGCGGCCGCCAGGCTCCAGCAGGACACAAGCAGGAACCGGAGAAGGGCGGCGGTGTGCGCCAACAAAGTGGACCGGGGGAGACGCCAGTCACTCATGGTTGATCTTGTCCGAATCACTTCCGCATCATCTCTCGTAAAGCCGCCATTATTTCAGTCAACTCATCCCATGCCGCTCGCAGGCAAGCGCCGGCCACGCCTGCCTCCGGATCGTGAGCGACGCGTGTTACAGGCTCCTGTCGAGATTGTGACGAACTGGAAACGAACGTTGGAACCCCGCCGCGTTTCCGGAATCCGCCGTCGTGGAGCCAACACTTTTCAGAACTGTTGCCGGGCTGCTGCCGATATGTAACAAGCTTCTTCTAGCTTGGCGTCATGCACTCGGCCGGAATCCAAACCGCCTTGAGCCCTGCGCCAAAGGCGCCGGTGCGCCGCAGTTTGACGGAGAACGCTCGGGAGTGCCGCCGAAATCACGAGGCGCAGGCTGTTCCGACGCGCAGGACGCTGAAGGTGAAGTGGGCGCGAGGGCCTCGGAGAATCAACATTCGAGTTTCTCAAATCTTTCAACCCGGATGAAACTGTACGGATCCTACAAACCTCACCTGTCCGTCGGGGAGTTATCTTTGCTCCCGGGAGCGGAATGGACCCCGGGATTACCGGGCTGGTCCATGATCCTGGTTGCGTCCGGATCCGGGTACTGGCTGCATCCAAAATTCAATCGGGAACTCGCGACCGGCACAGTGCTTTTGCGTTCACCCCGCGAGCAGGGGAGCGTTCGCGCAAGCCAGTTAGGCGGGTTGTCGCTGTATTATTTCATGGTGGACCCCGAACGTTTGATCGGCCTGATCACTTTAGGCGAGCAACGCCTTTTTGAGACCGCGCAGTTCCGGGAGGAGCTTTCACTTCGGATTCTTCCGCCGCATGACCCGGTCGCCAGCCGGATGCAGGAACTATGTGCCAGCCGGAACCGCAGCGGGACCCTGTTTCGCCTGCAATTGATCCAGCTTTTTCTCGAGCCTTTCCGCAGCGAACTGGAACAAGAAACGCCCCACCCGGAGGGGACCTTCGGCGCCAAAGAACGGCTGTGGGAACTCCTGAGGCAAACGCCGGCGTCCGAGTTGCTTCATATAAGTTTCTCGGAGTTGGTGCAGAAGACGCGTTGCACCCCGCGGCACCTGAGCCGGATTTTTCGCGAAGTCGTCGGAGTGTCGTTTCGCGACAAGCACGCGGAACTCAGACTGGCGCGAGCCTGTGAGTTGCTGGCCACAACGGAATCCAAAGTGGTGGACGTTGCCCTGGAAAGCGGCTACCAGTCGCTGAGCCTTTTCAATCTGATGTTCGCACGACGTTTTGGGATGACCCCTGGCGACTGGCGCCGGAAACATCGAAGGACCAAGCCCAGCACGGCTCGAGGCCAGCGGAACGCAATCTGCATGCTCTCCTGAGACACCCCGGATGTCGGCATGCGCGCGGCGCCTGGATGGAAGGCGTCTCGCAAACAGAGGTTTCGACGGGGGTTCCTTGTTTGTTAAGGTCCCGACTCAAGAAATATGCTTCCGCTCTGGCTGTCGCCGAGGAAAAAGCCCAAACCGATGTTCTGCTTCTGCAGCACCGCTCCATAGAGTGGAATCTTCAGTTCCGTCACGGGATGGGCCACGGTGCCGCGAAATAAACCGGATGCAGTCATAAGCGTCAGTGTCAGTTGATTGCTGCTCAAATTGCGGATCGTATTGTCTGATCCGATCGTAATTCGGTTCGTGAATCCTCCCAACAAATTGCTGTCAGCCAGCCGCAATTGCCCCGCGGTGAGATTCAAGACCGAATAGCCGTTGGTGAACTGATAGCGCGATCCCAGCGGCTGCGCCTCGTTCGTGAAACCAGATGGGTAGTATTTTGCCCGCGGTTGCGCCGGCTTGATCCAATCGATGAGCCCGTCAATATCGGTAAGCGGATCATCTGCAAAAGTGAGCCAGCCGAGCAAGGAACCTTTGCCGGAATAGAGGGAGGCAAAAAGCGGCCACTGACTCTGCAGGGACAAGAAACGTTTTTGAGCGATTTTGGATCCGTCTGCCAGTGTCCCCTGGAGGGCGACGTTGCCGGACCTGTCGACGGAGACTGTTCCAAAGCCGGCCCCCATTTCCATGGAAGAATCATCGCTGCCCGGGAAAACAAATGTGTATTTATTCCCCGCCTCCTGCGGCGGATATTTCGCTGAATAGACGGCGCGGTTGGCGGCAAGTTCCGCAGTCCAGACACCGTCGCTAACCGATCCATCGATCTCGTCGCCTCCCGCTTCCGACTTCAATACCACGCTGAGTGAAGGCGAACCCTTTCGAGGAATTGTGTTGGTAGCCGAGGGAACGGCATCCGTGGCGCTTGCATTGGAGCTCGAACCGGATACCGGAAATCGGCCCGAAAACGAATAGCTCTTGCCCGCGAATTGCAGTTTCGCGCTGAACGTTCCGTTGGCAGTGGTCGAAGCGCTGAAGAAACCCGAACTGTCCTCCACCACCCCGTTCGTGTCGTAAAACAATCCTTGATAGACTCCTTTGGTCGCACCGGTGGACACAACGGGAACGTAGATTCCGCCGTTAAAGGCCGCTGCCGCAGGTTTGTCTCCCGGCGCTGACAAACAAACGGAATACCATGTGCTGGAGGGCGCCCAGCTCTTCACCCAGGTCACGCCGGAGTCGGCTGACGTGTAAATTCCGCCGTAAAAACCTGCAGCAATCAGCTTGGTGCCGTCGGACGAAGAAGCCACTGAACACCAGACCTCGTCGGTCGGGGCATCGGTCTGGATCCAAGTCACTCCTGAATTGGTTGAAATATAAATTCCGCCAAGAGTCGCGGCAGCAACCAGTTGGCTTCCATCCGCGGATGAAGCCAGCGAAGACCAAGCCAGGATCGGCACGTTGCTCGTGGTCCAGGATGCCCCCGAATCCCCCGAGAGATAGATCGACCCCGGATCAGCCGCGGCGGCCAATTTCACGCCGTCTTTTGAGCAGGCAACGGAAGACCATTGATTCGTGGGAGCAGTGGTGGACGCCCATGTGGCACCCGAATTGGTGGATACGAAAATCCTGTCGTGGGCCGCCGCCACCCATTCGCTCCCGTCTGCTGACGCTGCCACCGAAACCCACCCGGCATCACTCGCATCGCCCGGTACGGTCGCGGCATTCCAACTGGCGCCCGAATTTGAAGTGAAGACTATCCCGGATTCGCCTACAGCCACTGATCTAGCCCCGTTCGCCGAAATGGCCACGGAATTCCAAGGTTGATTCGGAGCGCTGGTCGCGACCCACTGTTGGCCCGAATCAGCCGAAGCGTAAATGCCGCCGTTGTGATTCACCGCCACCAACTTGACTCCATTCGATGAGGAGGCAACGGATGTCCAGGGCTGGACGGGCGCGGTGGTTGACACCCAGGTCAGGGCCCGCGCGCATTCCACGCCACTGAACAACGCAGCCAAAACCGGGAGAATCCCAAGACAGTGTGCCGTCGTGCGATCAATTAAAAAAGTCATTTTCTCTGATGACAGCGCCATCACAAGTGACACTGCCGCCGCTGCGCCCCCGAGCTCAACGAGAGGTTTCCGTAGCCAGGCCCACTTTGGTAATGTCCACTTGCTGGAGGATGTCGAGCACGCCGATGACGTGCTGATAGTCCACGTCGGCCGCGCCGCGAACGACCACACTGGCTTCGGGATCACCGGCCTTCAAGGAGGCGAGTCTTTGTTTCAGAGCCGGCAGTTCGACCACCTGATCGTTCAGCAAAACACGTCCCGCGGCGTCCACCAGAATGCGGGTGATTTTCGGCGGCGGCGAAGGCGTGTCGTTCTTCTTCGGCGACGGCAGGTTCATTTCCAGGTCGTTCGACAACTGGGGGGTGGTGATAATGAAAATCACCAGCAGCACGAACGCCAGATCGAGCAGCGGCGTGATGTTCAGCTCGTTCAGGGAGCTGTGATATCCTTTGGAAACCTTCTTCACCGGCTGCTGAGTTGCATCCCTTCTTCAGTTGCCGCAAATTCCACGTCAAAGCGCACAGTGAAGGTCGAAGGAAAGCCTTTCGGCGGGGCCCCGCTGATCATAGAGGTCTGCGCCAGGGCGGCTCTGACGGAATCGTCCCAGCGCGGGCTGCCGGACCCTGTCAGCCAGCGATAACCTTCCACTTTGCCGTCCGGGTTGACCGTCAACTCCACCTCGGCCACGTATTTGTCATCCTCGAGGTTCTCGGGACGGTTCCAGTTGGAGCGCAGCGCGCGCTCCACCAACCCTTTGAAGACCGAGATTGCGTCGCCACTCACGACTCCCTTCGCACCGTCGTCGAACTCGAAGGCGGCCACGCTTACCGGAGCCGGCGCGACGGACACCGGCGCTTCCACGGCGGGCGGCGGGGCGACGGTCACGGTTTTAGGCGGCTCAGCCACGGCAGGTTTGGGGGCTTCGGCCAGCTTGGGCCGTTCGACTTTCGGCTCGGCTGGTTTTTCCTTTGGTGGCTCGGGTTTCTTTTCCTTCGGCACCATTGTCACAGTGATCTGCCTGAGCTTATTGCCCAAGATGCCTTCGCGGGCAGCGAAGAACACCACGGCGAGAACCAGGGCTGAATGGAAAACGAGAGAAAGGGTCAGATTAACCTTCGATGAATTGCGTTTTTTGCGTTCGATCATAAACTACTCCTTCTTTGCCGTTTCATCCGAGTATGCTTCGGTTGCCAGGTTGACTTTCACGACGTTTGCCTGTTGCAGCATGTCCATCACGTTCACCACGCCCTGGTATTTTGCCCGGGCAGAGCCGCGGATCACGATGTTCAGGTCGGGATCATCCACACGCATCGCGATGACTTTCTCCTGCAGCGAAGCGAGGCTCACCGGGTCCCTGTTCAGAAACATATTGCCGTTGCTCTCGATGGTGACGTAGTTGACCTTCGGCTTTGGGTCCTTGGGACGATGCGCCGCCGACGGCAAATCGACATCGAGATCGTTCACGATGGGGGTGGTCGTGATGATGAAGATGACCAGCAACACGAACGCGAGATCCAGCAGCGGCGTGATGTTCAGCTCCGCCAACGCGTGGTGATGGCTCTTGGAACACTTCTTCATGCATGCGCCGGCTCGGTTTCCAGATCGGCTTCGCCCAGGATCGGGGCCAGAGCCGGGGGGGCGACACTCGAAATGGAAATGGTGTCTTCCGGTGGCGCCGCGTCCGGAGTTGCGCCCCGAAGCGCCTCGCGAATTTCCTCGGCGATCGGGTGGTTGTCCACGTAACGGTGTTCCAGTTGCGTGGCGAATTCACTGGTAAACCCGTCGACCTCCTGCGTGATCCCGCGGATCATGGTGACCATGTAGTTGTAAGCGAACATGGCGGGGATGGCCACGGAGAGCCCGGCGACGGTGGCGAGGAGGGCGGCGGCCACGCCGGGAGCCATGGCCGTCAGGCTGGCGGCATTGGCAATTCCTATGCCCGAAAACGTTTCCATCACTCCCCAAACCGTGCCGAACAATCCAATGAACGGCCCCCCGGCCACTGCCGTCGAGAGAACAATCATGCCCCGCTCCAGCGCCAACGCCTCGGTGCTCGCGGCGCGTTCGAGAACCACGCGCACGGTTTCAAAGGAGCCGGCGCTGATGCGCTTCTGCCCGCGCGCCTCGACCGGATTATGCTCGAGGTGGTAGTCCATTTCTTCCGCGCCGGTGGCGTAGATCTCGTATGCGGGGGCGCCGTCGAATACCTCGCCCCGTCGCGCGAGTTCCAGCGGATCTTTGATGGCCCGGTATGCAGCGTAAAATTTCTTCGTCATTTTTCGGGCGCGAACAAGCTGGCGGGCTTTGGTGATGATCACCGACCAACTGAAGATGGAGACGATCAACAGGGCGATGATGGTGCAAAGGCCCTCCCGGGTGAGATGTTTCCAGGCGAAACTCAGCGCGTGGCTTTGCGCGGTAACGGCTAAAACAGGTGATACGAAGTTGGTAATCATCACTTCAATTATCGTCGGCGGGGCCAGAACGGGAAGCGACGAAGTGTCAAATCTGTGTGACGGGCCGTCCGCACATGGCCGAAAAGTGGAAGCCGGCAGGGCCGTGATTCAGATCGAAGTTGCCATTCAACAGATACGGCGCGCCGTTGAACGCCTCCTGCCCGCTGAAGAGGGGCGGCACGGGAGTTCCCAGGCGCGACTCATGGGGTGCAAGGGTGCCGCGGCCCAATGCCCCGATGCCGGTCAGAAAAAACAACAGCAATCCGGCAATGAGACATTTGCTTTTGCCTTTACTCTTCGAGGCCTGTCGCCGGCACTCCGAAGGCGTCATGCCGAAGCGCCTTTTGAAAAGGGCATTAAACAGGCTCAAGTTGCAGTAGCCGCAGTCGAGAGCGACCTGCATGATTTTCTGTTCCGTCTCGCAAAGGAGTTGGCGGGCCTTGAGCAGGCGCAGTTCCGTCTGCCGCGCGCGGGTGGAGGTTTTGAAGAATTTCCGAAAGAGGCGATTGAAATGGCGCAGGCTGCAGCCACAGAGGCGGGCGAGGTGTTCGGGCGAATGATGGATGAGTTCCATGTCGGGCAGTTGAGCGATCAGTTGTTTGAAGCGATGCACCGCGCTGGTGCCCAGCGTGGCAGGGGGCCGGCGTCGAACGATTTCCTCGTCAAAAACGGCCGCCACCAGGCTGAGCACTTCGACGCGCTGCGCGAGGCTGTCGGGTCTCAGCCGGGACCTGGCGAGCGCGGCGAATTGCTGGGTGACCGGATGGGTCGAGGGCAGGAACTGGACATCCTGAACCGGCCCGGCGCCGCCAGCTTCAAGGAAGTGGCGCTCCGACAGTGTGAAAAATCCGCAGAGCAAGTCGGGCGCGAAAATGAACGCATGGAGCATAACCTGGCTGAGCTGACTGGCGCGCACCAGGCCCGTGGTGGCAGGAGCAATCACCAGCATTTCACCTTCGGTGAGTGAACGGGGCCGGCTGCTGCCCAGCCAATAGGCTGCCCCACTGCTGACATGCAGAAAACGCCACCCTCTCGCCGGGGCCATCCATTCCTGGCCGGGTCCCAGTGTGATTTGCTCGATCACCAGATGCCCCAGGGTTTTCATGCGCGGTTGTGTGAACCCGCATGAGATGACAGACCGCGGTTACGGCCAGATGGCGGTCGGGAAACATTATCATGACAAAAGCCGAGCAGGATTTTAGTCCAACAGGAAACCCTCCGGCTCTGCCGGAGGACTCCCGAAGTTTGACAGGTCCGGGAGTCGTTCCGGAGTCTGTCTTTCGTGAACCGCTCACGGTTTACGAAAAGGACAGACGATGCATACGCCCGATGGGTTCACCACTCATAGTTCCCCTTTGAAGGCGCGGTCGAGGATGGCGGGGAGCATGGCGTCCAACTCGGCGGCGGAGTTGGCTGGCAGGCGCTTCATGGTGTGAGAAATGAGGTTTTTGGAGACGGCAGACTGATCGTCCGGCCCGGCACCAGAAACACACCTTCACCCTGGTGATGAATCGTCCGTGGCCGTTTTTTTCCCGAATCAATCCATGCCTTCACCACCTCCAGGATAAAGAAGTTGTATTTGGCCACCAGCTTTCGATCGACCACCTTGCATTCCAGATTGGCGTAACACTCGGCGATGAGCGGGGCTTTGACGACTGCGCCGGCCACCGGGGTGAGATTAAAGGTTTTGAACTTGTCCACCGACCGACCGGAAGTGTTTCCACAACCCACCACCTTTTTCGCCAGTTCCACCGTCGGCACATTGATCACGCATTCACCGGTCGCCCGCAAAATCTCAAACGTGTAATTTTGGTTGCTGATGACGCAGCCCACGAGGGGCGGCACAAACTCCATCATCGTATGCCACGACATGGGCATGATGTTCGCCCGTCCCGCGCGGGTCGTTGTGACCAGCACAACCGGGCCGGGTTCGAGCAACCCATACACTTGTGCCAGCGGAAATGCTCTCTTCTTTGCTCCTGCCATATCACAATTCGCCTTCTCGTCGCGCCGAATCCCACTTGGCGGGAGAAGTCGGATGAAGGTCTTGTCCAAAACAACCGGAAGTAAAGAGTCCAGTGTGGCGACGACCCAAAATCCCAAACGCGGAAGGCCAAACCAAGCATGGGGAAAATGTCACAATTCTAGCACCTATCCTTTCACTTTCACGATGAAGGCGGTTCGGCGGTGGTCTTAAGTTTGTGCGGTTTCATGGCCGCGACTTGGCGATGATGAATTCGACGATGGCATTAATGTCATTTGTTACCATGAGCAAATTGTCGAATTTCCCTTTCGCGATTGTCTGCAAGGCGGGCCAGACAGGAATTGGGACGCCATTTGACGTCACCATGCTGTTCGTGCCGGGATTCCAGTAATCCGCGTCAAACAGCACCATAGAAAAACGTCTTGCGGTGTAATTGGTGTAGTAATTCTGGCACGCATCCTGAAAAATCTCCTGCACCGTGCCGGCACTGCCAGGGGCGAAAATCACTCCGCGCGTGGATATGGCCAGCACGTGTTCCTCGCGCAGGCTGTTTTCAAAATACTTCGCAATGTGCGTAGCGAATGGATTTGGCGGTTCATGACCATAAAACCAAGTTGGCACACCGACGCTTTCGGTTCTCGGATCGTCGTTGGTTCGCGGAAATTCGTGGATCACCTTGAAAGCCGGAACCAGCCACTCGCCCGTGGTCGTATTGGTGGATAACGCGGAAACATTCGTCAAAATCCGCACCGCCTGCCGCAGTTGTCCTTCTGACCGGTTGGCAAACCAGGCGCCAAGATTTCCCGCTTCCATCGCGCCCGGCCCGCCGGCCGTGGCAATGGTAAATCTATTGCTGGCGAGTCTTTGAGCCATAAGAGCGACTTGCATGTAGGGAGCATCCGCATTGTTTGTCAATTTTTCCTGACGGGGCAATTCATGCCCGCCCATGATGCCCACGACCCCTTTCCAACCGGCCGGGTGGTTCCTGTCCGGCTTCAAGTATTTGTCCAGGGCCTCTTCAATTGCGAGATCATGAAGCCGCAAATAGCGAAGAGTCATTTCAGACAGATCAGTGCGCTTGCGATGGCTGCCTTGATCCATCGCGTTGGTGTAGCACTGCCAGTCAAGTGTCGAACGATAAACCCTGTCGGCGGCATTCGTGTCGAAATTTGTTGCGCATTCAGCCAATAACTCACCGGCGGTATAGACATTTGTGCGGAACGGGTGAAATGGGAGACTGTCCGGGGGCGACGGAAAAAATGAATCTGCAGTGCGCGGCGGTGCGCGCATGGAACATTTGGTGCATTTGGTGGCGCAGCCCAAAAAAACGAGCGATGCACCCGTGCACATTGCCAGCAAAAGGATTTTCGGCTTCATGGTTCTACCTTTGGTTTCATTTCGGTTCGCTCACAGTTCTCCATCGAAGGCGCGGTCGAGGATGGCTAGGAGCAAGGCATCCACCTCGGCGGCGGTCTCAGCTGGCAGGCGCTTCGGGTGACAACACCGGGAATAATCTCTCATCCGCGAACAATGTTGGCATTAAGCCAATTCAAGAACAAGATAATCGAGTTAGACTGAACGACGAAAACTGTGCGCGTTTGCCCGAACAGGATATCATTCTCAATCGTCGTTAACGCTGGCGCATAGTCGGACCGCACAGCAAGCTTATCATTGGCGTGATAGTTGACAGCACAGAATTCCATCGGCACCAATGTTACATCTGAGGGTTTTATGGTGCCAGCGCTCAACGAAACCTGGCCTATATCGAACCGCGCTTCGAACAGTTGCGCGGTAGTGATCACTACCGGAAAAGCGACGATATAGAATGGTCCCTGAAAGGTCAGTTGTTTGGCCATGAAACCCGTTTGCCCCCGTGTAACTTGCAGGAACGCGTCTTCGATCGTTTCCGTGTATCCCGCCCTATTTTTTCGATCAACAGCCACCTCCAGATAAAGATTAAACAGAGCGCAAGGCGATCGACTCGAGTAACGCTCCAGTGCATGGAGCGCGTCCGTATTTGATCTGAGAGGCCGAAGGTCGGCTCGAAAGGATTCGAAATACATGTCGGTTTGTGACGTACCCCCCGGCCCGCATTCTCGATCAAAGAATACCCACTGCTTGTATAATGGGTTCGCCCGCTTGCATTCGACGCAGAGAAATACGCCAGGATCGCGGACATGTTGGAGCACAAGATCAATACGCGTTTGCATCCCATCGGCTGCTGTAACAGCGTATTCATTCGTCAAGCAACGCCAGAATCGTTGCGGCTGCCCGGCACCGGGGCGATCACATTTAATTTTCTCTCGTACCACTTGGGAGAAGAGAAACCCCTGCTCGTTAAGCGCGGCGGCCACCTTTTCCTCTTGGGTCGTTTGTTGGGGAGTTGTCTCGTTCACAATTCTCCTTTGAAGGCGCGGTCGAAGATGGCGGGGAGCAAGGCGTCCAACTCGGGGGCGGTCTCGGATTGCAGGCTCTTCATGGTTTCTGCGCTTTTTGGAGTATCAGTCCGATCTCGACCATTTCACAGTTATTATCGAAACCGGCGTCCTTCAAACCCAGTGAGCAGGTCAGATTCATCACCCGGCCATTTTCCCGAAACAACTCCGGGTGGAGGTAGGCACAATACACGAGCTCGACGCGTTTTCCCTGACGATATTCGGGTACTTCGATACGGGCAACGGACGGACTCCAAGGACCATAAGGGGCGTCGGCGAGAAGGAAGCGAATCTCCCTGGGATGATCGAAGTCACTCGACGAAGTCATCACATACTTTTTCAGATATGAATTCCAGGCGACGGAGACCTGTCCGGGGACGTTTTTGACCAGAAGAGTTGCGGCCTTTTTCCGGGACGAGAATTCTGGACCGGCGCCCGTGTAAAACTCATAAGCGTCGGGGTCCTCAATTTTCTCGGAGCGCACCCGAGCCAGGGCGACGCCCTGCTTCCCTTTGGTTTCCTTGATCTCGTAAAGATAAATCCACGCGTCAGCTTCCAGAACTTGAGCCGCTCCGACCGGAAAACGCCAGTCTCCACGCGACCGAAGACGCTCATAAGGTCCGAGCGCCATCGTCGACCGGCCGAGGCCGGAACCAACCCCGCGGAAATCCCATTGTCCCTTTCCAAAAATCTCGATCAAAGAATAAAAGAGGTAGTATTGACCGTTCACGTGGATTCCGCCCAGCGGCCAAATCCGATAGCGCTCTGCAGGTTCGTTCGGGAAATACGCAAATGGCGAGACGACATCACCATTGCTGGACACGAGATAATTGAACGTAGGCGGATAAATCCTGGCATTCTCCTCGAGAAAAGCGATGGAACAGGATACGGCTCCGCCAGCAAAGTGCGGGGCGCCATCGGCGGACCGGGAGCCTTTGAAGGTGTCGCCGAAAGCCCAAATCGCCCCGCCCGGAACGGCAAATGACTGTCCGCCATCCTGGGAAACAATCGAAGCCCTGGCGTGCGACTCGTTCCAAAGCGAGCCCAGGAAATTGGTTTGGACGATCTCAAAAGTCCTGCCCGGCTGCTTTTCCCCTGCGATGGAGGTTGAACATCCCGAAACGATAACCGTCATGCCCAGTGCGATGAAAAGCCATTTCATAATTCTACTTGTTGTCCCGCTGACTTGCCGCGCCAAAATGCAACGGCGGAGGGAATCGGATGGAGGCGGATGAAGCTGCGGTCGGCCGCCGTGTCGAAGCGGGGCGAAGACTGGAGAATGGCGGGGAGGCTTGTCCGCCGTAGCCTCGGCGAAGGCGAAAAGGCATCCAACCCTGTCGCGCCGGAATGAAATGAAGGCGGATCGGCGGTGGTCTCGGCTTGCAGACGCTTCGGCATACAACGGACATGCTAATACCTAGTTTAATACCTAGTTTCTGAGTTAATACCTAGTTCCCCAGTTTTTCCCACTTCGCACCCCGGCCAGTGCTAAGCGCTTTGACCTTTTTCTCCTTCTGCAACCGGGCGAGGAGCTGGCGGATCAAATCCAACCCCACACCGGGGCATTCGGCCTGCAAGTCAGCCACACGAAATGTGCTGATCTGGCGATCAATCGCCGCCAGCACGGCCTCGGTTTTTTCGCCGCGTGGCGATTTAAGCTGCCCGACGCGCTGCTCGAATTCCTTACAAGCCTGCGTGAGGATGAACAGGAGGAAATTCATCGTTTGCCACGGATCGTGTTTGCCTTCGTGCCACCGGGCGGAGCTTTGTTCGAGCACTTCGTAGTAACGCTCTTTGTTCTGCTCGATGAGGCGTTCAAGACTGACGTAGCGTCCCGCTTCGATTCCGCAATGGTAGCAGGCCAGTAGAAAAAGAAGCCGTGAGACCCGGCCATTACCGTCACGGAAAGGATGGATGCAGAGGAAATCGAGGTTGAGCGCGGCGGCGAGGACAAGCGGATGAACCCATTTTTCCCGGACGCCACGTTGCCAGAGTTTGACCATCTCAGCCATCGCCTTGGGCGTTTGCTTCGCAGGTAGGGTTTTGAAGCGGACGCGGCTGCGGCCATTGGCAAAGGTCTGGATGATGTCCACGTCCTTTTCCTTGTATTGCCCGGCATCCCAGATTTCACCACGGCAAAGCTTGTGTAGACGTTTGATGGTGGCTTCGCAGATGGGGAGCTTCGCGCCGCTTTCGTGAATGAGTTTCAGGGCGTCCCGGTAGCCGCGCACTTCCTCCTCGTCGCGGTCGCGCAAGGCTGGCTTGCCGAAGATGAGCGTGCCAACCCGGGATTTGTCCACCTCGACACCTTCGATGCGGTTGGAGGAAATGGCGCTCTCGATCAGGGCGTGCTCGCGCAGCACCTTGAGTTTTTGTGGAGATTGGCGCGTGAACAATTCCTGTCTGCCGCGCGCTTCGGCCAGGTCGGTCAGATACCACGTCGTCCGCGTGGGCAACGTGGGCGGTTCAGCAGCAAGTTGGCGCAGGGTCATCATAGCATGGGGAAAAGGCTAATGGCCGAATGCTGAATGCTAAAGTTGTTTTTGGATTTCGACTCCATATTGTTTCAGTCTTTAGCTTTCAGCCTTCAGCCTTTCTGTCACCTTACACAATATGTCCGCACGGAATGCACCAACGTCCTTCTCCTGTGGTGCGAGTTCCAACTCGATGCCGATGGTTTCTCCGAGAAGCTTCAAGTTTGCCTCCTGCGCCAGCCAGGGCGTGAAATCGCTCGATTCCGAGGTCCACGCCTCGCGCAGGTCTGCTTTCTGCAAACGGCCAAGGTTCTTCGTGCTCATAATTAAAGTTCTCCTTTGAATGCTCGATCTAGAATGGACGGCAAAAGTGCATCCAGTTCCTGGGCGGTCTCGGCTTGCAGGCGCTTCAGCGCGTCCACCTCCGCTTGCAACGCGTCCAGCTCAGACACGATCCAGCGCTGCTTGGGGAGTGGAGGGACAAACACTGCATATGCCTTTAACTTCACTCCCGTTAAGTGAGGGATTGTCGTCTGGGTCTTGAGTTCCAACCAGTGACCTTCGTTTGCAGCCCAAAACAAGTGGTGCAGCACGAATCTTGGCAAGGTTCGTTCGCGGTCGCAGCGAACGCGGTGAAGGGCTTTTTGGTAACAACAACCGGGGATCTCGTTGTTCCAAATCGCAGCCTTGCCGATGTCGCCGCCTTCGCAAACGAAAATGTCACCTGACTCAAGTGCGAACTCAGCCCGCTCTTCGTCCCTGAAATCCATTTGGTAAACCTCACTCAGATCGAGCCTGTCCCACTGCACATTTGCGTTACGAAGATACGGAGTTGAACCGACACCAGTCTTGAATCTTGGGTCGAGCATTTTGCCAAGCCTGCAAGATGCAACGGTATCGAGTCGCGCGCGGGTGCGGTGCGCGCTCAATTCTTGAAAAGATCGATTCCGGTTTGCGTGGACAAGCGCCTCGGCTTCTTCAGCGGCTTGGTGTCGGAGGGTGCGGGCCTCGTGGATTTGGGCGGCCAGTTCCTCAATCCGCGCAACCACCCGCCCCTGCTCCGCCAACGGAGGCAGCGGGATTTCGCAGGCGAGCAGCATCTTCGGCCTGACAGCGGCATAGCCCGTCGTGCCTTTCGCTTCCGCGTCCAACTGCTCTTGAAGATAATTCGCGTCGAAGATGGCCTTGAGCCAACGCCGGTCGAGTTTGTCCTCACGAACATCAAACAGGAAGAAGTGGCTCGTGCAAAGCGCGCCTTCACCTTCCGGTGGCACAAAACCAATCGCGCCTTTTTTGCCCCAGATTTCAGAAAGGATGACCTGTCCCGCCTTGGCCAGTTGATGACGCTTCATCTTGAGCATCGTGCCATTCACCGGAGCATCGAGTACCACGCCCTTGCCATAGAGTTTTACCGAAAGTTTCAGGTATTCTCGCGGCTCGGGGACTTCGATGTATTTGGTGTAGTGCGTCAGCACCTCACCCAGGCGCACGGTTGGCCACGGGGTTTTGACAGGATGAACAGGATTTATAGGATACACTTTCATCTCTTCCGGGCGGGCTTGGTCTTTATCCTGTCCATCCTGTTAATCCTGTCTCCAGCAATGTGCATTTTTTGCACATTGCTTTCTTCACTTAGCTCCTTGGTTCTGAAGATGTTGCCCAGATGCTTGGTGATGACGCTGCGCTCCGTGGCAAACAAATCGGACATCTGCCGCTGGGTAAGCCAGACGGTTTCGCGCTCCAGACGAACGTCCAACGCCACGCCGCCGTCCGGGGCATTGCAGAGGACAATCTGTTTCTGCGGTTTGCTCATGCGCGTGCAATGCTCATTTTATGCGCAAAATGCGTGTTGACTTTATTCACAACTATTGACAAATTATTCACGGTTCGAGGGACAAAAGTCGGCCCTATGCCGTGTGAGAGTTGCGTTTAGGCGCTTCGCTCCTATATCCCTCAACCGCGATTTCTAAAAGCCGCTGCCAACAGCGGCTTTTTCTTTGTGTAATATTCTCCATACTGGGCTTTCGTCGTGTCGTCGCAATCAATCACAAGGCTGATTTTCCCCGTTTCCCACAGCGGATTGAGATAACGGTCGCACCCGGCTTCTTCCGGTTTCTCGCAAACCCGTTGCAAGGCCCACAGGCAATAGTCCACGACCTGTAATCCGACTTCGCCTCTTGAATATGCCGGAATCACCGCGACGGAGGCCAGGGATGAAATCTGGTGCTCTCGCAAAAACGCTGCGCGGGCCTGTTCAATGGCCGTGCGGAATTCGGCGCTGCGCTTCTTGTTGCCGCGAATCGCGAAGGTTACGCGATGTTCATCGTGCTGGTGCAAGCGGTCCTTGAACAGGCGGCGCACAATGAAATCGTAAAGCTCATCCTCATGATACCAATAATTCCTGTCCTGCTGATTTCGGGATTTGACGTATTCCAAAACCGTTCGCTTTGATTTGATGACTGCCGAGAACCGGAATTCGTGCCGGAGCAAAATCTTGTAAACTTCCCAACGCACCTCCACCGGGTCAACGGTGGCGTGAAAAAACACCGGTGTTTCCTTTCGTTCCGGTTTGAACTGTCGGAGTTTTTTAAGGAATGGATCTTTCAGCAATTGCGAGCGGAGCGCGTCAAAATCAGCTTTGATGGTCTGCACATGGTCTATGTCCGCAAGACCGACCATGAAGAATTTGGAACATCCCTCTTCACCGACAATGGCACGGCCCTTTTTATCGAAAAGCGTTCCGTCACCTGCTTCGTCCACGAAGTAGTGCTTGGTCGAGGGCGTTGGTTTTTGGGCTTCTTCGCTCATTACTTTGCCAGCAGCTTCTGGATATTGCCCATGATTTCCGCGATGCGCTGCTCCTTCTTCAGGATGTCGGCGGCGAGCTGGGCGGGCGGCAGGTGCGTGATGTCTTCCTTGGCGCGCGGGTTCTTGCGGTCGAGGTTGCAGCCATTGGCCAGCAGTTCGGCGGCGGGGACTTTCCAGGCGCTTTCGTTTTCTTTGCGCTTGTCCCAGCCCAGGCCCGCTTTTCCAGTGTGTCCGCAGGAACGTCTTATCGGATGGGGCGACCCGGCGCATTACCTCAGAAAACTGCTGGAGGCGCTGAAGTGTCCCATGGACGGTGTTTAGGGTATCCTTCTGCCATACCAGACTCCGCCCAGCATGGTATTTCAAACTGCTTGAACGGCAATCAAAAAGGAGATTGGTTTGTGCCGAGATATTCGTGAACCGAGGCGCGTTTTTTCGACGTAAGGCGTGCTTGAAGGCAAGAACGAGTGGATGCCCTCACCCGTGGAGTCTCTTCCCATGCAAGCGTGGAGGCGGCGGGAGTTGAAGCACCCGGCAAGATTCGTATGATTACGCAGACCGCGATGAACATTGACGATTCTTCATGCTGGAATTTTACCCTCATGAACCTAAGCGAATCAAAATGCAAAAATCTTGTCATGAATTGTCATGAGGTTTTCCCGCCACCGGTCCAATGAAGGAGTGCGGTGTTCTCAGCCGCCGTCATGTTCTGCCTCATAGTTAAACCTCACTCGACTGTCTCTCCTTCGTGGTAATCGTCGCGGCCCATCAGCACCTTGCGCAGTTGAGCGTCGGTCACACGCGGCCATTTCAACTTCCGAAGCCAGGTGTTGGTCTTCGCGAGATCAAAAGCTTCGGCGTCCCACGCCCCGCCGATCCATTCCTTCATATCTCTATATTCCGGATGCTTCCGGTTCTTGAGAATCTTGAGCAGGTTCGCGTAGCCCCAAACGCCCCCGCAGTCTTCGGGCGGACAGGCCCGGGCGCCATCCAGGCAAAGCGCGATCGTTGAGGCCGTGGCGTCAGACGGTGAAGCCTTCTCCACCGTGATCTCGTGTTCCCACGAATCGCCGAAGTCGTATTCGTATTCGAATTGGAATCCGGGCGTGTTGGGCACAGCCTGTGCGAGTGTCACCTTCGCTTCGTCGGGGTCCGATTCAACATCGATCCCCATGTCGTCATCGAACCGGGGATCGGAATAGCGGGTTTCGCCGACGAAGAAATGATGCAAATGGCTGTTGGTCCAGCCTATCGCCACCTGAAGAACGGCGTGGAGCCAGCCGAGGTTGGCGTTGCCGGGCACTTGAAGCCGTCGCCATATGGCCGGCTTTGAGCCGATCAAGACGACTTTAAGTTGATAGACAGGAGCGTTGGCTTTCCCGGCGGCTGGTTCTATCTGTGAAATCATGAGTTTGGTGCCGGTCTCTCCTGAGTTTCACCACAGCGGTTCGGCTATTAAACAGGTTTTTATTGTCGTCCGGCAAATGAAAGGATGAGGCCGTATCCTTTAATTTTGAAGCCGAAAGTGGAGATTCCTGCAATCCATTGAAATCGAGGTGGTCCTGTTCATTTCTCAAACCCAAATGCGGCGACAGGGTGCGGTTGTGCGTGCACTGTGGGGCAGCAAGGCCGATCCGCGATAGATCGAGTCAGCACCGGTATCATTTGAACACCTCTGCAACCCTTCCAAACTACAAATCATCTAAACCGACACCTTTTCGGCAGTCGCTGCTTATTTCACCTGATCGAGCGCCGCAATTCGCCGGGGGACACAAACACAAGCTTATGTCCATCCTGCGTTCGGTCGTAACCCGGGCCGGGCAATGGGCAGACGACGTAGTTCTTCCCTTTGGGATACAGTGCGCGAAACGCCTCTAGGCCGCGCGTCTCGAAGGCGTCAGGTCTCCATTTACATTCGATGGCGTCTACCGCGTCGCGCCCGCGCGGCACGACGAAATCCACCTCGCGCTGCTGTTTGTCGCGCCAGAAATGAATCCTGGGCAGGCCGGCGGCGATGAGCGTGTCTAGCACCAGATGCTCCCACAACACGCCGCAATCTTCTGTCCGCAAATGATCCCAGCCGCGCGCGTGACACACCAGTCCCGTGTCGAATCCGTACACCTTCGGCTGTGCCACGATCTCGCGCCGTCCGCCCGCGGCAAAGGGCCGCACCAGATGGATGACGTGCGTGGTTTGATAAACCTCCAGCCAGTTCGTGACCGTGGGCCGGCTGACCTGGCTCTCGCCGGCGAGCTTCGTCACGTCGAGCATCCCCCCGCTCTGCCGGAACAACAACTCCAGCAACCGCAGAAAACCCGCGCGCTTTTCCAGCCGGAAAAGCTCCTGCACATCGCGCGCGAAGTAGGAATCCAGCCACTCGGCGTAGAATTCGGGGTTGTGCTCTTCCGCGAGCAACGCGGGCGGCAATCCGCCACGCAACAGCCGTTCAGGAACGTCCGTCACGCCAAAGGCTGGCAACTCCTCGTGCAACACCGGCACCAGCTCCACCACCCGTTTGCGCCCCGTCAGACTGTCGCGAAATTTTCTTGTCGCTGCCAGTGTTGAAGAACCGGTCGCGAGAATCTTCAACCGTCGAAACTCATCCGCGCCAATCTTCAACAGCCGGCTCGGATCCGGCAGTTGATGCACCTCGTCGAACACCACCAGGCGTTTCTTCACCGACCGGTAGAAACTCTCGGGATCGCGCAACCGTTCCGCCACGCCCGGCAGGTCGCAATTGAGAAATTGCGCGTCGGGCAGGCTTTGCGCCAGCACCGTCTTGCCCACACGCCGCGGCCCGGTCAGCCAGACGATGGATGCCTGTTTCCAGCCGGCGGCCAGCCGTTCCGTCCAGAAAGGTCGGTCAATCATTGCAGTCATACTTTACGTTTAGACGGCTAAAAGTAAAGCATGAATTCAATATGGTGGTCCTTTCTGACCCTCAATCGAACTGTCCTGGAAGAGAATCCCCAGCTCTAATTCCGGGTGCGGCTAGCAGGATTCGAACTTCTTTGTCTGCGACAAAGCTCGTTGTGAGGGTATCCCCACACCCTTCCCCACAGGGGGATACCCTGTCACGTAGAGATTGCCCTTTGTTTGCAATCGTTTTGCCGCTGTTTTGACGTTTAGCCGTGTCCCCGACTTCGGTCGGTTTTATGGCTCGCGCGGCAGGGTTAATTTGACATGGATGCCGCGCTCGCCAAAAACCTCCCTCGTCGCTCACGCTCCAAACGAGTTCCCCCCACGGACGTGTAAAGGACAGCATGTCCTTGACGAGTTGGAACGAGTTTTGTGGACCCGCCGGCGCAGTTAAACGCGCCAGCGTGAGGAACTATTTGCCTACCGGCGGAAGACGTTCCCTCACGGGTGGATTGAGCGGGCCGAGTAAGGCGGTTGGCCGAATCGCCCCGGACTGGTATCATGGTTCCATCTCATCCCAGGAATGTTCCGGCAAAGAGGAAAACCCGGCGTTCAACCTGCCATCGCAGCTTGGCGGTTAAAGCCGACCGCGGCGTTCGCGCGTCAAGACCGGAAACGTGCCGGCGAGAGCGAAGCTCATCGCCGGTGCAAGATGGAGATTTTTAGGGCGCTGCAAAGGCAACCGGGCGTCCGCAACCCCATGTTGGAACGCCCGCTGGGAACCAACCGCCCTGACGTGAGTGCCGACATCAATGGCGTTCCGGTCGCCATCGAAGTTCAGATCAGCTCCCTTCTGCCGGAGACGATACAGCACAGGACGATTGAGTACGCCCGAAAAGGCGTTTACGTGCTGTGGCTCCTCCAGTGGACGCCGAAGCTCGACGGAAAGCGCTATAGCCCGGCTCTGTGGGAAAAGTGGGTTCATGCGGCGTATTTTGGCCGGGTGTATTACTGGATCGAAGGCTTGACGGTAGTGAGCTACCATTTCGACCCAAACCACAAGACGGTTCCCAGGAAATCCTGGCATTCCGACGACGGCAAGAAAATGACGGCCGGCGGTTACAGCCGGAGGTCAAAGCGTTACCGGACAGCCGTTCGTGGCAAGACGCTCAACCTGGCAAACGATTTCGTTCCCAGGAATCGCGACTGGTGGGAGGGAAACGGCATCACGGTTCCCGCCGCAAAACTTTACATCGACCGGCACTGGCTTTCCGTTCCAGACGAGTTTTACGAAGCTTGATTTCCACAACCGCGTTTTGGGAACGGCCGGCCTTTCCGCTATACTGTTCAGTTAGAACTTCAGTTCTTCACGTTCCTCTCGCCGCCCAAAACGCCATCCACGCTTCCGGCGAGAGCAACCCAACCAGAAGCAGCCCGCTCACGCGGGCGGATGCCAAGAAACGGAGAAACGGCCGCATACAAAATGTATTCCATGCGCGGCCCCCAGGAATTCGACCAGGTGCTTTTGAACACGGCCACGATCCCGGAGGCCACCAAATGCCGGTTGTCGGGCAATGTTTGTCCGAGGAGATTGAAGCCAATCGGATATTCCATGTCGGCGGGATTGAAATACACCGTGTCCTCGATGCGATGCCGCGGTATGTAATCCAGCAGTTCCGACGCAAGATCGCCGTGCGGGTCTATGACTCCGACACCGTGACCAGCAACGATGTCTTGGAGAATCAGATTGCGAAGCAACGTGGATTTGCCCACGCCGGTCTGGCCGATGATATAGACGTGATGGCGGCGGTCGCGCGGAGGCAATACCAAGGGGACTTCCTGCCCCCATGCTTCACGAACCCCCAAGACAATATACCAATCCTCCATATTTCCAAGCGAGCCACTACTCCAAAAAGAATGCTCTCGTCTGCCTTCGTAACGGCGAGAGCACCCCATTGGCGACATGCGTCTGGTTACGAGCCGCCAGGGTAATAGTGGCTCGGCTAAAAACGTGGCGCGAAAACCATATGCGACAGAATTATATCACGCGTCCTTTATCGTGTCCTGTCGCTCGGTGACTTTTGCTTGAGCCGACAGCCAATTCCTGCAAACTGTGTCCAAACAATTCTGGGATTGGACATGAACACGCCTGACCCTAAACGTGTGATGGTCTTCGTCTGCGTGATGACAATCATTGCCGTTGTCATATGCGGCGTACGGTACCGCTTGGAGCAGCATCACCTTGCAGTGGTTGCGGAACAGAAACACCTTGCAGTGGTTGCGCAGGAGCGACGCAAGATGGAGAACGAAGCGGCGGCACAAAGAGCAATTCGAGAGGCCGTAGAGCGACACGCCCAATACGTGGCGCGATATGTCTATCCCGGCTTCACCCGAAAGCCAGGACGCGAAGCGTTTGCCGTTGCGGTCGCTTCGGAAAACGAGACATTGGATAGCACAGTCGCCGCCGCACTCGTCAGCCGGTTCAAGAATGAACCCGTCGAAATCGTCTCCTCATTTTTCAAGGCGGCCTTTGTGTCAGACGGTTTGTTCCAAGAAGCCTTCAACGGCTCGGGCGCTCCATTCGACAAACTTGACCTCACGAACTCTCTTGGCTTTTCGCACGCAGTGGAGATTCAGCCGAACGACTCAATTTCGGCCACGGTCAAATTCAGCCCATTTGATGGCAGGAGCCGAGCGACAACGGGGGTTTGCAGTCTGCAGATCGAATTCCTTCTGGGGCACAATTTTGGCAGTGTGTCGCCCATTGTCAGCGTGAAAAATCTTGTGACCAAAATCGAAGCAGACTGACAAATCAGAAAACTGCGAACATCATTGTTCTTAACCGGTATCACCGCCTCACGGCGGGAAATTATTTCACAAAAAAACATTTTCCGTCCGTGGGGGGAACTCGTTTGGAGCGTGAGCGACGAGGGAGGTTTTTGGCGAGCGCGGCATCCATGTCAAATTAACCCTGCCGCGCGAGCCATAAAACCGACCGAAGTCGGGGACACGGCTAAACGTCAAAACAGCGGCAAAACGATTGCAAACAAAGGGCAATCTCTACGTGACAGGGTATCCCCCTGTGGGGAAGGGTGTGGGGATACCCTCACAACGAGCTTTGTCGCAGACAAAGAAGTTCGAATCCTGCTAGCCGCACCCGGAATTAGAGCTGGGGATTCTCTTCCAGGACAGTTCGATTGAGGGTCAGAAAGGACCACCAGATTGAATTTCGTTCAGATTCGGACGCTGCGCGTTGCGCCGCGACTGTGGTTTCAGCCAATGAATTCCAGTGTTTTTTGAAGGAAACGGTTAGCGTCTGAGAGCGAACAAGGCGGTTTACACATGCACATGCGTTTGCCTTTTAGCAAAGCTGCAATCCGAGACGATTTCTCACAAACGTATCAATACTTAGGAGAGGACATAATTATGATCCTATCCTTCCCTCACGATTCCGTTCACACGCCCGCAACAGACGGCGGCAATGCCGCATCGTCAAATCTATGCCATGACGTTTCCGCAGGAATTCCGCGACACGCGCGCCTGTCCACCGATTGCCGACCAGTCCGACATCCGTTGGAGATTTCCTGATAGCGGCAAGCAGGGCATTCTCCTGTCGCCGATTTAGCACGGCAGGTCGACCGGGTCTCGATACCTCTCTCAACCCATCGAGACCGCGCTTTCTGAACGCAATTGCCCAATGGGCAATCGTGCGCTGCGGAACGCCGAGAAGCTTGCCGGCCGTTACCGTGCTTGAACCGAGGAGCACGAGAAGCACCCCATGCAGGCGGTGGACATAGCGCGCCTCTTCCGAGCGGCGGAATTCTCTGCGGATGATTGCAGTGGCATCGTGCATCGAAAAAAGTTCGATCTCTTACGCTTTTATACTAGCCCGACTTGGCGGATTCGAGAGAGTAAATAGCGCAAGGGCTTGAAAATCAACGTGCGCATTTTCTAGGTCTTCACTACAGAACCGGTTTGCCCGGGCGGATTGGGACGGATGATTTTGGGCG
>Ga0326727_10001766_pt1 | contig 77729 bp, 61 predicted proteins | sample MB2enrmetagenome_FD_207643 | JGI IMG/M metagenome (GOLD analysis project Ga0326727, IMG submission 207643) | Lab enriched peat soil microbial communities from McLean, Ithaca, NY, United States - MB29MY | ecosystem: Environmental > Terrestrial > Soil > Wetlands > Peat | place: USA: New York... | reverse complement strand
TCGACATGCCGGGCCGCCAGGCCTTCATGGTCAAGATGGTGGACGACAAGCGCGACCTGCAGAACGCCATCGCCATCAACTCGTCGATGGTGAATATGGCGAGGCTCGTGGGTCCGGCGCTGGCCGGCATGCTGATCGCGGTCAGCAGCGAAGGCTGGTGCTTCCTGATTGACGGCATCAGCTACAGCGCGGTGATCTGGTCGCTCGTGGCGATGCGCCTTCATGCGCCCGTGGTCGAGCGCAAAACCACCTCGACGCTTACCGAATTGAAGGCCGGCTGGACCTACGTTTCGGGCTTCCTGCCCATCCGCACGATTCTTCTGCTTTTCGCCGTGGTCAGCCTGATGGGCATGCCCTTCGTGGTGCTGATGCCGATCTTCGCGAAGACGGTGCTGCACGGCGGCCCGCATACGCTGGGATTTTTGATGGCCTCGATGGGGCTGGGCGCGCTGATATCGGCTCTGTCTCTGGTGGCGCGCAAGAACGTGCGCGGGCTGGTGAAGATGATCCCCATTGCCGCGACCGTTTTCGGGCTGGGGCTGATCGGCTTCGGACTGTCGCGGAGCTTCTGGCTCTCGATGATCATGGTGCTCATTGCGGGCATGGGCATGTTGCAGGGCATGGCCGTCAGCAACACCGTCATACAGACCATCGTGAGCGAAGACAAGCGCGGGCGGGTGATGAGCTACTACACGCTGGCCTTTCTGGGCATGGCGCCCTTTGGCAGCCTGCTGGCCGGGACCATGGCGCACAAGATGGGCGCGCCCTGGACGGTGGCAGTCAACGGCTTCATCGTTCTGCTGGCTGCGGCGTGGTTCGCCACCCGGATGCCGGCGGTGCGGCGCGAAATCCGGTCGATTTACCGGGAGCTGGGCATTCTGCCGCCGAAGGAAGATATTCCGCGATGAACGGCGGAGACGAGCGCCTTCCAGCGGGAAGATTCTCGCGGCCTACAGACTTGAAGCTCGTTTAGAAACACAGGCGCGGCTACCGGCGTCAGGCGTCAGGTCATGGCATACCCCCCCCACCCCTATTTTGGGAGCAAATTCCTTGTTTTCTTTAGCTTACGGGCGTGGCTGCGCTGTAAAATCGTCAAAACAATAGAGTTGTCTGCAAAATACTCCAGGAGAAGGAGTTACGGGGATTTTTTTTGCTTCTGACGGTCTCTTCCAGCCAATAGACGGCGCGAAAAAAGCGCACCCGGACAATGACTGGACGAAAGACTGCCTGGAATGATTGTGCGGCGAAAGATGGAAATAATCTGCAAGCCACCTGCGGTGGGACTGGCAGCTCGCTCTTCGCTCGCGGGGAGATTCGTGGTTTCCCACTCTTGGCGAAGTACGCGAGGGACGGGAGGTTTTCCGGACCGCAGATTCTGAAGCCTGCGCGAACCGCTTATCCAATAAAAATGTCCCCTGGCGCGTTTCACTGTTGCATACTGGCAAAGACCGCTTTAAGATGCGGCAATTGGCATATGCCTTCTTCCGGCTCCAGTTCATCGCATACATCGCCCGCGCCGTTCGTTCCCCGGCTGCGCGTGGGCAAGCTGTGCGTGGCCATTCAGGCTGCAACGCCAGCGGAGTTGATTGAGCGGGCGCAGGCAGCGCTGGCCGATTCCAAGTTTCTTGAATTCCGGCTGGATTCGCTGACAAAGCCACTGGCCGCTCTGCCTAAAGTGAAGGATTTCCTTGCAGGGCATCGCGACGCAACGGCTATCGCCACCTGTCGGCGCAAGCAGTTTGGCGGGGGCTTTGAGGGGAGTTTGAAGGCGGAGCTGGACGTGCTGCTGAAGGCTGCTCAGGCCGGTTGCCAGGTTGTCGATCTGGCGGTCGAGTCGGCCGAGGAGGCCAAGCCGGCGCAATTGGCCACATTCCGTGACGAGTTGCGGGCCGCGGGCGCGGCGCTGCTGGTCAGCTTTCACGACTTCACGCGCACCAAAAACCTGGAGCAGGCGGCCGAACGCATCGAGGCCTTCCGGCCGGATTTCGTCAAGGTGGTTTCGACGGCGCAGTCGCTGGCCGACAACCTGGCCATTCTCAAGCTGATCGAGGAACATTCGCTTTCCTGTCATTTCGTCGGCATCGCCATGGGCGAGGAGGGGCTGGTGAGCCGCGTGCTCGGGGTAAGGGCCGGCGCGGCCTTCACCTTTGCCTCCGTCTCCGACGGCGCCGAGACCGCTCCCGGCCAGGTCACGGCCCGCGCCCTTCGCGACCTTTACCGCATCGAACAGCTTGACCGGGCGACGCGCATCTTCGGCGTGGCCGGAAACCCCGTTGCCCACTCGCTTTCGCCGCTGATGCAGAACGCAGCCTTCCGCCGCGAGAACGTGAACGCGGTGCTGCTGCCGCTCAAGACGCGCTCTGTCGCCGACCTTCTCACCCTTGTGCGCGAACTGCCGCTGGCCGGCGTGGCCGTGACCATGCCTTTCAAACAGGAAATTCTGCCTCACCTGGCCAGCATGGACCCGCTTACCACCCGCATCGGCGCATGCAATACGCTGCGGCCCATCGGAGGCGGCAAGATCGTCGGTTTCAATACCGACGTGGCCGGAATTGTCCGCCCGCTGGAAAAGCGGCTTACATTGAAGGGCGCGCGCATCGCTGTCCTGGGCGCTGGAGGCGCGGCGCGGGCCGCCGTCTTCGGGCTCGTGGACCAGGGCGCTGAAGTCTTCATCGTCAACCGCACCCACGAGAACGCCGTGAAGCTGGCCAAGGAGTCCAAGGCCAAGGCGCTCAAGCACGAGCAGTTCGCCAAGAACAGCTTCGACGTGCTCATCAACTCCACTCCCTGCGGCATGGCGGGCAACAAGCAGTCCATGCCGATAAAAGAGAGCGAGCTGAACGCCGGGCTGGTCTTCGACATGGTCTACAACCCGATGGAGACGCCGCTGCTCAAGCTGGCCGCGGAGCGCGGCATTCCGGTCGTCACGGGGATGGAAATGTTCGTCCAGCAGGGCGCGCGCCAGTTCGAAATCTGGACCGGCAAGCCGGCTCCCGAGGCGGAGATGCTGCGCGTGGTGGAGTTGGAGCTGAGAAGGCGGGGATAAAGGTCCCGGTCTCAATTCGGCTTTCGCCCGACGCGGCTGAGGGTCTGCGCGCCACCGGCGCCGGCTGGCGGGGTGTGCCGCCACCCGCTCCTGAAATTTAGGAAACGGCTTGCTCGTTTGGCATTGTGCCTTTTTAAAAACTGGCCGGCGCCACAGGTGCCGACCTGCGACCACTGACAACTGCTACGGCAGAATCGGAATTCCGGCGATGCGGCGCTGCCACTCCGCCGGGCCGGTCTGGTGGATGCTGGTTCCTTTGGAATCGACGGCGACCGTCACCGGCATGTCGCGCACGTCGAACTCGTAGATGGCCTCCATGCCGAGGTCGGCAAACGCCAGCACGCGCGCACCACGAATGGCCTTCGACACCAGATAAGCTGCGCCGCCCACCGCCATCAGATACACCGCACCGAATTCCTTGATCGCCTCGATGCCCTCCGGTCCGCGCTCGGCCTTGCCCACCATGCCCAGCAAGCCTGTCTCGGCCAGCATCTGCCGCGTGAACCTGTCCATGCGCGTCGCTGTCGTCGGCCCCGCCGGCCCCATCACCTCGTCGCGCACAGGGTCCACCGGCCCCACGTAGTAGATGAAGCGCCCGCGGAAGTCCACAGGCAGTTGCTCGCCCCTGTCGAGCATCTGGGTCAGCCGCTTGTGCGCGGCGTCGCGGCCAGTCAGCAGCTTTCCGCTAAGTAGAAGCACTTCGCCGGGAGACCAAGAAAAAACTTCCTCGCGAGTTACCGTGTCCAGATTCACGCGCCGCGCCGCCGACACGTCATAAGTCAGCTTCGGCCACTCATCCAGACTCGGCGGATCGAGAAAGACCGGCCCCGAGCCGTCCAGCACGAAGCGCGCGTGCCGCGTCGCCGCGCAGTTGGGAATCATGGCCACAGGCAGGTTGGCCGCGTGCGTCGGATAGTCGCGCACCTTCACGTCCAGCGCGGTCGTCAGGCCACCGAGCCCCTGCGCCCCAATCCCCAGCCGGTTCACTTTGTCGTAAATCTCCAGGCGCAGCTCCTCGGCGCGCGTCTTTGCCCCGCGCGCTTTCAGCTCGTCGATGTCGATTGGCTCCATCAGCGATTCCTTGGCCAGCAGCATCGCCTTCTCCGCCGTGCCGCCGATGCCGATGCCCAGCATCCCCGGCGGACACCACCCCGCGCCCATCGTCGGCACGGTCTTCAGCACCCACTCGACGACGGAATCGGAGGGGTTCAGCATGATGAACTTGGCCTTGGCTTCCGACCCGCCGCCCTTGGCCGCCACCGTTACATCGACCGTCGCGCCCTTCACCAGCTCCACCGTCACGCAGGCCGGTGTATTGTCTCTGGTGTTTTTGCGCGCCCCTGCCGGATCAGCCAGAATCGAAGCCCGCAGCTTGTTCTCCGGGTCCAGATACGCCCGCCGCACGCCCTCGTCGACCATCTGCTGAATGTCTTTGCGTTCTTCGCCTGGGCCGGACTCAAAGCGCACGTCCATCCCGACTTTCAGGAAGGCCGTCACAATTCCCGTGTCCTGGCAGATGGGCCTGTGTCCTTCGGCGCACATGCGGCTGTTGACGAGAATCTGCGCCATCGCATCCCGCGCCGCCGGCGATTCTTCGCGCTCATAGGCGCGCGCCATGCCGCGGATGAAGTCCACCGGATGGTAGTAACTGATGAACTGCAACGCGCCCGCAACGCTGGCGATGAAATCTTCCTGGCGGATGACGGTCACGCAAAAGGCCTCCGATGCTCTGACGCTAATAGAATAATGGATCGAAGGCAGAACTGTCCGGGTTGACAAAATGCGCAGAATCGCTCGGTTAGAGCTATGGCGATTTACCGTCAACTGAGCTTGGGCCGAATCATTTTCGTATCATAGATCAGAACTTTCCGCACTGATGGCAATCCGCGAAGGGTTCCCACGAGGTTCACTTCTTCTGCTCAGGAAATTCCGTGACACTCAAAATGTTCCCGTCGGGGTCTTTGAACCAGGCGACTTTCGCGCCATAAGGTGAATTCCAGATGCCCAGTTCATTCTGGTCCAAGCCTTCAAAGCGTTCAAAATGAACTCCGGCTTGTTCCAGATCCTTAACTGTAGCCGTGATCTCCGGAACCTTCCAACCCAAAACCGTGCCATGAGTTGGTGGGAGTTCTTTCGCCATACCGAGGCGCACCATGATGCCATTAGCTTCAAAGACCAACGCGAAAGGCGGGTCTTCCGAGACCAGACGCAGGCCGAGAGTATCCCGATAGAATTCTCTCGCACGGGATACGTCGACTATAGTGACAAATCCGATGATGTTGTATTTGCCGAGTCCAGAAAGTTGTGACATGCGCCTATGATGAATCATTTTGTTGGTTGTCGCAAGATTGCTCTTGCGACATAATATATCTCTGATGCGACAAAATGGCGTTTTGACGGAGTTCGATCCAAAGCGAGGCGTTTCCGTTGCGACGCTCGCCTATGAATACTCCACTTGCTTTCAGGTACCGGAGCACGCGCACGGGTCGGATCAACTAATCTACGCGATCAGTGGCATCATGGAGGTGTCTTCTGATCAGAGTATGTGGCTGATCCCGCCATATTTTGCATTATGGATTCCAGCCAAGACTCAGCATAGGATTCAAATGCCTGGACCTGTTTCGATGCGCACGCTTTACCTGCGGGTAGACTTGAGCGCAAGATTGGAACCGCAGTGCGCCGTTCTGCATGTAACGGCGCTGTTTCGAGAACTCATCCTCGAAACCGTACGTGTTGGTCTACTTCGAATGCGGGACCGCTATGAATGTGCCCTCCGCGACCTGCTCATTGCTCAGATCCAAAAGGCCACACCGGTACCAACTTTTCTGACACTACCTCGAGAAGAGAAAGCATTTGCGGTGGCTCAGGCAATCTTGCGAAATCCCGCTGAATCGAAGACAATGGCGATTCTCTGTGCGGAAGCAGGTGTCGGCGTCAGAACCATTGAGAGAATATTTCGTAGTGAGGTTGGCACCGGCTTTGAGTCATGGCGACGACAGGTCCGGCTGATGAAAGCCGTGGAGTTGTTAGTATCGGGATGTTCGATCAAGGAACTAGCCTACAAAGTCGGTTATTGTCAGTCGAGCGCCTTTGTCGAAATGTTCCGCCAGACATTCGGAACAACTCCGAAGGCGTGGATTACAACTTTGAAGACTCGTGGATAACGATCCACCGAATCAAAGAGATGACTTTCCTTCGCTCCCTAGTGTTCAAGGGAGGCATAGTTAGCTGTGATCGAGGCTTCATAATAGAACGATTGAGTCTGAACGGCGGGCAATCCAGAATCTATCTCGTACTGCCTAGAAAATCCTAATTTTGGCAACAGCAATTCTCATCTGCTGCAAACAACCCATATCATTTAACGCCCTATATCTAAACTCATTAACAGGATCACAATCATCGGCAGGCTCATTCGGGAAGCGTAGAAGGAAATGAATGGCCATTAAACCGCCCCCCGCAAATCCGTATGCCCAAAATCATCGCCCTTGAAGAGCAGGGGTTCGCGCTTGTCGCGGGCCAGGGCGTAGGTGAGGCAGTCGCCAAAGTTCAGGTTGGCGGGGCTGCCGCTGCCTTTGCCGTAGTCGCGGTAAGCCTGCCGGGCAATCTTCGCCTGCGCGGCTGTCACCGGCTCGATGACGATTTTGGAGCGCTCGATGATGTCATCGAGCAGGTTGCTCATGAGACTATCCCGGAGGCTATCGATGACGATGGCGGTCTCGAAGTAAGTGGCCGCGGACATCCTCACATCTTTCGTTGATTCCAGAAGTGCGGAGAAGGCTTCCTGCTCCGGTTCACGCTTCAAAATTGCTACCAGCGCCGAGCTATCGACGATCATAGTGGCAGGCCCGTTTCTTTATCGAAGAGCAGGTCGCCGATTTTGTCGGATGGAGGCAGATCCTTCAGCAAGGGAGCTGTTTGCTTGGACAGCTCATTCAGCCAGGCGGCAAGTCCGGCCTTCGGATTTGGCTTCTGCCGCTCGATCCGTTCCTTCAGCGCAATGGTGACAGCCACAGTCAGGGTCTCTCCATTCCGGCGCGCCAACTCCTTCGCCAGCCTGCAGGTTTCCTCGTTTTTGATGTTCAAGGCCATCGAATTCCGCCTTTCCACCATCTGCTTCCACCATTCTACCATTTTCCGACCAACTCGCTTGCAAGACGATTCCAGTTCTCCCTAAACCCTCCCCCAATGACCTAATCTAGACGCATGAGCGATTCCACAGAGAAAACGCCGTCTCCGCAGAACGAAATCTTCGATCTTTTGGTGGTGGGTTCCGGGCCCACCGGCCTTTCCTGCGCCATTGAAGCGCAAAAGGCCGGCTTGCGCGCCGTGGTGGTGGACAAGGGCTGCATCTGCAACTCGCTCTTCCACTATCCCGCGCACATGACCTTTTTCACTACGCCGGAGCTGCTGGAGATTGGCGGCCTTCCCTTTCCCTGCTCCAACACCAAGCCCACGCGCGATGAGGCGCTCCACTATTACCGGAATGTGGCGGCATACTACCACCTGGACGTGCGCCAGTATCTGCGCGTGGAGCGGGTCACGGGCGCGGACGGGGCGTTTACGGCGCATACGATAGACCGCTTTAACCGACCCGGCGAGATTCACGCCCGCAAGCTGGCCATTGCCACCGGCTACTACGACCTGCCCAACTACATGCAGATTCCCGGAGAGAACCTCAGCAAGGTTTATCACTACTACGACGATCCCCACCCCTTCTTCGAGACCGATGTCGTGGTCATCGGCGGCAAGAACTCCGCAGCCATTGCGGCGCTGGAGCTGTGGCGCAGCGGCGCGAGGGTGACAGTGGTGCACCGTGGCGCGGAAATGCACGAACACGTGAAGTACTGGATCAAGCCGGACATCGAGAATCGCATCAAATGCGGCCAGATCAAGGCGTACTTCAATTCGCACGTGGTGGAAATCACGCCCGACTCGGTGATCGTTGAAACGCCCCAGGGGCGGGAGACGCTGAAGAACGACTTCGTCTTCGCCATGACCGGCTATCATCCCGACTTCGATTTTCTGCAGGCTCTGGGCGTGCGCTTCGAGAGCAAGGACCGGATGCCGGTCTGCAACAAGGAAACGCTGGAGAGCAACGTGGCCGGCATTTATCTTGCCGGCGTGGTCGTGGCCGGCGCGCGCACCAATGAAATTGTCATCGAGAATGGCCGTATGCACGGGTGCGTCATCGCCAAGGCGATTGTGGGGCAAGCGAAGGACGGGTGCGGCAAGAGTTCGCAGTACGAACAGTTGCCGTAGCTGTATAGCCGATGCCTCAGTACAGCTTCAAACTCCGCGGCCTGACCAGGCTGAACGGATCGAGAAGTTCAGGATGGCTGCTGGGCGTATGGGGCATGCAGTGGCGCCGCGCCGGCGTGGCATAGGAGCGGGTCACATGCATCCGGTCCATCACCACGTAGCGCGTGCGCAGGCCTTCCACGGTCGCGGGTAGCTGGGCGGGCAGGCGATTGCGATCCACGTAGATGACCAGCACTGCTTCCTTCGGGTTGTCCAGACTCTGGCCCACGCCCACGCCAAAGAAGGCCGGAGTCTTCCGCATCAAGCTGGCTGCCACCTGATTTTTGATGGCCACGGCCTGCGCCAGCGCTGAGGACGGCAGGCCGACTGCGCCCGCCTCCAGCGGAGCCTGCGGCGCCGAGCCCCAAGCCACAGCGCGCGCCGTCGTGGGAACAGCTTGCGTGCGCACGCCGTCCACCGTGGCCGGTATGTTGACCGGTCGGTTCTCGTCCGTATAGAGAATCACAGCGGCCTCGCCGGGGTGGTCGCTGCTTTTGCCGGTTGCCACGCCCAAAATGCCCGCCGAAGAGCTGACCAGCATGCGCGCCTGCGCCAGTGCCTGCTGGGCGCGCGCCGTCTCCGCATAGCTGAGCGTGCGCCCCTGCGCCGCGGCCAGAGTGTTGTTGCCGTAGCTCAGACAACTGACCGCGTGGTCGGCTGTGCCCACGAAGGTATAGCTCGTCCCGCCGCCAACCTGCGCGCTCAGTTCGTTCAGCACGTCGTAGGCCGGATTTGCGACGCCCTGGCTCACACCGGAGGCGTCCGTTCCGCCCGCAAAGTAAAGCCCCACTGGCTCGGCGTTCCCGGCGTCGACCACCAGCGCGCCAGAGTCGCCCGCGTCGCTGAACTGGTTGCCGCTGAGGCCGATCTGATGGGTAAAGGTCTTGCTTAGGTAGGGCCGGGTTTCTGCGCAGTCGAGGTAATAGTCGACCGTCACGTCCAGGTCAACGACCGAGACGCCGCCGCATGTCAGCCCCGTTGTCCGCCCGCTCTTGGCAACCTTCTGATCGAGCCATGCGCCCTCGCCCTTGCCGCCGCTCGACGAAATGCCCGGAGCCGCCGCGGCCAGAGCGCCGTCGGCCCGCTTGCCGCCCAGTTCCATGATTCTGCCGGCGGGGTCCACAGCGCGCGAGGTCACCTGGGCAATGGCCGCGTCCGCGTTGGTCAGCCTGGAGCGCAGCGGCAGCCATGCCGTCAGCGAGGCTACCGGCTCAACGCCCGCGCCGTCTTCCAGCGGCGAGCAGTTGTTGTCGATCAAGCCCGGCTGCACAATGGTGTCGCCCACATTGGCGTGGTCGCTTCTGGCCAGCACGTGGTTGTTGCTCAGCAGGTACTGGCGCTTGCTCGAGTCTTCAACGAGCGCTCCCAGCGTGCCGCTGCAGCAGTCCACAATCTGACTGCCCCGCGTGTCGTAGTCGCTGTTGTTGCCGCCGGAGCTGCCCAGCATCATTGCCTGCAACTGTCCCTGGTGAGCGGCGGGATTGCTTGTAACGCCCGCGGTGTTCACGAGCACCACCGCCGCCGCCTTCGACGGGCTGCCGCCAACCGAAGCCACAACATACGTCGTGCCTGTGGACTGCACCGAGGCGGGCGCGGTGTAAGTAACCGCGCAGGAGGTGAAGGTCTGCTTCTCGCGCTGGCAAGTGGCCGCGCTCAGCGTGCCCTGCCCGCCGCTTTGCCCGGCGGCCGAATCCGCCAGCGCAAAGTTGATGCCGGTGGTGCCGCCCGCCTCGGCCAGAATGCCGGTGATCGTAACGCTGCCATTGGCGCCCAACGCGGCGTTTTCAGGCGTGAGCGGCTGCAGGAATCCCGGCGTCACGCTCAGCACGGAGCTGGCCCGGAGTGTGGGGTCAGCCTCCAGAGTCGCGGTGACCACCACTTCGGCGCGGTCCGCGGTCAGATAGCTGGGCGGAGTGTACTGGCCGCTGGCATTGATGCTCCCCGCGCCGCTCACCGCGTCTCCGCCATAAACCGACCAGGTAACCTTCGCCGCTCCGCCGCTAACGAGGGTGGCCGCGAACTGGTGAACCAGTCCGCCCTGCGCGTTGGTCGCGTTGCAGCCGGTGCAGTTGGTGTCGATGGAGCCGCTGCCGGGAGTGATTGCAAAAACCGAATTCGAGGACTTTGCCGTGACCAGCCCGCCGCATCCGGCTGCCAACAGCAGCGCCGGAGCCAGGAGCAACGGGAAATGCCTGAAGAAGGGGCTTCGCACGGTCACAATCCTTACGCCTACGTATCGTATATTGTATCGACTCCTTCCGGAGACGAAAGAAAGCCGGCAGGCCTGATCCCTGTTTCAGTGAGAGGCTTCGAACAGCCTTGCATGTTGCGCGACTATACCTGTTCAGGTATAGTCGCGCTCATGCATTACTCCGAAAGACAACTTTCTGGCAAAGGAGATACGAGATGGCAAATCGCATTCTTGACGGTATCGAAATCGAAACCAGTTCTGGCAATGTCTTTTCTGACCTCGGCTTGCCCAAAGCCGAGCAGCTCAAAATCAAGTCCGGCCTGGTCATTGAAATTACTCGCGCCGTGCGGCGGCTGGGTTTGACTCAGGAGGAAGCCGGTCGCCGGATGGGGATTTCGCAGGCAAAAGTATCCGGCCTCATGCGCAGCGATTTCTCCAACCTGTCCGAACGCAAGTTGATGGAATGTCTGAATCGACTCGGCTATGACATTGAGATCAAGCTGAGTCCAGCCACTGATTCCGTTGGACACCGTACTTTGGCCGTTGCCTAAACGTACTCTGCGCGCCCAGCCGCCGTTATAGCGGTTCGCTCCGCAACCGTCATGGAATCAACGCCGAACGGCGCAATTCACCAGGCAAAAATGGGGTATTTCCCGCTCCTCGCCGGCGCCAGCTTCAATTTGCGGGACGCGGTCGGCCAAACCCACGTAAAATAGAAACAGGATTCAGAAAAATACACCTATGGAGGAACTGATGGCAAGTGTCCTAGAGGCCACGCAGGTTGTCCCCGGCAAAGATGCAAAAAAGGAAGAAGCCAAACGCATGGCCGAAGAAGCGCGCACAAAACGCGCTCGTCAAATGCAAGCGCTGAATTTGCAGCGGGAGAACATCCTTTCGCAAAGGACCTCTCAGCCGGCGCGCCGCACAGCTTTGGAAGCGGCTCTGGCCCAGATCGACGGTCAACTCGCGCAGCTTGGGTAAGGCTGCCCGCCGCGCGGCCCCTCAGGCCTCGCGGTGAAACAGCAGGGAATTGGCTTGCTGCACTGGGGTCAGCAGCACCCGCGCTATATTTACATGCTCCGGCCGGCTCGCCGCCCAGACGATGACCTCGGCCACATCTTCCGCACTCAGCGGCTGAATATTCTTGTACACGTTGGCGGCCCGTTCCTGGTCGCCATGGAAGCGCACCAGGCTGAAATCGGTCTTGACCATGCCCGGATCCACTGTGGTCACTCGGATCGGCGTTCCCAGCACGTCCTGGCGCAGGCCGTCGTTGATGGCCCGCTCGGCGGCCTTCGTGGCGCAGTAGACCGCGCCGCCTGGATAGGTCAGCTCGCCGGCCGTTGAGCCCAGGTTGATCACGTGGCCCCGGCCCCGCTCCACCATCCCCGGCACAACCGCGCGAGTCACATAGAGCAGCCCTTTCACGTTGGTGTCGATCATCTCTTCCCAGTCTTCGATCTTGCCCTGGTAGAGCTTTTCCAGCCCTCGGCTTAGCCCGGCGTTGTTGACCAGGATGTCAATGGCCGCCCACTCCGCCGGCAGCGCGTCAATGGCCTTCTGAACGGCCTTGCGGTCGCGCACGTCCAGGCTGATGGTGTGTACCGCTTCCGCCCCTCGCTCGGCAACAGCCGCGGCAACTTTGGCCAGCCTGTCTGCGCGGCGGGCTGCCAGCAACAGGCGCGCTCCTTCAGCCGCGAAGGCCAGCGCCGTGGCCGTGCCAATGCCCGACGACGCCCCCGTGACGAGGACGATCTTTCCCTTGAGTTTCATGTTTCGATTCTAATCAGATTCGTGTTCTGTCCGCTTGAAGTTGCATCGACAATGGGTGCCCCAGGTCCCGGGGCCCCCACGGACAGCTTTTCGTCCGTGGGGTGGAGGACCCGATTTTGGGACCTGGGAAAACATGAACCCGAGGTACAAGATGATGTTGCCAGAGACCTATTCAGAAGGCGAATCCGAAATAATGGGAAATATAAGTTGGAAACAGATCTCGGGCTGGCTTGCCGCTCAAGCCCGTCCCGCGAACTCCTTCGTCTCGGTGTAGACCTTCACCTTTTCGCCCACTTGAATATAGAGCGGAACCTTGATCTCCAGGCCGGTCGTGAGCCTTGCCAGCTTCGTCACGTTGCCGCTGGTGTCGCCGCGCGCGCCTGGCTCGGTGTATTCCACTTCCAGCTCGACCTTTTCCGGCAGTTCCAGCCCGATGGGATTGCCGTTGTATTTATGCAGATGGATGATCGCGCCCTCCACCAGAAAATCCAGCGCGTTGCCCAGTTGGTCCTCGCTCAGCGTCAGCGTCTCGAAGCTCTCCTGGTCCATGAAGTGCGAACCCTCGCCGTCGCTGTAAAGATAGGAGGTCTCGACCTCTTCGAGGTCCGGCTCCTTGAACTTCTCTCCGGCTTTGAAGGTCTTGTCGAAGACCGCGCGCGTCAGCAGGTTGCGCATCTTCAGCCGCACCAGCGTTTGCCCGCCCCGCGCCGTGGGCGTTGAAACCTCTACGTCCATGCAGTAGTAAGGCGTGTTCTCAAACTCGAAAAACATCTTGCGCTTCACGTCGATCGCTTCAATCAGTGCGGCCATGCATTCCTCAATGAATCAGGGTTTCGCAGCCGAAAAGCCCTTCCGGGCTCTCCTGCGGCTCCTTGTCAATTATAGGGGGAAGCCACTGCCTTGGGTTTGCAACCTCACCCCTCTACTGGCGATACTGCCCATAGCCCTTTTCTGCGGGCTCCATTCTTCTTAACCGGGAATTGCCATGGCGCAGAAGTTGATGACCGCACGTCTTGAACGCAAGGATTGCCTCTCCGAAATCTCCCAGTGTTACCACTTTGAGTTTGTTCTGGACGAGTTGGAGAGCTTTCACTTCGTTCCCGGCCAGTTTGTCTCCGCCGTGGCGCGGGATGCCAGCGGCAAGCCCCAAACCCGCGCCTATTCTCTGGCCTCGGCGCCCAGGGGCAACCGCTTCGAGCTGTGCGTGAATCGCGTCCCTGAAGGCTTTTTCTCCAACCATCTTGCTGACCTGGCCGACCTGACCCCCGGTGGAACGATCCAGATCCATGGGCCTCACGGCCACTTCTTCCTCAATGAACCCATCACCGACTCGATTCTGATCGCCACTGGCACCGGTCTGGCGCCCATGCGCAGTTTTCTTCATTGGCTTTTTCCGGAAGACGGCCCCGATGCGGAGACGGACCGCAGCCAGGGCAAGCAGATCTGGCTGGTCCACGGCACGCGCCACGAGAGCGGCCTCTATTACCGCGCCGAGTTCGAGGCGCTCGCCCGCCGCCGGCCAAACTTCCACTATCTGCCCACGTTGAGCCTTGCGCCAAAGAGCTGGAACGGCCTGCGCGGTCAGGTCCAGGAACACGTCGCCCGCATCGTCGAGGAGCGCGCCGCCCGTCTGCGTCAGCCTTTGCCCGCGCCCCCGCCCGACCCCGCGCTGCTGCCCTCCGAGCTGAACTTCGACATCTACGCCTACCTCTGCGGCCTCAACGAGATGGTCTCCGCGCTCCGCCAGCGCCTCACTGCCTTCGGCTGGCACAAGAAGCAGATTGTCTTTGAGAGATACGACTAGCTCTGGAAAGAGGCCGTACAGCAGCGTTTGAAAGAATCGCTGAGCAAAGAGTGCTTATTGGTCCCTGTGGCGACGAATCGCTCGGTATCCGCGCTGAGCTACGAAAAAGAGCGCTGAAAAACAAAGCAGAATCAGCAACAAAATCCAAATCGCAAAAATCCAATCCGGTATCTCACCAAGCCTGCTCAGAAATGCCATCGCCAAGAGAGCCGCAATCGCAAGAACTCCACATTGAACAACTCTGTTTCCTGGGTTTTGTTTAAAGATCCTCCAAAAATAAAGCGCGTAGAGAACGACCGCACCCAGACTTGAGATGACACTAGGAAGCATGTGTGAATATGCGGGGTTCATGTTGACTTGAAGATTAGCACGGTTATGGTGAACACATTACTACCCTATGGGGGTTTAAAGGCGCAGCCACAACTACAGATTGAATAGCTCTCTCAGCCGCTTCGTCTGGTTGCGGCTGACGGGAATTTCCGTCTGCCGCTTGTCGTCCATGCGCAGCTGGTAGCTGGACTTGAACCACGGCACCACTTCGCGGATGTGATTGATGTTCACCACAAAGCCGCGATGGGCGCGCCAGAACAGAGCCGGGTCCAGTTGGTCCAGCAGTTCCTCCAGCGTACGGCACTTCGACTGGCCCTCGAAGTTCTGCGTCACCACGCGAATCACGCCATCGTCGATGGCCGCAAAGCAGATCTCCGCCTGGTCGATCAGGAGCAGGCGGTTCTGCGCCTGCACAATCAGCTTGGCCGGCTGGGGCGCGCGGCTGGCGCCCTGCGGACGCTTCAGCAGGCGCAACAGCGCATCGATCTGCGACTCCGGCTGCGAGCCAGGCGCATTCCCGGTCAGCCGTCCACGCACCCGCTCCACGGCCTGCTCCACGCGCGTCCGGTCAAACGGCTTCAGCAGGTAATCTACCGCGTTCACGTCGAAGGCGCGCACCGCGTACTGGTCGTAAGCCGTGGCAAAAACAATCTGCGGCAGCGCTTCGGCCTCGCCGCCTGCGGCTTCTCTCGTCCGTTTGTGCTCCATCAGCCGCTCGATCGCCGCAAAGCCGTCCAGCCCCGGCATCTGCACGTCCAGAAACACCATGTCGGGATGGTGCTCCTCGATCAGGTCCACGGCCTCGATGCCGTTGGCTCCCTGCGCCACCACATCCACGCCGCCCACCTGGTCGAGCAGGTACTTCAGCTCCTCGCGAGCCAGTTGTTCGTCGTCGATGATGAGCGCGGAAAGGTTCATGCACACCGGAAGTGAAATGAAACTTGCTTGTAGATTGTAGGAAGACCGTCAGGCCCGGTCAATTGCGGTTGCGATTGCAGTTGCGCTCCATCTATTCCCGCGCCTTTTCTCTGGCGCGGGCCGGCCGAAGGCAGTTGGCCCCACCGCAGGTGGCCGAAGGCGGTTAGCCCCACCGCAGGTGGCAGGTGGCTACTCGCCCATCGCCCGCAAACGCGCCGGCATGTGGTCCGCGGCCAGCTCATGCCCGCACTGCGTGCAGAACTGGTCGGTCGAGCGCACCGTCAGAAAGCAGTGGCCGCAACTGGCCGTTAGCTGGTAGTTGCACTGCGGACAGAAGTGAAAATCGCTTTGCACCTGCGTCGAGCAGGCCGGGCAGCGCGAAACCTCCGGCTGGCGCAGCAGGAAGTAGAGCACCGCGCCGATGCCCCCCGGCATCACGAAGCAGATCACAATCCAGAAGCGCGAGCTCATCGCCCTCTGCGGAGCGTCCCTGCTGATGTAACCCACCATCAGGAAGTAGATCGCCGCCAGCAGGCCCCAGGAAAGATTGAAGTAGATTTTGAAACCAAGCGGCGCCTCGTGGTGCACCTGGCCAGGCAACACCATCCAGACGTAATACTCCACCAGCACAAAGGCCGCGGCCGCGGCCAGGATGGACCACATCGGAAGCAGGCGTGTATCGTCTTTGACGGTAACGGATTCTGGCTGCCGCATAGGCAAACCCTCTCTCAAAAGCGCTCTCAGAGAACTGAGAACAGCTTATCTCACATTTGAATGACGAAAAAGGGAAGCGGTAAGTTGCGCTCGCGTCTTCCTGCTGCGTTTTGCCGGGAATTCCGGCGTCAGGACCTGCGCCGCGCCCAGCCGGCCATCAGCACTGCGGCCGCCAGCGCCGCGCAGAAAAGGAAGCTCCACATGCTCAACTGGCCCATCGGGCCGCTCACATGCTCTTCTTCCAGGAAGACTTCGCTAATCCACCAGACCAGCGGACCCAGCACCACAACCAGAACCACCAGCGCGGCTGCCAGCGCCACGGCCCGGCAGCGCTTCCGCCCGGCCTTCTGTTCCTGCATCACGCCTTGCGAGGCCAGCACTACGCGACGTGTGCGCCAGGCCACAGCGCAATCCCGGTCAGCCTCTTTCCCGCACAGCGCCGAAACCAGATCGCGCTTGGCGGCCGGGCTTGTTTTTGCATCGGCTGCCGTTCTGCCAGTGCCGCTTGCCGGGCCGTAAGTGCCATCACCGGGTTTCATTCTGTCCTCAGCGTCTCAATTTCCATCGCCAGCCCCGCCGCAGGCGTCTGAGAGCGCAGGCGATTCGGCTCCAGCTTGGGCTTGAGCGCGGCTAAACCACGATATAGTCTTGATTTTACAGTAGAAAGTGGCGCGCGCGTCACCTTGGCAATCTCGTCCAGCGACAGCTCCTCGTGGAACCTGAGCACCAGCACCTCGCGGTAGAGCGTGTCCATCTCCATCAGAGCCCCGGCAATCCGCTCCCGGTCTTCCATGCTGGCAAAGTGGTCAAACGAACTCGGCTCGCCGTCTGCAATCTCGAAGCTCATCGGCCGGTCGTCTTCGCTTTTACCCTCAAGCATCTCGTCCAGGCTGGAGACGGTCCGCTTGCGCTTCTGGTCGATCACCAGGTTGCGCGCAATGGTAAACAGCCATGTGCCGAAGCGCGACTTGCCGTTGAACTGCGCCCCGCGCACCAGAACCCGCATCCATACCTCCTGGAACAGGTCCTCGGCCATCTCGCGATTGCCCGTCAAATAGAGCAGATAGCGCATCAGCCGGTGCTGGTAGCTGACAATCAGCTCGTCCAGCAGCCCTGCGTCCTGGCGCTTCAGCCCCGCCGAAATGGCAAGGTTCTCCTCTCGCACCTGTGCATCTTGCGCGGTCGTGGAACCAAGGGCGAAAAGAGGGCGAACGGATTCGGCGATACTCATCTCATTCCATTAGACGACATACTCCCCACAAAGTTCCATCGAATCTGGCACGCCGCCCCGCCCCGAGGTAATGTTTCCTGGTAATCCCGGAGAAGTCGCGCCAAAACGGCATTCAGCACGCCAAAAAGTGCTCCTTTGGCCGCCCGGCCCCAGTCCGCAAGCCGTTCCAGCGGTCCATCAATCGGAAGGAAGGCATCTCCGTTTTCGAGTAGCCGGCAAACGCGACTACCGGTCCTGGACAGTGCGGCGTTTTCGGAAGGTTATCCGGGAAACATCTCTCCTAGGTCTGAGAATTCGAGCTTGGGATAACTCGGGGAACCAGAGGGAACCTAGTCCTCTAAGGCCCGATGGAAAGGCCTTCGAACAAGCGATCAAAGTTCGCCTTTGTGGTCGCGGTGGTTGCAGCCAGGAGTGCTTCCCGCCGTGGGGAGTAGAAAAGCACCAGAATTGTGCGTTCAAACGAACAATCTGCGGCAAGGCCCAATTCTGTCCTGAAGCGGCTGAGGTCGGTGCCGTCGAGGAGGTTTTGCATTATCCAATGCCCGTTTGGCTTGTCGTGTGGCAGCAGCTTCAAGGAGTGCTCCGCAATCTGCGGTCCGAAATATTCGGCAGCTTGAGATTGCCGCCTCCTACCCTCCGTGTCGTTATCCCAGAGCGCCCGGAAGTCGATTTGCCATGCGACCATGAGTGATATGTAGAACTTAATCGAATCGGCGCCTACGGACGGAAGCACGTTGATCCGTCGTTTACCACGGAACATCTCTAGGCAAAAATAGTCGTAGATGCCCTCAGTGATTACGGTCGTTCCCGTGTGGACGATTTCCAATGCGTACGGTTTGACCTGCAGGGCATCCATTACGGGTTGGAAAGCTGACCGGTTGATTGTTTCTGGTCCGCCTCGGAAGTCAACCACCCGCGCCAGCGTGACATTACCGGAGCCATCTTTGTCAGCAACCGCGATCGAGGTGACTGGTATGATCTCCGGATCTAGGAGATAGTGGGAATGCGTGCAGTAGATCACTTGGTTTTTCTCGGAGATTTGGCGCAGCTTTGTACACAGCTTGCGTTGGGCGTACGCGTGAAGATAGGAGCCAGGTTCGTCAAGCAAATAGATTGAGTGCTCGTTGTCGAGGGCCAGCTTCGGATTGAACTCCAACTTCATCACAAAGTTAAAAAACCAATAGAACCCCTTGCTTCGGTCGCTGATGAAAAAGAAATGTTCATCTCCGTTTTCATCCGTTTCAACAACCTCGAGTTTGAGGTAATTCCTAAGAGCGGGCTCCGCTGGCGGCGCAGACGCAGTATCGGGTTGCACCACTGCACTCTGGACGGTCCCCGCCTTCGGCCGTACGGGCGCTTCTTGCGCGAACTCTATATGAATCTTCAGTGCGTCCCGGTCGTCGAGGCGAAAGCTCTGCCACTCCCTTGTGAGTGTGTTATTTAGGTTGCGCTGTACTTTTGCGAGGACCGTTTTCCTCTGGCGGACCTCCAGCTTCGCGAGGTTGTAAACCGAGAACGACTTGTCTGTCCGTTCGAATAGTTGTTGCAGTATCTCGAGCCAATCGCCTGTCGCTTCGGACTGCTTTTCCGGGATTTCGATCCGCTCTGCGATCTTATCCCGGAAATCGTCAAAGTACAGGGTATAAGGCAGGAACGCAATCATTTTTCGAGCGAGAAAATCCTGGATGGAGTCGCTTCCAAAGTACTCCGTCGGGAGCGAGTATTTGCGAGTAGGGATTGTTCGCCGGATCGTAAGCTTACTCGGGAGCTTCTTCCTTCTCCCCAGTTCCTCGTAGGCTGGCTTTTCCGAGGCCGGAACCTCTTTCGCGCACTCTGCGAAAACTCTCCGTAGCTCTGTCGGCGTCGTCTCTACTTCAGCTTCTACGACTGCGGGCGGCGAGGATGATCGATAGAGGTTTGATACGTCTCGGAGGTGCCGCCCTCCGTCGTTCGAGTCATCGTTGTAGTGGTCAAATGCGAAAATAGCGTGAAGGATGGTCGTCTTGCCGGACTCGTTGACCCCGATTATTGGCGTCAGGGAGCCCTTGTCGCAGCGGATTTCCATCGGTCCGGTGATCGCTCGATAGTTCTTGATGACGAAACGTTTGTAACGCATCATTCCCTCCTCGTGGTCTGGCCTGAGTCGACTAACGGCATCCCCGTCCGGTGGCTACGAGAGTCAGGTGGGAAGAGGGGCGACTTCAGATGAGGCGCGTCAGCATTCGAGAATAAGCTGAGGAATATGGTAAACGATTGGCTCCGCGCAGGATAGCAACATTTTGCTTTGGGAGATCGGGCCTTCGACAGGGTCTTGTGGGGAATTGTACTGAAGTCGTGGAATTTGATCTGTCCTGCAAGGTTGCCATGTCGAACGCATCCCCGGCGTGCTTTGCTTTGGCTCCGGCCGACCGGCAACCCAAAAACGGCCCCTCCCGAGACCAGAAGAATCCCGCCGCGTCCCTCTTCATCGATCTTCTACACTATCCACTATGGAAGTTCTCTACGGATTGCATCCGGTGGAAGAAGCTGTGAAGGCTGGCCGACGGCGCTTTGACCACGTTCTGGTGGCCCGCGAGCGGCATGACGAGCGGCTGGAGCGGCTTGTCGCTCTGTGCCGCCAGGCCGGAGTCCGCGTTCAGCAGGAATCCCGCGACGAGCTGACGAAGCTGGCTGAGACGCCCACACACCAGGGCGTGGTGGCCCTCGTTCACCCCCAGGACTCTCTCACTATCGAGGACCTCTACGTGCCCGCCCCGGCCTTGCCCGGCGCTCGCCGCCTGCTGCTGGCTCTGGATGGCGTGGAAGATCCGCAGAACCTTGGGGCTCTCTTGCGCGTGGCCGACGGCGCCGGAGTGGACGGCGTGATCCTGACCGAGCGCCGCTCCGCACCCCTGAGCCCGGTCGCCATCAAGGCCAGCGCCGGCGCGGCCGAGCACCTGCGCATTGCCCGCGTGGTGAATATGGTTCGCGCCCTGGAAGAGCTGAAGCGCCACAATCTCTGGGTCATCGGCCTCGATGAGCACGGCACATCCGACTACGACGAGTTCGACTTTACGGGCGACTGCGTTCTCGTGCTGGGCCGCGAGGGCGAGGGCCTGCACGACCTGGTTCGCCGCAGCTGCGACCACATGCTGCGCATCCCTATGGCCGGAGGCGTCAGCTCGCTCAACGTCTCCACCGCCGGAGCGGTTGTGCTTTACGAAGCCTTCCGCCAGCGGCGCCTGGCCGCGCGGCGCACCGAAGAACCAGTTGGCGCGTCCAAGAAAAAGAAGCAGAAAGGCCTGGGCTCATGAAGCTACATCTCGCGCATACCGTCGCAATCGCCATGGCCTCCTCTTGCCTGGCAGTTTTCCCCTGCGCCGCGCAGACCGCTCCTCCAGCCCAGCAGCAAACCGCCCCGCCCACCACGCCGAAGCAGCCCTCCAAGGGCCAGGTCATCTTCTCCCGCTCCACAGACGAAAACGGCCAGAGCGCTACACAGGCCTCCCCGGCTACGGAAGCCCCACCGCTGGTGGTTGAAGGCAAGTTGGCACCACAGCATGTGGCGGAGCGCCAGGCCGTCGTCTTCACCGCTTTCGACCTTGACGTTCATCTCCGCCCCGTCGACCAGCAGATCGCCGTCCGCGCCCTCGTCACCGTTCGCAACGACGGCAAAACCCCGCTGACCCGCATTCCGCTGCAAATCTCCTCTTCGCTCACATGGGAGCGCATTCGCCTCGTCGCCGCTGATGGCCCGGCCAAAGACCTTGCCTTCCAGGTCGCCACGCTCAACTCCGACGCCGACCACACCGGTCAGTTGCACGAGGCCATTGTTCCGCTCGACACTACTTCTGCGGGGCCGCTCGCCCCCGGCCAGAGCCTTCAGCTCGATGTGACCTACTCTGGCCAGCTCGCCGCCAGCGCCCAGCGTCTGTTGTCGATCGGCGCACCCGAGGGCGTGGCCCGCCACTCCGACTGGGATCAGATCAGCGTCCCCTTCACTGGCCTGCGCGGCTTTGGCAACGTCGTGTGGTATCCCGTCACCAGCGTTCCCGTCCTTCTCGGCGACGGCGCGCGCCTCTTTGAAGAGATGGGCGAGCACAAGCTGCGCCTCAGCGGCGCGCACTTCCGTCTGCGCCTGACCGTCGAGTTCCCACACGGCCAGGCTCCCACCATCGCCCTCGTCAACGGCCACAGCGTCCCTCTGGCGATTCACGAGCCCAACGCTCTCGACCAGAGCCAGGAGGTCGCCGGCGTAGCCATCGCCGACACGGGCATCACAACTCTGGGCTTCGAGGCGCCCAGCCTCTTTGTCGCTATCCGCGCCGCTCACGCCGGCCCCAGCCTTACCGCCTGGACCCTGCCCGAGCACGACGTTTCCGTCACATTCTGGACCACGGCAGCCGGAGCGGTTACGCCCACGCTCCAGAACTGGCTCGGCCGGCAGCCCCGCTCCCAGCTCACGCTTCTTGACCTTCCCGACCCAGCGGACACGCCCTTCGAAACCGGCGCGCTGCTGGCCGCTCCGCTCAGCGAGCCAGACTCGAAGGCCACTTCGACCCCGGATGCGTTGACCGGCGTTCTGGTGCACGCCCTCACACACGCCTGGGTCACGCCGCCCAATCCCTCCGCGCCGCCGCCCGCGTGGCTCAACGAGGGCCTCGCTTCTTTCATGGGTTCGCTCTGGGTTGAAAAGCAGAACGGGCGCGACGCGGCCTTGCGTACCCTCGAAGCGGACCGCGCCGCGCTGGCCCTGGCCGAGCCGGAAACTCCCGGCCTGGGCGATGGCCAGCCCCTCGCCCAGGCCATCTCGCCCGTCTACTACCGCACCAAGGCGGCCTATGTGCTGTGGATGCTCCGCGGCCTGGCCGGCGACACCGCTCTTTCCGCGGCCCTGCGCGCCTACCAGCCCGCCGGTCGCAGCTCGCTTGAGCAGCTTCTCGAACAGTCTGAAAACAGCGCCAGCCTTGCCTGGTTCTTCGCCGACTGGGTCGATGCCGACAAGGGCCTGCCCGACTTGAGCATTGCGCACATCTTTCCCACCTCTGCCGCGGCGGGCAACTGGCTGGTCGCCGTCAATGTGGCCAATTCCAGCTACGCCCAGGCCGAGGTTCCGCTCACCGTTCGCTCCGGCGAGGGTTCCAACGCGACCTCAGTCACCCACCGCGTCCGCATCCCCGCCCACGACAAGATCACCGAGCGCATTCTTATCCAGGGCAGGCCCACTGAAGTTCAGCTCAACGACGGCACAGTGCCTGAAACCCAGGCCAGCGTGCACGTGATGGAACTCGACTAACAGAATGAATTGATGTTTTGATGGATCGGTTCCAGTTACGGCGCAATCGTGAGCGATCCGGGATCGAGAGCAACCTCATAGTAGCCTGCATCATTCCAGGGAAGGTCGACGCCCCCCTGTTTCAGCGTTCCGCCGGTCACGGTCACCCGCACGTATTTTCCCGGCGGAAAGTGGGCGGGCAGTGTCCATGTGACATTGATGTCGCTTCCGGATTGTGCGCTCGTGGCGTTCGTTACAGCCTTCTGGCCTGCCCAATACGCGCCTACGTTGACCATGCTGTCTATCCAGATATCGCCCGCCGACTTGGCGTGGTTGATGCTTGCCAGAACATCGTCAACATTGACCGGCGCATAGCCGCCATCTCCGCCGAGCGAGTGAATCAGGAAGATCTGCCACTTGCCCGATGAATGCGCGGTATCGATATAAGAGTTGAATATGCTGGCCGTATCCCCCGCCGCCGCTGTGTAAACAAGCAGGTTAAAGGGGTCGGTATTGTCGTTCGGCGCGATCTGGCCTCCCCATACGCCACGATTGAGGAAGAAGCGTGTTTGAGCCACGCCGTCGTATCCCGTGTCGCCGTAAGGCGCAGCCGTGGTCCACACGGTGCTCACGCCATCGGTCTGTTCGATGTGTTCCGTGCAAAGGTCGTACTCCGCCTCAACGCTTCCCGCCCACGCTCCTGCGGCGCATCCCGTGCCATTTGCGTAGCAGTGATGTTCCGTATGATTTCCAAGTTCATGCCCATCCTTCGCGGCTTGCGCCCAGGTCGGCGAACTTTGGTCGCCGGCGCCGATCAGAAAGAAGGTCATGCGCTCTCCGGCGGCCTGCAGCAGGGGATAGTTGGCAATCTGGGAAGGCAGGGAATCATCGAAAGTGTAGGTAATCGCCGCTTTGAAGCCAGCCCAGTCGAGAACCTTCAAGCCGCCCACGGCCCCGCTGGGTTTCGACACGCCGCTGCCCGGAGGCGTCGGCAGGCTGTTTCCTCCGTCGGAACTGCTGCCCAGGTTGATCGTATAAGTCGCCGAAGTCACGCTGCTGGCGGTGTAGCCTGTGGCGGCAGCGATCGCCTTCAGCGTCATGCTGGCCGCGATATTCACTGGAATGCTGTATGCCGTGGAAGAGGTTGTTGGCGTGCTTCCGTCCGTTGTGTAGTAGATCGCCGCGCCGGTCGTGGTTGCAGAGATCGTCACGGTCTGCGCGGCAGTGTATGTTCCCCCAGCCACGCTGAATGTAGGCGCCGCTGCTTGCGATGCGGCTGGGGGCGTGGTGGTTGCGCCACTACCAGGGACGGCGTTTCCGCAGGCCGAAAGCCCGCTCGCCACCATGCTCAATAATGCGATACGCCAAACTTGCATGAAATCGACTTCTCCTTGTTCCAGAGCCTGGGTGCGGCATCACAGGAATACTGTTAGTGATCCTCGAAGAAGGAGCCTGCCACTGTAAAGCCCAAAACGAAATCAGAGTTGATGTACCCCGGAGTGCAGCCTTCCCGCGCTCCGGCTGGAAGCCCGCGGGCGCGGACTTCCAGCCCGGCTTTCCTCAGCTCCGCTCTTCCTTTTTCGCGTTATGCGCCTTCACCTTGAACCAGATCGGCGTGCCCGCGAAGCCAAAGGCCTCGCGAATCTGATTTTCCAGAAAGCGCTCGAAGCTGAAGTGCAGCTTGACCTCGCGGTCGGCAAAAAGCACAAACGTCGGCGGCGCCACGGCGGCCTGCGTCATGTAGAAGATGCGAATCCGCTTGGCCATCGGCACCGTCGCGCGCTGGAAGTCGATCTTCTCCAGGAAGCGGTTCATCTGCCCGGTCGAAACGCGCTTGCGCCGCTCGGCCGCCACGGCCACAACCTCATGCAACACCCGCAGCATCTTCTTCGCTCCGGCAGCTCCCGTTCCTTCCAGCGCGGAGAGGAAGACCACCGGCGCGTAGCTCAGGTACTTGAGCACCGAGCGCAACTGCCGCTCGAAGATTTCGCGGTCGGCCGGCGGCTTGCCGTCGGTGCGCCCCGTCGTCACGGCGTCCCACTTGTTCACGACGATAATCACGCTGCGCCCGCTTTCGTGGGCATAGCCGCCGATGGTGGCGTCGGCCGCCGTCACTCCGTCGGTCGCGTCCAGCACCAGCAGCGCCACGTCCGCGGCCTCCAGATGCCGGCGGGCCATCATCACGCTCAGCTTTTCGGCCATCAGGTGCGTCTTGCCCTTGCGCCGGATGCCGGCCGTATCCACAAAGCGCAACTGGTTGCCCTCGAACTCCACCACCTCGTCCACTGCGTCGCGCGTCGTGCCGGCAATGGGCGAAACAATCGCCCGGCTGGTCCCGGTTAACGCATTGAGCAGCGTGGATTTGCCAACATTCGGCCGGCCGATGATGGCCACCGAGGTTTCGTTCGGCTCAAACTCGCCGTGCGAGCGATTCAAGGACTGCGCGTCCGGCGAATCTTCTTCGGCGTTGCTGCCAGCCTCGGCCACTTCAGCGGCCAGAGCCTCTTCCTCCGTTTGCACAGCCTCCGGCGGCGCGGGAATCGCTTCGGCAATCGCGTCCAGAAGATCGCCTATTCCCAACCCGTGTTCGCTGCTGATGGGGAAGACGTTGCGGATGCCCAACTGGCGGAAGTTCTCCGCGGCCAGAGCCATGGTCTCGCCCTCGACCTTGTTTACAGCCAGAAACAGTGGCTTGCCGCCGCGAATCAGAGCGCGCACCAGGTCGTAGTCCGGGCTGGCCAGCTCCGTGCGCGCGTCCACCACCAGCACCAGCGCGTCGGCCTCTTCCAGCGCCACCTGCGCCTGGGCATAAATCTCGCTCGGAATCAGCTCCGCATCGTCGGGCACCATGCCGCCCGTATCCACCAGCCGGTACTCGCGCCCCGACCACTCGTACTCGCCATAAATGCGGTCGCGGGTAATCCCCGGCTCGTCGCCCACAATCGAGCGGCGGCTCTTGGTGAGCCGGTTGAAGAGCGTGGATTTGCCCACGTTGGGCCGGCCCACAATGGCCACCAGCGGAAGAGCGCCCCTGTGCGACTTGGTCGGCACAACCGACTTGAAATGCTTTGACAAAACCTGTCTCCAATCGCCGCTCAGCCCGATACTTCCTGAACAGGCGGCCTCTCTCTATCTTCTATCTTTTTGTAGCCCGGATTTACTTCACTCCCATATCCGCCTTACGCCATACAAATCGAAAACCCTGTCCCGGCTTACAATCGGAATCCCTAGATTCAGCGCCTGCGCGGCCAGCAGCCGGTCGAAGGGGTCGCGGTGATAAAAAGGCAAGCTCCCACTCGATATAGCTTGCCGGACGGTGGTTTCCAGAATGGTGAACCTTCCGCGCGTCACTGCCGCTTCAAAGTTATCCAGAATATCTGCGGCATCCAATTTGCCGCTGGCTACCTTGATCGCCATCTCCCAGGGAGTTGCAATGGAAATCAGCAAAATTGCGGAGCGGTCCTGCACAACGCCTTGCGCCCTCTCTGGAAGCATCTCGGGCGTATTCAGAATCCAGAGGAACGTGTGTGTATCGAGCAGATAGTTCATTTGCCGGGCAGAAAAGCTGGAGGAGGAACCAGCGGCGCATCAAGCATATATCCCAGGCCACAGTCCGCCAACTCTTTGTCTGTCATCGGATCGAATGCATCTTCATCCCAGCGCATCCGCCCCCGGTAGGCGCCAAGCAGTCGGAAGTTGGGCTCGGACTGGCTCCCGGACGCTTCGTTAATCCGCACGACTTTGGCCACGGGCTTGGAGCCGCGCATGACGATGACCTCCTGGCCTGCCTCCGCCTCTTTCAGCAGCCGCGAGAAGTGAGTCTTCGCCTCATGAACCGTATACGCCATGGACTAAGTATGCTTAGTCTATTCGGCAAAGTCAATCATTCTGAAAAGCCTGAAAAACGACGCTACCCTCCTTTCTCGATTTACAGATAAGCACTTACACCGCCGCCTCCGGCAGGCTGTCCGGCTTCGGATGGGGCCGCATCACTATGATGGAGTGAGCACCCGGTCCCTGATGCCCACGAGCGAGAATCCAACCCGCGCTCTGCCCACGCTGCACGAGTTCTTCGCGCCCGGCGGCATCCTGGCGCGTTCGCCGCTACCCTACGAGTACCGCCCCGGCCAGCTTCAGATGGCCAAAGCCGTCGAGAAGGCTCTGGAAGAACGCCGCCACCTGATTGTGGAGGCCGGCACAGGCACGGGCAAAACCCTCGCCTACCTGCTGCCCGCCCTGCGCACCGGCCAGCGCGTCATTGTCTCCACCGGCACCAAGGCCCTGCAGGACCAGCTCTACTTCCGCGACGTTCCCTTCCTCGAAACCCTGATTGGCGACTTGCATGTCTGCTACATGAAGGGCCGCGCCAACTATCTTTGCCGCTACAAGCTGGCCGCGCTGCGCAGCCAGCCGATTCTCAGCGGCCTGGAAGAGATCGACCAGTACCGCCAGATTGCCGAGTGGGAGAAGACCACCGAAACCGGCGACCGCGCCGAGCTGGCCGGCCTGCCGGAGTCGAGCGCCCTGTGGCAAAAGCTGGATGCGCGCACCGAGGCTTGTCTGGGAACCACTTGCCCCGACTACCGCCGCTGCTTCATCACCGAGATGCGGCGTAAGGCCCTCGAATCCGACATTATTATCGTCAACCACCATTTGTTTTTTGCCGACATCTCCGTGAAACGCGAGGCGGCCGGCGCGCCCGATGCGGGCGTTCTGCCCGAGGCCGCCGCCGTGGTTTTCGACGAGGCGCACGAGCTGGAGGATGTGGCTTCGAGTTACTTCGGCCTTTCGGTCAGCAACATTCGCTGTGAAGAGCTGGCGCGCGACATCGACGCACTGCTGCGCGGAAAAGAGGGCGCGCAAAACCTGCCCGGCCTCACGCAGCAACTGCGCGACCGCGCGCGCATGTTCTTTGCGGGCCTGCCCATGACCGGCGACGGCCGCCAGCCCTTCACGGAACGCGAAGAGTTTCTGGAAACTTCCGGCGACCTTTACATGGCCGTGCGCACAACCCTTCGGCATCTTGAAGAGGAGATCGGCGGTCTGAAGGAGATCGACGAAGCGCCGGGCCTGAAGAAGCGCGTCGCCCGCCTCCGCTCGGAGCTTGAATTTCTGCTCGAATCGAACGCCAACAACATGGTCTATTGGATGGAGCGGCGCATTTCGATGGCCTCAACATCCGTCCAAAGGTCCGCCGCACGCAGTGCGTCGAGAAACACCTTTCTGCAGGCCACGCCTATCGACGTCTCCGAGCTTCTGACCGAGTTAGTCTTCGAGCAGATTCCTACCGTCGTGCTGACCTCTGCCACGCTCACCGTGCAGGGCAACTTCGAGCACATTCGCAAACGCCTGGGCCTCAGCGAGGCGCGCGAGTTAGTCGTGCCCTCGCACTTTCACTATGACCAGCAGGCGCTGCTCTATCTGCCGCCGGAGATGCCCGACCCGCGCGACCCGGAATTTCCCGCTGCCGCCGCACGCTGCATTCAGCGCGTGCTGGAGATAACTCACGGCCGCGCCTTCTGCCTCTTCACGAGTTACAGCCAGATGCGCGACTTATACGAACGCCTGCTGCCGGTGCTGGACTATCCCATCCTGCTGCACGGCACGGCGCCCCGCAAAACGCTGCTGGAGCAGTTCCGCAAGACGCCGAACGCGGTTCTTTTTGGTACTTCGAGTTTCTGGCAGGGCGTGGACGTGCAGGGCGAAGCGCTGAGCTGCGTCATTATCGACCGCCTGCCCTTCGCCGTGCCCAGCGACCCGGTCGTCCAGGCCCGCATGAAAGCCATTGAAGAGGCCGGCGGCAAACCCTTCTTCGAGTACCAGGTTCCGGAGGCCGTTCTGACGCTCAAGCAGGGCTTCGGCCGCCTCATCCGCTCGCTGGAAGACCGCGGCGTGCTGGTGCTGCTTGACCCGCGCATCCAGACAAAACGATACGGCAAGACTTTTCTGGCTAGCCTGCCGCCCTATCGCATGACGGGGACGATTACGGATGTGGAGACGTTCTTTGAAGGCGCCTCCACACCATCAGAATCGCGCAGTCAAACTGAAGGTGCCTGACCGGCCATGGCCCGTCAGCGGCTTGATCTTGCTCGTCCAGCCGCTGGCCATGTAGTCGTCGAAGTTCACCCCTCCCAGCGGCAGCTCATAGCACTTGTTGAAGAGATTGTCGGCGGCGGCGTTCATCCGCAGGAATCCGTGCTGATAGCTCCCATGAAGATTGACGAGCGCGTACCCCGGCGTTTGTTGTTCATAGCGGCGCGGGTCCACATTGGATTTGCGGTCCACGGCCTGCACGCCGATTCCGGCGGCCAGTCCCTTCAGTTCCTCGTCGAAGTTCACCCGCAGATTCACAGGCATCATCTGATAGAGGGGCGTCGATGCGCTGAGCCGCTCGCCGTGAAGCCAGCCGCCCACCGCGCTTACCTGCCCGCGCCCAAACTCATCGCTTTTCCAAAGCGTACCGCTGGCGCTCAGATCGGCGCCGTAGATTCTGGCGTCGTGGTTGGCAAAGCGCAGTTGGGCAAAGGTGCTCAGGCCATAAGTGGCGGTCGCCAGCGTATCCGCGTCCACATAACTCTCGATGTAAGTCAGGTAGGGAGTGAGCTTGATCTCCCACGTTTTGCGCGCCGGGTCGTGCCAGGCGGCTGTGCCGCTTACGGTGTTCGCGATTTCCGGTTTGAGGCCGACGTTGCCCACATAGTAATTGCCGTCGCCAAACCAGCCGATCATGCCGCTGGCCATCATATTTGTTGACCACGCGTAGCGCTCGTAGAGATTGGGCGAGCGCGTCTTGCGCGCGTAGCCAAATTCATAAGTGCTCGCCGCGTTAGGTTCGTAGCGAGCGAGCGCCGTCGCGTCAAGATTCACATCGGTCTTCGCGCGTTTCAGTGCATTGAAGGCCTCCGCATCGGCGCCGTACATCATCGCCGAGTAGCCCTGCACCGCTCCGGTATTGGTCCAGACGGAGTCGTTGCGGAAGCCAGCCAGCGTGGTCCATTGCGCGTTCCACTTGCTGGTAACCTCGGCGAATGTTCCCAGCCGCGTGCGGTGCCCGTCGTTGATGCTGACAAACGTATCCGGCCCCATCATCGGCGCTGTTCCGGCAACGGCGGGCCAGCGGTCATCGAGAACGAAGCGATGCAGTTCGTTGCCCACGCGCAGCCTCTGCCGCGCCGTGAGCGGCGTCTCCAGCTTCACGGAATAGCCCAGATTCCTTCCGTGCGTTTTCATAGGCATATCCATGGGCATGGGAAAGGTTGACTTATCGTGACCTATATTCATTTCGTGCCATGTGTTCTGCCAGAAGACGTGCGCATCGAACGCGCCGCGCGCGAAGTTTCCGCGGTAATGCAGATTGGCCGATTCGGCGACATTGCGCACCAGGTCCATCTGCGCGCTGGGGAAACCCTCATAAGGCGTGTGATGCAGGCTGGCTTCGAGCACAACCAGATTGCCCGCGCCCTGCGCCGCGAGAGTTACCGTGTGGTCCGTGCTCTGCGCATAAGTGGAAGTTACTTTGTGTCCGCTGCCGTCGGTATAGTCCTCATTGGTGGCCCACGATCCGGAGTAACCCATTCCCAGGTTGCGCCCCGCGACCCACTCGGTCAGCGAGCCGCCACCATTCTGGCCATTGCTGCGATAAAAGCCAGTAGCCGCGCCTTCCTTCCTCAGCCGTTCCCCGGCCGCGGCGAAGACCGGCGATTTCGATTCGACCGCAACGGTTCCCGCAATGCTGTCGCCGCCCAGACTTACTGGAGTTATACCCGCCATCACGCTCACATCCGCTGCTCGCGCCGGGGCCGCATAAGAAAGCGGCGGGTTCATGTGATTGGCGCAGGCCGAGGAGACCGTCATGCCGTCCACCACAAGTTTGGCGCGCTCGTCGCCCATCCCATGCAACATCGGGACCGATGCGAGCTGGCCGTTCTCGCGCAGGCTTGCGCCGGGCTCATTGATTACAATTTCTGCCGTGTTGCGGCTGCGCGCCTGTTCGCCGGCACTTACCGTGCGCCGGGTTGCGGCAACGGTTTCCGCCTCCAGCGATTTCACCTCGACCTCGGTTTTCACGGGAGCAATATGCAACGTCGCATCGAGCACTGTCTCTTTGCCATTCACGACATCTATATTCCGAACGATTGTGGCTGCAAAGCCGTTGGCTGCAATATTCGCCTGATAGCGGCCTGCGGGCAGCCCATCGAAAACGAAGCGTCCCTCTCGATTCGTTTTCCGCGACCTCACCAGTCCGATGGCGCTGTTTCTAAGTTCGATCTTTCCTCCCGGGATCACCGCGCCAACCGGGTCTTTCAACACTCCGGCAATGCCGCCCGCTGCAACAGGGACTGCGGCAGTCTGTGGAGTCTGTTGGGCATGGATCGAGTGCGCCGGCCAGCACAGGCAGACGGCCGGCAGCAGCGCCAGCAACAGCTTGGATTGCATGAATCTTCCTCTCGCTCTGAACAGCGCGGTCTGTCAGGACAGAAAGGGCAAAGCCCGTCCCATCCGCAATTCATCGTTGAGTCTTATGCAAGAGAAGTTGGAGGGCCGCGCCTTTGATGGCCGCGAAGAAACGAGAGCCGGTAGTGAGCCACTGTCTGCCGCGCGCGCACTGGATGGAAGACGGTCCGGGCACAAAACACACCGGCAGCTTCCGGCTCGTACGTCGGCGAATTCGACACGCAGACACTTGCCGTGCGGTAGGGGCATTTTTCTGAGACTGCCGTAAAGCTTCGCTGCGCGCCGGACAATTGCATCATTCTGCGCATCATGCAGTGATGCTTGCCGTTCCTGCGGCAGCAGGCAGGCAGGTTCGCGTCAGCATCAGAGGCGAGCAGCGGCGCAATCAGCATCCAACTGAAGAGCATCATCAACGAGATTGCGATGGCACGGCGCATCTTCAGGCAATCAGTATAACGCGGGTTTCCATGCGCGCATTGGCCAGCCCAGCTCTTCGCGAACCGCCTTGCAATCGCTGGCGGCGCAGCGGCCAGAACCGCCAAACATCAGTTCCGCCATTAAAATGAAAGGCAGGGGCGCATCCCCGCACAGAATCGAGCCGACGCTTATGTATGAAGTTACCGTAGAAACGGATTTCTCCGCCGGACACTATCTCCGCAACTACAAGGGCAATTGCGAAAACCCGCACGGGCACAACTACAAACTGCGCGTCACGCTGGCCGGAGCCGAGCTGGACCAGGCCGGCCTGCTGCTGGACTTCAAGCTCCTCAAGCAGTTGCTGCACCCGATCATTGACCGCCTCGACCACCGGATGCTCAACGAAATCGAGCCCTTCACGGCCCTCAATCCCTCGGCCGAGAACATCGCCAGGTATCTCTATGACCAGACCGGCGAGCAGCTGGCCCAGACGACCCAAGGCCGCGTCCGTGTAAAAGAGTGCACCGTCTGGGAGACGGACACCGCCTCTGCGACTTATCACGAATAGAATCCGCGCCAGGCGCCAGGTCCTATTCCGTTCCTCCCGCGGATCGCAGAACAGCAACCACATCTCCGCCCTTGGCCGCCCCGAGTGCTGTCAGTCCTTCGTAGTCCCTGGTGTTCACGGCAGCGCCGGCGGCCAGCAGCGCCTTGACCTGACCCAGCCTTCCCTGGCGCGCAGCGTCCATCAGCGCCGTGTGACCCATGTTGTCCTTCGCGTTCACCTCGGCATGAGCGGCCAGCAGCGCTTCGACGCTGTCCGTGCCATCTCCGCCAGAAGCCTCCATAAGCGCGGTCGCGCCGTTGTTGTCTTTGGCGTTTACCTCCGCGCCCGCTGCCAGCAGCGCCTTGACGCACTCCGCGCTTGCCAGGGGAGCCGCAGCCTCCAGCGCCGTCGCGCCGTCGCCGGCCCGTTCATTCACATTGGCGCCGGCTGCGATCAGTGCTTTCAGGTCGTCCAGATTTCCCGCTGTGGCGGCATACATCAGCACGGTCACGCCGTCCTTGTTTTTGGCGCTTGCGTCCGCGCCGGCTGCGATCAGCGCTTTCACGCGGGCCAGGTTTCCCTCAGCGCCCGCCTGTGCCCTGGCGCTGTCCGGGTATAACTCGCCGGCGGCATACATGAGCGCCGTGATTCCCTCGCCGTCCTTCGCGTTTACGGCGGCATGAGCGGCAATCAGCGCCTCGACACATTCCGTGCAGTCCATTTGAACGGCTTGAATGAGCGCTGTGGTACCTCCGCTGCCGGTGGCATTCACGTCCGCGCCCGCGGCAATCAATGCCTTGACGCTATCCATGTCCTTCGCCTGAAGAGCATTGATGAGCGGGGTATTGCCTCCGTTGTCCTTCGCGGCCGGAGTGTCTTGCGCGTGGCATGGAACCGCGAGGCAAGGCAAAAGCGCCAGAGCCAACAGAGTGCTTCGAAGTGTGCCATTCATGCAGGTCTCCTTTCAGGCCTTGCCGCAACTGCGGGCGCAGTCCCTCAGTTCATCTGGCTCGACTTCGACTTGAGGTACTTGTCGAAGGGAATCTCAAAATAGAAGAGCTCGTTGCCGTCGGCGTCGCGCAGCTTGCGCAGGTGCAGGCTGGCGCCCTCAAGCGGATGGTCGAGCCCGGAAACATCGTAGAACAGGAAGCCCGCGCGGGTAGAGTGCGGCTCGACCACCAGCGACTGATACTCGAAGGTGTTGAAGTCCTGCTCGATCTCCTTGTTGCTGGCTTTCGGTTTGAGCTTGACGGAGGGCAGCGGGAAGGGCAGCGGCACCTTGGTGCTTTCGCGCTCCTTGCGGGTCATCAGCCTCTCCACGTCCTCCGGCTCGGCGGCCTGAATCTTGTCACCATCGGCGGTATAGAAGAGAATCCGCGCTTCGCTCAGCTTGATCGGCCGGTCGCCGTTGTTGGTCACGATAAGCCGTATGGGCATGACGCCGTGGCTGAGATAATCGACGCGGAAGATCGAGGCCTTCTCGCGCGTATCGTAGGGCTCGGCGGCGATGGACAATTTTTCATCGGCGTGCGTCTCGACGGCGGCAAAGGCCGAGGCCGGCTGCACCGGAGGCGGAGTGTGATTGCTGGCCATGGCCGGCAGCGCCACCCAAAGCAGTAACTGCGAAATTGCCCGAATGACCCTCATCGTGCACGACTGTATCATTTGAAGGTTAGACCGGGAACAGGGAACTCCGTTTCACATGATTCTCTTTTTCTATAATCTCGCGCTGCTGGCAGCCCTCGTCGTGGGCGCGCCCTGGTGGCTATGGCGGATGGCCACCACGCAAAAGTACCGCGAGGGGCTACGGGAACGGCTGGGACGCGTGCCCGCCCGGCTCCTGAACGCGTTGAGCCCTGCGCGCCCGGTCGTCTGGCTTCATGCTGTCTCCGTCGGCGAGGTGCTGGCCGTCAGCCGCCTCGTCAAGACGCTGGATGCCGCGCTGCCCGGCTACTTCATCGCCATCTCCACCACCACCCGCACCGGCCAGGCGCTGGCTCGCGAGCGCTTCGGCGCCGAACGCGTCTTCTATTGCCCGCTGGACCTGCCCTGGGCTGTGCGCGCGTATTTGAACGCCCTTCAGCCCCGGCTTCTGATTCTGGCCGAAACCGAGTTCTGGCCGAATCTGCTTCATGGCTGCGCTCGCCGCCGAATTCCGGTCGCCGTGGTGAATGCGCGCATCAGCGATCGCTCCTGGCCGCGCTACCATCTGCTGCGCGGGTTGTGGAGGCCGTTTCTTCAGCCGCTCAGCCGCGTTCTGGCGCAGAGCAAGACGGATGCCGACCGGCTCAAGGCCATCGGCTGCCAGCCGCAGCGGGTCACGGTGGCCGGCAACCTGAAATTCGACGTGCGCGCCGTTCAGGAGGCCGAAGCCACCCGCCTGCTGAAGACAGCGGCCGCCAATCTGCGTCTCGTTGTCGCCGGCAGTACGCTGGACGATGAGGAGGCCGCGCTGCTCGAAGCCTGGCCGCTGCTGCTCGATGCCGATCCGCAACTCGCCATGGTCCTTGCCCCCCGCCATCCCGAGCGCTTCGCCGCCGTGGCCGCGCTGCTGGACAAATCCGGCGTGGCTTGGGTCAGGCGCTCGACGTGGAGCTCCAGGCCGGAGGACACGCTCAAGCCTCTGAAGCCTGGCCAGATTGTGCTTCTCGACACCATCGGCGAGTTGGCCTCAGTCTACTCGCTGGCCTCTGTGGCTTTTGTGGGCGGCAGCCTGATTCCGGCCGGGGGACACAATCCGCTGGAGCCGGCGCAGTTTGGCGTTCCCATCGTGATGGGCTCGCAGTACTTCAACTTTCGCGCCATCACGGAGGATTTGTTGACCCATCGGGCACTTCGCATCACGACCGACGAAAACCTGGCCGCCACATTGATCAGCCTGCTGCGAAACCCCGCGGCCGCCCAGGAGATGGGCGAGCGGGCCAGGCAGGTCTTCCATAGCCAGGCTGGGGCAACCGCCCGCTGCGAGGAGGCGCTCAAGGAACTGCTCGCAGCGCCGCCGGGAACGGAGCGCCCCGCATGAAGCAGCCCTTTAGCGCGCGCCGCCTGCTGCTTCCGCTGGTTCCGCTTTATCAGTTGGCGCTCGCCTTGCGCGAACTCCGGCTTCTGATGGGGCTGGAGCCGGTCCGCCGTTTGCGCTTCCCTGTCGTCAGCGTCGGCAATCTCTCCACCGGCGGCTCAGGCAAAACGCCGCTCACCATTACACTGGCCAGGGCGCTCGCCGGGCGCGGCCTGCGCGTGGACGTGCTCTCTCGCGGCTATGGCCGGCAGAGCCAGCTCGCCGCCCGCGTCATACCGGACGGAATCGCCGCCGACTTCGGCGACGAGCCGCTTTTGATTGCGCGCGAAACCGGCCTTCCGGTCTACGTCGCCTCCCAGCGCTACCAGGCCGGGCGGCTGGCAGAGACACAGCAATCTCTCGCGGGTCAGAGCTTCAGCCCTGAAACAAAGCCTTCGGAATCAACGAATAATTCAGAAACTGCGGTAGAAGACCAACCCGTGTCAGGGCACGACTTCAGTCGTGCCAATAATGCTGCAAGATCAGCGGGGGCTTTAGCCCCTGAGAGTTGCGTCCACCTGCTCGATGACGGCTTTCAGCATCGCCAACTCGCCCGCGAGGTGAACATTCTGTTGCTGAATCGCCACGATTGGCAGGATTGGCTGCTTCCGGCGGGCAATCTCCGCGAGCCGCGAGCCGCCATTCGCCGCGCCAGCGTCGTTGCCATTCCGGACGAGGAACCCGAACTGGAAGCTGAACTGCGCGCGTGGGGCTGGCAAGGACCGCTCTGGCGTCTGCACCGCGCCATGGAAATCCCCGCCGTCGAAGGCCCAGTTGCCGCCTTCTGCGGCATTGCCCGGCCGGAGCAGTTTTTCGCTGGCCTCGAAGCAGCCGGCCTCACTCTCGCCGCGCGTTTCGCCTTTCCGGACCACTTCATATACACCCGCGCCGTACTGGAAGAGCTGCTGGCCAAAGCCGGCGAGAAGGGGGCAACGGCAATCGTCACCACCGAAAAGGATCTGGTGCGGCTCGGGAGCCTCGTTTCCGTCTTTCCCAAGTCCCTGCCGCCCAAGACCGCTCAACTGCGCGTCGAGATTGAGGCCCAGGACGCAGCCATCGACTGGCTGGTGGACCGCGTTGCGCCCATGCCGCCTCACTCATCTCTGTGAGAAAATCAAAACTTGCGCACGCAGTCCAACTTTCGCTTGCTTGTGGTCCGGCTGGGCGCCATGGGCGACATTCTGCACGCCCTTCCGGCGGTCACAGCGCTCCGCCAGGCTCATCCCTCGTGGATCATCGACTGGGTGGTCGAGCCTTGCTGGCAGGCGCTGCTGACGGCTGAGAATGCCTCTCCTCAAGGGCCGGAATTCTGTCCGATGGATGGCGCGGCTATCACGGCGCCCTTTCAAAGCCCCCGGATTCCCGCCCAGCCGGTCGTGGACCACCTTCATCTTGCCCCCACCAAACTCTGGCGCAAGGCTCCCTTCAGCCGTCAGACCCGCCATGAAATCAAGGCTTTGCGCGCGGCGCTGCGGGCCGGCAAGTACAACGTGGTGCTCGACCTGCAAGGAGCCATCCGGTCGGCGGTAGTGGCGCGGCTTGCCGGTTGCCGGCGGCTGATCGGCGAGGCCGAGCCGCGCGAGCGGGCGGCGCGTTGGCTCTTCACCGAGCGCGTGATTACCCGCGGCGCGCACGTCATTGAGCAGGATGTGGAGCTGGCCTCCACCATCGCCGGCGACCCGCTCACCCCCATCGCGCCCTGGCTGCCCGTGGACCCGGCCGCCGAGGCTTGGGCCGACACGATCCTGCCTCCAACCGCGCACACGCCCGTAGTTCTCATCAGCCCCGGCGCCGGCTGGGGCGCCAAGCGCTGGCCCGCGGAGCGCTACGCCACTGTGGCCCAGGCACTCATCGAGCGCGGCTGCCGCGTGCTGGTCAACTGCGGCCCCGGTGAGGAACCGCTGGCCGAGGTCATCGTTCAGGGCACAGCCGGCGCGGCCACGCCTCTCAGTTGCTCCCTGGCTCAGCTCATTGCCCTCACCCGCCGCGTCGCCCTTGAGATTGCCGGCGACACCGGCCCGCTCCACCTGGCCTGTGCGCTCGGTCGGCCGGTTGTGGGCATCTATGGACCCACCGATCCCAGCCGCAACGGCCCTTTCGGCACGCGCTTCCACGTGCTGCGCAGCCCTCAGAGCCGCCGCGATCACACCCGCCGCGCCGCGCCGGAGGCGGGTCTACTGACCATCCAGCCGGACGACGTGCTGCGCGCCGCCTGCGAACTGCTATATCCTGAAACCGCCCCATGACCGAAACCGCCAACTCGCAACAGGACTGGATCACCCGCTGGCAGGGCATTGCCCGGCGCATCCGCGTGCCGCTGGGCTTTCTGACCGGGGCTCTCTATCTCTTCGAGTTGTATCGGCGCGCGCCCCTGCTGGCCGCCATGGTTTGGAGCCTGGCGCTGGTGGTGCCCGGCCTGTGGCTGCGCGGCTATGCCGCCGGTTACGTGAAAAAGAACCGCGAGCTGACCCAGACCGGCCCCTATGCGCACACCCGCAATCCGCTTTATCTCGGCTCCATGCTGATTGCCGCAGGCTTTGCCGTGGCGCTGCTCAGTTGGCCAGTGGCGCTGGCGCTCGCTCTGGGATTTGCTGTGATTTACATTCCGGTCATCGCCTCGGAGGAGCGCTTCTTGCGCGCCACGTTCCCCGGTTTCGACGACTACTGCCAGCGGGTGCCGCGGCTGATTCCCCGACTGACGCCAGCCAGGAATCCGGAAAAGGAAGACGCCCGCGGCCACTTTTCCCTTTCGCTCTATATCCATCACCGCGAGTACAATGCTGGGATGGGAGCTGCGCTGCTTTACCTCAGCCTCCTCCTTTTGCGGCCGTTGCTCGCGTCATTGGTGAAGCTGCCGCAATGAACGGTTTTTGCCGCTCAGCAATCTATTCCACTAGGAGCCAAGCCCGCCGGTGAAGATGCGCACAACGATAGTGGCTATTCTCTGTGTTCTCGCCCCGGCCATCGTGGCCCAGGGCCAGCAGACGCCTCCTTTGGCGCCCCCGCGCGCGGGCTTCAGCTTTCCGCAGAAGCAGACCCTTACCTACTCGGTGGACTGGCGCGTTTTTCCCGCCGGCACGGCCATCATCCGCTTCGAGCAAGCCGGAGACCGCGAGAACGTTACCGCCAGCGCTGACACCAGCGGCGCCATCAATCTGCTCTTTCACGTCAGCGACCGCTTCCAGTCGAGCTTTGACCGCTCCAAGGGATGCACCGACGACTTCAACAAACAGACCGTCGAAGGCCGCCGCCAGATCAGCTCGACCCTCCACCTGGACTACAATCAGCACCGCTCCATCCTGGACGAAAAGAACCTCGTCACCAAACAGAACAAGCACGTTGAGTCAGCCATTCCCGGATGCGTCACTGACCTGCTTTCGAGCGTCTTTTATGCTTCGTCGCAGCCCATCGAGACGGGACACAACTTCGTGATCCCCGTGGTGGACGCGATGCACATTGTGCCCGTGACCGTGAAGGTTGAGAGCCGCGAAGAGATCAAGACCCCCCTCGGCACCTTCAAGACCGTGCGCGTGCAGCCGACCGCCGCCGCCGGCGTGGTCAAGAATCGCGGCAATATCTGGATCTGGTATACCGACGACGAGCGCCACCTGCCCGTCCAGATGCGCGCCCGCCTCTTCTGGGGCACCATCACCTTCCGCCTCATCGGCAACGAGAATAAATAGAGGCGCTTCGGATGCGTCTTCACGGGCGTCGGCCACCTTTCAGGGGCTTCTTGCCATCACAATAAAGTAACTGAAGGCCGGATCGATCCCAGCCGATAGTAGGATTACTGCAAGTGCCTGCTTGTCGCGGCGCTGCATGGGTTGGTGCCGTGGCTTGATAGCGGCTCCGGAACCGCCGCAACGGTGGGCAACCGTCTTCACCACCGCCGGGATTCTCAATTTCTCCAGAGGAGTTTTCTCGTGAAACGATCCCCCGTCCTGTTGCTTCTTGCTCTCTTTGCAACAACATCGCTTCTTTCTGGCCAGTCTTCCAGCACACCCGACAACCAGCAAGTCCCCGCCAAACAAACCGCCAAAGCCGCAAAGAAGAAGGCCGAAGTTCACCTGAAGCCTTTTTCCGCCTTTGCGTTGGGCGGCGGAGTTTCGCTCATGGGCGTCAATATGCAGGCCGCAACCAACGTGAACCGGTATCTGAACCTGCGCGGCAGCGGCAACGTCTTCAATTATTCGGTCAATAACATCTCCGTCAACGGAAGCACCGGTAGCAGCGGCTTTTCCACCAACGGCCTTAACCTGGACGGCAAGGTGAATATGGCCGCGGCCGGCCTCTCGCTGGACTATTATCCCTTTCCGACGCATGGCTTTCGCCTGAGCCCAGGCGTGCTGTTCTATAACCAGAATCAGATCTCGGCCAGCGCCGTCGAGGCGGCGGGAAACAGCTTTACTTTGAACGGAAACTCGTACTATTCAGCCACGGCCAATGCGGCCACCGGCGCCTCCCCGCTCAACGTCGCCGCAACCCTCGGGCTGAACACCCATAAACAGGCCTTCACAATCACCACCGGCTGGGGCAACATGATCTCCCGCAAGGGCGGCCATTGGTCCTTCCCCTTTGAAATCGGCGCAGCCTTCACCGGCGCGCCTTCTCTGAATGTGGACCTGACCGGATGGGCCTGCGTCGACCAGGCACAAACCGAATGTTCCAACGTTGCCAACGTCAGCAACCCAGTTGGGGCAGCGGTGCAATCTGATCTGAGCACCCAGGTCTCCAAATGGAAGAGCGATCTGGACCCGCTGAAGGTTTATCCGATCTTCTCCTACGGCGTTTCCTACTCTTTCCACGCCAAATAGCTTTCCGCGCCATTGCGCAAAAAAGGCCGCCTCCAATCCGGAAGCGGCCTTTTTTATTTATCGCGATGCTCCGTGCCCCATCCATTTCACGTTCTTTGTGAAATGGATGGGGAACCACGGCGCTAGTTTTTCGGGCCGGAGGCCGCTGGCCGCACCGCAGGTGCCTATTTCAGCAACTCCCCGGCAATTCCCGCCGCGGCTTGCAGCGCCGCGTCAATACCTGCCTGGTCTTTGCCACCGGCTTCGGCGATTTCCGGCTTGCCGCCGCCTGAGCCGCCAACCAGCTTGGCCACGGCGCCAACGAGCTTGCCAGCCTGGATGCGCTTGGTCAGCCCCGGCGTGACTCCGGCGATAATCGCCACCTTGCCCTCAGGCTGCGCGGAGCCTAGAACCACGACCCCTTCGCCCAGTTTCTGCTTCAGGTTGTCCACCAGGGTCCGCAACTGGCCGCGCTCCAGGCCGTCTGCCCTGAGCGTCACCAGCCGCACGCCCTTCACGTCGACAGCTTTGCCCAGCGCCTCATCCAGCGCCCCGGCAGCCGACTTCATGCGCGCCTCTTCCAGTTCCCGGCGCAGACGCTTCAGCTCGTCTTCCTGCGCAGACAATTTAGTGCGGAATGAGTCGGAAAGGCTTCCGCCCTCCGCGGCAGGAGCAACCTGCGCCACGATCTGCGAAACAGCAAAGTCCTGCCGGAAGGCTTCCAGAGCGCCCATGCCGGTGATGGCCTCCAGGCGGCGCACGCCCGATGAAACCGACCCTTCGCTGACAATCTTGATGAGGCCGATCTCGCCCGTGGCTCGCGTGTGCGTGCCGCCGCAGAGCTCAGTCGAGAAGCCGTCCGAGAGCTTCACCACCCGCACCTTGTCGCCATACTTCTCGCCGAACAGTGCCATGGCGTGGTATTCGTTCACGGCCACGTCGATCGGCACGTCCTCCAGGGTCTCGACGCGCGCGTCAGCCAGCACTTCGCGGTTGACGATGCTCTCGACCTCTTCCAGTTCCTCATCGGCCACCTGCGCAAAGTGTGAAAAGTCGAAGCGCAGCCGCGTGGGATCGACCGCGGAGCCGGCCTGCTTCACGTGCGCGCCCAGAACCTGCCGCAAAGCCGCGTGCAGCAGATGGGTTCCCGTGTGGTTGCGGCGAATGGCGTTGCGCCGGTCCGCGTCCACAACCGTACGAACGTGGTCGCCGACGGCCAGATTCTCCTTCAGCAGTGCCTTGTGGGCGCGAACGCCCTGCACCGGCAGCACGCAGCCAGAAATTTCCGCGACCGTAGTATTCCCATCCAAAGACAGGAAAAGGCCGGTATCGCCCACCTGCCCGCCAGAGTCGCCGTAAAAGCTTGTCTGGTCGAGCACAATCTCTACCGAATCGCCCGCGCTGGCGGCGGGAACGCCCGCGCCGTCCTTCACAATGGCCAGCACCTCAGCGTCAGATGCGGTGAGCTGCTTGTAGCCGAGGAATTCTGTTTTCTGCAGGTCGCGATAGGCTGGGCTGGCCGTCTTCTGGTTGCCGCCCTTCCAGCTGGCGCGGGCGCGTGCCTGCTCTTCGGCGCGAGCAGCCTCAAAACCGGCCTGGTCAAACTTGATTCCGGCATCGTGCGCCGCATCGACCATGAAGTCCAGCGGCAAGCCGAAGGTCTCATAGAGATGAAAGGCCTTTTCGCCTTTCAATTCCGCCTTCCGATCAATTAATCGTGCCCGCAGAATCTCCGCTAGCCGATGCGTTGCCTCAGTATGTACGTTATCTCCTTCAGCAATTGCAGCTGCAAGCACTGAGACATGCAATTGATCCCAGCCAACAGAAAATATGTCCTCGTTTTCCTTATCTAAAAGATGGACCCAAGAACGAGAAACTCTCTCCAATGGCAAACCTAACGAAAACTCCTCGTTGAGTCTGCCTATCTCCTGCGCGTAGATTTCGAAAACAGCGTTGCGCAACTCCGTCTGCAACTCCTTGTCTCCAATCTTCAGCACACGGTCGAATTGCTTCTCTTCCGCCTCGACGACCTTGGCGACGCGGTCGGCCGAATCCTTCAACTCCGGGTACGCGCCCTGCATCAAATCGCGGACGGCATAAACCATCTGGTAGAGGAACGGCTGTTCCTGCCCCAGCAAACGCCCATGCCGAATTCCGCGACGAAGAATCTTGCGCAGCACGTAGCCACGGCCTTCATTCGAAGGCAGCACGCCGTCGCCGATAAGGAAAGTAGCCGCGCGGGCGTGGTCGGCGATGATGCGGAGGCTGGCATTGCCGACGAGCTTGGCTAACTCCGCTAGCTCCGCTTTGGGCGCAAGCCCCACCAACTCCGCTGCCTTCTCAATCAGCGGCGTAAACAAATCCGTCTCGAAGTTGGAAATCTTGCCTTGCAGCACGGAGGCCAGCCGCTCCAGCCCCGCGCCGGTATCGATGCAGGGGTTGGGCAGAGGGCTGAGCTTGTAGCCGGTGGTCTTGCCGAGGGCGTCAACGATCGCCGCGCGGTCGAACTGGTCGAAGACCAGATTCCATATCTCCACGTACCGCGAGTCGTCCTCGCCAAAGGGCTTGTCCACTCCCGGAGTCTCGGCCGCTTCGATGCCCATGTCGTAAAAAATCTCCGAGCAGGGGCCGCAGGGGCCGGTTTCGCCCATCTGCCAGAAGTTGTCCTTGAGGCCGTACTCCCTGATGCGGTCGCTGGTGACGCCGATCTCGTTCCAATAGCGCTCCGCCTCGTCGTCGCGGGGCACGCCATCGGCGCCCTCGAAGATCGTGACGTAGAGCCGGTCCTTGGGAATCCCGAACCACTCCGGGCTGGTAATCAGCTCCCAGGCGTAGGCGATGGCCTCGCGCTTGAAGTAGTCGCCGAAGCTGAAGTTGCCCAGCATCTCGAAGAAGGTGTGGTGGCGGCGCGTAAACCCAACGTTTTCAAGGTCGTTGTGTTTGCCTCCGGCGCGGACGCACTTCTGCGAGGTCGTCGCGCTGGTGTAGTCGCGCCGCTCCGCTCCCAGGTACATGTCCTTGAACTGATTCATCCCGGCGTTGGTAAACAGCAGCGTCGGGTCGTTGGCAGGCACCAGCGAGGAAGAATGCACACGGCGGTGCTTCTTCAACTCGAAAAAGCGCAGAAAGGTTTCGCGAATATCGTTTCCAGAGCGGAATTCCATAGCACATTCAGTGTATCGAATGCGGGCTACCGCATGAAGGGTACGGGCTTCAGCCCGTACATTTGAACAGGCCAGGAAAGACAGGCCCTTACAAGCTGCGCTAAAGCTCATCCGGGATGGCACGAATCGTCAGGGCACGACTTCAGTCGTGCCGTAAGTTAATGAAGATAAATGATGGGCTTTAGCCCCTGCGGGATGTTTTCGTACTTCTCGCTCGGAAACAGCCCTTTTTCCGCAGCCTCTTCAGCCCTTCGCGCACAAACCCGCCAAAATCAGCAAGGGCTGCACGGATGGCTTTCAACCCATCGATGCAGCCCCTGAGGTGCGCCATTCGCGGAACTCGGCTTCAGTCCGCCGCTGCTTCTAAAGCTCCAGCTTCTTCATGTAATCCGCATCCAGCCGGAGAGCCTCCATAACGTCCATGTCGAACTCCTCCTGCTCGAGGTAGTAGTGCTTGAGCCCCGTGGCCGCGCGCATGATCGGCCGGTAATCCAACACGCCGCGGCCCATCACCGTCGAATGGAACTTGCCGTTCGCGCCCTTCACCATGTCTTTCACATGCAGCAGCGGGAAGCGCTCCGGCGTCCTGCTCAGATACTCCACCGAGCTGCTCGCAGTCGTGCCCGCCCAGCCGCAGTCCAGCTCGAAGCAGACCAGCTTCGGGTCGGTGAGCCGCAGCAGTTCGTCGTAGAAAACCACCCCGCCCTCCGAGCCAAACTCCGGCCCGTGGTTATGGTAGCCAAAGATCATTCCGGCCGCCTTCACCTTCTCGCCAATGCGGTTCAGCTCGCCCGCCACCCAGCGCCAGTCGTCCAGCGTGAGCTCCCCGGTCTGCGCCGGATCGCGCCGCCGCGGCCAGGGGCAGATGATGTAATCCAGCCCCAGCTCATGGCCATACTCGATCAGCTCGTCGCCCTTCGCCAGCAGCAGCTCCAGCGTGTGATGCGTGCTGGTGCAGCGCAGCCCCGCCTGGTCCATCGACTTGCGGAATTGCGCCGCCGTGCGGTCGTAGTAGCCCGCCGCCTCGACCTCGGAGTAGCCCGCCGCCCGCAGCTTGGCAAGCGTCCCGTCAAAGTCCTTGGGCAGCAGCTCGCGCACGCTGTAAAGTTGCACGCCGATTGGCAGTTTCAACGTCCTGGCGGACAATCGGCCTGCGCCCGCGCTAGCCACGGCTGCCACCGCTGCCGAGGCTTTCAGAAAACTCCTGCGTGAAGTGTTGCCCATTTGCTTTTTCTCCTCGACTGGCCATGGGGTTTCTCTTTGTGCGAGCACAATTCTCGCCCCCCGGCCCCTCGCGTGTCCATAAGGCCTGAACGCCAGCGCATTTGAGCGATCCATTGCCGGCGCGGAGCGAAGCCGGAAGCGGCCAGCGCGTCGTTTTTCTCACGAATGTGCGGAAATCCTCACGTTTCAACCCGCCTCCCAACCCGATCATGGGAGAATGGATGAATAAACTGTCATGACAAACGACAATCTCGAAGAATCCCTGCCCACCCCCGAAGTCACGCCTGAGCCAGCCACCGAGCAAGCCACGGAGCCCGCCCCCGAACCTATCGCTGCGCCAGTTCCGGCAGCGCCCGTCGCCGAAGCGGTTTCCGAACCAGCCCCCGAACCAGTCGAAGAGGAACCCACCGAGTCCTTCGCCGACATGCTCAGCGAGTTCGAGCACAGCCACTCGCACAACTCCGAGCCCGGCCAGCGGCAGCTTCAGGGCGTCGTCATCTCGCTCTCGGCCGACCAGGTATTTCTCGACATCGGCTACAAGACCGAGGGCGTTTTGCCCCGCTCGTCCTTTGAGAAAAATGCCGAAGACGTGCATCCCGGCGACACATTCCCCGTCTCCGTCACTGGCCGCAACGAGGAGCACTACTACGTGCTCTCGCGCTTCAAAGTGGCCCAGCCCCGCGATTGGACGGCCCTGGAAACAGCATTCGCCGAGAAGACCGCCGTCGTCGGCACGGTCACGGAAGTCCGCAAGGGCGGCTTCACTGTGGATGTCGGCGTGCCCGCCTTCATGCCCGCCAGCCGCAGCGGCACCCACGACGAAGCCGAGATGCAGAAGCTGGTCGGCACGGAAATCACCTGCCGCATCACCAAGCTCGACGTCACCAAGGAAGATGTGGTCGTCGATCGCCGCATCGTCCTCGAAGAGCAGGCGCGCGGCCTCATCGCCGCCCGCCGCGAAGCCCTCAGTGAAGGCGACACCATCACCGGCACTGTCCGCAGCCTCGTCCCCTACGGCGCTTTCATCGACCTCGGCGGCATCGACGGCCTGCTGCACATCTCCGACATTGCTTACACTCGCATCGACAAGCCCGAGGACGTGCTCACCGTCGGCCAGGAGCTTCAGGTCAAGATTCTGAAAATCGACCCGGAGAACCAGAAGATTTCCCTTGGCCTAAAGCAGCTTCAGCCCGAGCCCTGGCAGACCGTTCCCGAGCGCTTCAAGGCCGGCCAGCGCATCAGCGGCACAGTCACCAGGCTGATGAACTTCGGCGCCTTCGTCGAGATCGAGCCCGGCATCGAAGGGCTCATCCATATTTCGGAAATCTCCTGGGGCAAGAAGATCAATCACCCCTCTGACGTGCTCAAGGCTGGCGACCGCGTCGATGCCGTCATCCTCGGCATCAAGCCCGAGGAGCGCCGCATCTCGCTCGGCCTCAAGCAGACCCTCGCCGACCCCTGGGCCGAAGTCGAGCGCAACTTCCCCGTCGGCTCGCAGATTACCGGCCCCGTCACCAAGTTGATGAACTTCGGCGCTTTTGTTGAGCTGGCCGACGGCATCGAGGGCCTGGTCCACATCAGCGAAATCACTGCCGACCGCCGCCTCAACCATCCTTCGGAAGAGCTACGCGAAGGCCAGATCGTCAAGGCGCAAGTGCTGGCCATCGATACGGAAAAGCGCCAGATCAAGCTCAGCATGAAGCAGCTCATCCCCACCGACATCGACGAATACATCGCCGAGCACAAGGTTGGGGACGCGGTTACCGGCCGCATCGTCGAAGTTGCGCCGACCTTTGCTCAGGTTGAACTGGGCGACGGCATTCTCGGCACCTGCCCCATCAAGGCCAGCAGCGCCGCCGCAAAATCCGCCCCGGCCGCCAAGGCAACTCCGGAAACCAAGAGCGCAGGCAAGCTCGATCTTTCGGCGCTTTCCTCGCAGTTGAAGAACCGCTGGAAGGGCAACACTTCCGCGCCTGCCGCCCAACCCGAACCGCTGGCCGAAGGCCAGATTCGCAGCTTCAAAATTGTGAAGCTGGACGCGGAAGCCAAGAAGATCGAGGTGGAGCTGGCGTAGAAACCGGGTGCCCCACCTTCGCCGATGCGCGTACTTTGCGCATCGGTTAAGGTGGGATATCTATATTGAGCTGCTTGCATAATCACTTTCAGGCGATAGATTGTGTCAGGGCACGACATTAGTCGTGCCGTAAGTGCCGCAAAATCGACGGGGCTTTAGCCCCTGAGGGACGCTTTTCTAGAATCCGGATCAAATTCAGGCCTTTTTCGGCAGCCTGTTTAGCCGCTGCGGAGTTGCAAACGGCTGAAGAAAAATGCCGCAGGGGCTGAAGCCCAAGGTCCTTTTGTTGCTCTTTCGGCACGACTGAAGTCGTGCCCTGACACGTTTTGCTGTCTATATGGAATTTTGCAAGATGTTCTATCTACGGTCTTTTATTTACAGCATGAAAGCCATCCTGATTATCCACCGAATGAACTGAAACGATTTTTGAATCTCCACAGAAGCCGAGGCTCAACTCGTAGCTCTTAATATCGCTTGCAGCGTAGTCTCAATGTGACTACACTGGGACTACGTTCGGTATTTGAGGAGCCCCTATGACCACCGCCGACACCTACGTTCGCGCCCGCATCGATACGAAGACCAAAGATCGCGCCGCCGATGCGCTGGAAGCGATGGGCCTGTCCATCTCTGACGCCATCCGCTTGCTGATGCTGCGCATAGCCGACGAGCGCCGTTTGCCTTTCGAGGTCAAGGTTCCCAACGCGACGACCCGCAAGGCCATCGCCGAATTGGAAACAGGGAAGGGCAAGCGATTTGCCAGCGTTGATGCGCTGATGACGGATTTGCATGCGAACGATTGAGCGTTCCTCAGCCTTCAAACGCGACTACAAGCGCGAGGCCAGAGGCCGGCACGGCGCAACGCTTGACTCCGCTATATAGCAGGCCCGACTCTGGACCCCAGCCATCAAATGTGGCTGCTGCGCTCCAAGCCCATCCAGAGGGATATGAAGAGAAAGTGATAGCATCAAAGAAATAAAAAGTGCCATGTTCTGAATGATGCATTTGAGGATGAGCAATGATCGACCTTTGCTGCCCAAAATGCGGAAGGATTCGTCATGTTCCGGACGAATATCTCGGTAGGCTAATAGAGTGCGGCGGGTGCGGGCAGATCATTTCTGTCGTCCGGCAGGATAACCCATACATCTCATGGAGATCCCCGGAGGAGACACGAACCGTCAGCGCACCGCCGGTAACGCCGCTACCCAAAAGCGTATGGTCCGGAATGCGCGAGCGAAAACCATTCCAACTAGGTCGACGGGCCAAGATTCTCATGCTACTAGGCATCCTCGGCATTGCGGCGATTTTTGTGGCAAACAAGGTCTATTCAAAACAACAAGATCGAAAAGAAGTGGGAAGTAGCCAACCAGCTTCCGACGCTCGCGCAGATCGCGATCGGGGTTTGGAATCCGGTGAATCACAGACGGGCACAAACTCCAATCCGTTCTATACAGGATCGAACACAGTCTCAGCTCCCCTCCAAGCTCAAGTCGACATTTCCACGTCAGACAAGACTCGACTGGCGATAGGTGAGGGGGCAACCCCGATTCAGTCTAAGGTTCATCGCGACCTAGGCGTCGACACGGCAATTCCGACGCATCCAACCATCCCAATTATGGATGCGCCGACGTCAGACGCCAATCGCATTAGGACAGCCTCAGAAGGGGACGTTTTAGCTCTGATTGACCGTGGACCTACAAATGGCTGGTACGACATAATCGACGTTCGTTCGGGGAAGGAAGGCTGGGTAAACGGAGACAACGTCCAAATAAGCTTTACCAAGCATCCAAAACCGGCCGCAAGATTCGCAGAAGAGTATGTGGGCTCAGACACTGCTCCAGATGTCATGGTCTTGAATAAGACCAGTGCCAACTTGAGCTTGAAGGTCATGGGAACGCTCTACACCGTGAAACCCAATTCCAATCTCCGCTTAGCTATTCCAGAAGGAACCTACAGCTTCTATGCGACAGAACCGGGAGTTATTCCAGTGGAAGGAAAAGAGGAGTTCAGGCGTGGCTATCGGTACTCATGGTCATTTTGGGTTCAGACGAGCTTCGCCAAGCTTCCCTAGATCATGGGCACCTCCCAGGTCTCGATTAATCGAGACCTGGGTGCTGATTTCCACTTCGGTTTCCACATCCTCAATGAATTACTGACTCGCTTTTCCCGCCACCAGCATCGATTCCAGAATCTGATCCGAGACTTCCTTCACCGCTCCCGGCGTGTGCGCCAGGAAGAGTGTGCTGGTCTTGTCGTTTTCGCCGATGGATTTCAGCGTGTCGAAGTACTGCGTCACCAGCACCAGCTGCATCACTTCCTTCGACGACGCGCCTTCCACCGCCTTCTGGAACTGCTCGACCGAAGTCTGCAAGCCTTCGATAATGGCCTTGCGCTGATTGGCGATGCCCTGGCCCTGCAGCGCCTTGCTCTCAGCTTCGGCCTCGGCCTTTTTCACCACCAGAATCTTTTCGGCTTCGCCGCGAGCGTTGGCCGCCACCTGTTCGCGCTGAGCGGCGTTGATGTCGTTCATGGCTGACTTCACCTTGGCGTCGGGAACGATGTCGGTCACCAGCACATTCACAATCTCGAAGCCGAAGGTCGCCATATCCGCATCGAGTTCCTGCTTCACGGCAGCGGCAATCGACGACTGCGAGGCAAAAACCTCGTCCAGCGTCATGCCCGGAACGTGGCCGAGAATTACCTGCTCCACATAACTCTTGATCTGCGCCGTCGGGTCGGACAACTTATAGAAGGCATCGTAGACTTTCTCCGGCCGCACGCGATTCTGCACCGAAATCGGAATGGTGACGAAGACGTTGTCCTTAGTCTTGGTCTCCATGGTCAGCGAAATCTGATTCACGCGCAGGCTTACGTTGCCTGAGACAGTGTCGAAGAATGGAACTTTCCAGTTCAGCCCCGGATCAGCGACCCGGAGAAACCTGCCGAAGCGCGTAACCACGGCCACTTCAGCTGTGTTCACGGTAAAAAAGCTGCCCAGGATCAGAAAGAGTGCGATGAGAGCCAGTGCCCCCAGCAGAATCAGGTAGATCGTCGGGTCCATTCAGTTCCTCCGCTGCTACATTTTCAAGCAACGGAGAATTATACGGGATTAGAGCAAAACCAGAGTAAACGTGCTCTTGTTAAGAACCGGGAAGGTGGCTTTTTCTTGAGGAAAAAGCCACTTGAGGCCATGGCCTCCGGGTACAGCTACTCTGGTTTTGCTATACACGGCAGTCGAGTTACAAACTCCGAGCCTGCCGCTGCTGTGCCTATTTCATCCGGTCGAAATCAATGCCGAACTTCGGATCGTCGCGCGTTCCGTCGATGTGAATGGGAACCTCGGTCCCCGCTCCGTCTTTGCTGAGAAAGCGGTCGGCCGGCTTCAGCAGCATTCCCTTCCAGCCGCCCACCATCTTCGACACCGGCGCCACCATCTTCGCTGCGCCCTCGAACTTCATTGCGCCGCCCTCCAGGCCATAAGTGCCCTTCAGTTGAATCGCCGCTCCCGGCACGGTGTAGTTGAGCGCGGGCAGCGTGACCACCCCGCCCGCCAACTGGAAGCTGCCCTGCATCCGCGACAGGATGCTTGCCGGATCGGTGGTCTTCAGTTCGTCCGGCCGTCCCTGCCCGCGCAGGCTCAACTCCGCAATGCGCCCCTGAATCTTCGCGCTGGCAAACCGCGCCTGGTCCAGAGAAAAGTTGCCGTCCAGCTTCAGCCGCTCATGCACAGGCACCGGCCCAGGCGGAATGTGCAGCGTCGTTTTCATCGACAGGTCGCCGGTCATCAGCACCTCGCCCGAGCGGCTGGCCAGCCGCAGAAAATCCTCGATCCGCGCCTTGTCTATATTCACCGTGAGCGCAATATCGTGGCCGCCATACTGCTGCGCGCCCCCGACCACAGCCCCAGGCACACGCGCAATCTGCCCCCGCGCGGTAAAGTGCGAGCGGCCCAGCGTCGCATCCACGGGGTCCAGCCATGTGTCGCCGTTGGTCCCGTCCACCTGCGCGTGGAAGCGCGTCCTGAGCGCGAGGGCGCTGCCAAAGTGCGTCAGCCGGAAATCGGGCGTCTCGGTCTGCCCATCCACCGTCAGGTCGCGCAGCGTTCCCTGATAGCGGCCAGTCGAGCTGAGAATTCCCGCAATCCCCCGGAAGCAGGCCAGATCTGCGTGCTCAAAGCGGTAGTTGCCCTCGATCAGGCTCTCGCCAGGGTCGGCCGTCTGCCACGGCCCAAAGCTCCCTGTCGTGTAAATCGTCCCCTTGGGCCGCGGGTTGGTCAGCTCCGCATCAAACCCCATCGCCGCGCCCGAAGAGACATTGGTCAGCTTCAGGTGCGCAATCGCAAACTCCAGCGGCAGCTTGCCCGGCTTGCTGGTTTCCATCACCAGCTCGGCGCCGGTAATCTCCATCGCGTCCACTTCGAAGCTCACCAGCCCCGCTTTCGCGCCGTTGGGCTTGCCAGCCGCCGCTGCTCCGCCCCCAGCTCCGGCCGCTCCATGCGCAAAGTGCGACTTCGGCGGCAGATGGACACTGAGCCCCTTCAGCTCCACCACTGAAACACGAATCGGCTTGCCCGGCGCGTAGTGCAGCGGCGCGTGGAAACGAAACTCCTCCAGCCGGATCAGCGGCTCGCCCTGCCCCTCCGCAACGGCCACGCCCTCGACCCGCGCAGGCGGCCAGATGCGCAACCCCTTGCCTTCGGCCCACAATCCGTTCACCAACGATACATGGAAGCTGTCCAGTTCCACCTTCGCGTGGAAGCGATCCGCGAGCTTCTCCACAATCAGCGCGCGCAGAAACGGCTCTGCCCGGCGCAGCGCCAGGTCTGCAACCCCGGCGGCTACGGCCATCGCTGCCAGCAGCCCGCCAGCAACCCACTTCACCCACCTGTGCCTGCGCCAGAAAGATTTACCCGCTTCCGCCACACAGCCTCCCGATTGGCTTCCATTGTCGCAGGACTCGGCCACCCTCATTTTCACAATCAACGTCCAATGCCGTAGACTTCATACCACGGATGCAAGAGCAGATTGAAAACCTCGTAAAGCTGCAAGCGGTGGAGCTGGAACGAACCCGCCTTACGAAAGCCGCGCTTGCCCTGCCAGCAGAGATTGCCCAGGTCCAGACTGAGCTGACCGCCGCCGAACGCCAGGTTGCCGACGCCACGACCGCGCTCGCCACTGAAGACACGCTCCGCACCCGCCTTGATCGCGAAATCGACACCCACCGCAAAAAGGCCGCCCGCCTTCGCGCCCAGCAGGACAACCTTACGACTCCCGCGCAGGCCGACGCCGTCGAGCACGAACTCCACTTTGCCGAGGCCGAGGCGGATCGTCTTGAAACTGAGGAGTTTGCCAGCCTTGAGCGCACTGAAGCCCAGGAGGCAGCGCTCGCCGCTGCCCGCTCCCTGGTCGCGGCTCTCGCCGTCACCCTCCAGAACACCCGCGACCGCGTCGCACTCGCCAAGGTCGAAATCGACCGCGAGATGGCCGCGCTCAACACTCAGCGCGAGGCCCTTCGTCCGCTCATCGAGCCTGCGTATCTTATGCGCTTTGATCGCCTCTGCGGATCTCGCGGCTCCGGCCTGTCGCGGGCTGACAAGCAGCAGTGCACCAGTTGCCGCATGGGCATTCGCCCCCAGACCTGGAATCAGCTCCGTGAGGGCGAACTGCTCGTCTGCGACAGTTGCAACCGCCTCCTCTACTGGGACCCCACCATCGAGCCCGCTCCCGCTCCGGAAGCGCCCGACCCCGTGGCTGCCGCCTCTGGCCGCGCCATCCGCAAGAAGAAGTAAATCCCTGCAGGCTTGAATCCGGGTTGATTTTTTCCTTGCAATGGGTGCACTTTTTCCGAAAATGAGTGTCTAATAGTGACACCGCGGGAATCCGAGGAGAGTTTTGCCGGCTCTTTTCTTCCCGCACCCTTCGAGCCCCACGAAGGGCCTCGAGGTAGTGCGGCCTTCTTGCGCCGAAAGAAAGCTCCCCCCCGCTTTACCGAGAGCACGTGAGCGAGTGACCCGGTTCCAGGATCATCTCCTCACTTCAAGGAGACCTGAAATGCGAAAGGTTTTTTCCCTCCCCCTCGTCGCGGCCATGGTTTCTTCCCTGCTCGCTGGCTGCGGCTCGATTTCACGAGAAACTGTCTCCACTTCAACGTCAACCACTTCTACCGCGACCACAGAGACGGCCCCCGTCTCTCTAACCATCACCGATGATCCGCCCTCTGGAGTTACGGTCCTGTTCTTTCAGGTGAACCTGACGGCCGCCTCTCTTGCGCCCGCATCGGGAACGGCTGTCTCTCTTCTCAGCAACAACACTCCGATTCAGATTGACGTAACTCAGCTGCAAGCCCTCTCCGCCTTTCTCAGCACCGCGGATGTGCCGGCTGGAGCTTACAACAGCCTGAGCCTCACCTTCGCCAGTCCGCTGATTGTGATCTTCAACCAATCGGACCAGGCAATTGCCAGCACCTGCGCGGTGGGCTCCGTCTGCCAGCTCACGCCCACCATCGACAACTCCGCCACCGTGGAGCTTTCCACCGCTCCTTTCCCCGTTACCCTGGCCGCCGGTTCGCCGCTCGGGTTCCTGGTTGACTTCCACCTGAACACCATCATCCAGTCCGATCTCACGGTCAATCTCCAGGCTTCCAACGGCGTCACTGTCTCGCAGTTACCCTCGACGGCTCCCACAAAGCCCCCGTTCGGTTTCCTGACCGGAACCGTGGAAACCGTAGACTCCACGAACAACCAGTTCACCGTGCAGACGCTCTCCGGTCGTACCTTCACCATCGATTCCAACAGCAGCACAACCTATAACAGTTTTCCAACCAGCGTTTGTGCCGCTGGCAGCATTTCCTGCCTCGCCGCCGGCCAGATTGTCCGGATACAGGTAGCAAGCGTGGAGAGCAACGGTGATTTGCTCGCCGCTCAGGTGACTTATACCCAGGCGGCCACCATTCAGACCGTCGTCGGCACGATTGTTGCCATTCCTCCGCTCCCGCTGCCCGCGGGTGAAACGGTGATTCAGCTGATACTTCACCAGAACCCAACCGGCAGCAGCAACTTGCCGGTCGGCGGCATGGCCAACGTTGCCATCTGGGCGCCGGGAACCGCCGGGCACACCGCCACCACCTTCTCCATCGACGCTAACGGATTCACGATTCCCTCAGGCAATACGTTTGCTTCTGCGAGCGACCTGACCGTCGGCCAGACCGTCCAGGTTGACGTGGTGGCCGGGTCGCTGACCGCTGCAACCAATCCCGAATGCTCCGGCGGCTGGGGAAATCCACGCACGCTTTCCTTCACCACCGACAGCGTGCAACTGGAGCCGAGTCAGATTTCCGGGTATGTCACGGCAATCGATTCGCCTTCGTCCAGCCTGACTCTCAGCAGCTTCCCATGGTTTTTCTTTGGCCCATGGGCAAACTCCACCGCCCTGCAAACAACCGTGGACACAACCTCGCAAACCACCTATCAGAATTTCGCCACGGACAGTTTCTCCGGGCTGCAAACTGGCGACATGGTTTCCGTCAACGGCTGGCTCTTCCCGGCGGCCAGCAGCACAACGCTCCGCAGCGTGGTGGCCCAAACCGTCACCCTGCACTCGGATGGATGGTTTTAGCCGGCAATCGGTAACAGTTGTCTGAAAGATTCCTTCCCGCGGCCCCATCCGGCGATGCAAGCGCATTACCGGGTGTGGCCGCTTCTTTATGGAAAGCTCAGATCGTGAGAAATCTCTAAAAAGTGCCTTGGTGGTTCTATTTGCCTCATGTATTCTTGGAAAACAGAGTCTAAATCATGCGTAAGTCACAGGAAGTCCCTCTAACTCTTCTTGCAGTTGTTGCTTTGTCAATGACTGCCTGCCGGGATGAGCATCGCGATTGTGTCGATGCGCAAAACCACATTGTCTCCGATTCCAGTTGCCGGGTTGGAAGCTCCGGCGCCCACTATGTCTATGGCGGATCCAGCGGTGGTCATGTGGGCGACGCCGTGGTGGGCGGCAGCGTTTCTCGCGGCGGTTTTGGCGGCATCGGCGGCTCCGGCGATGGCGGAGGCGAGTAGATGCGCCGCTTGATTGCGAATCCCCGGAACGAATGGCAGAAGCGCGTTGCGAGCGTCGGCCTCACTTATCACACACTTGACGACGGCTCGCCTTACTGGGACGAAAGCGCCTACTGGGAGTTTTCCGCTGCGGAGATCGACCGCCTTGAAGCAGCCACGGCCGAAATTCAGCGCCTGGCTCTAGCAGCCGGCGATGCAATCCTCAGTCAGGACCGGCTGGCACAGATGGGCATTCCGGCAGCGGCAGCCCCGGCGATCCGCGCTGCCTGGCTCAATGAGCCGCCGGCTCTCTACGGAAGGCTGGACCTGGCCTACGACGGCACTTCGATCAAGCTGCTGGAGTATAACGCCGACACGCCCACCGGATTGGTGGAAGCCGCCGTGGCGCAGTGGTACTGGCTGCAAGACTGCTTTCCCGAAGCCGATCAGTTCAACTCTCTGCATGAGAAGCTGGTGGCCAAGTGGAAGGACCTGAAAGATTACGTCACCAGTCCTGCTTACTTTGCCGATGCCGGCAGCGAAGAAGATCACATGACGGCCAGCTATCTGCGCGATACGGCCGAGCAGGGCGGTCTCAAGACGCGTTCCATCGCCATGCACGAGATCGGCTGGGATGCCAAGCATCTTCGCTTTGTCGATCTCGATAACCGCGCTATCGAAACGCTCTTCAAGCTCTATCCCTGGGAGTGGCTGCTGAACGAGCCCTTCGGTCCGCAGGCGCTCTCCACCCTGCCGCCCGCTTCGGCCTTGCAGCAGTATGGCCCGCGCAAGGACCGGCGTCAGTGGGGATCGATGCTGTGGATCGAGCCTATCTGGAAGATGCTCTGGTCGAACAAGGCGCTGCTGGCAATTCTCTGGGAGCTGAACCCCGGCCATGAACTGCTTTTGCCGGCCTACCTCGACGGTCCGCATGAACTCGGCAGCTATGTGCGCAAGCCGCTGCTGGGACGCGAGGGCTCCGGCATTGCCGTGGTTCGCGATGGCGTCACCGTGGAAGGCACCATGAGCGGCGACAGCGCGCCGGCATACGTTTACCAGGCGCTCGCGCCCATGGCCACGGGCGGCGGAAAAGTGGCTGTCTTCGGTTCATGGCTCGTGGATGGCGAACCGGCCGGCATGGGCGTCCGTGAATCGAAGGGGCTGGTGACCAACAATACGAGCTGTTTTGTGCCGCACCTCTTCCGCTGATGGAGCCTGGGCTCGCCGTTGATTCGGGAACCGCGTCCATACTTCCAACGAAGCTGCCGGGTGCCCCAGGTGCCTCGCTTTTAGGCACCTGGGAGAGCACATATCTCGGCCTGGGTTCCCCATCCTCGCCGCGTAGTTGTTTTTGCGGCTTGTACCACAGTTGTAGATAGACGATTCCGGAGGGAGCAGGGGGCTTCAGCCCCCTGAAGGATGGGCCAAAATGTCTGGGCCTTTAGGCCCGGATCGCGGCGATCTGAAGCAAGCACAACTGTAGTATTAGGGTGGGGTAGGACGCGAGTCACGCGCATCACCGGATATTGCCGCATCTTCCTGCCATCGCAGCTCTGCGCCCCCGTTCCTGCTACCCTTTTCTTGGGCATTCCCCGCCCCAGCTTTTCCAGTCAAGGAGCAGGCCGTGCAGCGCATCTGTGTGGACATGGACGAGGTCATGGCAGACACTCTCGCCGAGTATCTGCACCGCTACAACCAGACCTTCGAGGAGGACCTGACCCCCGAAGACCTCGCCGGCAAGGGGCTGTGGGAGATTACTCCGCTGGACCGCCAGCAGCAGCTTCGCGCCTTCCTCGACGCCGAGGACTTCTTCGAAAATCTGGCCGTCATGCCCAGCTCTCAAGATGTGCTGCGCCAGCTCTCCTCCCGCTTTGAAATCTTCATCGCCACCCAGGCCATGGCCATCCCCAACTCCCTCGGTCCCAAGTACCGCTGGCTGCAGCGCAACTTCCCCTTCATCCCTTTCGCCCATTACGTCTTCTGCGGCGACAAGTCCATCCTTCGCGCCGACTATCTCATCGACGACCTGCCCAAGAACCTCCTCCGCTTCCAGGGCCAGGGCCTTCTCTACACCGCCCCGCACAACCTCACCGCTACCGGCTTCCTTCGCGTCGATAACTGGCAGCAAGTCGCCGAGTATTTCGCCGGTATCCCTTCCTGAGCCGCAGTTGCCGTTCGCTCAGCGCCGCATCTCAAACCCGCGCCAGAACCCCAACTATTCACCATCCGCCAGAGAGCGATTGAGTCAACACAAGGGCGTTTTAAAAGGAATAATCCAGTTGCGCTCAATCTTTGGTCATGGAGCGATTTGGCCAGTCGACACGAACGGAGTTCGAGCGGATGCCGCGCATAGTGGCGGCATCCGCAGTTAGTCAATTAATGGTGATGGAGAGTTGGTTCGAGGCCGGAGCGCCAGGGTTGGTGGCGAACAGCGATGCCGAGCCTGCGTTTGCCACGTCGCTCGCCGGAATCGCCACCGTGACGTGCGTCTCATCCACGATCGTTGTCGTCCGGTAGCTTCCATTCCATGTCACCGCGACGCCAGGCAGGAAATTCGCCCCAGTGAGAGTCAGTAGGAGGTTGCCACTGCCGTGGGCAATGCTCGTGGACGAACTGCTCGTCAGGCTCGCTGCTGTAGCCGTTCCGAGTTCCTGAGGAGCCACAAAGGGTCCACGCAGCAGGATGAGCGTGGTTGTCGTTTGATCCGTCGCGTAGTTCTCCGTTGATGTCAGCAAGGCCATTCCGTCCTGGCCCCAGCGCAGCATATTCCAGCCGCTGGTAATTGAGGAATACGATGAGGGCATCTCCAGCACGGCCTCAGGCAGATACGTACCGAGGTCGTAACGTGTCAGCCCAAAAGCGGAGGTTCCTGCCGAATTGTCCAACATCAGGAACTCCTTATTGAGAGATGGATCGGCTGCCAGTCCGGCGCCCTCTGTGCTCAAGCCAGAACCGTAAAAATCGATCAACTTCAGAGTGGCCACCTGCGAAGGTGGCGTGGTCGACGGATTAACGATGCCTCCGCCAACGGCGTACACCAGGCCATTCCCCATTTGTATCGCGCCCCCATAACCGCCCATCCCGTCGAGAGTGGTGCCATCGACCTCTGTCAGGCCGTTCGCATTCACGCTGTACCGGTAGAACTCCGCGCCTGACGTCTGGTTGTCGTAGGCATATATGTGCGACGCGTCCGCAAAAAACGGATTCTCCCCCTCGTAAATCCCGGAGGCTTTCGGACGGAAGCTACCCGTGCTGCCGCTCACGTCGAAGATACCGAAAGTTCCTCCTTCGCCGGATTGATTGATCGCCAGGGTGTTGTCGTTCCCAGGCATGGCTGCCAGCCACGACGCTGAGACGCCGGTGGAGGAGGAGCCCTGCGTAATCGTGAGTGGGATGGTGGCAGTCAGGCTTTGGTTCAGCAGGTTGAACTTGGCCAGGCTATTGGCACCACTTAGACCGATGTACAGATAATCGCCGTCTGTGGTTTCTGTCATTACCGTGGGCTGGCTTCCGATGGCGACAGGCGTGCCAACTGCACCGGTGACGGGATTAATCTGTACGACCGAATTGCCCGTGATGCCCGTAGCAGTGCTCGGAATTGTGGCATAGAGCCACTGCGCGTAGGGATCGAACAGCAATCCGCTCGCAGGCACGTTCACGAGCTCATAGATCGTCAGGGGCGCGATCTGCGAAACACCTCCGCCAGGGGATGGATTGGAAACCGTAACCGGCGCCCAGCCGTAGTTCACAACTTCGGCAGCCGTGACGGCTGCTGTAAGTTGCGTAGCGCTGACGAAGGTGGTTGCCAGTGCAGCGTTGCCCAGGTTTACCGTCGAATTAGCATTGAATCCGGTTCCAGACACCGTCAGCGTGAATGCGCTCGAACCGGCTTGAACTAAGTTTGGCGAAATCGCGGAGATAGCCGGCAACGCGCCATAGTCGCTGCCTGTCACTGTAGTGCTGGTAGTCGATTGATTATTATTCAGCGTTGGATCGTCACTTACAGAAGCAACCAAGGCCGTGCCCGCGAGCATTCCCGCCTGAGTCGGTGTCGCGTTCACAGTGATGGTGGCATCTGCCCCGCTGGCGAGCGTCCCCAGATCGCAACTGAAGGTAGCACCAGTGCCACACGAGCCTGAACTGGCCGTCACGCTGCCGATCACGAGCGATGGATCCAGAGCGAGAGACACCGTCGCGCCTTCCGACGGATTCGGACCCAGGTTCTTGACCGTGGCCACCCAAGAGATAGACGCTCCCGTGGTCGCCGTGGTTGGAGCGTCCAGAGTAACCGAAAGGTCTGCCGCAGAGGACGAAAGATCCCTTACCAAGGGCGACTGGAAGATGAACAATTGGGACTGAGAGGTGAAGGGGCCGGGACTGGCATTGAGCGCAAGTCCGTTCTGTCCCCAGCGCACAATCTTCTCGAAAGATGAGCCATAACCACTTTCACCGGCGCCGTTTACCACAAAGCTTCCGAGCAAATTGAAAGAAGTCTCATCGAAGGCCAGCACGGTAGCTCCGTTACTGACATAGGAGGAAACTGCCACATAGGCGCGACCAACACCTGAATCGGACACGATCGGACCGAATGCCGGCGTGCTGACGGCACTGTAGAGCGTGCCTTGAAGCGTTCCAGTTGAAGCATTCAGGACCTGTCCAGAGGATAGATATAGGTTGCCGTTGTCGTACTGGAGCCAGGTCGCCTGCTGGGAGAGAGTTGCGAGCGCGGTGGGCGTTGTGACTCCGGTGGGCCCGATGGTTAGCTCTTCCACCGTCGAGCCTGAGAGTACGTAGAGCGTCGACGCCGAAGAACCGAAGCTCATCGGGCCTTCGCCCGAAGACCACGCGCTGGCACGGGCCACTCCGGAATCGTAGATGGTGATGCCGCTTCCGGTGCTGGCGAGGCCGCCCTGGGTGGCTACCGCGACGGAATTGGGAGACCCCGGCACTGCAGCCAGGTAGAGAGCCGTCATCGGCGCATTGTAGACTCCTTCTCCGCCACCGAGGGAGAACTGGTTCACAACCTTGGCTTGTGTCAGGTTCACCTGAGCCACGCTGGCTGCACCGTCAAGGCCTACGAAGAGCTGCGTTCCATCTGATGAGAGAGCCAACTTGTTCGGATTACTGCCGACCCAGATTTGCCGCGTGATATTGCCGGTCTTCGGATCGATTCCGACCACGGAATTCCCTGTAGCTCCAGGCGTGGTTACAGGCAAAGATGCATATAAGAGGCCATCCGCCGTGTTGAAAACAATGTCGTTCGCAGTGATGGGGAGATACACCGTAAATGGCTCCGCTGAACTGGTTCCACCTCCTGGCGATGGCGTTGTAACCGTGACGTTGACATTGCCGGGAAACGCGAGGCTGGATGCGGGAATGGTTGCGGTGATCGAAGTCGAATTGTTGTAGGTCGATGGCACCACAGTTCCGTTGACTGCGACCGTCGTGCTGGACGCAAAGCCGGTTCCCTGCAAGGTCACCGTGCTGGCGGCGGCGATCGGTCCCGCGTTCGGCGACAAGCCCGTGAGTGTAGGCACTGGAGGATTCGTAACGGTCACGCTTAACTGGTTGGATGTGGGCGGGGTAGCACCCGACGTCACGACCGTAATCGAAGCGGTGCCGGCAGAGGCAAAGTCAGCAGCCGGAACCGTCGCGATCAGGCCAATGAAATAACCAGAATAATTCGTCGTCAGCGGTACGCCATTCCATTCGACCACGGAGTTCTCGGTTAAGTTGATTCCAGCGACCGTGATCGTCGTATCTGCCGATCCGACATAAATCGTGCTGGGCGAGACTGAGGTAATCAGCGGCTGGGGAAGCGTCGCCGCGGCTACGCTCAGGCTAGCCGCTGTGGATGTGCCCCCGCCCGGGGCCGGATTGACAACAGTAACCGAGAGAGTACCGACAGAGGCAAGGTCAGCCTGGGTGAGCGTTGCGCTCACTTGAGTTGAACTGGTAAACGAGGTTGTCCGCGATGATCCATTGACATCGATCGCGGTCGAAGGATCGAACCCTGTTCCAGTAACCGTGACATTTGCCGACGACATTCCAGCAGTTTCTTCGTTGGGATTGATGCTTGTGATCGTCGGTGCCGGGTTGTCGATCTCCAGGTTGACTGGGGTACCCGAACTGCTGACTGTGCCATTCATCACTGCCACAGCTAGCTGAGCTCCCTTGGTGATCTGACTGGCCGGAACGGTTGCGGTGAGTTGCGTTGCGCTGACATAGGTGGTGGTTTCCGCGTTTCCGTTCACCTGCACAACGCTGCTCGAAACAAATCCGGAACCATTGACGGTCAGTGTGAGCGCACTCGAACCGGCGGGAATGCTCGTCGGGCTAATCGACGTGACAGCCGGCGTGGTCGCACCCGTTCCACCGCCTCCTCCCGAACAACCTGAGCCGCCCGAAGCGCCCGAGCCTCCGCCCCCGCAGCCACTGATTAGGAGGAGAATTCCGAGTCCTAACCCACAACTGACGAAATAGGAAAGAGCAAACGAAGGCGTGCGCCACCGACCGACTTTCATAATGAAGCCTGCTTTCATAGCACTATGGAATGTGCCAATGAGTTTTGTACACCCACGATAATGGAAGTGAGGGGCCGTACGCTAGGATTTTTAGAACTTTTCTCATTTGGCAGTTACATAAGCGAGACTAGTTATGGCTAATTGGCGGCATTCGGCCTGCGCGCGTCTCCGCCAAGACACTCAGGCGGGTGGCCCAGGTGCCGGGAGAAGTGAGCACAACCACTGAAGATGGCTGCCCCAGGTGCCTCGCCTTTGATGGGATAAGGAAGACACCTGGGAAAGCACGAACCTCAACCAGGTTTCTGTTCAACTCCGATTCTCAACAGATGCCAACTCCCAGAGGCACTCGTCAGCAGCGGAATCGGTTCCCTGAACTCGCCACCTCGACTGGGATTCTGTGCCCGGCCGCCGGATGGGCCTTCGGGGGACTCCCTGCCCCCTGTGGCGTTCCAGAGGATGCAATCCGGTCTGTCGGACTGGGAAATGATCGATTGGGCAAGGTTGGGTGGCGGATATTCCGGTTTTCGCCGGTCGATCGGTTTTACGGAACAGCGGTCCATTGCTTAAGTAGTCAGTGACGAACAGGCGGCAATTCACCCAGAGCACGAAAGCCTGCACAAGAGATTTGCGATTTTGCCGTAAGCGGAGTGAAATCAGAGGAAATGAAAATTGCGGCGTTTCTGGTTCTCGCCCTGTCACTGCCAGCCGTTAGCCAACACGTCACCGATCCCCGCGCCTCGGTCGTTGACGTTCAATCCCGGCAGGCGGCTCTGAAGGCTGCCAACGGCCCGGTTCTGATGGCAGCAATCAAGGGGCTGCGCTCCTGCGTGGCCACGCCGCAAATCCCCGCGCCTGTCGGCCGCATGATCATTCCCAAGCACTATCTCTCCGGCTCAAATGGTCCGGTCAATCCCGCCGAGGCAGCTGCCACCCGCGTTTACACCACCTTCGAAGCCCGCATCACTGCCGGCATGAACCAGTACCTGGCCACCGGCAACCACAGCGAATCCTCCTGCGCGCTCCAACAGCTCGATCTCTGGGCGCAGGCACATGCTTTGCTCGACTACGATCGCCAGGAGTCCTCGCAGGCCTGGTACCAGGTCGAGTGGACATTGAGCGCGGCCGGCATCACCGACTCCGTCCTGGTCAACGATTCGACCCTGGACCCGGCCCAGATACAAAGGGTCACGGCTTGGCTCCGTGAAGCGGCCCACCGGGACATTTCCTTTGAAAGACCCACGGATTCTGACAACAACCATCACTACTGGCGTGGACTGGCCGCAACTGTCATCGGGATTACTGCCGCGGACGACAAGCTCTTCCGCTTCGGCGTCAACGCTTACAAGGAAGCGATTGCCGAGATCGACCGCAGCGGCGCCCTCCCCAAAGAGATGGCGCGTCATGAGAACGCCATCCATTACCAAGGCTTCGCCCTTCAGCCTCTAATTCTGATTGCGCAGTTGGCTTCCCGCCAAGGCATCGACCTCTTCAGCTACCAGAGCCACAAACGCACCATCCGCGACGCTATCCTCTTCTTCGGCAATGCCGTCGACGACCCCAGTCTCATCCGGCCCTACACAGCCGACCCGCAGGCTGGCGGCTTCAAGCCCGGTGATTTCGCGGAATTCGCCTTTTACGGAGCACGATTTGGAGTCGAAGGCCTGCCCCCTGCCATCGTGCACGCGCTGCAGAGCCCAACCACCTCCGCGCACCTCGGCGGCAGCACCACCATCCTGGCAGCAAGGCAGTAGCGCTAAGCTTATTGATCCGGCAACTGAATTCTGTCTGGGTGGCGGGCGGCCCCGGTCTCGGGGTTCTGTTCCAACCGCATTGAGGGTGCCGGGGAAAACTCAATAAATCGACCGTGAAATGTCACTCCCGAGAAGTCGCCCAGCACTCACCGAATTGTCCCAAGACAAATCTCACTTGGCGTTCAAACAACCCCCAGCGTGACGCAATAAGGCCGTTTAACCGGAAAAAGGTCGGGATAATCCCGGACTTGTCCAATTCCCTTTTGCAGAAGATTTCCCTTCGTCGGTGCACACTGTCAATAGGAGACAAGGGAGCGAAACCCCTGCCCACTGCGGAAGCCATGCGCCAGATCGCCGTAACCAATTGCGATGACACGGGTTATCACCCGTGCCGCTCTCTGGTCAAGCCGATTGCCTGCCCTGAGCTTCTCGAAGGGGGCAGCCGGCTTCACCGCACGGGATTTTTTCTTGGGTTTAGGCCAGTGAAACTGTGAACCCTTATCTAACCCTCTCAATATCAATAATTTCCACAATCAATCCACACAGAATCACATAGCTTGTGCGCCGGTGAATCCGTAAAGGCTCTTCTAAAAGATTCAAACTACATCACTTATTCGCCACCGCCCTGCTCTGCCGGAACGCGCAAACAGCGAATCAGCGCGGCTGATTCGCTCCGCTTTCTGCGGCGTGGCCTTGGGAACCGGCAGACGGAAACCGGACAGCTAAATCGGATGCGCGTTGGTGTTGCGGGCGCTGGTGACGTTGTCCGGCGTATCTGTGAACGATTTACCGGCCGCATAGGCGAACTTCTGGTACCCGGAGCCGACCTTGCGGATCGCATCCTGCGCTGCATCGTCCCAGGAAATACGCGCCTCGCCGTCTACGTACACCCACTTGCCGTGCACATGGCGAAGCGAACGCCATGCGTCGCCATTCCCCTCGAGCGTGATGAAAAAGTTGTGTCCCACTCCGTCACCAACTTCCCACTTTCCCACAAAGTGATTCCGCGAGGGCAAATGGGCATCGGCAGAGCCTGTCTCAACGGCAGCATTCGCGGCTGCGGGAAACTCGACCCGCAAAATTTCGGAGATATTGAAGCTCTGCCGGTGGCCGTCCTTAAAGACGATCACGATCGTGCCCGAGCCGCTCTTCGAGGCCGCGGGGGGCGTGGCAAAAACACTGGGAACCGCGAGACAGAACACCGCGGCCAGAGCTGCAATGCTGACAATCTTGCGCATGGGAATTCTCCTTGTTTCAGTCATGGGCGCGACGTTGATCCATGCTTTGTCGCACCCATTCGGTTTACGCAATCTGCGCGTCAATTGTTCCCGGCACTCCAACGGACTCTTGGAAAATCGGAGAACGCTTCTCTACGCGCGCTTCTCCTGGAGGCTTTTTCTCCTGATCGCCAATCACTTACTGCGGAAGCACTTCAATCCCGGTCACGGCAGCATAACCGTCGACCGGAACGAAATTCAGAAGCAGCTTCCCCTGGGCATTCGGCTCCATGTTTGAAAACTTGCGCAGAACCACGTCCGTCTGCCGCGCCTCCTTGGGGAGGTTGAAGTTCTTCAGCAGCACGTTTCCATTGCAGAATACATTGAAGATATGGGCGACGGCGGGCCGCTCCTCGTCCGATGGGGATGAGGCCTGGTCCCAATCGCCGTGGCGCGCAGCAAAATGCAGAATCACGTTGTATTTTCCCGGCGTCACGGGAATCGCGTAGGAAAAGTTGCCCCACCGCTCGGTTTCGTAGAGTTCCGGATCGTCGGTCCCGCTGACCGGCGTCGCATAGCTCGCCAGCTGGCCGCCATCAAAGTAGCTGTCCGGGCTCCACCAATGGCTGTCGTTTGAATAATAAGGAGTCTGCCGCGCCAGCAGCCGCACAGGCCGGATGTGTCCCTGATACCCAGGCAAAATCTCGATGGCCGAAAGGATCGCCTGCTTGCCTTCTTCCCCGGAAAACTCCAGATGCAGCGAACCATCCTTCGCCGGTTGAATGTCTGTGAATACTTTCACGTCGGCCGTGCGGCTGGCGCCGGCATCGGCTACGATGTCGAAACGGCTCAGCAGCGTCTTGCCGTTGGCGCGCACGGTCATGATGCGGCTGCCTTCCCCGTCTCCCGCACCGGACTCCAGTCCATAGACCGTCTCCGCAAAGTGCAGCCGCAGCTCGTAGACGCCCATTTTCAAAGGAATGTCATAGCGGAACTGTCCCTGCCGGCTTGAGCGGTAGAAATCGGGATTCTGCGTGCGCCCGATATGCTGAACCGCGCTTTTCACGGCTGTGCCGCCATTAAACCATGCATCGGCGTTCCACAACTTGCCCGCATGATCCACAAAGCTGCGGCCTTCTCCGGCCAGGATGCGAATCTCCGCGCCGGTCGGAGGGCCGAGTTGCGCTTCCGCCGGTTGGGCCGGAGACTGGTTCTCTGCTACTGACGCCGGGGTCTGCTTTATCTGCCGTTGGAAGAGCCAGGCGCCACCAAGAACCATTAGGAGAGTTGCGGCTCCAGCGACAAGCCACAACCACCTGAGTCCAGACAAACCAAACCTGTCTCCAGCCTGAAGGATTTTGGCGCTATCGGTTTTGGACAGGCTCACAGGAACAGCGCCGGTCATTGCCGGCGCCGGCTCCTGTTGTGGCAGAGCAGAATACTTGAATTCAGGGACGTATTGTCCCAGCGGGATGGTGATACGAAGCCGATTTCCCGCGCCGGCGCCAGCATAGTAGTCAGCCAGGCGTTTGCGCAGCCGGTTGGCCTCCACCCGCACAATCGAGTCTGCATCCTGATCAAAGGATGAGCCACGATGGAAGACCTCCAGGCCGACCGAGTATTCCTTGATCTGGCTGGCTTCCCCGGCGAAGAGCTTCTCGCACAGGTACGACAGCAGATGGGCGAGCATGGGCGCGCGCACAAAATATTCCGAGCGAAGCACCGCCTCCAATTCCGCGCGCTTTGCTTCCAGATCAGTCGGCTTTGGGCTCTCGATCGTCATCTTCCTCCCTGCCCGAACTGATTGTAATGGTAGCGTTCATGAATTGTTTGGCTAGTGCTTAACGGTTCAGCCAGGGTGGGAAACCGGCCTGTAACGTCGTGTAACCCCTGCGGCGCTGCTCAGGCCAACAGCTTCCGATCAGAATTTGACATCTCGTAAATAGTAGCAGCAATTGCACTTCTCTTGTGCATGCCGAAGATGTAACCCCTGCCAACGGTCCGGTAGCAGGTATAGCGTTGCGGACCGGCGAAGAGCGCTCTTTACTTGAATCGATGCAGGGGCCAGACCGCCAGAGACGGCACGTTCAACCGTCGTTTTCCACGAAAAGCCCCTTTGCAGGAGAGGTGCCTTATGAAAAGACCGGTGAAGGTGATGATGTTGGTGGCGGGTCTGCTGATAGTCGCAGCCCCGTACGGAAGGGCATTCCCCTTCGGAGACAATTCAAAAGCAAGCGATCCCGCAGCCGCCAAAGTGTCGGAAGAAAAGGGAGACCTCGCCCGAGCGCACAATAGTTATGCGGTGGCCGCTGCCCACTATCAGGCAGCCCTGCGCGCCGATCGACAGAATCCCAATTTGTATAACAAGCTGGGCATTGTTCAACTCCAGTTGCGCGAGAGGGGCTCGGCACGGAAGAACTTCGAGCAAGCGCTCAAGTATGCCCCGCAGAACGTCTCGGCCATCAACAACCTTGGAGCCGTGGCTCTTTTGAGCAAGAAGTACAAGCCGGCCTTAGGCTATTTCAAACAGGCACTGGCCCTTGATGAGTCGGCTGCCGCCACTCACGTCAACCTCGCGGAGGCTTGGCTGGGCCTGGGTGAAACGGACCGCGCGATGACCGAATACGCGCGCGCCCTTGAACTTGATGCCGATGTGTTCACCAACGAGCAGGGCGGAAGCCTCGTACAGCTCAGCACGCCGGAACAGCGCGCCCGCATCAACTACCTGATTGCCAAGTCGTATATGAAGCGCGGCAACATCGACGGCGCTCTGGATTATCTGAACAGGGCCAAGGAGCTGCACTATCGCGACCTGGTCAAGGTCTACTCCGACCAGGATTTCGCTCCTCTCTGGAAGGATCCACGTCTGGCCAAGATCGTCAAACTGTAGACGTTCTCTTTTTTGGGCCAGCAGTACTGCGCGCCGCCGTGGGAAGGACGGCGGCGCGCAGCACGCTATACATCCGGTGACCTTACCCCTGGAAAACTTACCCCATATAGCGCTCAGAGATATCGGCGAGCGTGCAACGAAGCTGGAGCTGTGACCCAGTTATCTTGGCTATACTCCGTTGCACTGCATTTCGTTCTTTGCGGAGGTCCGGAAGGGGAGATAGAGCAGGAGAAACAGGGCGAATGCGACGCCTTCGGAAGCGACAATATACCAGGGCCACGGTCCAAGAAAATCGAGAAGCGAAATATTTTGAGGCTTGGCGCGGAGATACATATAGTTGGTTTTGAAGATGGAATCGAAGGTGCCAACGATGGCGGCAAAGATGTTCAGGGCCAGCATTGCTCTTCCGACCGACCCCGGCCGTGGCCGCGCCTGCCTGGACCACACGAGGTACAAACAGGCCGTCACAACGAGGCCATGGGCAACGAAAAACTGAATTGTCGACAGCGATGGAAAGGGCTCCCACAGGTTCGGCGTGAGAAGCGCCATTGCGGTTCCGGACAACGCGCCATAGTAAGCCAGATCGAAAACTGCCCGGTTGAGTGTGAACAACGCGATGACGATCAGACACAGCATGGCATCGCAAAGTTCCAGCGGAAGATAATCTGGAGACGAAAGCTGGTGGTGCAAAGCCATGTTTCCGTAGTAAAGGGTCGAGTCCAGCAGGAGTATGGATGCCAGGCCAATTCGCAGCCATCTGAATCCGGGAGAAAGCAGTCGCTGGACTGCCGCAAGTATGGCTGCAAGAAGAAGGACCGCGCCAAGGATTGCAAGGTGCGCCGGCCCAAGAAGATGGAAATTGCTCGACATGCCAAATACCAGACTGCTTCCGCATCGAATTTGAGTACGGGTTGACATGGCCACAGACGTGGCTGTCATCCATTGCCGGTTTCCATCAGGGCTTGTATTCGTTCGTTCCGTCAGGACGCTGCATTTTCGCTCCCAGGTTCGCCGTCTGCCGCACAGTTTCCTCTACATCCTCCATTTTGTCGAACAACACGCTCAGCCGATGCGAGAGCGACTGAATCTCTGTTTCCGCGCGGCGGTTCACATCGAAATCCAACTCGCTCCGAAGGCGGTCTTTTACGTCCTGGCGGTTCTGGCTCATCATGATGACCGGGGCCTGAATCGCCGCCAGCATGGACAGAAACAAATTCAGCAGAATGAAGGGATACGGATCCCACGCCTGCCTCTTCAGCACCGTGTTGATCCAGGAATAGACCACCAGCACAATCGCAAAAATGATAATGAACGACCACGAGCCGCCGAAGCGCGCCACCGAGTCCGCAAGACGCTGGCCGAAGGTGGACTGTTCTTCGATTACCTCGTTGGGATTGCGGCTCACCCGGGCCTGCACCAGTTTCTGCGCGGCGTGGAATTGCCGCGACTGCACGGTCAGCATGTCCATGCCCGCATCCGGCCTGCTCGCGACCAGTGCGGCGATGTCGTCGCGGCCTACCTCCAGGCAAACCGTCTCTTCCAGCGCTATTGCCGTCGTCTGATGCGACGTCCGCTCCAGCATGGAAGCAAAGCCGAAAAAATCCCCATGCGCCGGCTCGTCCACTACCACGATCTGCTGGTCTTCGTCCGTGGTCTCCACGTGCACCTTGCCCGACATCATCACGTAGCCGTGCTCGGCGGGGTCGCCAGCCTTGAAGATCCGCTGGCGCGGCGCAAATCGCCTGATCTCTACCTGCGCCGCAAGAACTCGGGCTTCATCGTCGTCGAGAAGCTCGAATAGGGGAACGTGGCGTAATTCTTCGGGATTGCACGGCATAGCCTAGCTCCTTCTTGGTTCGGTTTGAGGGCCGCTGCGTTCCTTAATGAGCGGAGTCGCAGCCTATTCGCTGCCGCCGCCGGCTTGCGCTGGATTCGCTGTGCCCGGTGCAGTCCGTGCCGCGTTCGCCGCTCGGACCGGAGCCGGCATCGCGGTTGACGACTGGTGCATGGTCACGATGATCGCTTCGGCAGGCTTTTTGCCGGCGCATTGGTAGGAATGGGGGGTTGAGGAGTCGAAGTAGGCGGCATCGCCCGCTTCCAGCAGAGATAATTGCTCACCGTGGCGAACTTCCAGCACCCCCTTCAGAACGTACAGGAACTCAAACCCGGCGTGCATGTGCGGCCGGGCCTCCATCTCCGGGGCCAGCGGCATGAACTCGGCAAAATATGGGTCCATTTCGCGGTCCGGGACGAGGTAACCCAGGCTCTCAAAGAAGTAGGTCGGCGATTCCACCCCGGTTTGGGGCAGACGAACGCGCTCCTTCTGGCGGTGAATCCGGAAAATGGCGTGCGGTTCGCTCTCGAAGAAACAGGAGATATCCTTGGAAAACACCATCGCAATCCGCGCTAAATTTCTCAGCGTCGGCACGACGCGGCCCGTCTCCAACTGCGACAGGAAGCTGGCCGAAAGCCCGGTGCGCTTGCCCAGTTCCACCAGCCCCATCGATTTCTTCAGCCGCAACCGCCTGATCCGTTCGCCGATCCGCTTTTCGGCAATCACGCGCTCGGTGGTCTCGGAGTCCACCTGGGACTTTTGCGTTTCATCGCTTCGAACCGCCTCGAACTCGCTCATAGAGCCTCCAGCCAGCACGCAAATTGGGCTTACATTGGGGAAAATGTTGCGCGCATCAAAAACCATTCTCATGCTACTAAAGGCACACGAGCCCTGCAATCTGTTTCCGCCGCTCTTGAGTAGCAATCCGGAGGGAACCCGGGTTTCTTCTTGTTCAGCCCCGGCCGCGCTATCCTAAGGTGTTCGGCCGCATCGGCCACCAAGGAACCCCATGTCTGAAGAAACAGCCATCCCAGTCCCCATCGCCACCATCGACACGCTCGCAAAGCATGAAGGCCAGACCGTCACCATTCGCGGATGGCTCTATAACCAACGCCAGAGCGGCAAGCTGCTCTTTCCCATCTTTCGCGACGGCACCGGCACAGTCCAGGGAGTCGTCCCCAAGGCCGCCGTTTTGCCCGAAGTTTTTGACACGATCAAGGGCCTCACGCTGGAGTCCAGCGTCATCGTCACAGGCACGGTTCGCGCCGACAAGCGCGCGCACGGCGGCTTCGAACTCGATGTTCAAGATCTCAAGGTTGTTCAGCAGATTCCGGAGTCCGACCCATACCCCATCACGTTGAAGGAGCACGGCGTCGACTTTCTGATGGAGCGCCGGCATCTCTGGATTCGCACCCCGCGTCAGGCCGCCATTCTCCGCATCCGGGCGGAGATTATGCGCGCCGCGGCGGAATACTTCGATCAGAACGGATTTATCCGCACCGACCCGCCCATTCTTACTCCGGCGGCCTGCGAGGGGACCTCGACACTGTTTCCCGTGGACTACTTCGGCGATCCGGCTTATTTGACGCAGTCCGGTCAGCTTTATGTTGAGGCGACGGCGCTGGCTCTGGGGAAGGTTTACAGCTTCGGGCCGACGTTTCGGGCGGAAAAGTCCAAAACACGCCGCCATTTGACAGAGTTCTGGATGGTCGAGCCGGAGGTTGCCTTCATGGACCTGGATGGGCTGCTGGAGCTGGCCGAGAATTACCTGTCACACATTGTCCAGAGCGTGCTGAAGAACCGGGGGCCGGAGCTGGACGTGATTGGCCGCGACCGCGCCAAGCTGGAAGCCATTTGCCCGCCCTTTCCGCGCCTGCGCTACGACGTGGCCGCCGACATGCTGAACGAGGCCCACAAGAAGGGAGAGTTGGAGCTGCCCTTCGAGTTCGGCAACGACTTTGGCTCTCCAGACGAGACTTGGCTCAGCTCGCAATTCAACAAGCCCGTGATGGTTCACCGCTATCCGGCCGGCGTGAAGGCTTTCTACATGGAACCCGATCCGAAAGACTCCCGTTTCGCCCTCTGCGTTGATGTTCTGGCACCCGAGGGATACGGCGAAGTGATCGGAGGCTCGCAGCGCGTTTCGAGCTTCGAACTGCTGAACTCGCGCATCGAGCAGAACAACCTGCCGAAGGAAGCCTTCCAGTGGTATCTGGACCTGCGCCGCTACGGCAGCGTGCCGCACTCGGGCTTCGGCATGGGCATTGAGCGCGTTGTGGCCTGGGTTTGCGGGCTTGACCACGTGCGCGAAACCATTCCCTTCGCGCGGACGCTGCACCGCATATATCCATAAAGCAGGGAATAGGGAACAGGGAACAGAAAAGCGGCGCGACGAGGCGCTCTCACAGTTTCTGCGTATGCCTGCAGGGAGAGATGGGCTGCGTTTTTTGTCTGCCTTCGAGGCGTTGAATCTCTGGATTGGGTTTCGATTTGAAGAAATGACGAGGCGCAGGCGGAGATATTCTCGCGAAAGGCCCGGCCAGAGGCGGAGTTTTTTCTTCAAATTTGGCGTTAAACGGTCGTTAAGTGCGCGTTTTGGGCAGATTTTGGCGCGATTAGGCTCGTGGTTTCCCAGGTCCCAGAAGCGGGACCTGGGGCACCCAGGCTGGTGCAGCGACAAGCAGTGAAAGAGCCGATCAATACGATGCAGATGAAAAGCGTTGCGGAGGCGAAGGAAGAGGACGCGCCGAACATTTTGGGCACAGGCCACATTGGGCGGCTGCTGTTGCAGTATTCGGTCCCCGCCATCATTGCCACCACGGCGCAATCCATCTATAACGTCATCGATCGTGTCTTTATCGGCCACGGCGTGGGCGCCATGGCCATTTCCGGACTGGCGGTGACGCTGCCGATCATGAACCTGGCCGGCGCGCTGGGAGCGATGGTGGGCGTGGGCGCGGCCGCACTGGTGTCGATCCGGCTGGGAGAGCAGAACAAGCGGGAAGCCGATTCCATTCTGGGCAATGTTCTTTTTCTGAATCTTGTGCTCAGCATCTGCTTTACCCTCCTGTGCTTTCTCTTCCTGGACAAACTGCTGTTCTGCATGGGCGCGAGCCAGCAAACGCTGCCCTACGCCAAGCAGTTCATCCAGGTGATTCTGCTGGGGAATGTATTCACGCATGTCTATCTGGGCCTGAACAATGTGATGCGGGCTTCGGGCTATCCGGCCAAGGCGATGATCACGACGCTGGTGACGGTGGCGGTCAACCTGGCGCTGGCTCCGCTGTTCATCTTTGCTTTCCACTGGGGAATCCGGGGAGCGGCGACGGCAACCGTCTGCGCGCAGTGCACCGGCAGTGTATGGGCCTTCGCGCACTTTACGCGGAAGGAACACGCCATGCGCTTCTGCCGGGGATGCTTCAGGCCAAGGCTGAGAATCATCCGGGAGGTCATCTCGATCGGGCTGCCCAGCTTTATCATGCTCTTCTGCGCCAGCTTTGTTGCCGTGCTGGTGAACACGAGGCTGACGCGCTACGGAGGCGACTATGCCATTGGCGCGTTTGGAATCATCAATGTTGTGCTCAGCCTGTTCATCATGATCACCGTGGGCTTGAACATGGGCATGCAGCCAATTGCCGGGTACAACTACGGCGCGCGCAACCTGGGCCGGGCGATTCAAACCTACAAGCTGGCCGTGTGCGCCGCCACCTGCATCACGACTTTCGGATTCCTTCTGGGAGAGTTGCTGCCCCACGCGGTGGCCAGCGCCTTCACAGGAGATGCGGAACTGATTCGCCAAAGCGTCGCGGGCATGCGCATCTGCGTTCTCTTCTTCCCCATCGTGGGATTCCAGATGGTAACTTGCAGTTTTTTTCAGTCCATCGACAAGGCAAGAATCGCCATTCTGCTTTCGCTTTCGCGGCAGGTGGTGTTTCTGATCCCGTTTCTGATTGTTCTTCCGCTGATCTGGAAGCTGAATGGCGTGTGGTATGCGGGGCCGGCGAGCGATCTGACGGCCTCGGTGGTGACGATGTTTGTGCTGAGGGCGTGGCTGCGAAGGCGGGCGGCGGAATAGACGTTCCGCGGGGATGGAGGGAGGACCCTAACAGCGCCCCCTACGGGGCGCAATGCTTCTCTGGCCAGCATACCCAGCATTCCGCTGCGCTTCATGCTGGGCTATTCTCTTCCGCTCCCTACGGGAGCGTAAGCCATGACGTTTCACGCTGTTTTCAAATACCGTACTTCCAATGCGATGAGAGGCGCTTCCCTCGGGCGAATATCCGTTCAAACAAGTTTTTCTTCGAACGGGGAATCTTTCGCCGAGATCTTTGAATCCAACGAAGTACAGTTGATTGATTTGAAGGAGCGTACGAAATGACCCTATCCGCCGTTGAAGTCAACAGATTGAAGCAGGCGACCGCAGCCGAGGGAGTGTTGCCGGCGGTGGTGAGCCGGTGGAGTCCGCGGGCGTTTTCAAGCCGCGAGGTGAGCGCGGCCGACCTGAGGACGGTTTTCGAGGCCGCGCGCTGGACCGCATCGGCGTATAACGAGCAGCCGTGGCGCTTTCTGGTTGGCAGGCGCGGCACGCCTACATACAAGAAGATTTTCTCTACGCTCATTGGCTTCAACCAAAGCTGGGCGGGCTCGGCGCCGGTGCTGATTTTGGGCGTGGCGAGCACCAAGTTCACCCACAACGGGACGACGAACGGCTATGGCGTGTACGACCTGGGTGCAGCCGCCTCGTATCTGACGCTGCAAGCGGCGGCGCTGGGCCTGGCGACCCACCAGATGGCCGGTTTTGACCAGGAGATTGCGCGCAAGGCCTTTGAGATTCCGGAGGATTACGCCTTCGGATCGGTGATAGCCCTGGGTTATCAGGGAGAGCCGGCTGCGCTGGGGAATGAACAACTGGTAGCGATGGAAAGCCAGCCGCGCGAGCGCAAGCCGTTGAACGAGTTCGTGCTGGAGGCTTGGGGTGAGGCGGCCGATCTGGGGTAAGCCCACCTGAGGCGCGACCGATCGCCACCCGCGGTGGGGCCAATCGCCACCTACGGTGGGGCCAATCGCCACCTGCGGTGGGGCCAAACGCTCGCTATTCGCTCGCAGGGGTTTTGTGGCTTCACACCCTTGTGCCAGAAACAAGGCGCAAGGATGGGGCACCCGGCAGCCGGCGCTCTCTGACTCCCGACCGAGACTCCAGCCTCCGAGTTAAAGTGGAGGCTGGGAGTTACTTTGACCGAGATACGCAGATCCCGCAAGACGCCTGTGCGGCGTCCGAGGCAGAGGCATGCGCCGGCGCGGCGGCATAGGCTGAGCTGGCGGAGCCGCTCGATTGTGACGGCAGTGTTGCTGATGCTTGGCCTGCTGGGCTGGGGAGCGGTGGCGCGGATGCTGGCACCCACCTCGAATACGTCGCTGACGCGGTTTGACGCCATTATTGTGCTGGGCAGTCCGGCAGACCCGGACGGGAACCCGAAGCCGGAGATGCTGGCTCGGGTGACGGAGGCGGTGCGCGAGTATGAGCGGGGCGCGGCGCCGCGTCTGATCATGACCGGGGGCTCGCGCAGGACGCCTTTAGCGGATGCACGGGTGATGGCGCGAACGGCCGAGGCGCAGGGGATTCCGGAGACGGCGATTCTGGTTGAGCCGGAGGCCAGGGACACGATTGAGAATGCCTGCTACTCGGAAAGGATGATGAATGCGCATGGGTGGCGGTCGGCGGAGGTGGTTTCAAGCGGCTATCACCTGCCACGCGCGGGGATGATCTTCGACACCATGCCGCTGAAGTGGCGGACGCACGCGGCGCCGATGCTGGAACCGGAATCAGGCGCTTACCAAGGGGTCATCACGAGCGTCGAAGTGCTGAAGACGGTGCGGTACCTGATCTGGGCGCGCTGGGCAGAGCGTTGTGAGCCGTAAGGGAAATGTGGATACGGCATGAAACGAATTTGTTGTGGTTTTCCATCCTTTCCACACAAAACGCGGAAAGGATGGGCACCCCGCTGGATTGCTTTCATACCGGATCGGCCATGACCGCCCGGTTTTCGTTGTTCCCTGCTGGTATGGTCCTGTAAGCTGAATAACGATGCGTACTTCAGTAATATTCTCCGCTTCTCTCTTTGCGGTTGCCGCTCTGGCCCTTTGTGCCGGAAGCCGCACCCAGGCACAAAGCACCGCTTTGCCGACGGCCGGAAACGGCACCTACATCGCCATCGACCCGCTGGCTAACGTGCGCTATGACAACCGGTACGATGTTTCGCTGGGCATGGCCTATGACCACATGAAGGCGGGTCCTAACCTGCTGGAGGGGTCAAATCTGGGCGGGCTGGATCTTTCGGGCTCCTATTGGTTCGCCAAGCGCTGGGCCGTTGAGGGCACGGGCCGCGGGTATGTAGGCACGAGCGGCGCCGCGCCGAACACCGTGAATATCGACGGGCCATTCGTGAGCCAGTACCTGCTTGTTGCCGGGCCGGAGTGGCTGGGACCGCACAACAAGCACGGCGCACTGATTGCGCACGCGCTGGTGGGCGGGGCATGGGGCCACTTTGAGCAGGACCTGCGGGGAAACTCGCCGGCCGTAGTTGGCTTCTATAACAACCAGGTTGCGCCGGCGGCGATCATCGGCGGGCATATCGATATGAATCGCTCGGCGCACTGGGTTTTTCGCATTACGCCGGATGCGGTGATCACGCGCTACGGCATCAACTATGGAAACAAGATCACGCAGACGGATGTGAACTTTGCCATCTCGGTTGGGGTGCAGTACAAGTTCAAAGGCAAGCGGTAAAGACAGTCTCGCGAATGGCATGAAATGACGTCAGGGCGAGGATTTCTGCTTCGCACTTTTTTCAAAACCGGAGTCGCCACGACAGGAATGTGTCGCTGGCGGCTCCGGTTTTTTGTGTCAGGAGCGGGTATTCTTCGATAGAGTGAGAGGGGCTGACGCATTCAGCCGGGTGTGGTATTCTCCATCGTTCGGCGATAGTGTTGAAGAATCGCCGTTCAGGGTTCTGACTGCAGGATTTGTGCGTTGCCGTAGAGTGTTGTGGAAGCCCACCCTAGGCGCGATGGAGTGAAACGCAGGTTCTTCGACTTCGCTTCGCTCAGAATGACAGCGCCGAGGGTGGGGCACCCAGAGTTGGTAGAGGTTTCTTGCGCAGGAACAGGTCAAAGGCGGGTTGATATGGATATGAGAGACACATTGGGAGTGTTGCTTGCGGGCGGAGCGGGAGAGCGGCTTTTTCCGCTGACACGGGATCGGGCGAAGCCGGCGGTGCCATTTGGCGGGCACTACCGCATCATCGACATCACACTCTCGAACTGCATCAACTCCGGCCTGCGGAAGGTGTACATTCTCACGCAGTACAAGGCCCTGTCGCTGAACCGGCACATTCGCGAAGGATGGACGGGGGTTGTGGCGCAGGAGCTGGGCGAGTTTTTCGAGCTTCTGCCGCCGATGCAGCGGACCGGCTCGAACTGGTACATGGGGACCGCCGATGCGGTCTACCAGAACATTTACTCGATCGGCAGCGAGCAGCCCAAGTACATGATCATCCTGCAAGGCGACGCCATCTACAAGATGGACTACAGCCGAATGCTGGAGTACCACAAAGAAACCAAGGCGGAAGTGACGCTGGCGACGCTGCCGATTGCGCCGGCGGAGGCTTCGCGCTTCGGAGTGGTTGAAGTGGCGCAGTCGGGCGAGATTCTCGGTTTCCAGGAGAAACCGGCCCAGACAAGCATCCGTTCGCCGTTCAACGCGAATGCGGTGGACGCTTCGATGGGGATTTACATCTTCAGCACCGAGGTGCTACTGAAGGCGCTGATCGCGGACGCGGAAGACCCGAGTTCGAAGCACGACTTTGGCCACGACATCTTACCCAATCTTCTGGGCAAGAAGAAGATGATGGCGTACAACTTTGTGGACGAGAACAAGCAGCAGGCGCTCTACTGGCGCGACGTGGGCACGCTGGACGCCTACTACGACGCCAACATGGACCTCTGCTCGGTTTCGCCGATCTTCAATCTGTACGACAAGAGCTGGCCGATCCGCACGCGTGTGCGGCAGTATCCGCCGGCGAAGTTCGTCTTCGGCGAGCCGGGGCGCTCCGGCGTAGCGGTTGACTCGATTATCACGGCCGGCGTGATCATCTCCGGCGCCACGGTTTCGCGCTCGGTGGTGTCTCAGGATGTGCGCGTGAACTCCTACTCGAACGTGGACGCGAGCATCATTTTTTCGCACGTGAATATCGGGCGGCACTGCCGGATTCGCAAGGCGATCATCGACCGGGATGTGCACATCCCTGAGGGCACGGTGATCGGCTACGACCCGGTTGAAGACAAGCGGCGCTATTTTGTGACGCCATCGGGACTGACGATCGTTACCCGCGACGCCTCGCTGTTCGAGAACCCCGTCGATCCGGAGTTTCTGCAGCGGTACTGAGGTTTCGCTGCCGTAAGGCAGAGGAATTGGCGTCAGGTCATGGCACCCCCCCCACCCCTATTTTGGGAGCAAAATCCTTGTTTTCATAAGGTTACGAGCTGGGGCGCGCTGCAAAATCGTCAAAACAAAAGAGTTGCCCGCAGAATCGTCCAGGATAAGGAGTTACGGGACGTTTCGGCCTCTGTCGACAACTTTCGGCTGAAAAGCGGTACGAAGACTTCTGAAATCATTGTGCAACAAAGTAAGGAAATCATCTGCAACCACCTGCGGTGGGGCCAACCGCTCGCTTGTCGCTCACAGGGACATTCGTGGTTTTCATCCTTCGCAAAGTACGCGAATAGGATGGGGCACTCGGAACCAGCGACTCCCCCGATACCCTGATCTGGGCGGTGTCTTCTGAGGTTCATGTCTGCTTTCTTCAGAACTGTCCCGTTTCTGGACACTATCATGAAAGCGATGACGAACCACCCAAAACTCGATGATTCCATGTCACAAGTTCTAGCTACGCTCACTCCGTCTCAAATGGAATTGGTCGCAGCGGTGATCCGGCAGCTTCAGTTGCCTTGTGAATTCCGTCGCAAGGACGATTCCGATATCGTAACGCCGGCCGTTCTCGACATGTTCGGCGATGCGTTGCGAATACACCACGCATTCAGTCGTCAGGCTTTGAGCAAAGATCGCTTTGAGTTTGCCCTGGAAAGATCTTTGAACCGTGCAGGGATTCGAGCTGAACTTGTTGCGAACAGAACAA